>FWWL01000273.1_pt1 | contig 150551 bp, 150 predicted proteins | sample 2228331 | NCBI WGS metagenome assembly FWWL01 (sample SAMEA103939775, study PRJEB20133) | metagenome | reverse complement strand
CCGTGCATGTAGCCAACGGAGTAAACGTGAATCAAAAACCCCACAAAGGTGACAAAGAACACCATGACCGCCGAAAGCGCATCCAAACGCAAAGAGAAATCAACGGAAAACTCACCGGCGGCCAGCCAGCGGAACAGCGAAAGCTGGAAGGGTTCATGGTTGGGGCGCTGGAGGAACTCCACCAGGCAGGCAAGCGCCACCAGCAAAGCAAGGCCCACGCTGCCCACTCCTACCACGGAGGTGGTGCGCTTGGAAAACCTCATAGAGCCGGCCAGCAGGATCACCGCGCCCGCCAGGGGCAAGGCTAAAAGCAACCAAAGGAAGCCGAGCACGTGGCACCTCCTACCAACGCATGGCCGACAAGCGGTCCACGTCAATGGACTGCAGCCGGCGGAAAATCGCCACCAACAACGCGAGCCCCACCGCCACCTCGGCAGCGGCCACAGCCATCACGAAGAACACCACCACCTGGCCCTCCAGGTTGCCGTGCTGCTTGGCAAAGGCCACGAAGGCCAGGTTGGCGGCGTTGAGCATGAGCTCGATGCCCAATAGGGTGGCGATGCCGTTGCGCCGCAACAGTACGCCGCCGGCACCGATGGCAAAAAGCACGGAAGAAAGCACAAGAAAGTGGCCAATGGTTAGCATGTCAGTGTTTCCTCTTGACTAAAACCAGGGCGCCGATGAGCGCCGCCAAAAGCACCACGGAAACCAGCTCGAAGGCAAAAAGGTGCGGTCCTACCAGGAGCCTCCCCAGGGCGTGGGCGGTGTTTCCCGCCTCCGGGTGGGGGATTCCCGTTCCCGAAAAACCACGGAAGAAGAAAAACCCGGCCGCCGCTACCGCTGCGGCCAAAAAGGCTCCCAGTGTCTTTTGAATGGGGCGGGGGTTCTCCTCTCCGGAAACCGTGGGTGCTCCCAGCAGCATGACAACAAACAGGAACAACACCAGGATGGCCCCGGCGTAAATGAGCACCTGGGCACCGGCGAGGAAATCCGCACCCATGAGGGCAAAGTTCACGGCCACGCAGAAGAACGTGACGATGAGGGCCAAAACGTTGATCACCGGGTTGCGATGGGCCACCGCCACCAGGGCTGAGGCCACCGCTGCCACCGCCGCCAGGTAAAAGACCGCAAGCTCCATGGGCCCTCCTTACCACCAGCCCTGGGTGAGGCCGAAGCTCACCCAAACGAGGTTGAGCAAAGCCAGGGGGATCAAGCCCTTCCACCCCAGGCGCATGAGCTGGTCAAAACGGAAGCGGGGAAGCGTCCACCGCACCCAAACGAAAAGCCAAAGCAAAAAGCCCACCTTGGCCAAGAAAATGGCAAAGGAAAGCAAAAGCCCTAGCCACCCGGAGGGCAGAGTCACGCCCGGAAGGTTCCAGCCACCCAGGTAGAGGGTGGTGGCCAACGCCGAAACCGTGGTCATGTTGATGTACTCCGACATCATGAAGGCCGCGAACTTCATGGAGGAAAGCTCCACGTGGTAGCCAGCGACCAGCTCGTTTTCGGCTTCGGCCAGGTCAAACGGCAGGCGGTTGGTTTCGGCAAAGGCGGCAACCAGAAACACCAGGAAACCCAAAAACTGCGGCACTGCGTTCCAGAGCTTGGCTTGGTGCTCCACGATGGTGGTCAGACGCAGGTCCCCGCTTGCCAGCAACACCCCCAGCACCGCCAGGGTCATGGCCAGCTCGTAGGAGATGAGCTGCGCGGAGGAGCGGAGCCCCCCAAGCAGCGAGTACTTGTTGTTGGAAGCCCAGCCTGCCAGGACGATGCCGTAAACCGAAATGGAAGAAAGGGCCAGAAGGTACAGCACCCCGATGTTGAGGTCGGGGGCAACGATGAGCCCTTTGAGCGGCACACCAAAAAGCGTGACGCCCTCGGCTTTGGCGAAGGGGATGACGATAAAGGTGGAAAGCGCCACAAAAACCGCCACCGCCGGGGCCAGGAAGTAAAGCCCCTTGGAAACGTGGCCGGGGGTGACGTCTTCCTTAAACAAAAGCTTGACAGCGTCGGCCAGCGGTTGCAAAAGCCCCCAGGGGCCCACGCGGTTGGGACCCAGACGGTCCTGGATGAAGGCGGCCCCCCGGCGTTCCACCCAGGTCATGACCGGAACCACGGTGAGCAGCATGCCGGCGATAACCGCCAGCTTAACGGCGGCAACCCCCACTTCAGCCCACATGTTGACGCTCCCTGTAGGATGTTTCGTCCGCACCCAGAAGGGTGTCCCAATCCAGCCCGGCAAAGCCTTGCTCGCCTTCCGCGATCCACTGGAAAACCTGCTGCGGTGCGCTGGCGGCCAGGTTCCCAAAGCCCAGGGCCCGCGCCAGGAACGCCAGAATTTGCCAGAGGGGACGGGCTTCGCCGGCGGGCGCCACAGCTGCCGCAAAGCGCTGCACCTTACCGGTGGAGGAGGTAAAGGTGCCCTCGTTGGAAGCCAGGGAAGCCACCGGCAGCACCCAGGTGGCCGCCTCTCGAAGCGGCGAATCCACCCTGGCCATCACCACCGTGGGGCCTACCTTGATGAGCTGAACGGCTTCGGGAGTGGCCAGGAACGGGTGGGCCTGCGGGTCTAGGATGACCGTGAGGTCGGCCGCCCCGTAGAGGAAGCGGGCAAGCCCTTCCTCGTCCACGGTGGCAATCCCCAGGCGCTTGGCCCCTTCCACGTTGGGCAGGGCGCTTTGCGAGTAAAGCCACTCCCGGCGTCCGTTCTTCATCTTCCGCGGCTCGCCGGCAAACACCGGCACCACCATTTCGCCTTGCAGCTGCCGGGTGAAAAGCTCGCGGGCAAGGTAGAGCTCCTCGTTGGACATTGTTCCCGAGGCCACCACCCGCAAGGTCTTCACGGCCTTCACATCCAGGGCCAGGGCCCGCAGCACTTCCGCCCAGGAAAGCTCCTGCCACCCTTCCTTGATCCGCCGCTTGGGACGCAGCACGTCCTGCTGGTTGAGCGACTCGGCCAGGAACCGGCCGTAATCGCAAAGCCAGGTGGCGTTGATGTCCGGGTTTTCCCGGGGGGTGAAGCGGTAGACGATGCGCTCGTGGTGGTCTATCCAAATGTTGCAGCCGATGGAGCAACCGGGGCACACCGAGGGGGTGGACGAAAGCTTCCAGGCACGCTTGCGGAAGCGGAACTCCCGCACGGTGAGCGCCCCCACCGGGCACACGTCTGCGGCGCAAGCGGAAAATGGGTCGTCGAAGGGACGACCGTCAAACGTGTCAATGTAAGCGTGGTTTCCGCGACTCTTGTAGGTGAGCGCCCAGGTTTCGGAAATCTCCTGGGTAAAGCGGATGCACCGGGAGCAGTGGATGCAGCGGTTTTGGTTTTGGATCACGTGGGGGCCCAAAAGCCGGCGCTCCAGGCCGGGGAAGGTGCGGCGGGTTTCCAGCATCCCCGAGGCAAAGGTCCCCCTTTGCTCGCTCATGGCGTGATCCTGCAGCAGGCACTCCCCCGCCTGGTCGCACACCGGGCAGTCCAGGGGATGGTTGGCCAGCAGGAACTCCATGACCGCTTCTCGGGCTTCCCGCACCCGCTCGGAGGTTTCGGACTTCACCACCATCCCGTCTGCAGCGGGAGTGGCACAGGCAATGGCCAGACGGGGCTGCCCTTCAATTTCCACCATGCAAATGCGGCACTGACCCACCACGGTGAGGTACGGGTGGTAGCAAAAGTACGGGACATCCACGCCGGCGAGGCGCGCCGCTTCAATGAGGTTGGTTCCCTGGGGAACCTCCACTTCGCGGCCGTCAATGGTGAGCTTGGGCATGGGATCTAGCCTCCAAACCTGACGTCTCTTCCAGTCCAGGGCATGACCGGAAGCTTCTTGGGAGGTATGGGCTTGGCGCGGGCCACGGCGGCTTCAAACTCCTGCCGGAACTTGCGAACCAAGCTGGAAATCGGCAGAGCAAAAGCATCGCCCAGGGGGCAAATGGTCATGCCCTGGGAGGCAAAGCGGCAAATGCGCAGGAGCTGGTCGGGGTCCGAGGGGTGGCCGTAGCCCTGCACCAGGCGGGTGAGGATATCCAGACACCAATCGGAGCCCTCACGGCAGGGGGTGCACTGGCCACAGGACTCGTGGGCGTAAAAGTGGGCCAGGTTACGGCCCACTTCCACCATGTCCACGGTGTCGTCCATGACGATTATTCCGCCGGAGCCCAGCATGGTGCCGGCGGCGGCGCAGGAGTCGAAGTCGGCCGGCACATCCACCTCATCGGCGGTGAGCACCGGGGATGAAGATCCCCCCGGGAAAAAGGCCTTGAGCTTACGGCCGCCGCGGATGCCACCGGCGTGCTCAAAGATGATCTCCCGGAAGGTCACCCCCAACGGCAGCTCGAAAACCCCCGGCCGGTTCACATGTCCGGAAACGCAAAACAGCTTGGGCCCGGTGTTGCGGGGGCGGCCAATGGAGGAAAACCACTTGGCGCCCCGGGTCATGATGTGGGGGAGGCACGCTAACGTTTCCACGTTGTTCACCACCGTGGGCTTGCCGAAAACCCCCACCACGGCCGGGAAGGGCGGCTTGAGCCGGGGAAACCCGCGCTTGCCTTCCAACGACTCAATGAGAGCGGTTTCCTCCCCGCAAATGTAGGCTCCTGCCCCGCGGTGCACCCAAATCTCGAGATCGTAGCCGCTGTTGAGGATGTCCTTGCCCAGAAAACCATGCGCCCGAGCTTGTTCGATGGCTTCCTCAAGGATCCTGGCCCAACGGTAAAACTCGCCGCGGATGTAAATGTACGCGGTGTGAGCCCCGATGGCGTACGAGGCAATGGCGATCCCTTCGATCACCATTTGCGGGTCGTACTCGATGAGCTCCCGGTCCTTGAACGTGCCCGGCTCGGACTCGTCGGCGTTGCAAATGAGGTATTTGGGACCCGGGTGGTCCTTGGGCACAAAGCTCCACTTGCGGCCGGTGGGGAAGCCCGCGCCACCCCGGCCCCGGAGTTCGGAATCAATCACCTCCTGGGTGACCGCTTCGGGGGGCATGGAAAGGGCTTTCTTAAACCCTTCCCACCCTCCTGCCTGCAGGTAGGTGTTGATGTCCCTGGAGTTGGCCACGCCGCGGGCGCGCAGCAGCACGCTTTCCATGGTCATTGCTCCTTTGCCAGCTCAGAAAGGAGCTGGTCCAGCTTTTCCGGGGTCATGTTCTCGTAGTAGTCCTCGTTGACTTGAATCACCGGCGCCCCACCGCAGGCACCCAGGCACTCCACGCCCACAAGTTGAAAGGTGCCGTCGGCGGTCTTCTCGCCAAAGCCAATGCCAAGCTTGTCTTTGATATGCTGGGCCAGGGTCTTGGCACCGCACAGCTCGCAGGAAAGCGTCACGCAAAGCTGCAGCACGTACTTGGCCGGCGGCTTTCTATGGAACATGGTGTAAAAGCTCACCACGCCTTCCACAAAGGCCGGGCTTTCCTCTAGCTTTTCCGCCACCGCCTCGATCACCCCAGGGGAAATCCAACCGTAGCGCTCCTGGCACAGCCAAAGCACCGGGAGCATGGCTGCCCTTTTGGTGGGGTAGCGCTTGAGGATTTGCGCAATGCGCTCCTCCATGGCCTGGTCGAAGGTGACTTTCTGCAGTTGCTCCGGTGGAACGGCGTGAATGGCCTGGGTTTTCATTGCTCGCTCCCGCGCTTAGCCCAGTCGAAGGCCCCTTCCCGCCAGAGGTAAACGTAGCCAATGGTCACCAGCAGCAGGAAGATGAGCCCGTCCCACAGCACCAGGGTGTTGCCCTCGGCCAACAGCGGCTTCACCGACACGGCCCAGGGGTAGAGGAAGGCAACCTCCACATCGAAAACGATGAACACCATGGCCACCGTGAAGAACTTCACCGAAACCCGCTTGCGCGAGGCATCAATGAGCAACATGCCGCTTTCGTAAGGCTCCAGCTTGCGCCTGTGGACCAGCTTCCCCCGTCCCAGAACGGCGGAAAGCCCCACAATGGCCCCAGCCATCACGGCAGCGAAAGCGAAGGTCAGTAAAACCGGAACGTACTGGGCGCTCATGGGTCCCCCCTCGTGCCCAAATTCACAACCGCGAATGCTACGGCCCTTTTGCCTGAAGGTCAAGGCTTTGGTGCGGACCGGTGGAGGCCGGGAGCAACAGAATCCCAGACAACGTCCAGCGTAGAATACGCTTCATGGGTAGTGAACATCCATTCGATCGGTTGCGGGAGCTTTGCGCTCGCCTGCGCTCACCGGAGGGCTGCCCCTGGGATCGGGAGCAAACCCTGGAGAGCCTGCGGGCGTACATCGTGGAAGAAGCCTATGAGGTGGTGGACGCCATCACCGCAGGGGAGCCTGAGGCTCTTGCCGAAGAACTGGGGGACTTGCTTTTCCAGGTGATTTTCGTGGCACAGTTGGCCGAGGAGCAGGGGTGGTTCGACGTTTTGAAGGTGTGCGAGCTCATCCACGCCAAGATGGTGGCCCGTCACCCCCACGTCTTTGGCGATGTGCGCGTGGCCTCCGCCCAGGAGGTCGTCCAGAACTGGGAAAAGATCAAGAAGAACGAGAAAAAGCGCGGGGCGCTGGGCGGTGTGCCTGAGAGCTTGCCGGCGCTCTTGAAGACCCTCCGCATCACCGAAAAGGCGGCCGCTTTGGGTTTTGATTGGGAAAAGCCGGAGGACGTGCTCACCAAGGTGCGGGAAGAGGTGGAGGAGCTCGCTCAGGTCGTGGGCCGGTCCAAGGATGAGAGGGATGAGGCCAAGCTGCGGGAGGAGCTGGGGGACGTGCTTTTTTCCATTGCCAACGTGGCCCGGCATTTGCGGGTGGATCCCGAAGCCGCACTGCAAGCGGCCAACCGCAAGTTTGCCCAGCGTTTTGCAGCTATGGAAGCGCTCGCCTCTGCGCGTGGTTGGAGCCTCGATGGTTGCACCATGGAGCAGCTTGAGGCTTTGTGGCAGCAAGCCAAAGCACAAACCGATCCTTAAGCCGCCCATCACATCCCGTAGGCGCTACACAACTTGTGGGACCGGCGCTCCGGCGCCGGCTTTTACAAAAACCACCCACGGAAAACCAAAGTCTTCAGCTGGTTTTCGAGCAACTTGAAGCTTTGCTATTCTGCCTGCAAAGGAGGCGAACGTGAGGGCGAGGTTTTTCCTTCCTTTGTGCTTTGTGGCCTGGGCCCTGGGCACGGCTTTTGCCGGTGACGCTTCAGGTCAAGCCATAAGCGTTCGCGTTGCTGGAGCCCCTAAAGCCAACGGCACCCTGGAGCTGACGCTCTACGCCAAGGCCCCCAAAACTAGCTACCTCAAAATCTTCTCCGAACCCAGCCACACCCCGCTGCTCCTGGTCCTGAATAAGGGTCAGAGGTCGCTGGGACAGGAGCAGCGCCAAACCTGGACCCAGGCCGGTGGCGCAGTGATCGAAACGGCCCTCGAAGAAGCGGCGCCCCGGATGGGGAATCTGCGTCGCCCTGGTACCGACACCCGAATTGTGGTTTTAGCGGGAACCGCTAGCGGCGAGCGGGTTCTGGCCGACGCTCAAATCGGCACAGGTCCCTTTTCCTTTTCCGTGGATTGGCAGGACGGCAAAGCCACCCACTGCTGCGACAACGCCACTTGCGGCCATCGCTGCGCGGAGTGTTCCGATCCGGCCTTCACCTGTTGCGGGGCGAACTGTGAGGTTTCCTGCGGACACGTCGGCTGCCGTTAGTTTCGCCATCTTTGGGGCCCATGTCTCTCTCATCCAGGGTGAGAAACCTGTCCTGGGACGCAAAACCATAACCCGGGCCACGTGCGCTCTCTGACGGCAGCTCCAACGAGGCCAATGGGGCATTTGACAGGGGTGGGCAACAAGCGTAAGGTGAGGAGGGCGGAAGGCCGCCAAGGAAAGGATACGAGCATGAAGAAGGCTTTTGTTGTTGCGTTTTTTGTTTTGTTTGCCGGTGCCCTCCAGGCACAAACGGCTTTAAAGGTCAACGGGCAGGAGATCACCAAGGCCCAGGTAAGCCTGGCCAAGAACGCCCTCATGTCGCGCATGGGGCTGCAGCCGGGGATGGTGGACGAAGGCCAGCTCACCAAGGCCGCGGTGGATCAGCTGGTGGCCATGGAGCTTTTGGCCCAGGCAGCGAGGGAATCCAAAATCACCGTGGATGCTGCGCAAGTGAAGGCCTCTCTAGACCAGGAAAAGGCGCAAATGGGCGGGCAGCAAGCGTTCGAGGCTGCCTTGAAGCAAGCAGGACTTACCGAAGCGGAGCTTGCGAGGCTCGAGGAGCAGCGGCTGCTTATCCAGCAGTACATTGAAAAGGAAGTTACCCCCAAGGCCAAGCCTTCTCCCGCCGATTTGGAGAAGTACTACAAAGACCATCCGGACGAGTTCAAGCACGATGAGCAGGTGAAGCTCTACATGATCCTCGCCATGTTCCCCCAGGGGGCCGACGACAAGGCCAAGGCCGAAACCAAAGCCAAAGCCGAAGCTGCGGCCAAGCGGCTGGCTTCGGGTGAGGATTTCGCCAAGGTAGCTTCGGAGGTTTCCGACGATCCCTCCAAGGCCCGGGGTGGCGAGGTGGGCTGGGTGCGCAAGGGCATGCTCTTGCCCGAGCTGGAAGGCCCGGTGTTTGAGCTCAAGGCTGGGGGCGTTTCCAAGGTTTTGGAAAGCAAGTACGGGTACCACATCTTCCGCGTGGCCGAGCGGCGCCCGGCTGGGCTTTACGCCTTTGAGGAAGTGAAGGACAACCTGGCGCAAATGCTCGCGCAGCGTAAGAGCTCCGAGCTTTTGCAGCAAACGGTGGAATCGCGGAAGGCCAAGGCCAAGATTGAGCCGGTAGATCCGGAAATCAAGGCGGCCCTGCAAGCGGCGCCACCGGCTTCCCAGGAAAAGCCCAAGGACGGTGGTAAGCAGTAGCTTCCGTTTGGTTGTAGCCGCGGTCATTCGGGGCCAGGACGGTCGTTACCTCCTGGCCCGTCGTTTACCGGAGGCCCATCTCGGCGGGCTCTGGGAGTTTCCCGGAGGGGGAGTGGAGGACGGGGAGCTTCCCGAGCAGGCGCTGGTGCGCGAGCTGTACGAGGAGCTGGGGGTGAAAATCCGGGTTTTGGCTCCCCGCACCTTTGCCTGGCACCGGGAACCCGGGAAAGAGGTCTTGCTGCTCTTTTACGATGCGGAAATCACCCACGGCACCCCTCAGGGCCTGCAGGGGCAGGAGGTGGCTTGGTTCAGGCCGGAAGAACTTCCGAGCTTACCCACGCCCCCGGCCGATGCCCAGCTGGTGCGGAGCCTGTCGGGCTGCGAAGGGTAAAAAAGCCACTGTAAGCTACAACTCAGGAGCGGCCGCTGCTAGGTCTGCCGCTGGTTTCGTGGCGTTAAGCGATGCCGAGGGTGCCAGGAGAAAGCGCTGGGTGGTTTCATGGGCTTCCCGGTTAAAGGCACCCATGGCATCAGGAAATCGAGAACGTCAAAAAAAGAGGGCGGCACTCAGTGCCGCCCGGTTGTGGTCTTAGCTTGGGGACGTCAGATGACGCGGGCGTTTGCCGCCTGCAGCCCCTTGGGGCCGCGCACCACGTCGAACTCCACCCTTGCGCCTTCGCGCAACGTGCGGAACCCGTCACCCTGAATCGCCGAGTAGTGAATGAACACATCCTCGCCGCTTTCCTGGGTGATGAAACCAAAACCCTTAGACTCGTTAAACCACTTCACCGTACCTTTAGCCATGCTGCTCTCCTTGCCGGCCTTCCTCGGCCGTGCTGCTTGCTGGGGCCTCCCAGCCTTTCACCAAAACCTCGGGTGCGCTTTACCACCCGCGGTGTTCTACGCGCTCCAACCAATTTTGAAGCGGGCATCGCTTTTCGGCGAGGCATAGGTAGCTTGACAGGTTTTTGGGGTTTGTCAAGTCCTGGGGTTTGCGTAGAGCTTTCGGCCCAGGATGCGGATGGGGCGTCTTGATAGGTTTCAACCCCTCACGCCGGTTTTGTCCGGTACCATTTATCGCCGCGGCGGAACGGGATGCCAGGGGAGGTGAGATGACGAACAAGCCACTGCCAACTTGGATTAGTGAGGGGTTCGAGGGCTTCTATCGGCGCTTCGTGTCGGGAGAAGATTCGAGCTTCAGGGAAGCGGTTCGGCACGGGCAAAAGCCCAGGGCCATGGTGATTGCCTGCGCCGACTCGCGGGTGGACCCGGCTTTGCTCTTTTCTGCTCGCCCTGGTGAGCTCTTCGTGGTGCGGAACGTAGCCGCGCTGGTTCCGCCGCCGGAAGAGGACTCGGGTCATCACGGTGTTAGTGCCGCCCTGGAGTTCGGCATCGTGACCCTGCAGGTCCCCCAGGTGCTCGTGGTTGGCCACGGTCTTTGCGGCGGGATTCGCGGCTTCATGGCCCAGAAGGCGCCAAACACCCGCTCATACCTTGGCCGATGGCTGGAGCTCTTGCGCCCGCTGGACGAGCAGTTCCCGGAGCTTGCCACAGCGGACGAAGAGCAGGTCGGCCGCGCGGCGGTGAGGTTGTCGCTCAAGCGCTTGGCGACGTTTCCGTTTGTGGCGGAAAGGCTAGCTTGCGGGAAGCTCTCGGTTTTCGGGCTTTACTTTGAGCTGGCGCCCCCAACTCTCGAGCTGGTGGAAACACTTCCGTAACCACGGAAACCCGGAAAAGCACGCTCTGGCTGGAGTTCTGCTTCTCCGGAAAGCTCTCAAGGTTCGCGCTGGCGTTGCTGTGGTTTTGAAAGACCGACCGGACCTCGCGCTGGTTCCGATTTTTTGGCCTGCGGTTACCCGCAAGCCCACAATTCCCCGCCGGGTGTTGCCGCCCACCTGAGGTTTCCCGTGCCGTACAATGCCGCCGGGAGGCAACGATGCAGGACGCGGAAATTCGACAGCTCCCCGAGCTGGTGGGACAAGAGGTGAGGGTTCGAGGGTGGCTTTTTAACAAGCGCTCTTCGGGCAAGCTGCAGTTCCTGATCGTGCGGGATGGCACGGGCTTCTTGCAGGCCGTGGTTTTCAAACCCGAGGTACCCCAAAAGGTTTGGGAGGACGCGGAAAAGCTCGGCCAGGAGTCCTCCCTTTGGGTGGTGGGAACGGTGCGGGAAGACAAACGGGCCCCCGGGGGCGTGGAGCTCACGGTGAAAGAGCTGGAGATTTACCAGCTTTGCCAGGATTACCCCATTACCCCCAAAGAACACGGGGTGGCCTTCCTCATGGACAACCGCCACCTCTGGCTGCGCTCCCGTCGCCAGCATGCCATCATGCGGGTGCGCAACGAGCTGTGCTTTGCCATCCGCGAGTTCTTCTACAAACGCGGTTTCGTGCTGATTGACTCGCCCATCCTCACACCGGCCGCCTGCGAAGGCACCTCCACGCTTTTTGAAACCGACTACTTTGGGGAAAAGGCCTACCTTTCACAGTCCGGGCAGCTTTACCTGGAACCGGCTGCTGCTGCCCACGGTAAGGTGTACTGCTTTGGTCCTACTTTCCGCGCCGAGAAATCCAAGACCCGCCGCCATCTCATGGAGTTTTGGATGGTGGAGCCGGAAGTGGCGTGGATGCGGTTTCCCGAGCTTCTGGATTTGGCGGAGGAGTTCGTCTCGGAGCTGGTAGCGCGGGTTTTGGATCGCTGTCAGGAGGAGCTGAAGCGCCTGGAGCGGGATACCTCCAAGCTGGAACCGGCCACCCGCAGGCCCTACCCACGTATTGACTACGCCGACGCCATCGCCAAGCTGCAGGCCAAGGGGTTTTCCGTGCAGTTTGGAGATGATTTCGGCGGCGACGAGGAAACCGCCCTGGCCGATGAGTCGGGAAAGCCGGTGATGATCACCCGTTACCCCGCGCACATCAAGGCGTTTTACATGGAGCCGGACCCCCAGGACCCCACCCGTGCCCTGGCGGTGGACATGATTGCCCCCGAAGGCTACGGCGAAATCATTGGCGGCAGCGAGCGGATTTCCTCCTACGAGCTTTTAGAGCAGCGCATCCGCGAGCACAACCTGCCCCGGGAAGCCTTCGAATGGTACCTGGACATCCGCCGCTACGGCGCCTTCCCCCATTCCGGCTTTGGCATGGGTATCGAACGGGTGGTGGCGTGGCTTTGCGGCCTGGACCACGTGCGCGAAACCATCCCCTACCCCCGCATGCTCTACCGGCTGTATCCGTAGCTTCAACAAGGAAGCGGTTGCCCGCCCTCGCTCGGTTTGCGCACCCGGGTAGCTCCCTTTGTTCGGCAGCCCCGGTCTGGCTCCGGAAGGGTTTTCGTTGATACCGGAAAAGGTGCAAGCGCAGATGCTCAAGGGGTGGCACGAAAAGCGGCCAACGGTGAGGTAAGATGAGACCGTGAAAGCACGGCCAAGCCCGGTGGCGGAAAGTTTAAAAAAGCAAAAGCAGGCAGGTGAGGACGCTATCGCCGAGCTGCTGCGGATCTGGGAGGCAGCCAAGGTGTTGGGTTTCGACGACGAACGCCTAAGGGAGGTCCGGCGCCAGAGGCAGCTGGGGCGGCGGCGGAGCCCATGTCTCGAGGCGTTGGATCGCTAGCGCTTTTGGCCGATGCTGTGGGTTGGCTTACCCGGCGCAGGGTCAAATGCGGGCTTTTCGGCGCCTTCGCTATGGCCACGTACGGGATTGCTCGGTTTACCGGCGATGCGGACCTCCTGGTGGTGGATGGGGGAATACTTTCCTCCGCTTTTTGGCGCGGTTTCCCGGGGGAGGCGCGGCTTGTTTGGGGCAACGGCGAGGACCCCTTTGCCGGTGCGGTGCAGCTTTCAAGGTCCCAGTGCATCACAGTGGACATCGTGATAGGGCGGTTTCCGTGGCAGTGCCGCCTGCTGGAGCGGGCCCAATGGCGCCAACTTGGGGGCTTGCGCCTTCCGGTCCTCCAGCTCCCCGATTTGATCTTGACCAAGCTCTTTGCCGGCGGGGTTCAGGACCGGGCGGATGTGCTGCTGCTGATGGGTGCCTTGGACGCTCGCCAGCGTCGGCAGCTGGCGGCCCGGATGCGGGTTTTACCCGAGGATGCCCGTAAGCTTTACCGGGAGCTCGTGGCGCTGGCGGCCTCCCGCCAACGGGTTTAGCGGCACTGCGGGGGGTGAGGGGGCGGTTCAGCTAGAATAGCCCGTTATGGCGGGGAGGAGCCGTCCGCTGAAAGTAGGGGTTGTTTCCCTGGGCTGCGCCAAGAATTTGGTGGACAGCGAGGTTATGCTCGGGTTTCTGGTGCAGCAGGGTGCCCAACTCACCCCCAACGCCGAAGAAGCCGATGTGGTCATTGTGAACACCTGCGGGTTTGTGGAGGATGCCAAGCGGGAGTCCATCGAAACCATCCTGGAGATGGCTCAGCTCAAGGAAACAGGACAGCTCAAGCGGCTGGTGGTGGCGGGCTGCATGGTGCAGCGGTACGCCCAGGAGCTGGCGGCGGAAATTCCGGAAATTGACGCCTTTGTGGGCTTGGACGAGCTGGAAAGAGCGCCAGAAGCGGTGTTTGGCAAGCTTTCCCGGGAGCACCTTCCCGATCAGGTGGCCTCCATGCGGCTTTACGACCACCGCGTTCCCAGACTTTTGGCCACCGGCGGGGTGTATGCCTACCTGAAGGTTGCCGAGGGCTGCAACAACCCCTGTGCTTTTTGCCACATTCCCCGGATGCGCGGGGCTTTCCGCTCCCGTCCGGTGGATTCGCTGGTGGCGGAAGCCCAGGCACTGGAGCGCAGCGGTGTGCGGGAGCTCATCCTCATCGCCCAGGACACCACCCGGTATGGTGAGGATTTGGGTTTGGGGCGCCTGGGGTTGCGCCAGCTCCTCAAGCGTTTGCTTTCGGAAACCGATTTCCCCTGGATTCGGGTCCTTTACGCCTACCCGGCCACCTTGGACGAGGGGATCTTCCAGCTCATGGCGGAAAACCCCCGGCTTGTGCCGTACCTGGACATTCCCCTCCAGCACGCCTCCCGCAAGGTGCTCAAGCTCATGAAGCGAGGGGGGGATGGGGAAAGCTACCGGAACCTCATTGCCCACGCCCGGCAGGTGGTGCCGGGCCTGGCGGTGCGCACCACGTTCATCGTGGGCTTCCCCGGGGAAGGGGAGGAGGAGTTCGCCGAGCTTTGTCGCTTTGTGGAGGAAGTGGGCTTCGACCATTTGGGGGTCTTTGCCTACTCCTTCCAGGAGGAAAACCCCGGAGCCCATTTGGGAGACCCCATCCCGCAGGAGGTCAAAGAAGCCCGGAGAGATAAGCTCCTTTCCTTGCAGCGACGGCTTTCCCGTCGGCGGCTTCGGGCTTTTGTGGGGCGCGAGGCCACGGTGCTGGTGGACGGACCCTCCCCCGAGCATCCCTGGGTGATGCAGGGGCGGCTGGCCACCCAGGCGCCGGAAGTGGACGGCGTGGTGGTGCTTTCCGGCGGCCCGGCGGCCCCCGGCGATTTCGTGCGGGTGAGGATCACCTCCAGCGCCGATTACGACCTGGTGGGCGAGGTGCTGGAGGTGGTGGAGGGCAGAGCCCAAAAGCCGAGCCCCCGCCTGCCCGTGGTGGCCCGCTAGCCTATGGAGGTCATCCGCGATCCCTCGCCGTGGACCGAGCTTCCCCAGGGCGGGGTGGTGAGCATCGGCAACTTCGATGGTGTGCACCGCGGCCACCAGTTGCTCCTGACCACCGCGGTGGCCCGCGCTAGGCAGTTGGGTGTCCCGGCTCTAGGCGTGACCTTTTGGCCCCATCCGGAAAAGGTGCTGCGCCCGGATTCCGGCATGAAGCTTTTGACCACCCGGGAGCAAAAATTACAGCTTCTGGCGCAAACCGGCCTTGATGTGCTGGTGGAGCTCACGTTCACCAGGGAGTTTGCCGCCACCTCCGCGGCTCGCTTTGCCCGTGGTTTCCTTTACGACCGCCTTCACCCCCGGGAGGTCCACCTGGGCTTTAACTTCCGCTTTGGCCAGGGACGGGAAGGGGATGTGGCGTTTCTGCAAGCGGTGGGTGGGGAGTTGGGCTTTGTAGTGGTGGGGATGCCGCCGGTGGAGGATGCCAAGGACCCCATTTCCTCTTCGCGTGTGCGCCGGGTGGTGGCGGAAGGGGCGATGGAGGAAGCCAGGGAGCTTTTGGGGCGCTACCACTTTGTGGATGGCAAGGTCTCGGTGGGCAAGAGGTTGGGACGCAGGCTTGGGTTTCCCACCTTGAATTTGGAGCCGGAAAACGAGCTTTTGCCGGGTAAAGGGGTGTACGTCACCGCCACCTACATTGCCTCTTTTTCCCGCCTTTTCCCCGGGGTTACCAACGTGGGGGTGCGGCCCACGCTTTACGAAAACCACCGGTTGATGGTGGAAACGCACCTTTTGGATTTCACTGCCGACGTTTACCGTGAACCGGTGCGGCTCTATTTTCTCAAAAGGCTTCGGGATGAGCAGCGTTTTCCCGATGTTCTGGCGTTGACCGCCCAGGTTCGTGCCGATATTGAACAGGCCCGTGCTTTTTTTGCTTCCGGTTTTGCCAAGGAGCTTTGCCTTTTGCCATGAGCCAAGGATTTTCGCTGGTTTTGCCGTTTACCGTTTTCCTTTTGGTGCTTTTGCTTTGCTTTTGGGAGCGCCGAGAAGCTGGGGATTTGGGCCCGCTGTGGTTGGGTTTGGCTGCCGGAGGCGTGGCGGGGGCTGCTGCCCTAGGGGCAGGGCGGCTTGCAAGCCTTGCGCCGCTTTTTTCCCGCTGGCCCTGGGCGGGAGGGGCTTTGAGCTCGCTTTTGAGCTTAGTGGTGCTTTGGCTTTTGGCCCGCTGGCCCCGGGTGGAAACCCCTTTGGACGCGGCGTGGATGGGCCTGGCCGTGGGTTCCGGTGTGGGGATGGTGGCGGGCCTGGTTGGCTTGCGCGGGCTTTCTGAACCCTGGTTGCCGATGGCTGGGCTTACAGCCGGGGCTGTGTTGGGAAGCCTTTTGGGGCTGAGGTGGCTTTGGCCGGGGTTCGGGGGAAGGCTGGCTTCTGGTGCTCTTTCCCTGGGCCTGGCGCTGCCCTGGGCCTGGGGGTGGATGGCGGTTTTTGCGCAGGTGGGTTTGCTCTGGGTGCTTTGGCTTTTGGCCACCAGCGTGGTGCTTTTGGCTTTAGCGTTAGCCTTGTGGGTGGAGCAAAAGGTTTTGCAGCCGCAGCTTGCGGAAGAAGTGGGTTTTGGGCTTTTGCCCGCGTGGGTAGCCGAGGCGGGTGCGCGCTTTTGGCGGAGGTTTTCCCGGAGGTGGGCTTTTCGGCGGGATGAGCGCAAGGCCATGGTGCGGTTGGTGGTGCGGCTGGCGGCGTGTAAGGCGTACCTGCAGGGGAAGGGCAAGCACCGCAGCACCGCGGCGGTGGAGCTGGGGCGCTTGCGGGAGCGGGCCCGCCGGCTTTTTACCGAAACCGGGGCGGGGTTAGAATCTTAGGTCCGGAAGTAAGGTTTTCCTGGAAGGAGGAACCACATGAACGCTCACGGGATTCACGTTTTCACCTCAGAGTCGGTGACCGAAGGTCACCCGGATAAGGTTTGTGATCAAATTTCCGACGCGGTTTTGGATGAGGTCTTAAAGTTCGACAACGCTTACGAAGCTGAGCATCCAGGGGAAGACCCATGGAAAACCCGTTCCCGGGTGGCCTGTGAGACCTTCATCACCGTGGGCTTGGTCATCGTGGGAGGGGAAATCACCACCAAGGCTTGGGTGGATGTGCAGGACCTGGTGCGGCAGGTGATTCGGGAAATTGGCTACACCGACGCCAAGTACGGTTTTAACTACGCCACCTGCGGCATCCTCAACGCCATTGGGCGTCAGTCTCCCGATATTGCCCAGGGGGTGGACCTGGGGGGCGCCGGTGACCAGGGCCTCATGGTGGGCTACGCCTGCGATGAGACCCCCGAGCTCATGCCCACCCCCATCGCCCTGGCCCATGCGCTCACCAAGAGGCTTGCGGAGGTGCGGCGCAAGCAAATCCTCCCGTACCTGGGGCCCGACGGCAAGACGCAGGTGACCGTGGAGTACCGGGAAGGGCGTCCCTACCGGCTGGACACCGTGGTGATTTCCTGCCAGCACACCGAGGACATCCTGGGTCCTGACGGTAAGCATATAACCGAGGAGGCAAGGCAGGAAATCATTGAAAAGGTGGGCCGGGCGGTGCTCCCCAAAGAGCTTTTAGATGTGGAAAAGCCCACCCTCTTTTACGTGAACCCCACGGGCAAGTTCGTGGTGGGCGGTCCTCAGTCCGACACCGGTATGACCGGGCGCAAGATCATCGTGGACACCTACGGAGGCTGGGCGCCCCACGGCGGTGGTGCGTTTTCGGGGAAGGACCCCACCAAGGTGGACCGTTCCGCCACCTACATGGCCCGCCACATCGCCAAGAACATCGTTGCTGCGGGTCTTGCCCGCCAGGCGCTGGTGCAACTGGCATACGCCATTGGGGTGAAAGAGCCGGTATCGGTGATGGTTGACACCTTTGGTACCGGCGAGATTCCAGATGAGCAGTTGACCAAGGTCGTCAAGGAGGTTTTCGACCTTACCCCCCGCGGCATTATCAAAGAGCTGGACCTGTGGCGGCCCATTTACCGAAAGACCGCTGCGTACGGTCACTTTGGCCGCACGGAACCGGAGTTCACCTGGGAAAGCACGCACCACGTGGAGGACCTCCAAAAGGAAGCGGCCCGCTTAGCCTAACGTTGACAACGGCGCACGTTTAAAGGTCCAGCGTCAAAACTGCAGAAAGTCCCGCTTTGCCTTTTGCCTGCGGTCGCAGGGCGTGGAAGGTCACGGCTTTGATCTCGAAGTGCGGGGTGGAACGGGGGCCCAAGGGGCGGAGGTGCAGCTCCGCGTCCTGGCCTTCCAGCCTCACGTCCACGGTAACATGCCCTTTGGCAAAGAGCCAGAAGACCACCTCGTTGCCCACCCGCACCAGGCGCGCTGCTAGGTCGTCCTGGGGCAGGGGAAAACGGTGGGAGGATTTGGGTGGTCCCTGGGGGGTGCGCCCCAGCACCAGGCGGCCGATGCCCAGGGCCAGGTGGCGCATGAGCTCTTCCTCGTTTTGCCCGTAAACCGCCAGCCGCACATCGGCGGTGTGAGGTAACTGCCGGAACGGAACGGCTCCCATGCGCCTAAGTGTAAACTCAGGCCCAGAATGCGGGTGGCTCGCTGGAAGCTGGCGCTGGGGTTGGCAGTTCTCGCGGGGGTGGGGGCTTTCTTGTATACCCTCCAGGTCAACCGCCCTCCCCGCCAGCCGGCCACCCTGGTGCCGCTGGCCACGCGTTTTTCGGAAGAGCTTGGCTTCCCCCCGGGTCCCGTTGGCGATACCGCGTACCAAACGAGCCAGGGCCTCCTTTGGGCTTGGGACTGGGCCACCCAGGGTCTGGAGCGCTTTCGCCCCCGGGAGCCGGTGGCCACGGTGCGCTTCCTTGGTGGCGGCGAGGTGGCCGTGGAAGGGGAAAAGCTGGTGCGGTTCCGCCGCCCGTTGCCCACGGATCCGGGTTTGGCCATCCCGCCGGCCCTGGTGGAGGAGCACCTTCGGCGAAAGCTTTCCCCGGTCATCCCGGAGTTTTACGCCTTTTCCCTGCGACGTTTGGCCTCCCGAGTGGACGCTGGAATCACCTGGCACCGGGCGCACTGGGTAGTGCGTGGGGAGCCTCTACCCCCGGGGTGGCAGGAGGAGCTGGAGGTGGAGGTGGCGGGAAGCACGGTGGTGGCGCTTTCCCGGAGGTTGATCCCGGATCCCGACCCCATGGGCGTGGTGGTGGGGAGGGTGGCGGAGCTCCAGCGGGCCCGGTGGCTTGCTTTTTTTGCTGCCGCGTTGAGCGTTCTGGGGCTTTTCGTGGCCACCGCCGAGGCGTTCTGGTTTCGCTTGCGTTTGCCCTGGCTTTCGGCTTTTGTGCTGGCTATCGGCTGCTGGGCTTTGGGCAGGAGCACCGCCCACTCCCTGCCCGTTTCCGGTTTTTGGGCCGTTTCGGTGTTCTTTTCGATGTTGGTTTTGGGAGGCTTGGCGCCCAGGGCCTCCGGGGGGAGGAGGGCCTATGCAGTTTTGGGCCTCTTTCTGGCTTCCTGGAGCCTGCTTTGGCCGGAGCTGGTGCGAGCCGCTGGCGGCTGGCTTCCCAGGACCGGCACGGTCCTCAACGAGCCCTGGCCTTTGGTCCTGGCCGAAGCGGGCTTTCGGGCGCTGGGCGAAGAGCCCCTGCTGCGCGGCGGGATCCCCTGGCTTTTGCGGCCTTTTCTGGGCCCTGGAGCGGCCTATGTGCTGGCCGCAGCGGTAGGCAGCTTGCTGCACCCGTTGCCGGCCGTGCCGCTTCCCGCTGGGGTTTTGGGGGAGCTTTCCGCCCAATCGGTTTTGGGGTGGTTGGCGTGGCGTTACGGTTGGGGTTGGGCGGTGGGGAGCCGGCTGGTTTGGGAGCTGGTGCGGCTTGGCTACTTTGCCCCTCAGTTTCCCTGGGGTGAGGCTTGGAATCTGCTGTTTCTCTGGGCTTTCGGGAGCCTCTTGTGGCCTGGCAAAGGGCGGTAAAGGTCGCCGTTGTGGTTGCCCCCATGGTGGTGGCTGGTTTTGTTGTTCCCACCAGGGAACCGGCCGGGCCACCGGCCTGGGCGGTGCAGCGGGCGGAAAGCCAGGGTCCGTCTTTGGGTGTGCTGTGGGGCAAGCTGCGGGCGTTTTCCCGGGAAGCCCAGGGCTGGCGGCTTTTTTACCAACCCGCCCATGGGGCCTGGGTGGTTACCGTGCGCGTGCCGGATTTGCAAAGGCCGGAAAGGCCTTCGCTGGAGGCTGCCTCATGGCTGCCCGGGGGGCGGCTTTCGGTGAGCGCAGTCCGGCGTCTTTCCGGCGAAGAGCCGCTGGGTTTTGTGGAGGGGTTAGCCCGCCGGGACTGGTGGCTGCGGGAGGGCATGGTGGTGGGCACGCTTCTCGTGGGTAAACCCCCAGCTCGCAAGGCCCTGGCGCCGGCGGTTTCCTGGCCGCTGGAAGTGGCCGCTGGCCTGCTTTTGGCCGGGGCGGTGGCCCGCCGCATCCGCCCCCAGCCCCGGGCTCTGGGTTTGCGGCGGGCGGTGATGCTGGGCTGTGTTTTTCTGGTGTTTGCGGTTTTGGGCGCCAGCCGCTGGGCCTGGCCGGTTTTTGCACCGGGGGTCCGCCCCTTTGTCAGCTTGCTGCTCTTTCAAGCCTTTGCCACCCTGGTGCTGGCCACGGTGGCCGCTTCCGCCTTTGTTCTTCCAGCCTTTGCCCACAAGCCGAGCTGGTGGTCGCTGGGTTTGGGGTTCTGCGGGGGGTGGGTGATGGGGCTTTGGACCGCTCCTCACTGGGCGGTGGTGGCGGCCGCCGTGCCTTCCCGCTGGATCCTGATGCTGGCGGCGCCGGTGGTGGCCGGCTACCTGGCCGATCTTGCGGCCGCCGGGGGCCGCCTGCTCCTTTCGCCCCTGCGAAGGCTTGCGCCCTGGGTGGCGGTGGTGGCCGCCGGGGCCGGCCTGGCGGTGGGCGGCTGGGGTGCAGCGTTGGCCGCCCTGTTGCTGGTCACCGCGTGGCCGCCGGCCCAGGCTTTCTGGTTTGCCACGGCGCTGGTTTTTGGCTTTTTGCCGGGAGCGTGGTGGGGCAGCGTGGGGTGGTGGGGCCCGCTGCGGGACAGCGTGTTGCTTTCGCTTTTGGTTTGGGCTGGGCTGTTAGTTTGGGCGCTAGCCGAGCGGCGGTCAGCCAGTGCCAAGGCTACAATCGCCGGGTGCGCGTGACCTGGCTCTTGGCCTTTCGCTTTTTGCGCCGGCGGTCAAGCCCGCTTCTTGCGGCCTCTTCCCGGGCAGCGTTGGTGGCGGTGGCTTTGGGCGTGGCTGCGCTGGTGGTGGTGCTGGCGCTCATGTCCGGCTACCGGGCGGCCTTAACCCAGGGCATCTTGGCCGCCAGCGGTCATGTGCTGGTGGTTCCCGCTCCCGGTGAGTCCGAGGACGAGCTGGCGCGCCTGTTTTCTTCGCGCCAGGGGGTGGCGGCTGTGGGGAGGACGCTGTTCGTTCCCGGTCTTGCGGCAACTTCCCCCCAGGCCCAGGGCGAGGTGATCACGCTGAAAGCCGCTGACCAGCTGCCGCCGTTCGTACCCGAGCTTTCGCCGAGTGGCGCGGGTCCTATGCCGGTGGCGGTGGGGGAGGGGCTTTCGGCCAGGCTCAAGGTAAAGGTTGGGGACGTGGTTTTTCTGCAGCTGGCGCAGCCCTCGGGGCGGCTCGCGTACGTTCCGGCGCGGGTGGCAGCGGTTTTTTCCACGGGGTTTTCCGAGTTTCGGGACAGTTGGCTTTTCTGCCGTTTTCAGGAGATGACGAAGCACGGACGCGGGTGGGGGAGCGCCCTGGTGGAGGTTTACCTCAAAAACCCCGATGATGCCGAGCGCTTTGCCGAGGCGTGGGGGCAGGAGCTGGGCCCAAGGGCGTTGCTGCGCAGCTGGTCAGAGATGAACCGGGAGCTGTTTGCCGCGCTGCGCTGGCAAAAGATCACGCTGGCGCTGGTTTTGTCGCTCATCGTTGGGGTGGGCGCCTTTGAGGTGGCTTCGGCGTTAGTGGTGCTGATCACCGAAAAGCGCCGTGAGTTGGGCATCCTTTTGGCCATGGGCGCTTCTCCCTCCCTGGTGCGCCGCACGGTGGTCGCGGCCGGGGGGCTTTTGGGGGTTGGTGGGGTGGTGGTGGGGACCGTGTTTGGGCTCGGGCTGGTGGGGGTGCTGGCTGCCTTGGGGATTCCCCGCTTTTCCTCTGAGCTGGCCAGCATTTACATGGTCAGCCGCATCCCCTGGCAGGTGCGGCTGGGGGATGTGCTGTGGGTGGTGGCGGCCGGGGCTTTTGAGGTCCTTTTGGCGAGCGTAGCGGCGGCGCGGCCGCTGGCTTCCCGCCAGCCGGCGGAGGTGCTCCGGTGGGTGTAGGGAGCGAGCCGCTCTGGGAGGTGCAGTGGCACGGCTGGCGGGGAGGAAAAGTGCGCCGCTTTTACCTCACCCGCCGGCGCCTCTGGCAGCTCCGGGTCGTGGCGGTTTTCCTTGTGCTGCTGGTTTTGGCGGTGCTGGGCGCGTTGCCGGTGGGGGTGCGGGGCTACCTGGAAAAGTTCACGGTGAAGACGGCCAAGCAGGAAAACAAGCGCCTGAAACAGGCTCGCGAAAGCCTCTGGGAGCAAGCACGGGAGCTCACCCTGGAGCTTGCCGCCCGGGCCAACCGCGGCTCGCGCCTGGCCTGGATGCTGGGCGTGCCGGCAGCGTCTTTTGACCCACCCCCTGCCGCTGAAGCGGGAGCGGAAGAAACCCTCCAGTGGCTCTTGCGGGAAAGCGGGAAGCTCGTGGAGCTCGGTGCCGCTTTGGCAAACGCGCCGCAACCTCCCTGCCCCTTGGGCAACCTACCCACCGGTATGCCGCTGGATTTGCGGCAAGCGGTCCCGGTGGGGCTTTTTGGCATTCGCATTTCGCCGTTCACCGGAAGGGAGGAGCCACACCTGGGCTTGACCTGGGCTGCCCCGGCGGGGACGCGGGTGCTGGCCGCCGGCAGCGGCCTGGTGGCCTTTGCCGGCATCCCCCGGGAACGCAAGACCAACCTCTGGACCCGCCTGGGAACCATTGTGGTCTTGGATCACGGCGGAGGCGTGTGGAGCCTTTACGGGCATTTGGGCAGCGTGCAGGTGCGCCCCGGGCAGAGGGTGCTGCGGTCGCAACCCCTGGGTACCGTAGGGACCAGCGGCTGGACGCGGGTTTCCGCTCTGTACTTTGAGGTCCGCTGGCCCTACCAGGGCGTGAGTCGGCCGGTGGACCCGCTTTTGGTGCAGCTTTCCCTGCCTCTGCCCGAGCTTGAGCAGCGCCTGGCGAATCCTTCCGCCAGCCTCGAGGCCCACGCGGTGCCTTTGACCACGCTCGCCGGTGTCAAAGGCGGGCGGGAGGCCCGTTAGCGTGATTGTCATTTTTCCGGGAAAAGTGATAGCCTTCACAACCGGCGCCGGGAGCGCCAGGAGGAGTGTATGACACCCACTCCAGCGAAGAAAACCCCGCTTTACCCCGTGCACCTCGAGGCTGGCGCCAAGATGGTGGAGTTCGCCGGTTGGGAAATGCCGGTGCAGTACAGGGGGGTTTTGGAGGAGCACCGGGCGGTGCGCACCCGCGTGGGCCTTTTTGACGTTTCCCACATGGGAGAGCTGGAGGTCGTGGGGAAAAGGGCGCTGGATTTCGTGCAGTACGTCACCTGCAACGATGCGTCTCGCCTGACCCCGGGTCGCGCTCAGTACTCGGGGCTCATGACCCCCCGCGGCACCTTCGTGGACGATCTTTTGGTACACATGCTTTCCCCGGAGCGCTTCCTCTTGGTGGTTAACGCCGCCAACAAAGATAAGGATTACGCCTACCTCTGCGCCCAGGCCCCCGCTTTTGACGACGTGGACGTTTTCGATCGGTCAGCCGATTACGCGCAGCTGGCCATCCAGGGTCCGCTGGCGGAAAAGGTGCTGCAAAAGCTCACCGCTCAAAACCTTTCGGAAATCAAGTACTACCGGTTTGTGCAAGGAGAGGTGGCGGGAGTGCCGGCCATTATTGCCCGCACCGGCTACACCGGGGAAGATGGCTTCGAGGTGTACATCGCCCCGGATGCCGCGGTGAAGCTGTGGCGGGCCATCATGGAGGCCGGCGCCGAGTTTGAAATCCAGCCCTGTGGTCTGGGAGCCCGGGACACCCTGCGGTTTGAAGCGTGCATGCCGCTTTACGGCAACGATATTGATGACAGCACCACGCCCTTTGAGGCCGGCCTGGATTGGATTGTGAAGTTCGAAAAGGGGCCCTTCCTGGGTCGCGATGCCCTGCTCCATCAGAGGGCTTCCGGCATCAAGCGCAAGCTGGTGGGGTTCGAAATGGTGGGGAAGGGGATCCCGCGGCACGGCTACCCCATCTTTGACGCCACCCGGGAAGTAGGGTTTGTGACCTCGGGGACCATGTCGCCCACCCTGGGCAAACCCTTAGGGTTGGGGTATGTCCCGGTGGAGCTTTCGGCGGAGGGCAGTGAAATTTTTGTGGACATCCGCGGCCAGAAGGTCCCGGCGCGGGTGATACCAACGCCGTTTTACCGGCGGGCGAAGTAAGAAAAAGGGAGGTAAGAATGGCACGACCGGAAAACCTTCTCTACAGCAAGACCCACGAGTGGGTGCGGGTGGATGGGGACATCGCCACGGTGGGGATTACCGACTACGCCCAGGAACAGCTGGGCGACGTGGTGATGGTGGATTTCCCCGCCGTGGGCAAGGCGGTGCAAGCCGGGCAGGAAATGGGCACGGTGGAGTCGGTAAAGGCGGTTTCCGAAGTGTTTTCGCCGGTTTCGGGGGAAGTGGTGGAGGTCAACGGCGAACTGGAAGCGCACCCCGAGCTGGTCAACCAGGACCCCTTCGGCTCCGGATGGTTGGTCAAGATTAAGGTGAGCCAGGTCCCTTCAGACCTCATGGATGCCAAAGCCTACGAGCAGTTTGTCCAGGAGGAAGGGGGTCATTGATGCACCGGTACCAGCCGGGGGCGGGGGATCGCCAGCGCATCCTTCAGTTTCTTGGCCTGAAATCCCCGGAGGAGCTCTTCGCGGCCATTCCCCAGGAGGTCAGAATTGGCGAGCTGCCTTTGCCTCTGGGCATGGCGGAGGAGGAAGTCCGCAGGGTTTTCCGGGAGTGGGCGGCAGCCAACGTCACCGCCGAAGAGAAGGTGAGCTTCCTGGGCGCCGGGGTTTACCGGCACGTGGTGCCGGCGGTGATGGACGCGGTGCTTTCCCGGGCTGAGTTCTTCACGGCGTACACCCCTTACCAGCCCGAGGTAAGCCAGGGCACGCTGCAGGCCATTTTCGAGTTTCAAACCTACGTGTGTTTGCTCACCGAAATGCCGGTGGCCAACGCTTCCCTTTACGACGGTGCCACCGCCGTGGTGGAAGCCGTGCTCATGGCCGCCCGCCTGCGGCCGGAAAAGCGCAAGGTTTTTGTTTCCCGGCTTATCCACCCCGATTACCTGGCCACCCTGCGCACCTACGCGGAAGCGGCGGAGCTGGAGCTTTTAGAGCTTCCCTGGGATGGGGCCGGTCGCACTGACCTGAGCCAGATTCATCCTGAAGAAGCGGTGGCGGTGGTGGTGCAGTCCCCCAACGTTTTGGGGGTCGTTGAGGATCTGGCGGCGGTGAAGAAGGCTTCCGGTGAGGCGCTTTCGGTGCAGGTGGTGGCGGAAGCCACCTCCCTGGGGCTTTTGGCCCCCGGCGGCCGCTTTGGTTTTGACGTGGTTTGTGGGGACATGCAGGCCTTTGGGCTGCCTCCCTCCTTTGGTGGCCCCCATGTGGGCTTTTTTGCCACCCGTAAAGAGTACCTCCGGCAAATGCCGGGAAGGCTGGTAGGGCAGACCGTGGACGCCGACGGACAGAGGGCGTTTGTGCTCACGCTTTCCACCCGCGAGCAACACATCCGCCGCGCCAAGGCCACCTCAAACATCTGCACGAACCATTCCCTCATGGCCCTGGGGGTTACGGTGGTGCTTTCGCTTCTGGGCAAAAAGGGGGTCCGCGAGCTGGCGTTGGCCTCCCACGCCAAGGCCGAGTACCTGAAGAAGCGCCTGGCCTCGCTGGCCCCCAAGGTGCAGCTGGCCTTCCCTGAAAGCCCCACGTACAACGAGTTTTTGCTCCTCCATGGGGAGCCGGAAAAGCTTTTGGCGCGGCTTTCCGAGGAAGGGATCCTGGGGGGCGTGGCCACCAGCCGGCTGGCTTCCTACCTGCCCCCGGGTGTCTTGGTGGCCGTCACCGAAAAGAACACCAGGGAGGAGTGCGATCGTTTGGTGGACGCATTGGGGAGGCTGGCATGAAGGGGAAATCCTTGCGGGCCCGGGAAGCCCTGATCTTTGAGCGTTCCACGCCGGGAACCGTGGGTTACCAGCTTCCGGCCTTCGACGTGGAGCCGGTGGACCCCGCCAAGACGCTAGGTGCCGAGCTGGTGCGCGGGGAAATTGCAGACCTCCCCGAAGTTTCGGAGGTGGAGGTGGTCCGTCACTTCCACCGCCTCTCCCAGTGGAACTACGCCGTGGATGAGGGACTTTACCCCCTGGGCTCCTGCACCATGAAGTACAACCCCCGCATCAACGAGGAGCTGGCCCGGCTTTCCGGCTTTGCCCAGGTGCACCCCCTGCAACCGGAAAGCGAGGTGCAGGGTGCCTTGCGGCTCATGTGGGAGCTGGAGCAGGCGCTCATTGGCATAACCGGCATGGCCCGGGTCACCCTGCAGCCAGCAGCCGGTGCTCACGGTGAGCTCGCCGGCATGCTCATGATCCGCAAGGCGCTGGAAGACCGGGGTGAGGGCCGGCGCACGGTGCTGATCCCCGACTCCGCCCACGGCACCAACCCCGCTTCGGCGGTTTTTGCCGGGTTCAAGGTCAAAGAAATTGCCTCCACTTCAGCGGGAACTCTGGATGTGGACGCCCTGAGGCGGGAGCTGGAAAGCGGGGACGTAGCGGCGCTCATGATTACGGTGCCCAACACGTTGGGGGTTTTTGAGCCGGAAATTGCCAAAGCTGCCGCCATGCTGCACGAAAAGGGCGCCTTTCTTTACATGGATGGTGCCAACCTCAACGCCTTCGTGGGGGTTGCTTCCCCAGGGAAAATGGGCGCTGACGCCCTGCACATTAATCTGCACAAGACCTTTTCCACCCCTCACGGTGGAGGGGGGCCGGGAGCGGGACCGGTGGCGGTTTCCCGCCTTTTGGAGCCGTACCTGCCGGTACCGGTGGTGGAAAAGCGCCAGGGCGTGTTCACCCTGGACTACGACCGCCCCAAGAGCATTGGCAAGGTTCGCTCCTTTTACGGCAACTTCGGCATCATGGTGCGGGCCCTGGCCTATATCCTCTCCCTGGGGCGGAACGGGCTTAAGGCCATGACCGAAGCGGCGGTCCTGAACGCCAACTACCTGCGGCGGGCCCTTGCGGAGCACTACCACCTGCCCTACCAAAGCCCCACCTTGCACGAAGTGGTGTTTGACGACTCCCGGCAAAAGCCCTTCGGTGTTTCCAACATTGACATTGCTAAAAGGCTTCTGGACTACGGTTTCCACGCACCCACCGTGTCCTTCCCGCTCATCGTGCACGGGGCGCTGATGATCGAACCCACCGACAGCGAAAGCTTGGCCGAGCTGGAGGCTTTTGTGGAAGCCATGAAGGCCATTGCCCAGGAAGCCAGGGAAAACCCCGAGCTTTTGAAAACCGCGCCCCACACCACGCCGGTGCGCCGCTTGGACGAGGTCCGGGCCGCCCGGCAACCGATCCTGCGCTGGTACCCCCAGGGCGCGGAAAGCCCCTAACGGGCTGGTTTCGCGCCGGGGTGCCAAGGGGTTGTTTTCTTAAAAGGGGTTTCGGCGGGGCCGGCAAAAAAACGGCGCGGTGATCGTGTGCGCTGAAGCGGTTCGCTACACTGAGGAACGGAGAGGCTATGGGAAGCTTTCGGGTTGCCAAGCAGTTCACCTTTGACGCCGGGCATCGGCTCGTTTCCCACCCCGAGCTTTGCCGCCACCTGCACGGCCACACCTATCGGGTGGAGGTGGTGCTGGAGGCGCCCTCTTTGGACCCCAACGCCATGGTTTGCGACTACAAGGCCCTTTCGCTATTGGTGCGTTCGGTCCTGGCCCCCCTGGATCACGCCATGATCCTTTGGCGGGAGGACCCCCTTCGCGGGGTTCTGGAGCAAGCCGGGGAAAGGGTGGTTGTCCTGGATGCGGAGCCCAGCGCCGAGGTTTTAGCTCAGCACCTCTTTTCCGAGATCAAAAAGGTGCTGGCCCAGGCTGCCGCCGAGCCGCAGCGGGTGGCCCCCTACCGCTGGCGCCCGGAAATCCGACTGGTTTCGGTTCGCCTTTGGGAAACCCCCACCACCTGGGCGGAGTACAGCGAAGCATGAGCGCAAGCCTGGAAAAAAGCCTTCCCCCTCCGCTGGACGTGCAGGACCTGACGGCCCTTTGCGCGGCCATCCCTCAGCCCATTGGCGTCACGGGTGCTACAGGGTTCGTGGGTAGCCACCTTCTTGAAGCGCTGGTGGCCGGCGGTGCAGCGGTACGGCTTTTGGTGCGGGACCCCAAGAAGCTGCCCACGGCTTTGGCTTCCCAGGTGGAAGTGGTGGTGGGCGATTTGGGCGATGACGCTGCTTTGCAGCAGTTTGCGGCGGGTTTGGGGACGGTGCTGCACCTGGCCGGGCTGGTGCGTGCCCGGCGGGAGGAGCAGTTCGTTGCGGCCAACGCGGTGGGGACAGCCAAGTTAGTGGCTGCTCTCGAAAAAACCGCAGCAAAACCCCGCTTTGTTTACGTTTCCTCGCTGGCCGCTGCCGGTCCTTCGCCAAATCCTGAGGGTCGCGCCCCGGAAGACCCGCCGGCCCCCATTTCCGCTTACGGGCGCTCCAAGCTTGCGGGGGAAAGGGCGGTGGCCGGGTATGGGGGGAGCTGGGTCATCCTGCGCCCTCCGGCCATTTACGGGCCCCGCGACCGCGATGTTTTGCAGTTTTTCAAGATGGCCAGCCAGGGTTGGCTCTTTTACCCGCGGGGGGAACGCTACATTACGGTGGCCTTTGTGGGGGACGTGGTCCTGGCGGTGCTGCGGGCGGCGGCAAGCTCACGTTCCGGCAGCATCTTCCACCTGGGTGAGCCCACACCGTACCCCATGCGGGTTTTGCTCCAAACCCTGGCGGAAGCGGGCAAGGTGCGGGCCAGGGTGGTGCCTCTTCCGGGCCTCATTTTCCGCGTGGCGGGTCTGGTGGGCGACGGGCTTCACCTATTAGGCTTTCGCGATGTACCCATGACGTCGGATAAAGCCAGCGAGCTGCTGGCCCGCCACTGGACGGCGCAGACCCGTTCTTCCCTTTCGGCCCTTGAGCTCCCGGAGCCGGTACCCTTCCGTCAAGGTGCCGTGCTGACCTGGGCCTGGTACCGGAGGGAAGGATGGTTACCGCATGGTAAGATTTGAACCGATGACGGACGGAGCGCGCGAAAGGGGTAAAAGCGTGGACATTTTTCAAAAGTGCTACGACTTCCGCGATGCCGATGACGTGAAGGCCGCTGGGCTTTACAGCTACTTTCGGACGATTGCCTCGGCCCAGGACCCAGTGGTGCTCATGGATGGGCGCGAGGTGGTGATGTTGGGCTCCAACAACTACCTGGGGCTCACCAACCACCCGGAGGTGAAGAAGGCGGCCCAGGAAGCGGTGGCCAAGTACGGTACGGGCTGCGCGGGGTCGAGGTTTTTGAACGGTACCCTGGACATTCACGTGCAGCTGGAGGAAAAGCTCGCGCAGTTCATGCGCAAAGAAGCGGCTTTGACCTTTTCCACCGGCTTTCAAGTGAACCTGGGCACGGTTTCCTGCTTGGTGGAACGGGGTGACATCGTTTACTTGGATAAGCTGGACCACGCCTGCATCATTGACGGAGCGCGCTTGGGCTTTGGTACCGTGGTGAAGTACGAACACAACGACGTGGCCGATTTGGACCGCCGCTTGTCCCTCAAGGACCCTTCCCGCGGCGCTCTGGTGGTGGTGGATGGTGTTTTCTCCATGGAGGGCGACATCGTCAACCTCCCGGGCCTGGTAGAGGTTTGCCAAAAGCACGGCGCCCGCCTCATGGTGGACGACGCCCACGGCATTGGCGTTTTGGGGGAGCACGGGCGCGGCACCGCCGAGCACTTCGGTCTTGAGGAAAAGGTTGACCTGATCATGGGCACCTTCTCCAAGTCGCTGGCTTCGGTGGGAGGGTTCATTGCCGGCGAGGAGAGGGTCATCAACTGGATCAAGCACCGGGCCCGCTCGTTGATCTTTTCGGCGGCCCCTCCACCGGCCTCGGTGGCGGCGGTGCTCAAAGCCGTGGAGATCATCGAGCGTGAGCCGGAACGCCGGGCCAAGCTGTGGGAAAACACCGCCTTCATGAAGCGTGAGCTGGCCAACCTGGGTTTTGATACCGGCGACTCCCAAACCCCGGTGATTCCGGTGGTGGTGGGTGAAGACCGCCTGGCGTTCTTCATGGCCAAACGCCTGGAGGAGGAAGGGGTGTTTGTGAACCCCGTGATTTCCCCGGCGGTGCCTCCCGGCCGCGCGTTGCTCCGCACCTCCTACATGGCCACCCACACCCGGGAGCATTTGGAAAGAGCGTTGGCGGCGTTTGCCAAAGTGGGCCGCGAGGTGGGCTTGATCCCATGAGCGTACTGCCCCTCCGCCTGGAGCCGGTCCAAAGCCGCGAGCAGTGGCGGCACTTCCTGGACCTGCCCTGGCGGATTTATCGTGGCGACCCTTGCTGGGTGCCACCGCTCAAAAAGCAAGTCAGGGGTTACCTGGACCTCAGCCACCCGTTTTACGCTTACGGACGGGCGGAACGCGAGGTCTTCCTGGCCTACCGCGGGAGCCGGCCGGTGGGGCGCATTGCCGCCATCCTCAACCGCGCCCACAACCAGTTCCACGGGGATCGCTGGGGCTTTTTTGGCTTTTTTGAGTGCGAGGACGACCCCGAAGCCGCCGGTGAGTTGCTGGCGGCAGCGGCCCGCTGGCTTAAGGAAAAGGGTTGCGAGGCCATGGTGGGGCCGGTCAACCCCTCCACCAACTACGAGTGTGGTTTGCTGGTGGAGGGCTTTGACACCCCGCCCACGGTGATGATGACCTACAACCCGCCGTACTACGCTTCGCTTTTGGAAAGCTGGGGGCTCGTCAAAGCCAAAGACCTTTACGCCTACTGGTCCCCGGTGCATCCCGGCTCGTTGGATCGGCTCCGCCGCTTTTCGGAGCGCACCCAGGAGCGGGAGCCCAGCCTCACCGTTCGTGCCGTCAACCTCAAGGACTTTGCCAACGAGGTGCGGATCATCCAGGACATTTACAACAAGGCCTGGGAAAAGAACTGGGGGTTTGTGCCTACCTCCGACGAGGAGTTCGCCTGGCTGGCCCGGGAGCTGAAGCCTTTAGTGGACCCCAAGCTGCTCTACATTGCCTTTTACGACGGGGACCCTGCGGGCTTTTTGCTTGCCCTCCCCGATGTCAACCCCGCCCTGGCCGAGCTCAACGGCAGCATGGCTAACCCCTTCCGGCTCTTGCGGGCCTACTGGGTGGGGCGCAAACCAGTGGGCTTGCGCCTCATCACCATGGGGGTCAAGCAGCAGTACCGCTTGCGGGGCATTGAGGGCGTGATGTTCTACCACGGGCTGCAAGCCGCTTTGGATCGCGGCTACCGCTGGTGCGAGTACTCCTGGATTCTGGAGGACAACGAGCTGGCCAAGCGCACGGTGCGGCTCATGGATGCCAAGCTCACCAAGGTGTACCGGCTTTACAGCAAGCCGCTGGCGTAAGCTCCAAGGGGCCCAAAGGAGCAAAAAAGATGCGGGACCGAAGTCCCGCATTGCGGTGGGTTCCCCGGAGTGGTGCACCGGGTCTCCTCACCGCGCTGGGGGGAGCAAGCGCAAACGAGCGCCAGGTGCGCTCTAAGAAAAATATGTGACTGAAAACGCTCTGTGTCAACAGAGTGTCGAGCAAGCGTAAGCGCCGGCTTGCTTCCCGGCTCCTACGCACCCGGGGGCTTGGTAAGCACCAGAAGCCGAAGCTCAGTCATTTCTTCAAAGGCCCAAGCCGGGCCCTCCCGCCCAAACCCCGATTGCTTCACGCCGCCGTAGGGCATGGGGTCGGTACGCCAGGAGGGGATGTCGTTGGCAATGACCGCCCCCACCTCGATGCCCTCCCAAGCTTGCTGGATTTTGCCCCAATCGCGGGTGAACACCCCGCACTGTAAGCCAAAGCGCGAGTCGTTTACCTTGGCAATGGCTTCCGCAAAGTCCTCAAAAGGCTCCAGGACCGCCACCGGCGCGAACGCTTCCTCGCACCAAAGGGGGTGGTCGTGGGGCACGTTTTCCAGAAGCGCGGGCCAAACCACCGAGCCTTCCCGTCGAAAGCGGGTTAAAAGCGTGGCGCCACGGGTGCGGGCGCTTTCAATCCAGTCCACGATGCGTTGGGCATCGTAAGCGGAAATCATGGTTCCTACAGGACCTGGCTGTCGGTGGGGTTGCCGGTGGGAAAGCGTTCGGCGGCGGCCACCAGGGCCTCTCGCATGGTTTGGTAAAGCTCTTTGGCCACCAGCACCCGCTGCACGGAAATGCAGGACTGCCCGGCGTAGGCAAAGGCCCCCAGGGCAATGCGGTGGGCGATGACCTCGGGATCACCGGCGTCCTTTTCCACGATCACCGCCGCATTGCCCCCCAGCTCCAGAGTGACCCGCTTGTCCCAGCACTGCTTCTTGAGGTTCCATCCCACCGCTGCCGAGCCGGTGAAGGTTAAAAGTCGCACCTCGGGCGCTTCCAGCAGCTGCTGAACCGCGTCCCCGGCACAAGGAAGCACGGAAATCGCCTCCGGCGGAAGCCCCGCCTCCACCAAGATGCGGCCCAGGTGCAAAGCCGGCGAGGGCGTTTGCGAAGCTGGCTTGAGGATGATGGGGCAGCCCGCCGCCACCGCCGGCGCCATCTTGTGGGCCACCAGGTTCAGGGGAAAGTTGAACGGGGTAATGCCCACCACCACCCCAACGGGCACCCGGCGAAGCAAGCCCCAGCGGCCCTCCCCGGAGGGGAACCCGGAAAGGTCCAAGAGCCTGGCTTGCGCACTGCGGGCCACCCGCGCCGACTCCAGCAGGGTTTCCACGCAGCGGTCAGCTTCAATGCGGGCCAGCGCCAGCGGCTTTCCCGCTTCCTCCACCAGAAGCTGGGCCAAAAACTCCCGCTCTTGCTGCACCCGCGCTGCGGCGTTTTCCAGAATCGCCGCCCGCCGGTGGGGGGGGAGGCTGGCGATGGAGGTGCGGGCGTCTTTGGCCGCCTCCAGCGCCAGGCGCAACTGCTCGCCTTCGGCCTGCGCCACCTCCGCCACCACGGCCCCATCGAAAGGGGAGAGGATTTTCCTTGCGGTTTTGCCCTTCGTCACTGTGCCGGCCAGGAGCAAACCTTCTTTGCGCATGGTCCCTCCACTGCCATGGTAGCCAAAAAAAACCGGGCCGCTTCCCCCCCGAAAAGCGGCCCGCCCGAGCGGAAGCTCGGGGGAGGCAAAGCCTCCGCTTCCTCAAAACCATCCCAGCGGCCGGATTTGTTCCCTCCTGGTGTGTTCCGTCACATCGCGACGCAGTAACGCTATTTCCGCGCGGTTCGGGTGATGATGACGCCGGTGAGCACCAGGACCGCACCCACCAGCTGCCCCGGGCTCCACCGCTCACCCAGGGTGAGCCAGGCGGTCACCGCGGCCACCACCGGGGTGGCGTTGGAGTACACGGCGGTGCGCGTGGATCCCAGCTGGCGAAGGGCGAAGTTCCATCCCAAGTAGCCCAGCCCAATGGCAAGCACTCCCGAAAAGGCCAGGGCTCCCCATGCCGGAAGCGGGAGCTCCTGCCACGGCTGGGAGGTGAGCTCGGGGAGAGCCACCAGCACCAGCGGGGGAGCCCCCGCGAGAAACCCAACGGCGGTGGCTTTCATGGCGGGGACGCGGGCCAGCAGGGGATCGGCGTAGAGCGTGTAGCACGCCCAGGTAAAGGCCCCCGCCAACATCAGCCCGTCCCCTCCCAAGTGGCGAAGGTCCAGGCTCACCCCCTGGCGGAGGACGATGAGCATGGCGAGTCCGCCGGTGGCCAAAGCCACCCCGAACCAGGCCCGCAGCGAAAGCCTTTCCCGCCCCAAAAGGTGGCTTAAGACCGCCACCTGCATGGGCATGGTGGCTTGGATCAGGGCGGCGTTGCCGGCGGTGGTGCGAGCCAAACCCATGATGAAGAAGAGCTGATACACAGTGTTGGCCAAAAGGCCGGCAATGATGGCCTGTTTGCGCTCTTGGGGTGGTAGCCGCAGGCTTTGCCCGGAAAGCTTGACCAGCACCAACACCGTGAGGGTAGCCAAGGTGAAGCGGGCCGCGTTAAAGGCCAGAGGGGAGAAGAAGCGAAAAGAGGCTTTGATGACCGAGTAGTTGGCACCCCAAATGACGATAAGTGTGGCCAGCACCAGGTCGGCCACGCCAAAGGGGGAACGCGGGCGGGGCGGCATGGTCACGCTTTCCCGCCAATGCTTTCCAAAAAAGCCCGCACCAACGCCACCGCCTGGGTAGGGCTGGAGTAGCGGGCCAAGGTCAGGCCCGGAAGCCCCGCCAGTAACCGCGAAACCCGCACCTCTTCCCGGGCCATGGCCAAAACCGGCTTGCCCACGCTTACGGCTGCCATGACCTCGATTCCCACGCCGTGGGAAGGGGTGGAGACCTCCGCCACCAGGCAGTCCGCTTGGGAAAGCCACGCCAGGTCCCGCTGGGCCAGCTCCCGGTCGGACAGCAGGTGGTCCGATGCTTGTTCCACCTCGCCAACCACGTGGGGTGTGAGCACCTCATGGCCCGAGGCGGTCAAGGCCCGCAACACCTCTTCCACGGCCGTGGTGTCCCTGTGGGGGTTGGTCATGGCGCAGGCCAGGTACACGCGCATGCGGTAAGTCTAGCCGGCTGCTGGTAAACTCCAAGCCCGTGGCGGAAGAACCTTTGGTGATTGCCATTGATGGCCCGGCAGGGGCCGGAAAGTCGGCAGCGGCAAGGCTTTTGGCCGCGCGCTTGGGTCTTCCCTACGTGGATACCGGTGCCATGTACCGGGCCGTAGCGCTTTTGGCCCTGGAGCAAGGGATTGCCCTGCCTCCCGATGAGCAGGGCAAGGCCCGTTTGGTTTTGCTCGCCCGGCATTTGGACGTGCGGTTTGGCGGAACGCCAGCGTCGCCTAGGGTCTTCCTGGGCGCCAGAGAGGTGACCTCCGCCCTGCGGCGGGAGGAGGTTTCCCGGGCCGCATCGCTGGTTTCGGCTGTGCCTGAGGTGCGGGAAGAGCTGGTGAGGCGTCAGCGGGCCCTGGGTCAGGCGGGTGCGGTGATGGAGGGACGGGACATTGGCACCGTGGTTTTTCCCCAGGCCAGGGTGAAGTTTTTCCTCACCGCTCGCCCGGAAGTGCGAGGAAAGCGGCGCTACGACGAGCTGGCAAAACAAGGGGTGAAGGCTGATTTGGAAGCTATTGTCAGCGAAATCCGCGAGCGAGACTTGCGTGATTCCACCCGGAAGGTTTCGCCCTTGCGGCCGGCCGATGATGCCATGGTGGTGGATACTTCCGACCTGAACCTGGAGCAGGTGGTGGAAGAGCTTTTGAAGCTCACCCACCAGCGGCTGCGCGGCTCCGCGCGCCCTGACTTACCAGCAAACAAAACTTGACAGCAAAAGCCAGAAACCGCTAACCTTACGCGCTTGTGGAGCAAGCATCGCGGTGCCGGCCGGCATCGCTCGAAGGAGGCATGAGTGGGCACCATCAGCAACGACGAAGCCAAGACGGGGCGAGGGCCTGTCAAGGAGGAAGCGAGCAAGCTGAACCGGGAAACCCTGCAAGAGCTCATGGCGGAGTCCTTTGGTCACCTGCAAGCCGGTGACGTGGTTACCGGCGTGGTGGTGGCCATCACGGACGACGACGTGGTGGTGGACGTTTCCTTTAAAACCGAAGGCGTAATCCCACGCTCGGAGTTTTTGGATCGGGACGGCAACCTCACGGTAAAGGTGGGCGACGAGGTGGATGTGCTCGTGGAGAAGTTCGACCCTACCACCGGTGAGATCAAGCTTTCCCGGGAGCGGGCGGCGCGCATCCGCATTTGGGAGGTCTTGGAAACCGCCTATCGGGAAAAGACCCCGGTGCGCGGGCGGGTGGTGGAGCGGGTGAAGGGCGGCCTGTCCGTGGACATTGGGGTGCGGGCGTTTTTGCCCGGCTCTCTGGTGGACGTGCGCCCCATCCGGCGGCTGGAGGATTACATCGGCCAGGATGTGGAGGCCCGCATCATCAACTTTGACCGTCGGCGCAACAACGTGGTGATTTCCCGTAAGGCCATTTTGGAAGAGCAGTTGGCCGCCCAGCGGGAAGAGACCCTGGCCAAGCTGGAAGAGGGGATGATCGTCACCGGCACCGTCAAGAACGTGACCGATTACGGCGTGTTCATTGACGTGGGCGGTATTGACGGGCTTTTGCACGTCACCGACATCTCCTGGGGCCGGGTGGGGCACCCCAGCGAGTACTTCAAGGTGGGCGACGAGGCCAAGGTGGTGGTGCTCAAGGTGGACAGGGAAAAGGGCCGGGTTTCTTTGGGCTACCGCCAACGCTTCGAAGACCCCTGGACCCATGTGGAAGCCAAGTACCCCGTGGGTAAGAAGGTGCGGGGCAAGGTCACGTCCCTGGCCGATTACGGGGCTTTCGTGGAGCTGGAAGAAGGGGTGGAAGGGTTGGTCCACGTGTCCGAGCTTTCCTGGACCAAGAAGGTGAAGAGCCCCAAGGGCATCCTGCACGTGGGTCAGGAAGTGGAAGTGGTGGTCACGGAAGTGGACGTGGAGAGGAGGCGGCTTTCGCTGTCGCTTCGCCAGGCCGAGCCCAACCCCTGGGAGGACTTTGCCGCCACCCACCGGGTGGGGCAAAAGGTCACCGGCAAGGTGCGCAACCTCACGGAGTTTGGAGCGTTTGTGGAGCTGGCCCCAGGGGTGGATGGCCTGGTGCACATTTCCGATATGACCTGGAGCCGCCGCATTTCCCATCCTTCCGAGATCCTGCAAAAAGGCCAGGAGGTGGAAGCCATCATCACCGCGCTGGATGTGGTCAACCAGCGGATTTCCCTGTCCATGAAGGAGCTCCTGCCCAACGAGTGGGATTCCTTTGCGTCCGCGCACCAGGTGGGCGACGAGGTGGACGGCTACATCACCAACGTCACCGACTTTGGCCTGTTTGTGGAGCTGGCACCGGGGGTGGAGGGTTTGTGCCACGTTTCCGAGGTGGAGCGCCTTTCCTCAGGACCCCTGGCCGAGGAGTTTCCCAAGGGGCGCAAGGTGCGCTGCCGCTTGATCCGCTTGGACTTTGCCGAGCGCCGCATTGGGCTTTCCCTTCGCGGTATTACCCAACCCGAGTGGAACCAGGAACAGGCAGCTACTCCGGAAGCTCAAGCGGAAGAGGTTCAGGAAGCAGCCACGCCTGAGCTGGGCGAGGAGCCCGAACAGCAGGATCAGCCCACGGAGGGATCGGTCACCCCCGAGGCCGAAGGTAAGGAGGAGGCATGACCCGCGCGGAAATCGTGGAGGCCCTCACCAACCATTTGGGTTTGCCGCTCAAAAGCGCCAACGAAGCGGTGAACGTGGTGTTGGAAGCCATGGTGCAAGCGTTGCAGCGGGGGGAGGAAATCGAGCTGCGGGGGTTTGGGTGCTTCCGTTTCCGGCAGCGGAAACCCCGCACCGGGCGTAACCCCCGCACCGGAGAAAAGGTGGCCGTGGCGGCAAAAAAGGTCGTTTACTTCAAGCCCGGAAAGGAGCTGAAGGAGCAACTGGGTTGAGTTCGGGGCGGCTCGCTCACCTCTTTGCTCCTTGGCGTTTCGCGTACGTGTCCAAGGCCAGTGAAGTACCCGGTACCTGCATCTTTTGCGCTGCCATCTCCGGCGGGCGCGAAACCCTCACGTTGGCGGTGGGGGAAAGGGTCTTTGCCCTCCTCAACCGCTACCCCTACACGGCCGGCCACGTGATGGTGGCCCCCAAGGCGCACACCGGCGACCTCACCGCGCTGGATCGCGAAACCCTGGCGGAGCTCATGGAGCTGGGGCAAAAGCTGGTGCGGGCCTTAAACCGCGTGTACCACCCCCACGGCTACAACCTGGGCTTCAATCTTGGTGAGGCAGCGGGAGCCGGCATTGCCGACCACCTGCACCTGCACATCGTTCCCCGCTTTCGGGGGGACACCAACTTCATGACCACCAACGCTGCCGTGAGGGTGGTTCCCGAGGATTTGGAGGTCACCTGGGAAAAACTCACCCGCGCTTTGGAGGGTAACGATGCCGGCCGCTAGCGAACGCCCAACGCCTGTGTCTCCCACTTTGGCCGTGGTGGCGGCCTGGCTGGTGCCGGGGCTGGCCCATCTGCTTCTGGGTCGCAAGCAGCGCGCCGCGGTTTTTGCTCTGGTGGTGGTGGTGAGCTTCGTGGTGGGGATCCTCTGCCAGGGGGAGCTGATCCTGCCCAAGCCCGGTGATCCCCTTTCCTACTTTGCCACGCTAGCCACCCTGGGCAACGGCGTTTTGTTTTTTGTTGCCAAGTTTTTGGGCCTGGGGGATGGAGTGCCCACGGCGGTGACCTACGAGTACGGCAACGCGTTCCTGCTCACCGCTGGGGTGATGAACCTGCTTTTGATGCTGGACGCTTACGATATTGCGGTGGGCAAAAAGGAGTGGTGATGGCTGACCACTTCACGCTCATGACCCTGCACGCTTTGCTGTTGGCGGCGTTTTTTTCCTTCCTCTGGAAGCGGGATGCCGCCGAGCGACGCCGCTACTTCCTGAAGGTCTTTTTGATTTTGCTCTTGGGTGCGGTGGCGGTGGGTTGGCTCATGTACCCGTTTCCCCGCCCTTCCTAGCGTGGGCCTCAAGGTGGTCACAAAACGCCAATACCTGGTGCTTTCGCTGGTTTTAGCGGCCGTTTACCTGTGGGTCGGCACGCGCCCGCGGCTTCCCCATGCCCTGGGAGTTTTCCCCGATTGGCTGGGCCACGGGTTGGCCTACGGGGTGCTGGCGTGGGTGCTGCGGCGGGGAATGAACGCTTTTGTTCCTGCAGCTATTGGTGCCACGGGCCACGGGATGCTCCTCGAATGGCTTCAGAGGAGCGTCCCCGGCCGCTCGGCGGAAGTTACGGACGTGCTGGCTGATGCTTTGGGCGCCATCCTGGGCGCATGGCTTGTACGTCGCCCATGGTGAGGGTTTTCCTTTCCGCTGCTGAGGCTTCCGCCGATCAGCACGGCGCCCATCTCCTCCGGGAGCTGCAAGCGTTGACGACCGTGGAGGCCTGTGGGGTGGGCGGCCAGCGCCTCCGGGAGCAAGGCTTAAAGCCCCTGGCCACCGCCGAGGAGCTCTCGGTGATGGGGCTTTTCGAGGTGTTGCAGCACCTCCCGCGCTTATGGCGGCTGGCCCGCTACGTGCGGCGGGAGGCTCTGGAGTTTCGCCCGGACGTGGCGGTGCTCATTGACTCCCCGGACTTCCACTTACCCCTGGCCCGCCATTTGTCCCGGGCCGGCATCCCGGTGGTGCTTTACGTTTCCCCGCAGCTTTGGGCCTGGCGTTCCGGGCGGGTGAAGCTCATTCGCCGGGTGGTGCGCAAGGTCCTGTGCATTTTGCCCTTCGAGGTGGACTTTTACAGGAAGCACGGGGTGAACGCCAGCTTCGTGGGCCATCCTCTGGTGGACGAGCTGGCGTCTATCCCCCCTGGGGTGGGCCAGGAGCGCAAGCACGCCCTGGCGCTTTTGCCTGGCTCCCGGCGGCACGAGGTGGAAGCGCTTTTGCCGGTAATGCTGGACGCTTTCCACCGCTTGCGTGCTGAAGACCCGCAGCTTGCGGGCAAGGTCATCGTGGCCCCCGGTCTTTCTACTGGAGATTTGCAGGCCCTGGCCGGCCCTTACGGTTCCAGCCTGGAGTTCGTGGACAACCACCGCTACCAGGAGCTGGCCCAATGTGAGGCAGCCTTTGTGGCTTCCGGAACGGCCACCCTGGTGTGCGCGCTCTTGGGGGTCCCCATGGTGGTGACCTACCGTCTTCACCCCTTGTCCTTTGCCCTGGCCACGCTGTTGGTGAAGGTTCCCCACGTGGGTTTGGTGAACCTGGTAGCCGGGGAGCGGGTGGCCCCGGAGCTGGTACAGGATGCGCTGGACGCCACTTCGCTTTCGGCCGCGGGGCGGGCCCTGCTTGGCGAGGAAGGGGAAATCCAGCGGCGTAAACTGTCGCTGGTGAGGGAAAAGCTGGGTGGTCCTGGTGCCTCTCGCCGGGCTGCCGAAGAAGTCCTCGAGGTGGCTGGCCGGTGAAGGTCCTTTTGCGTCTTTTGCGCTACACGCGGCCGCATATGGGGTGGGCGGCAGTGGCGGTGGTGGGCATGGCTGGGGTGGCGCTGGCCACGGTTTTCCTTATGTACCTGGTGGTGCCGCTTTTTGACCACATGCTGGGGGCAGGGGCAGCCCAGCAGATCCTGGGCAAGACCGTGGCCGGACAAGCTTCGGCAGCACCCAAGAAGGCGCCTAACCCCGTCGTGCGCGCGCTCCAGCACCAGTTTGAGCGAGCGAGGGACCTGCTTTCCGCCCATTTGCCCTCCGACCGCTGGTCGCTGGCGGTGCTGGTGTTGCTCACGGTTTTTGTAAAGAACGCCCTCACCTACTTTGGGCATTACGCCTTTTACCGAACGGGTCTGGCCACCGTGAAGGATTTGCGGGACCAGCTGGTGGATGCCCTGCTGCGGCAGTCCCCGGCGTACTTTCAAAAGCAACCCACAGCGGTGCTCATGTCCCGCGTCACCAACGACGTGGAGCAAATTACCGCGGCCATTTCCGATCGCTTCGGGGATCTCTTCCAGGATTCCTTCACGGTGGTGGGGCTTTTGGTGTACGCCTTTTCGTTGAACCTCCGCTTTGCCCTGGCGGCGCTGGTGGTGGCCCCGCTGCTCATTGCCCCCATTTGGCACTTTTCCCGCAAGCTCCGCAAGCGCTCCCACCAAAGCCAGCAGCGCCTGGGGGAGATGAACACCGTGTTGGACGAGGTGTTCAAGGGCCATCGGGTGGTGCAAGCCTTTGGTATGGAGCGCTTCGAATCGGCTCGTTTCCGCGAGGCCACCCGTCGTCACTTCAAGGCCAACCTCAAAGCCCGCAAGGTGCAAGCGCTCAACGCGCCGGTCATGGAGGTGCTGGGGGTGGCCGGCGCCATGGCCCTCATTGGATACGCTTCGCACTTGATTTCCCGCGGGGAGATGACGGTAGGGCTCTTCACCTCGTTTTTGTTTGCCCTCTACGGGATGTACAACCCCATCAAGCGGCTGAACAAGCTCAACCTGGCGATGCAAATGGCCATTGCCGCTGGCGAGCGGGTCTTTGCGGTGGTGGATGCGCCGGTGCTCATTGCTGACAAACCCGGCGCCAGGCCGTTTACGGGTTTGCGAGAGGCTATCCGCTTCGAGGGCGTTTCCTTTGCTTACGAGCCGGAAAAACCGGTGCTGCGGGACTTCAACCTTGTGATTCCGGCTGGCAAGGTGGTGGCCCTGGTGGGCCCTTCGGGGGCGGGAAAGTCCACCGTGGCCCAGCTTTTGCCGCGCTTTTGGGATGTGGATTCAGGCGTGATCACAGCCGATGGTGTGGACATCCGCGAGTTTACGCTGGCCTCCTGGCGGGCGGCTATCGGCTTGGTTACGCAAGAGACGGTGCTCTTCAACACCACCATTCGCGCCAACATCGCCTACGGTCAGGAGCGCGTTGACGAAGAAAGGCTTCGGGCCTGCGCTCGCGCGGCTTTTGCCGAGGAGTTCATCCTGGAGTTCCCCGAGGGCTACGACACGGTGGTGGGAGAAGCGGGGGTCAAGCTCTCCGGCGGCCAGCGGCAGCGCATTGCCGTGGCCCGGGCGCTCTACAAGGACCCACCGATCCTCATCCTCGACGAGGCCACCTCGGCGTTGGATGCGGAAGCCGAGGCGGTGGTGCAAAAGGCGTTGGAAAACCTCATGCGCGGCCGCACCACGCTGGTCATCGCCCACCGCTTGGCCACCGTCCGCAACGCCGATTGGATTGCGGTGATGGATCAGGGCAAGGTGGTGGAGGAAGGAACGCATGGGGAGCTTATGGCCCGGGGTGGGCTTTACGCCCGCCTGGCGGAGCTGCAGGGGCTTTCCGAATGAGCGGGCGGCTTTACTCCATGACCGGCCTGGGGGAAGCGGCAGGTGCCGTTTCCCCGCGGCTTTCCGCGCGGGTGCGGGTGTGGTCGGTGAACTCCAGGGGCTTGGAGATCAACCTGCGCTTTCTGCCCCGGGGCGATTACCCCGAGCTGGAGCTGGCCTGCCGGCGGGAGGTCAGCACCCGGGTCAGCCGCGGCCGGGTGAGCCTGGTTTTGGAGCTCAAGCGCACCGACTGGCAGCAGGCTCTGCGGTTTAACTGGGAGGTGGCGAAGGCCTTGGCCCAGCAGCTGCAGGCTAAGCCTGCCGAGCTGGAGCTGGCGCCCCTGCACTTTGGGGAGCTTCTGGTGGTTCCCGGTTTTGTGGAGGCGAGCGACGAGGTGCTGACCCCCGAAGAGCAGGAAGGTGTGCTGGGCCTGGTGGGCGAAGCTCTTGAGGCGCTTGCCGCCGCCCGCGCCCGGGAAGCGGAGCTTTTGCTTCCCTCCTTGCAAAGGGAGCTGGCGGTGGTGGAGGGGTTTGCGGAGTTTCTGGCCAGGGAAGGGGAGGGTCTGCGCCAGGCCCTGTACCGGCGGCTTTTGGAGCGGGTTTCAAGTTTGCGTTCGGAAGGGGTGGACGAGCTGCGGCTGGCGCAGGAAGCGGCGCTGTTGGCGGAGCGCAGCGATGTGGCCGAGGAGCAGAGCAGGCTTCTGGCCCATGTGGCGCACTTTCGCGGGCTTCTGGCGGAAGGAGGCGCGGTGGGCCGCAAGCTGGATTTTTTGGTGCAGGAAATGCTGCGGGAGCTGAACACCGCCGGCTCCAAGCTGCGGGAAGTGGGAGTGGGCGAAAGGCTGGTGGAGGCCAAGGCGGCGGTGGAGCGCCTGCGGGAGCAGTGCGCCAACCTCGAGTAGGGGCGACCGGCAGGTCGCCCACAACGATAAGGGGTACAGCGTGGGGGCGACTGGCGGGTCGCCCCTTTCTCCCATCAAAAAACCAGCTGGTACCGCACCGACACGTTGCGCCCGGGTAGCGGGCTTTTTTCTTTGAAAAACGAGGTGTGGTTGAGGGCCTTGGCGTCGGTGAGGTTAGCCCCCTGCAGCCAGAGGATGTGGGCGGTGCGTTGGCCGGCCAGGCGAAAGCCCACGGCGGCATCCACAAGGGTGTAGCCGGGCGTTGGTGTTTCCCCCTGGGAAATGCGCGTGGCCGCCAGCACCCTTTGCAGGCCCAACCGCAGGTTCCAGGGATCGACGTGCCACTCCAGGCGGGCAAACAGGCGCGCCGGAGGTATCCTCGGCAGGTTTCCACCCCTTCCTTGCAGCTCGCCGCGGACCATATCGCCACCGTAGGTGAGCTCCAGGTGGGATGCGGGGTCGGTGAGGAGGTCCCAATGGCCGGAAAGCTCCGCACCCCAGAAACGGGCATCGGCCTGGCGGAAGACAGCTACCGGAAGGTCCTCTACAACTTCACCGGTGAGGTTCTGGAACGTGAAGTTGGCCACCTCAGCGCGGAACAGGTTGAGCTGCAGGGAATGGCGGGCGATGGACCAGCGCACCCCCACTTCCCCGTGCCGGTTTCGTTCCAACTGCAAGCGGTCATCGCCCACCTCAAAAAGGCCGGTAGCGGCATGGGGGCCGTGGGAGTAAAGCTCTTCCGGATTGGGGGCCTTGCCGGTGTAACCTAGCGAGGCGTAAAGCTTGAGGTTGTCCGAAAGCTTGAAAGTGGCCGAGGTGGTGAGGCTGGCAAAATCAAAACCGCGACGGGGGTTTTCTCCCCGGGGGTCGTGGCGCACGTGATCCCACCGGGCTCCCAGCTCCCAGTGAACCCGCCCCGCATCGCCGTGTTCCCAGAGGAAAACCGCGGCTTTCTGGGATTGGGTGTGAGGCAGATAGCTCTCCTCGCCTTTAACCTGTAAATCCCGGCTTTGCCCTTCCCACCCGAGGATGCCGGAAAAGCCGAAAATAGCGTCATGGTGCAGCTCCAGACGAGCGGAGGTTTGCTGGTTTTGCACGCGGGTTCCCACCTCGTCCCCTTCGTACTCCTGGTGGTGGTAGTCCACCTGTGCCACACCGAAGCGCACGCGGGTTAGCGCTCCCCAGGATAACGGCAGCTCCCCCCGCGCTTCCCACCTCTGTCGGAAAAGCGCCACGTGGACGTTTTCTTCCACGGGGCTGCCGTAGGTGCTCTGGTGGCGATCGAAGCCTACGCCTAAAAACCCGCCGTCCGTGAAGCGGGCAAGGCCGATGCTGGCATCGTCGCTGTCGGCAAAGCTGTTTTTGACCTTTCCCCAGGCGCTGCGGTAATCGTTTTGACGTTGGCTGCTGCCGGTGGCTTGCCAGCTCCATGCTCCCTGCTGGCCCTGGAGGTTGGCCGCGAGCGCCCTTTGCCAGCCGTTGGAGCCCACCGACCACCAGGTTTGCCCCAAAAGCGGGGCATCGGCGGGGGATTGCGGTACCGGGCCACCCACGGTGTTCACCACGCCACCCAGGGTTTCGGTGCCGTAAAGCAGGGCGGCGGGACCCCGCAGCACCTCCACCCGCTCGAGACCGAAGGGGGTGAGTGCCACGCCGTGATCCGGGCTGGTGTCGGAAGCATCGCCCACGTCCAGCCCCGACTGCAGGATGCGCACCCGGTCACCCCCTTGCCCGCGCAAAAGCGGGCGGCTGGCCCCGGGGGCGTAGAAGCTTGCGGTCACCCCTGGCTGCTCCCGTAACGTCTCGCCCAGGCTGGGCTGGGCTGCCAGGAGCAGCGCATCGCCGGTCAGGACCGAAACCGGTCTTGCGGTTTCCGTCATCTTTTCGGGATGGGCGGCGGAGACCAAAACCTCCTCGTGGAAGGTGGCCGGCCGTACCTGCAGGACCAAGAAAAGCTCGCCCCCCGGGGTGACCGTTTGCTCCTGGGAGGCGGTTTCCCCGGTGGGTGTGGTGGCCTGCACCAGGTAGCGCCCGGGCTTGAGACCCGCAAACCGCGTTTGGCCCTGGGAGTTGGTACGGGCGCGAAAAGGCATTCCCACGATGGTGACTTCCGCGTCGGCCACCGGTTGCTTTTGGACGGTCACCACCGTGACCACCAGCGTGGCGGTTTCTCTGGCGGCGGGGTTCGCCACCGCATGGCTCTCGCTGACAACGAACATCAACAAGCATGCCAAGAGGCATGAAATCAAAGGCTTTCGATTCATGGCTTGCTCCTTTTTGCTTAGCAAAAGTGGCTTTTTCGTGCGTTAGGGGTGAAAAAAACTAGAGGCTAAGCAGGAGGAGCACGGGGTTGGCCGGGAAAGCGGAAGGCCGCCGGAGCTGGCGTGAAGCTTTCCCCAGGGAAGGGCGAAACCAGCGGTGGAAGCCCGAGGGAGAAGGTGCTTTCGGGCGCCAGAGCCTGGCCGTGGGGTATGGAGCAGTGAAAACAGCGATGCACCGGCGAGGAGGAAGAAGGCGTGGCCTTGAAGGAGCAGCTACTGGCTTGGGGGTGAATGTGGGGCAGGGCCTGCACGCCCCCGTACAGCAGGAAAAGCGCGGCCAGACCGAGCCGGAAGCGGCGCAACGCGACCTGCATCACGATCTCAAGTTTAACACCTGCCCTCGGTTGTCAAGCCCCAACGGGGCAGTAGGGCGACCCTGGCGACCCCCGAGGCCGGCTGGCGGGAGAAAAACGGCGAGCGGTCGATGTTGTTGCAGAAATATCGAAAACAGGGTCGTTACGACCATTGGTGTCTCATTTCGATTTTTCCCTAAATGTGATTTTGCGACTCGAAACCATTGACAACAATTTTCCGTCTCGCTAGCATGCGCGATCGTGAGCGAACACGGGCGGTCTCGGTGGGTTTTCCCCTCTTGGACAAACCAGCTGCGGGTGGTGGTGGGCGTGGCTCTCGTGGTGGTTCCGGTGTACCTGGTGGTGCTGGTGGGCTACGGGGCTTCCCCGCGTACCACCGATGTGGGCTATGCCCCAGAGCAACCGGTTCCCTACAGCCACGCTTTGCACGTTGGTCAGCTGGGTTTGGATTGCAGGTACTGCCACAACACCGTGGAGGTAGCGGCCAAAGCCGCCATCCCTCCCACCCAAACCTGCATGAACTGCCATGCGCGGGTGCGGGCCACCAGCCCCAAGCTGATTTCGGTGCGGGGGAGCTACGTCACCGGTATGCCCATCCCCTGGGTGCGGGTCCACGACTTGCCGGACTACGTGTACTTTGACCATTCGGCCCACGTGCGACGGGGTGTGGGGTGTGTGTCCTGCCACGGGCGGGTGGACACCATGGAGGTGGTGCGGCAGGTGGAGCCGCTCTCCATGGGCTGGTGTTTGGATTGCCACCGCAACCCTGAACCCCACCTGCGGCCACCGGAGCTGGTCACCAGCATGGATTGGGTTCCCCCTGAAAAGCCGGAGGTTTACGGACGGCGCTTACGGGAGCAGCTGGGCATTCGCCCCTCCACCGACTGCTGGACCTGTCACCGCTAGGAGGAAACCGCGTGAGCAAGGCGTACTGGCGCAGCTTAAGCGAACTGGAAGATAGCCCGGAGTTCCGGGAAAAGGTAGCGCAAGAGTTCCCGCTCCTGGCCGAAGCGTTGACCGATCCCCGCACCCGCCGGGATTTCCTGAAGCTGGCGGGGGCTTCTCTGGGCCTTTTGGGCCTGGCTTCCTGCCGCTGGCCCAAGGAAACCATCCTCCCCTTTGCCGGGCAGCCTGAGGGGCGCATCCCCGGGGTGCCGCAGTACTTTGCCACCGCCATGTCGCTGTTTGGCAACGCCCTGGGGTTGCTGGTCACCAGCTACGACGGGCGCCCTATCAAGGTGGAAGGCAACCCCCTGCACCCGGAAAGCCTGGGAGCGACGCATCTGTGGGCGCAGGCTGCGGTGCTGGAGCTGTACGATCCCGACCGCTCCCGGGTGGTGGTGGAAAGGCAGGCGGGGCAGCGGGTGGTTTCCAGCTGGGAGAACTTCCGGCAGGCTTTGGCTTCCTCGTTGGCCCGGCCACAGGCGCGAGGAGGTCGCGGGTTGTGGGTGCTGGCCGATGGCACGCCCTCGCCCACCCGGGAGCGTTTGCGCCAGGCGCTTTCCCAGCGTTTCCCTCAGGCCTCCTGGGTGGACTGGGACCCCTTGCTTAACGTGCGGGAAGCCGAAGGTTTGGCGCTGGCCACGGGGGTGCGGGCGGCCGGCAAGCCCAGGCTGGAAAACGCCGGCGTTATTGCCAGCTTCGGCGCTGACATTCTCCTCCGCCATCCCTCGGCGGTGGCCAACGCCCGGGGGTTTGCCCAGAGGCGGCGGGAGGGGAAAAACCGCCTTTACGTGGCCGAACCGCTGCCCACGGTCACCGGAGCGGCGGCGGATTATCGTTTGGCGGCCCGGCCCGAGCGGCTTTTGCCTTTGCTTCTGGCTTTGGCCCGCGAGCTGGCGAGCTCCGGGCTTGCCCTTTCCTTGCCCTTGCCGGCCGCGGGCGAGCTTGCTCCTGAAGAGAGGGAGTTTGTAAGCCGGCTGGCCCGAGACTTGCGGCAGGCCGGCAGGGAAGCTCTGGTGTTAGCTGGGGAAAGCCTTCCTGCGGCGGCCCACGCTATGGTGTTTGCCTTGAACCGTGCCCTGGGGGCCGAAGGGCACACGGTGCTTTACTTTTCAGCCCCGCCGGTGCAGGGGAGTCTTGCCCAGTTGCAACAGGCTCTGGAAGCCGGGGAGGTGGCGCTTTTGCTCATCCTCGGCGGCAATCCCGTAGTTACCGCACCCCACGTGCCCTGGTCTTCGCTTTTTTCCAAGGCCGAAGTGGTGCGGCTGGGGCTTTTTGAGGACGAAACCTCGCGCCTTTCTCGCTGGCACCTGCCTCAGGCTCACTTTTTGGAAGCCTGGGGGGACCTGCAAGCCCTCACCGGCGAGTACTCGGTGGTGCAGCCGCTCATTGCCCCTCTCTACGAGGGGAAGACCGCCGAGGAGGTGCTGGCCCTGGTCCTGGGCTACGACAGCGCAGGCTATGACCTGGTGCGGGAAACCTTTGCGGGCCTTACCGGCGGGGTTTTCCAGGAGGAGCTCTGGCGTCAGACCCTTCACGACGGGCTCTGGAAGGGCGAGGGGGCTTCGCCTTTAACCTTGACGGCCAAAGATGCCCGCTGGGTCAACGAGCTCGGGCATGCTCCTGCCGCGGAAGGTCTTACGGCTTGCCTCACCTGCGACACCAAGGTGCTGGACGGGCGGTTTGCCAACAACCCCTGGCTGCAGGAGCTTCCTGAGCCCTTGACCAAGCTCACCTGGGGGAACGCTGCGCTTCTGGCTCCAAAAACGGCGTCCCAGCTGGGGGTGCGACACGGCGAGCTGGTGCGGGTCACGGCTTCCGGCAAGGAGGTGCTGCTGCCCTGCTTTGTGCTGCCGGGGACCGCGGAAAACACCGTGGGTCTGGTGGCCGGGTACGGCCGGAAGGCCGCCGGGCGGGTGGCGGACAACGTGGGGGTGGACGTGCTCCCGCTCTTTGGCGGAAGCTGGACCGTCTCGGTGCGCCTGGAACCCACCGGCAAGCGCGGCGACCTGGCCTCCACCCAGGACCAGCAGGCCATCGACCGTATTGGTCTGGAAGCGTTGGGCCATCGGGTGGGGGAGCTCATCCGGGAGGTGTCGGCTTCGTCACTGGCTGCAGGCTTGGAACCGGTGGCCAAGGGGGGGGAGCTTCGTCCGCCCATGCCCTGGAAGGAACGGGGGTTTACCGGCGAGTACCAGTGGGGGATGGTGGTGGATTTGGCCTCCTGCATTGGCTGCGGCGCCTGCGTGGTGGCGTGCCAGGCGGAAAACAACATCCCGGTGGTGGGCAAAAAGCAGGTGCAAAGGGGTCGGCAAATGCACTGGATTCGGGTTGATCGCTACTTCGCCGGCAAACCCGAAAACCCCAAGTTTGCCTTTCAGCCCATGCTTTGTCAGCACTGTGAAAACGCCCCCTGCGAGCAGGTGTGCCCGGTGGCGGCCACCGTGCACAGCGAGGAAGGGCTCAACGAAATGGTTTACAACCGCTGTGTGGGCACCCGTTACTGCTCCAACAACTGCCCGTACAAGGTGCGCCGCTTTAACTTCTTCAACTACTTCAAGGACGTGACCCCCACCCGCAAGATGCAGTTCAACCCCGAGGTAACCGTGCGCGGGCGAGGGGTCATGGAAAAGTGCACCTTTTGCATTCAGCGCATTGAAAAAGCCAAGATTGCCGCGCACAACGAGCACCGGCCCCTCAAGGACGGCGATGTGGTGCCCGCGTGCGCGCAGGTTTGCCCCACGCAGGCCATCGTTTTCGGCAACTTGAACGACAGCTCAAGCCGCGTGGCCAAGCTCTTCCAGGACCCCCGGGCCTACGGTGTGCTGACCGAGCTGAATACGCGGCCCCGGGTGCTTTACCTGGCCAAGGTTACTAACTCCGAGGAGGCGAGCTGATGTCGCAGCCGGCCATTTGGGACAACTCCCACGACCAACCGGGCCAGCGGGCCCCTTTGGTGCTGGGGGACGATAGCTTCGCGGCCATCACCGAACGGGTGGCAAGTATTGCCGAACGGCCTAAGCCGCCGCGGTGGTGGACCGTCACCTTTTCCATTTCGCTAGCCTTCACCGTGGTGCTTTTGGCCATGCTTGCCTACCTCTTCACGGTGGGTGTGGGGGTTTGGGGCTTGAACGTCCCGGTGGCCTGGGGCTTTGACATCACCAACTTTGTGTTCTGGGTGGGTATCGGCCATGCCGGGACGCTCATTTCGGCAATCCTCTTTCTCTTCCGGCAAAAGTGGCGGACATCCATTAACCGCTTTGCTGAAGGCATGACGATTTTTGCGGTGATTTGCGCTGGGATTTTTCCAGCCATTCACACCGGGCGTCCCTGGTTTGATTACTGGCTTTTCCCGTACCCCAACCAGATGCAAATGTGGCCGAACTTTCGCTCGCCGTTGATGTGGGACGTTTTTGCGGTGAGCACCTACTTCACGGTTTCGCTGATGTTCTGGTACGTGGGCATGATCCCCGACCTGGCCACCTTGCGGGATCGCGCCAAAACCAAGCTGCGGCAAATTGTTTACGGGGTCTTGGCGCTGGGCTGGCGGGGTTCGGCGCGGCACTGGCATCGCTACGAGAGGGTTTACCTGCTTTTGGCAGCCCTGGCTACGCCGCTGGTGCTCTCGGTGCACTCGGTGGTGAGCTTTGACTTTGCCGTTTCGCAGCTGCCCGGCTGGCACGCCACGATTTTCCCACCTTACTTCGTGGCCGGCGCCATCTTTTCCGGCTTTGCCATGGTGCTTACGCTGCTCATCCCCATCCGCAAGGCCTTCCATTTGGAAGAGCTGGTGACCACCCGCCATCTGGACAACATGGCCAAGATCCTGCTGGCCACCAGCCTTATGGTGGGCTACGCCTACGGCATTGAGTTTTTCACCGCCTGGTATTCGGGAAACCACTTTGAGGCCTTTACCTTTTACAACCGCGCCCTGGGACCTTACGCCTGGGCTTACTGGATCATGGTGTTCTGCAACGTGGTGGTTCCGCAGATCTTTTGGTTTAAGAAGGCACGGACCACGCCGTGGATTTTGCTGGTGGGCTCGCTTCTGGTGAACGTGGGCATGTGGTTTGAGCGCTTTGTGATCGTGGTGACCACGCTGTCCCGGGACTTTTTGCCGGGGAACTGGGGGATTTACAAGCCCACCTGGGTGGAGCTGTTGACGCTTGCCGGCAGCTTCGGGCTTTTCCTCACGTTGTTCCTGCTGTTCCTGCGGTTCTTGCCCATGGTGGCCATGGCCGAGGTGAAGAGCGTGGTGCCGCGGGCGGGGCTGGAGCGCGGACCGCACCGCGGGCACGGGCAGTACTGGGGCGAAATCCCGCACCAGCACGAGGAAATCTTGGGAGGGGAAAACCATGACCGGCGGTGAGTTGCGGGTGGTTTCCGAGCCCAAGCTGTGGGGCCTGGCGGCGGAGTTTTCCACCGTGGAGGCCTTTTTGTCGGCGGTGGAGGCGTGCCGCAAGGCCGGCTACACCAACTTCGATGCCCACGCCCCCATCCCCGTCCATGGGTTGGACGAGGCCATGGAAATCAAGCCCAGTCGGCTGCCCAAGCTGGTCTTTCTCGGTGGGCTTTCCGGTTGCGCCCTGGGCCTGGCTTTGCAGTGGTGGACCAACGCCGTGGACTACCCGTTTCGCATTTCCGGAAAGCCGCTCTTTGCTTTGCCTCCGGCCATTCCGGTGGTCTTTGAGCTTACCGTGCTGCTTTCTGCTGTCACCGCCGTGATTGGGCTTCTGGTGGCCAACCGGCAACCGGAGTTTTACCACCCGCTCTTTGAGCTTCCCGCCTTTGTCAAGGGTAGCGACGACCGCTTTTTCGTGGTGGTGGAAGCCCGCGATCCCCGCTTTGACCCCCGTGGTACGAGGGAGTTCCTCCAGGGGCTGGGCGCGGAGGCGGTATACCCGGTGGAGGTGAGCTGATGCCCCGCGCCCTCAAGTACGCGTTGATCATCCTGGCAACCCTTGCGCTGGTGCCGCTGGCCCTGGTGGTACGGGCCCGGGTCACCACCTCCACCGCTCCCCGTGTGCACTTGATCTTCGACATGGACAACCAGCCCAAGTTCAAAGCCCAGGCGGCAAACCCCATCTTTGCCGACGGGCGGGCCATGCGGCTGCCGGTCCCCGGAACGGTTCCCCGGGGAAGCCTTCTGCCCCCGGAAGTGGCCACCGGCCGTAAGGGTAACCAGTGGCTGGAGGTCATCCCGGTGCCGGTGACCCGCTCGCTTTTGCTGCGGGGGCAGGAGCGCTACAACATCTTTTGCTCACCGTGCCATGGCTATTCCGGCTACGGGGATGGCGTGGTAAACCGCCGGGCGGAGCGCCTGGAAGAGGGGACCTGGACGCCGGTGGCTTCCTTCCATACCGAAACCGCCAGGTCGCGGCCGGTGGGCTACATCTTCAACGCCATTACCAACGGCGTGCGGACGATGCCGCCTTACGGTGCGCAAATTCCCGTGGAAGACCGGTGGGCCATCGTGGCCTACGTGAAGGCCCTCCAGCGATCGCAGTTTGCCACGCTGGCGGACGTCCCACCGGAGGTAAGGCCACAGCTGGAAGCGAGGATTACGGGTCATGACGGCAATCGTTGAGCTGATGTTGGACCGCCGCAGTTTGGGCGAGGTGGGAGCCAAGCTGGCGCGGGCTTCCCTGGTGTTCGGCGGGGTCTGTGTGGCGCTGGCAGCAATTGGGGCGTGGCTCTGGGAGCCCTGGCGGGAGCGCTTTTTCCCCGCCTACCTTACGGCTTTTTCCTGGGTTTTGTCGCTGACCTTAGGTGCGCTTTTCTTTGTGGTTCTCCAGCATCTCGTGCGGGCGGGGTGGAGCGTGGTGGTTCGGCGTTTGGCCGAGTTTTTTGCGGCCCAGGGGCCGCTGCTGGTGGTTTTGGCGCTGCCTTTGCTTCTGGGCTTGCACGAGCTTTATCACTGGACTCACCCCGAAGTGGTGGCTGGCGACCCCGTGCTTTTGGGCAAAAAGCCCTACTTGAACCTTCCGTTTTTCCTGTTGCGTCTGGTTTTTTACTTTGCCTTTTGGAGCTGGGCCGGCCGCTTTTACTATCGGACATCGGTGCAGCAGGATGAAACTGGCGATGTGGCGCTCACCGAAACTATGCAGAGGCGCGCCGCTCCGGTGATGTTGCTGTACGCCTTGACCGTCACTTTTGCTGCTTTTGATTTGCTCATGAGCCTGAACCCCCACTGGTACAGCACGATTTTTGGCGTTTATTACTTTTCCGGGGCGGTGGTGGGTGCTTTTGCGCTGCTGATTTCCGCTGGGGTTTTGTTGCAACGGGCGGGGTATTTGCGGCGCACCGTTACTCGCGAGCACTACCACGACCTGGGTAAGTTGCTCTTTGCTTTTGTGGTGTTCTGGGCCTACATTGCCTTTTCGCAGTTCATGCTCATTTGGTACGGCAACATCCCCGAGGAAACCACCTGGATCCTCAAGCGCACCGCTGGGGGCTACGGGGTCATTGGCTTGATTTTGCTGTTCGGCCACTTCATCGTGCCGTTTGCGGTGCTTTTGCCCAGGTCCATTAAGCGAGCCCCCGGGACCCTGTTTTACCCGGCGCTCTGGCTCCTGGTGGTTCATTACCTCGATCTTTACTGGCTGGTGATGCCGGAATTCGGCAGCGCCACCCCGCACCTGGTGGATGTGCTGCTGGCCCTGGGTTTGGGCGGGCTGTGGCTTTCCGGGGCGGCTCGCTTGAGCAGTCGCCACGCCCTGGCCCCGCAAAAGGATCCACGTCTGGTGGAGTCCTTAACCTTTGAAAACGCGTGAGGTGTCCATGGAATCCTACGAGCCGAAAAGCGGTTTAGTAGCAATGGTGGGGGTGGTGAGCGCGGTATTGCTGGTAGCCGTCATCATCCTCCTCCAGGCCCTTTACTACCGCGCAGCGGCCAAGGAAGACCTGACCAAGGCGGTGATGGTTCCCCCGGAAGCCAAAGCGGTGTTTGCGGAGCAGATGGGGCAGCTGGAAGGCTACCGCGTGGTGGACCCCCAAAAGGGCGTCGTCACCATCCCCATTAGCCGCGCCATGGAGCTGGTGGTGGCGGAGCAGGGAGGGCGGCCATGAGGGTTTCGGTATTGGCGGTTTTGACGTTGGCGCTGGCGTTGCCGGTGGCGGCCCAGCGGGCCGAACCTCTGCCCAAGGAGTTAGAAGGCGTGGGCATTGAGGAACGGCCGGGGGCGCAGGTGCCTCTTGATGCGGTTTTCCTGGACGAGGACGGCAGGGAAGTCAGGCTGGGCGAGCTCTTGAACGGAAAACCCACGATCCTGACGTTGATTTACTACCGTTGCCCCATGCTCTGCGGTTTGGTGCTGCAGGGGGTTCTGGAGGGGCTGAAGGGGCTTCCGGCCACGGTGGGGGATGAGTTCAACGTGGTGACCATTTCCATAGACCCCCTGGAAACTCCAACTTTGGCCAAGCTGAAAAAGCAAACATATCTCGCGGAATACGGGCGTTCCGGGGCGGCTGCTGGCTGGCGTTTTCTCACCGGAAAGCAGGAGCAAATTCAGCGGGTGACCAACAGCGTGGGCTTTTTTTATAAGTGGAACGAGGAGCGGCAGGAGTACGCCCACGGCGCCGGCATTTTCGTCCTCACCCCCCAGGGCAAGGTTGCGCGCACCCTTTACGGGGTCCTTTACGAGCCGCGGACTTTGAAGCTGGCGCTCTGCGAGGCCAGGGAGGGGAAAAGCTCCCTGGGGGATAAGATCATTCTCTACTGCTTCCACTACGACGCTAATGAGGGGCGTTACGTGATGGCCGCCTCCCGCATCATGAGGGCGGGCGGGGCGCTTACGGCACTGACCCTGGGAGGGTGGCTTTTGGTTTCCTGGCGGCGGTCGCGGCGGGAGGCATCGTGATGGTGGGGCTTTTGCTTACGGAAAACGGGGTCATGCTGCCGCCCCAGGCGTCCTCGGTGGCGCCGGCGGTGGATTCGCTCTTTCAGTTCATCTTTTGGGTCTCCGCCTTTTTCTTCCTGCTGATTGTGGGGCTGATGCTGGCCTTTGTCATCCGCTTTCGCAAACGCCCAGGTCATCAAAAGGCGGCGCACCCACCAACCCACAACACGCTGCTGGAGGTAACCTGGAGCGCCATCCCCCTGATTTTGGTGATGATCATGGGGGTGTGGGGCTTTAAGGTCTTTTTGGACATCAATACGCCCCCGGCCAACGCGTACGAGGTGCAGGTCACCGGACAAAAGTGGAAGTGGCTTTTTACCTATCCCAACGGCTACGTGGATGAGGTTTTGCACGTGCCTGTGGACCAGCCGGTGCGCCTGGTCATGACCTCCGAAGACGTGATTCATAGCTTTTTTGTGCCGGCCTTTCGCATCAAAAGGGACGTGGTTCCCGGTCGCTACACCAAGCTCTGGTTTCGCGCCACCAAGACCGGGAAATTCCAGGTTTTTTGCGCGGAGTACTGCGGCACCAGCCATTCCGACATGCTGACCTTTGTGGAGGTCCATGAGCCGGGAGGCTTTGAGCGCTGGTTGGAGGCGGCCTCCAACTTGCTCAACACCCTGCCGCCGGCGGAGGCGGGGCGGCGGCTCTATCAATCCAGGGGCTGCTCCCAGTGCCACTCGGTGGATGGCAGCGGGGGCATTGGACCCACGTTCCAAAAGCTCTTCGGCCACGAGGTGGTGCTCAAGGGCGGCGCGCGCACCACGGCGGATGAGAACTACATCCGCGAATCAATTTTGGAGCCCATGGCCAAGATCGTGGCCGGCTTCGAACCAGTCATGCCCACCTACAAAGGAAGGCTGAAGGACCAGGAAATCACCGCGCTGGTGGCCTACATCAAGTCCTTGAGCGGTGAGGCGCAGCCTGAAGGTGGGCAGCAGGGAGGAAACCATGGCAGTACCGGTCGGTAACGCTCTTTTCGGCGATAACTACTTATCCCACGCCAAGGGATGGAAGTCGTGGCTTTTTACGCTGGATCACAAGCGCATTGGGGTGATGTATCTGGTTTCTATCCTGGCCTCTTTTCTTCTGGGCGGGGTTTTTGCGCTGTTGATCCGAATGGAGCTGTGGACGCCCCAGCGCACCATCATGGACGCCAACACCTACAACCAGATGTTCACGCTGCATGGGGCCGCCATGATTTTCCTCTTCATTATTCCCGGTATTCCCGCGGCGTTGGGAAACTTTGTGCTGCCGTTGATGCTCGGGGCAAAAGACGTGGCGTTTCCCCGGTTGAACTTGCTTTCGTACTACCTCTGGGTGGTGGGGGCGGTGCTGGCTCTGGTTTCCATCGTCACCGGGGCGGTGGACACCGGCTGGACGTTTTACACCCCATACTCAACCACCACCAACACCTCGGTCATTTCCATGACCCTAGGTGCTTTTATCCTGGGTTTTTCCTCGATTTTCACCGGTCTTAACTTCATCGTCAGCATTCACAAACTGCGGCCGCCCACCATGACCTGGTTCAAGATGCCCCTTTTCCTCTGGGGGCTTTACGGCACCGCCATCATTCAAATCCTCGCCACTCCCGTGCTCGGCATCACGCTTTTGCTGCTCATTGCCGAAAGGGCTCTGGGCGTGGGGATTTTTGACCCCGCGTTGGGTGGTGATCCCGTGCTCTTCCAGCATTTCTTCTGGTTTTACTCGCACCCTGCGGTGTACATCATGATCTTGCCAGCCATGGGGGTCATTTCGGAGCTGGTTTCTACCTTTTCCCATCGCCATATCTTTGGTTACCGCTTTATTGCCATGAGCTCCATTGCCATTGCGGTGATTTCCTTTTTGGTATGGGGCCACCATATGTTCGTGTCAGGTCAGTCGAACCTGGCCAGCCTCATCTTTTCCATTTTGACCTTTTTGGTGGCTATTCCTTCGGCGGTGAAGGTGTTTAACTGGGTGGCCACCATGTACAAAGGTGAGGTAGAGCTGGCCACCCCCATGCTTTACGCGCTGGCTTTTCTCTTCCTTTTTGGCATTGGTGGGCTGACCGGGCTGTTCTTAGGGGCTCTGGCCACCGACGTGCATTTGACCGACACGTACTTCGTGGTGGCGCACTTCCATTACACGATGTTTGGTGGTACAGCCATCGCCTTTTTTGGCGGCCTGTTTTACTGGTGGCCCAAGATCACTGGCCGGATGTACCGAGAAACGTGGGCCAAATTAGGGGCTTTTCTCATCTTCATTGGCTTTAACACCACGTTTTTGGCGCAGTTCATCATGGGTGCGCAGGGCATGCCACGTCGTTATTACAACTACCTGCCGGAGTTTGCGCCCTATCACAAGGTTTCCACCATTGGGGCTTTTATCCTGGCCATTGGCTTTGTGATTGCGGCGGGTGTTCTCCTGCATTCTCTCTTTGCCGGTGAACCGGCCCCGGCGAACCCCTGGGGCGCGGCGACGCTGGAATGGCAAACCACCTCACCGCCTCCCCACGACAACTTCGAGACCCAGCCGATCCCCGGCGATCCCTACGATGTGGACCGGTGGGTGTTTGACCGCGAAGCAGGCGGGTATGTGTTAGCCCCCAGCGGTGCAGCCGGTGGCAGGGTTTAAGGAGGTCAAGGTGCACGGCGCTGAATCCCACGTTGCTCATCACTTCCCCGATGCCAAAGCCCAGGTGGAGGCCGGTAAGCTGGGGATGTGGATCTTCCTGGCCACGGAAATCCTGCTTTTTGGTGGCCTCTTTTGCGCCTACGCGGTGTACCGGGCCAACCACCCGGAAATTTTCGTGTACGCCCATCACTTTTTGAACAAGATCCTGGGCGGTATCAACACCGTGGTGCTGATCTTTTCCAGCTTTACCATGGCCTGGGCGGTAAGGGCGGCGCAGCTTTCCCAGCAGAAAAAGCTCGTGCGTTTGCTTTCGATCACCATTCTCTGTGGGTTCGTATTTTTGGGCATCAAGTACGTGGAGTACGAGCACAAGTGGAAGGAGGGCTTGCTGTGGGGCAAGCGCTACAAGCCCGCCCATGCCGAAGTGAGCAAACCCAAGGACGTGCCTCCCCCCAAGCCTTTGACTTCGGTGAACCCCGAGGAGCGGAGCACCCTGCCACCACCGGCGGTGCCTCCCCAGGGCTTAAGCTGGGAGGTTCGGGCGGCTTCGCAGGAAACGGTGGTTCCCCAAAACGTGCAGCTGTTCTTCAGCGTTTACTTCGTGATGACCGGCTTGCACGGCCTCCACGTGGTGGCGGGGATGGTGGTGCTGTTTTGGATTTTGCTCCGGGCCCGTCGCGGCGAGTTTTCCTCCGCCTACTTTACGCCGGTGGATTTGGCGGGTCTTTACTGGCACTTGGTGGACTTGATTTGGATTTACCTTTTCCCGCTTTTGTATCTGATTCACTGAGGGGAGCGAGCATGGAAGAACACGGCAACGCAAGCGCAGTCCATGTGGTACCCATGAAGGTATTGGTGGCCGTGTGGCTTTCGCTGATGGTTTTAACCGTGATTACCGTGGCCGCCACCTGGGTGGATTTGGGTTCCTTGAACCTGTGGCTGGCTCTGGCCATTGCTACGCTTAAGGCCAGCTTGGTGTTGCTTTACTTCATGCACATGCGCTATGACCATCCCTTTAACGCCATCGTGTTTATCGGTGCGCTTTTGTTCGTGATGCTCTTTGTGGTGCTGGCGCTCATGGACACCAGGGCCTACCAGCCCGAGCTCATTCCGGGCTATGCTCCGGGGATGGGGGTTAAGCCTTGAACGAAGAGAAGAGCTCAGCGGCTGGCCGCTTGGGCATGCGGCTTTTTTTGCTTTCGTTGAGCGTGCTTTTTACCGCCAGCATGGTGGGGATTTTGGTGGTACGCGCTAAAGCTGCCACCTGGCCACCGGAGGGAGCGCCGCCGCTGCCCGCGGGTTTGTGGTTGTCCACGGGGCTCATCCTTTTGAGCTCCTGGACGTTGAGCGCCGGTTCCAAGCGTTTTTCGCAGGGGGCGGGCAAGGTTGCGGCCAACTACCTGCTGGTGACCAACGTTTTGTCCCTGGTGTTTCTGGCCAACCAGGTGCTCAACTGGCAAGCGCTGTGGCCGGCGTTTGCCGCCCGAGCTACCGCCCTTTACGCTTTTAGCTTTTTCCTTTTGACGGTCCTTCACGCTCTGCACGTGCTTGGCGGGGTTGTGAGCTTGGCCGTGGTGACCGTTAAGGCCCGCCGCGCCCGTCTGACCCTCCAGGGGCTTTCCTACGCCGCCACCTACTGGCACTTCTTGACGGTGGTCTGGCTGGTTATCTTCGCCCTGCTGCAGGTTCTCTTTTAAGCTCTTCGCGCTTTTTCCCGCTCGTTCGTTCGAGAAAACCGCAGCCTTCCTCCCACCTGTAGAATGAATCGGCGGGAAAGGCGGAAAGCGCAGTGGCGGTGAGCGTGCTGTTCGCAGATGAACAGGTGGTGGTGGTGAACAAACCGCCGGGGGTTTCGGTGGTGTTCGATCGCCACCGTCGGCAAGAGGCCAGCTTTTGGCAGGCGGTTTGGGAGCAATTGGGTCCGGTTTTTGTGGTGCACCGCTTGGACCGGGACACCACCGGGACGTTGCTCTTTGCCCGTACCTCCGAAACGCAAAAAGTCCTGTCGCAAGCGTTTTCGAAGCATCGGGTGCGCAAGGTTTACCACGCTGTGGTGAGCGGGGTTCCGTCCTGGGGGCACATGACCGTGGAGCACCCGCTGCGGGAAGATGGGGATCGCCTCCACCGCACGGTGGTGGATTGGGAGCGGGGAAAGCCGGCGCGCACCGAGCTGCGGCTTCTCCGGGTTTTTTCGCCGGAAAAAAAAGCCCTGGTGGAAGCCTGTCCGGTGACCGGCCGCCGCCACCAGATACGGGCCCATTTGGCGGCTTTGGGCTTGCCTCTGGTGGGGGACACGTTTTACGGCGGAAACCCCGCTGCCCCCCGGCCTTTGCTGCACGCCCGTCTTTTGGCTTTTCCTCACCCCTCGCACGGGCACTTTGTGGAGGTGGAGGCCCCGTATCCGGACGATTGGGAACGCCTTTTAAACCTGAAAACCGCAGGCGCTGCCACCCAGCAATAGCTGGAAACTCGAAGGAATCTGGATGAAGGCTCCAAGCCGGTGAAGCTTTTCGCGGGCTGGCTAGCGCGGTGCCAAAACGCTGAGGGCCCGGGGCAGCACCGACACCTCGATCCCGGGTGGGTCGCAGCGGAACGGGTTGCCATCCAGGTGCACATCGAGGGGTTGTTGGCAGGAAAGGCGCAAGCGCTGGAAGCGCAAGAAGTGGGATCTGGGCCAGCGGTGCAGGCTGCCCCGGAGAGCTGCGAGCAAACGGGGAAAGCGCCCCGCGATCCCCACACCTTCCACCAGACAAGCCTCCAGCTGGCCGTCGTCGGGCACCGCTCCGGGGGCGAGCCGGAAGCCGCCACCGGTGGTGGGTCCGTTGTGAATGGCCAGAATCGTCATGGCTCCGCGGTAGCGGAAGCCCTCACTTTCCAGCTCCACGGTGGGCGGCCGGTAACGGAAAAGCGTGTGCACGGCTGCCAAAAGGTAGGCCGTAAGGCCCCGCACCTTTTTGAGGCCGGCGGCTTTCACGTTGATGGCTCCCAACATCCCCATCCCCACGGCGTTGACCACCACCCGGGAGCCCACCCGCATGAGATCCACCTCGCGCACCTGCGGCTGGTGCAGGGTGGCAATGGCGGCTTTGAGCTTGCGGGGGATTCCCAAAGTTCGCGCGGTGTCGTTGCCGGTGCCCAGGGGAAGAATACCCAGAACGCCGCCGCCGGCCTGATGCAAACCCTCCACCACCTCGCAAATGGTGCCGTCTCCTCCCACCGCCACCACCGCTTCGGTACCCTTGGCCACCGCTTCGGCGGCCAGCTCGGTGGCGTGGCCTGGGGCGCGGGTAAACGCTTGGGGGACCTTCAACCCAACGCTTTCCAACAAGCTACGCACCCGCGGCCACTGTTTGCCCAACCTGCCTCCTGCCGCCGCCGGGTTCACGATCAAAAGCACGGGGAAACTCTACCAGCTTTGCTGGTGGTTCTGAAGGCTTTTCCGTGTAGACTCGGCCCGAGGAGGATGAGCACATGTCGCACGGAAGGGGAAAGATGGTTGCGTCTTTGGCGCTAACGACTGCCGCCTTGAGCGTTTTTGCTGTGTCGGTGGTGGCCCAGTCTTCACAGCAGGAGATGATGGAAGCGTGGCTGAAGCTGGCTCGCCCCGGTGAGCAGCACAAGCTTTTGGAGCCGTTGGTGGGGACCTTTTCCGCGGAGGTGACCACCTGGGAGGCCCCTGGAGCCGCCCCGGTGAAGTCCACGGCTACCTCGGAAAACCGGTGGGTGCTGGGTGGGCGCTTTGTTTACCAGGTGGTTAAGGGAACTTTTGCCGGCGAACCGTTTGAAGGCATCGGCTATTTGGGCTACGACAACGCCAAAAAAACCTACGTGGGCGTGTGGATGGATTCTCTGGGGACCGGTTTTATGACCAGTGAGGGCACGGTGGACAGCACCGGCAAGCTTTTCACCTTTACGTCCGAGGTGGATGATCCCGTCACTGGCAAAAAGCTCAAGTTCAGGGAAACGCTTCGGGTGTTGGAAGGCGGAAAGCTGGTTTCGGAGATGTTCCTCACCGGTCCCGACGGCAAGGAATTCAAGAACATGGAGATTCACTACACCCGCCGGTAAAGTGCCGGCTACTAGCCGGCAAACAAGCGACGGCCGGCATCCACGGTGAGGACCTCACCGGTGACCGTGGAGGCTTCAAACAGCAAGAAACGCACGGCCCGGGCGATTTCCTCGGGACTGCCCGCTTTTTTGAGCAGCGTGCGGGCGATAAGCCGCTCCCGTGTTTCCTGATCGTAGCTTTCGGGAAAGGCGGCAATGCCCGGAGCCACGGCGTTCACCCGTACATCCGGGGCCAGCTCCACCGCCAGCTGGCGGGTGGTGGCCGCCAGGGCTGCCTTGGAAACGACGTAAGCGGTGAAGTTTTTCAAAGGCAAGAAAGCGTAAACATCAGCGACGTTGACTATGGCGCCTTGGCCTCGACGCAAGGCATCGGCAAGGTCGCGGGAGAGAAAAAGGGGTGCCTCCAGGTTCACGGCCAGGGTTTGGCGGAAGCTCTCTACCGTGAGCTCTGCCAGCGGAGTGCGGGGAAACACCGCCGCGTTGTGGACCAGCGCCGAAAGGTGGGGGAAAAGCTCTTTCACCCGGGCCACCAGCTGCGCCCGGGCTTCGGGCTCTTCCAGCGGGCAACGCAGGGCAATAGCCTGGCCTGAGTAGGCCGCCTCCAGCGCCCTGGCTTCCGCTCCCGAGTGCCAGTAGGTAAAGGCCACGGTGGCCCCGTGGGCGATCAACTCCTGGACGATGGCCTTTCCCACGCGGCGCGCACCGCCGGTGACCAGGGCGGTAAGGGCTTCAGGCACGGGGTTCCTCCGGAAGCGGCTCAATGCCTTCGGCCTTGAGGCTGGTTGCTAATTCCGCCAGTGGTTTTTTCAGCACCGGATGAAGCCATTGGGGAGCCACTTCGGCGGCGGGCACCAGCACGAACGCCTCCCGGGAAAGCAGCGGGGAGGGGAGCTGCAACGAACCGAAGAGCCCCACTTCCTGGTCGTAAAGCAAGAGGTCCAGGTCCAGGGTGCGGGGGCCGCAGGGACGAGCGGGGTCCCGCACCCTTCCGTGCCGGGTTTCCAGGAGGGCCAGCTGGTGCTGCAGTTCCTCCACGGAAAGGGTGGTTATCCCTTTGGCGGCCAGGTTCCAAAACGGAGGCTGGTGGGGGTCTCCCACCGGCGCGGTGAGGTAGGTACGCGAAAAGACGCAATCCGCAAGAAGCTGCTGCAGCTCTGCCTTGGCCTGAGGGATGTGACGTTGCGGCTCAATGTTGGAGCCCAAAAGCACCAGAACCGGTTTCACTGTGGCTTTTCCCTCTCCCGCCGAATGCGCACGCCCACCTCCTGGGCAAAGCGCACCGCCCCGGGCTTGGCCACCGTGACGGTCACCGCCTGCACCCTTGGCTGCACCTCGAGGATCAGCTTGGCTACCGCCTCAGCTAGCGCTTCCACCAGGTAAAAACGGGAGTTCGTGACCAAATCCAAAACGGCTTTGGCCACCGCGCGGTAGTCCACGGCTTTGGCCATGTCGTCATCGGCGGCCGCTTCGCGAGTGGAACAGTCCATGACGATGTCCAGGCAAACCTTTTGCTGAACCTCCCGCTCCCAGGGGTTGACGCCCACGATGCAGTAGGTTTCCAAGCGGTGGATGAAGACCTGGTCCAAGGTGCCCTCCGTGGCCATTTTACCGGTCGGCGGACGGGTTTACACTCACGCCATGGCCTTATGGGTTTCGCTGGTGGCTCAGGTGGTGTTCTACGCCGGCGGCCGCGGTCATGAAAAACCGCGCTGGCTCATCTTTGGCCAAAAGCGATGGCCTCTGGAGGTGCTGCAGGAGGTGGAGGTGGGTGGCACCAGAGCGGACAGGCCCGTGGAGAGGTTTTGGCTGGTGCGTGCGGAGGCCGGTTTTTTCCGGGTGCGGGCCAGCGGCGAAAGGGTGATGGTCGAGCGGTGGGATGGTGAGGAGCCGCCCGCCAGCCTGGCCGATCTGTTAGCATGAGCCCGTTATGGAGACCTTTTTCCTGCGTTTGCCTGAAATCGTCATTCAGCTGGTGGCTTTAGGTTTTGCCATTGCCATCCACGAGTCCGCCCACGCCTGGACCGCCGATCGCCTGGGGGATCCCACCGGCCGCTGGCTAGGGCGGGTGTCGCTTAACCCCTTGCGTCACGTGGACCCCATTGGCACCGTGATTTTCCCTTTGCTTTTGGCCATCATGGGGGCGCCGGTGCTGGGTTGGGCCAAACCCGTGCCTTACGTGCCCCGCAACCTCCGCAACCCCCGTCGGGATCCCATGCTGGTGGCGCTGGCAGGCCCTGCCTCCAACGTGCTTTTGGCTTCCGGCGCGGTGCTGGTGTTGCTCTTGATTCGGGCGTTTGTCCCTGACTTTCGGGAGCTGCTGGTGGCGGTGGTCAACGCTGGGGCGCTGGGGGCTTCGGGAGTTCTGGCGCCGATCCTTTACCTGTTGTTTTCCCTGGCCATGATCAACACGGTTTTGGCGGTTTTTAACCTGATTCCCATTCCGCCGTTGGATGGTTCCCACGTGTTGGAGTTCCTCCTCCCCCGGCGGTGGGCGTGGCACTTTGTGCAGCTCCGCCAGTACGGCATGATTTTGCTGTTCGCGTTGCTGTGGACGGGGTTTTTCAGCCTCATCCTAAGGCCGTTTATACGGATCCTGTCGTGGGTGCTGCTGCACTGACCGAACCCCACGGTCCGGCGGTGGTGTTGCCGGTGTTCCAGGGTCCCCTGGACCTCCTCCTCTACCTGGTGCGGGAAAACCGGGTTTCCATTTGGGACATCCCGGTGGCCACCATTTGCGACCAGTACCAGGCTTGGCTGCGGGCCATGGAGGAGCTGGACCTGGCGGTAGCGGGTGAGTACCTGGTGTGTGCAGCCTGGCTTTTGGCCATCAAGTCGCGGATGCTGCTGCCCCGCCGGGAAAAGGGCGAGGAGGACCCGCGGGCCGAGCTGGTGGAAAGGCTTTTGGCCTACGAAAAGGTCAAGAGGCAGGCGGCGGAACTTGCAGGCCTGCTTTCCCTTCGCGACGGCATTTGGCCGGTGCGGGTGAGCTTCGGTGAGGCGGTAGCTGAAGCCGACGTGGCCGTGGAGGATGTGGATTTGGCAGCGCTAGGTCGGGCCATGCGGGACGTCTTAGAGCGTTTTCGGCGGGAACACCCTCCCGGATTGGTGCTTCCCCCTTTGCGTCACACGGTGCAGGAGAAGATGCAGGAGCTTTTGACTTTTTTAACCGAACATCGCAGCTTTCCGCTTTTGAGCCACATGCTCACAAGGCCCGACCGCCTGGAGGCCGTGACCTGTTTTCTGGCAGCGCTGGAGCTGGTTTGGCTAAAAGCCGCCCGGGTCCACCAGCGTTTGCCGTTTGCTGAGATTTACCTCACCCCTACGGGACAGAGGCCCGCTCTTGAGGGTGTCGCCCATGCCTGATCGAGAGTTTTTGGCTGCAGCGTGCGAGGCCATTTTGGCGGTGGCCGGGGAGCCGGTGAGCGAGGCTTCGCTGGTGAAGGCTTTGGGCCCCGAGGTGACCGAAGCTGACGTACGGGAGGCGCTTTCCCTGGTGCAGTCGCGCCACGAAGCGGCCACTTCCGGCATGAGGTTGGAAAAGGTGGCGGGGGGGTACCGTTTGGCCACCAAACCCGAGCTTGCGGAGTTTGTGGCTTCCTTTCTCGGCGTTCGCGCGCAAACCCGCCTCTCCCAGGCGGCGCTGGAGACCCTGGCCATCATTGCCTACCGTCAGCCGGTGACGCTTCCTGAGATTAACTTCTTGCGGGGTGTAAACTCTTCGGGGGTGGTGCGGACGCTTCTGGAGCGCAAGCTGATCCGGGTGGCCGGCCGCAAGCAGGTGGTGGGCACGCCGCTTCTCTACCGCACGACCAAGGAGTTTCTGGTGCTTTTGGGACTGCATAGCTTGTCGGAGCTCCCCTCTTTGGAGGAGCTGGGGGAAACGGAGGCACCCGTTGGCTCTTGAACGGGTTCAAAAGATTTTGGCCCGCGCCGGCCTGGCTTCCCGCCGGGAGGCGGAGGAGTGGATCCGCGAGGGCCGGGTGACCGTGAACGGCCAGGTGGTTTCGCTGGGCGCCAAAGCCGATCCTGAAAAGGACGCCATTAAGGTTGATGGCAAAAGGGTCAAGCTCGACAGCCGCTTGCGCTACGTGCTGCTTTACAAACCCAGCGGTGTGGTCACCACCAGCGAAGACCCCGAGGGGCGGACCACGGTTCTCGATTTGGTGAGGACCAAGGTGAGCGAGCGGGTGTTTCCGGTGGGAAGGCTGGATTACCACTCCGAGGGGTTGTTGCTGCTCACCAACGACGGGGAGCTGGCCTACCGCCTGGGCCACCCCCGCTATGGCATCCTCCGGGAGTACCTGGTGAAGGTGAAGGGCCTCCCTGACGAAAAGGACGTGGCCAAGCTGAAAAAGGGAACCGTGATCGAAGGGAAAAGGGTGGTTCCCAAAGAGGTACAGCTGGTGCGGACCACGCCCAAGCTGGTCAACTCCTGGTGGCGGGTGGTGGTGGGGGAGGGGAAAACCCACGAGGTCCGCGAGTTCTTTCTGCGGATTGGCCATCCGGTGCAGCGGCTGATCCGGGTAGGCATAGGACCCCTCCGCGACGAAAAGCTCAAAGCGGGCGCTTTCCGCGATTTAACCGCGGAGGAAGTGGAGGCGCTGTACAGGGCCGTGGGCTTAAAGCCGGCAAAGGAGGCGCGCCATGGGCGGACCACAGGTACCGGACTACATCAGAAGGCTGGCGGTGTACGTGCCGGGAAAACCCATCGAGGAAGTGCAGCGGGAGCTGGGCGTTCGGGACATCGTCAAGCTGGCCTCAAACGAAAACCCTCTGGGCACCTCGCCTAAGGCCCTGGAGGCCATTCGCCAGGCGCTTGGCGAGCTGAACCGCTACCCGGACGGCAGCGGCTACAAGCTCCGCAAGGCCTTGGCCCAACGCCTGGCGGTGGATATGGACCAAATCATCCTGGGAAACGGCTCCTGCGAGCTCATCGAGATGCTGGCCCGCGCCTACCTTGCCGATGGGGATGAGGCCGTTATTTCCCAGCAGTCCTTCGTGATGTACGAGCTGGCGGTTAACCAGGTGAACGGTCGAGCCATTGCCGTGCCCACAGCCCCGGGGCGTCGGCACGATGTGGTGGCCATGGCGAAGGCCGTGGGTGAGCGCACCAAGCTCGTGTACATTGCCAACCCCTGCAACCCCACGGGCACCTACGTCACCCGGAAGGAGCTGGACGAGTACTTCGAAATCGTGGGGGACCGGGTTTTAACCGTCTTGGACCAGGCCTACCAGGAGTACGTGGACCGAGCGGACTACCCCGACGGTTTGGACGACCTTCGGAAGGGGCGCAACGTCATCGTCTTGCGCACGTTTTCCAAAATTTACGGTTTGGCCGGGCTCCGCATCGGCTACGCCGTTTCCTCGCCCGAGGTGATTGCCACCCTAAACCGCGTGCGTTCGCCCTTCAACACCTCTTCCTTGGCGCAAGCGGCGGCTCTGGCAGCCTTGGATGACGAGGAGTGGGCCACGGCATCCCGCACCCACAATTTGCAGGAACTCAAGTTTTTGGAAGCGGAGCTTTCCCGGCGGGGCGTGAAGTTTACCCCTTCGGTGACCAACTTCGTGCTCATCGAGTTTGACGAGGACGTGCAAAAGCTCTTCTTGGAGTTTCAAAAGCGCGGGGTGATCATCCGTCCGGTGGGTGGGCCGGGTTTGGTGAACTGCGCCCGGGTTTCGGTGGGCACCCGCAAGGAAAACCTCCGTTTCCTGCAGGCCCTGGATTCGCTGGTGCTGGCAGCCACCGCCGGCTAGCGTACAATTTCGGGAGGAGGAGCTGACCATGGCAAGGAACGGTCTTTTCGCGGTTGTTTGTGGTGTTCTTTTTGCCACCGGGCTGTGGGCGGCGGAGCCTCAAGCTACGGCGGTGGTTTGCACCGGCGTGGAAAACCGCCAACCCCAGGGGGTGGGGGAGGAGTTTCCCAGCCAGGTGGGTGCGCTTTTTTGCTTTTCCGAGGTGAAAAACTACGAGGGGACTCTCCTCCACGTGTGGTTTCACGGTGAAAAGGAAGTTGCGCGCATTGAGCTTCCAGTAAAGGGCGAGCGCTTCCGCACCTGGTCTAAAAAACGCATCCCTGCTTCCTGGACTGGCCCCTGGCGGGTGGAGGTGCAAACCGCCGACGGAAAGGTGCTGGCCGAGACCAAATTCACCGTGAAGGACTAGCGTCGCAAAGCCTTTTTGAACAACCAACAGGGGGCAATTGAGCAGCGGGCTAGGGCAGGGCCTCGACCGCAAACGCCGTTAGCTTTTGGGGTACACGGGAAGCAAGTTGGTCCGTGGGCTTGGCCGGCGCTCCAGCTGCACCGTTGAGTGGTGGATATCGAACTTCTCCGCCAGCAGCTTGCGTACCTGCCAAAGCAAAGAATCATCGGCGGAATCGCTGACCTCAAGGTGAACCGAAGCCGCCAAAAAATCGGAGGCAATGAGCCACACGTGCAGGTCGTGGACCCCCACCACCCCTTCCACCGCCAGCAAGCTCTGCCGCAGCTGGTCGAGGTCAATTTGGGCGGGTGTGCCTTCCATGAGGATGAAGACGGTTTCCCGAAGCACGCGGTAGCCGGAAAACATCACCAAACCGGAAAGCAACATCGAGGCTACCGGGTCCGCCCAGGCCCAGCCAAACCACATCATGGCCAGGGCCGCCAGGATGACCTGCACCGATCCCAGGGTGTCCGTGAGTACGTGGAGGAAGGCCGCCCGCACGTTGAGGTTTTTTTGCCCACCGCCGTGAAGTACCGCTGCCATGGCCAGGTTCACCACCAGCCCCGGCACCGCCACCGCCAGCATCACCCCTGACGCCACCTGGGGTGGGTTGGCCAGTCGGCGGAAGGCTTCCACCAGGATGGAAAGCCCCACGGCCAGCAGCGTGGCGGCGTTGAGGGTGGCGGCCAGAATTTCCGCCCGGTGATAGCCGTAGGTGAGCTTCTTGCTGGGGGGCCTGAGGGAAAGCCTGGCCGCAAAAAGCGCAAGACCAATGGAGCCGGCGTCAGCCAGCATGTGCCCGGCGTCGGCCACAAGCGCCAGGGAGTTTGCCAAGAATCCCCCTACCAGCTCCACGGTCATGTACGCCAAGCACAGGCCGAAAGCCAGCTTCAACCGGCGGGAGGCTACCGAGGGATCGGGCGTGGGGTGAGCAGCGCCCATGGCGTGAGCCTAGCACGGATCGTGGGGGAGGCGGGGTACCATTGGCATGGAGGTAGGCGATGGCAAGGCGTTTTTTAGGCCCGTGGCTGGTTTTGGTTTGGTTTGCTGGCAGCACCGCGTGGGCGCAGGCAGACGCGGCTCCGGCGGGCAAGGTGGAGCAGGCGGTTTCCCAGGCACTGGAAAAAGCCCGCGCCGCCGCAACCGCGCTCACCCAGGCGCTCATGGGTGAGCTTTTGAAGCACATGAGGGAAGGGGGGCCGGAGGCGGCCGTTTCGGTTTGCTCCGGCAAGGCCCAGGAAATCACCAAAGCCCAGCAACAGGAAGGGGTTCTGGTGCGGCGGGTGACGGCCCGTCCCAGGAACCCGCAAAACCGCCCGGATGACTACGAGCAAGCCATGCTGGCCCTGATGGAGCACCGGTACCGGAAGGACAAAACCGCCAGCGAGGTTGCCGATTGGTACCTGGAGGGGGAAGCGCTCACGGTGCGCTACCTTCGGCCCATCGTCATTGGTGAGATGTGCCTGGCCTGCCATGGGGATCGGCAGCGCATGAAGCCGGCGGTCCGGGAATTCTTGACCCAGCACTATCCGGAGGATCAAGCGGTGGGTTACCAGGCCGGGGATTTTCGCGGGGCGGTGTCGGTCACGGTCAAAACCACGTTGCCACCTGAACCCCAGAAGCCATGAGCGGGGTGCAGGTGGGCTTGGGGAGGCTGGCGGAAAACCCCGCCTTAGTGCGGGGCCGCCGGGTGGCTCTCCTGTGCAACCAGGCGGCAGTAACCGAACAGCTCGAACCGGCGTGGGAGCTTCTTCCCCGCTTGGGGGCCCAGCTGGTGCGCATCTTTGCCCCGGAACACGGTTTGTTTGGCCTGGCCCAGGACATGGAAGCGGTGGGATCGCAGAGCTTTGCCGGCGTTCCGGTGGTTTCGCTTTACGGCCAAAGCCCCGAAAGCTTGCACCCGGCGCCGGAGGCTCTGGCGGATCTCGAGGCGCTGGTGGTGGATCTCCCCGACATTGGGTGCCGCTACTACACCTTTGCCGCCACCATGGCCTACTGCTTGGGCGCCTGCCAGCAGGCGGGGGTGGAGGTCATCGTGTGTGACCGGCCCAACCCCCTGGGCGGTGAGCTTTTGGAAGGGGGGCCGGTGGAAGAGGGGTACCGCTCCTTCGTTTCGGAGCTGCCGGTGCCGGTGCGGCACGGCATGACCCTGGGGGAGTTGGCGCTTTTGTTGCAGCGGGAGCGCTACCCCAACGCCGCGGTGACGGTGCTGACCTGTCAGGGTTGGCAGCGGCACCAGTGGTGGGATGAAACCGGTCTTCCCTGGGTGGCGCCCTCCCCCAATATGCCTACCCTGGCAACGGCCACCGTGTACCCGGGGGCTTGCCTGGTGGAGGCCACCAACCTCTCCGAGGGCCGGGGAACCACCCGACCCTTTCTGCTCACCGGAGCACCGTGGCTGGATGGACAAGCTCTGGCCCGGCGCTTGAACGCCCTGGAGCTTCCGGGGGTGCGGTTTCGCTTCACCATGTTCCGGCCGGAGTTTCAAAAGTACGCAGGGCAGGTGTGTTCGGGGGTGGAGTGGCACGTCACCCACCGCCTTGCCTTCCGCCCTTTGGCTTGCGGGCTGGTGGTGCTGCGGGAGATCCGCAAGCTCCATCGCGAACACTTTGCATGGCGCAGCGAGCCCTACGAGTTCGTGGCCGATGTGCCGGCCATTGACCTGCTCACCGGCTCGCCCCAGGCTCGGCTGGTGGTGGAAGGAAAGTTGCCCCTTGAGGAAGCCGTGAGCCGTTGGGAAGCGTACTCTCGGGAGTTTGAGCTTTTCCGACAGCCCTTTCTCCTCGCCTAAAGCGGTGCGGGCAACTCAAAAATAGGGTAAAGTTCGCGGCAAAGCCGGGGTATCCGGCGGTGGGGGAAAGGTGGAAAAACTGCGTCCGGCAGCACTGATTTTCGACATGGACGGCACGCTGGCCGACTCCTTTGCGGCCATTACGGCAAGCCTCAACCATGCCCTCACGAGCCTGGGCTTTCCCGCCAAAGACCTGCACTGGGTCAAGTACCACGTGGGCCACGGGGCGGTGCAACTGGTTCGCGCCGCCCTGGGACCGGATGCCCCGGAGGAGACTCTGCATGAGGTGGGGCAGGTGTTTGGGGAGCACTACCGCGCCACCTTTCTGGAGGCCACACCGCCCATGCCGGGAGCTCGCGAGGTCCTGGCCTTCGTGTGGGAAAAGACCGGAGGCAAGGTGGCGGTGGCTTCCAACAAGTACGCCACGCTTTCCCAGCAGTGGCTGGAGCACTGGGGGTTGAGGTCGTGGGTGCAGGTGGTGGTGGGACCCGACACCACGGGAACGCGAAAGCCCGATGGCGCTTTTTTGCAGGCCGCCCTGCAGGCGCTTGCGGTGGCCCCTGAGGACGCCCTTTACGTGGGTGACATGGAGGTGGATGTGGAAGCGGGGAGGGCAGCGGAAGTTCCGGTGGTAGGGCTTGCCGGGCCCTCTCGCAGTGCCAACGAGCTGTGGGCGGCGGGGGCGTTGTTTGTGATTGAAGATTTGCGCCAGCTTCCCGGCCTTCTGCGCGAGGAAGGCTGGGGCTGGGATGAAAATCAAGGTTGAAAACGGGGGGCGTATGCTGCAGAAACCGTCGGAAAAAGAACAAGAGTACTTTTTGCAACAGGAGTTGGCGCGTCTTCGGGAACTCCGGGAACAGTACCGTCGCCAGCTGGAGGAAGAGGAAAAGCGCAAGCTCAGGGAGCTGCATTTCATGCACTGCCCCAAATGCGGGCAAAAGATGGAAGTGACGCACCTCCAGGGTGTGGAGGTGGAAGTTTGCCCGGGGTGCGGGGGCATCTTCCTGGATGCCGGCGAGCTGGACAAGGTCCTGGAAGAAAACCGCCGGGGCCCCTTTGCCCAGGCCCTGGCCGCGGTGCGGAAGGTTTTCGGTGGCTGAGGTGAGCGGCAAGCTACGGGTAGCTTTGGTGTTTGGCGGCCGCTCGGGCGAACACGAGGTTTCCGTGGTTTCCGCCCGCTCGGTGGCCCGGGCCCTGGATCCCGCCAAGTACCAAATCGTTCCCATGGCCATTGATCGGCAGGGGCTGTGGGCGGCGCCCGAGGTGGCCCAAAAGGTGCTGGAAGCTTCCGGGGATCGGGCGGACCAGGTGCTGGCGTTTACCGGTGCGCACCGCCTGGACCCGCGTTTGCTGGAGGGGGCTGTGGACGTGGTCATGCCCATCCTCCACGGACCCTTTGGCGAGGATGGCACCATCCAGGGCCTTTGCGAGATGCTGGACCTCCCCTACACCGGATGCAACGTGGCAGCCAGCGCCGTCACCATGGACAAGGTCCTGACCAAGCGCTTGCTGCGGGATGCTGGTTTGCCGGTAGTGCCGTTTGTGGTGGTCACGAGGGAACAATGGCCGGGGGCTGTCCCCGAGCCCGGGCGGGGGCTTTCCCTACCGCTTTTTGTCAAGCCGGCAAGGCTGGGGTCGTCGGTGGGGATCTCCAAGGTCAAAAGCTGGGAGACGCTACCGACAGCCCTGGAGCTGGCCTTTCAATTCGATGACCTGGTGCTGGTGGAGCAAGGGGTCAACGCCCGGGAAATTGAGGTAGCGGTGCTGGATGGGGACACACCGGTGGTGTCGGTACCCGGGGAGGTGGTTCCCGGCCACGAGTTTTACGATTACGCCGATAAGTACCTGGATGACGCCTGTAAGCTCCTGGCGCCAGCCCCGCTTGCCGACTCCCAGGTGGGGAAGGTTCGGGAGCTGGCTCTGGCGGCGTTTCGGGCTTGCGGGTGTGATGCCATGGCCCGGGTGGATTTTCTCCTGGACAAGCCTTCGGGGGTCTTCTACGTGAACGAGCTCAACAGCATCCCCGGGTTCACGCCCATTTCCATGTACCCGAAGCTCTTGGGCTTAACAGGAGTTCCTTACCCGGAGCTTTTGGACAGGCTCATTCAATTGGCATTGATCCGCCACGAGAGGCGGCGGGAGTTGGCGGCGGCAGCCCTCAAGCCGCTGGGGGAAAGGGCAGCCACGGGCAGTTGACCACCAGGTTTGACGGGCGTAACATGTACTTGTGCGCTTTTTCTCAAGCGCCGGGAGGTGCTCATGAGCAACGGTAAGATCACCCGCGAAGAGGCCTTGGCCTACCATTCCGGGAAAAGGAAGGGCAAGCTTTCGGTGGTTCCCACCAAGCCTTGTCTCACCCAGCGGGACCTTTCCATGGCTTATACCCCGGGGGTGGCCGAGCCTTGCCGGGAAATCGCCAAAAACCCCGAGCTGGTGTACGAGTACACCAACAAAGGGAACCTGGTGGCGGTGATTTCCAACGGCACCGCAGTGTTGGGCCTGGGCAACATTGGCCCCCTGGCGGGGAAGCCGGTGATGGAGGGCAAAGGTGTCCTCTTCAAGCGCTTTGCGGACATTGACGTTTTTGACATTGAAGTGGCCAGCGAGGACCCCGATGAGGTGATCCGCTTCTGCCAGCTCATCGAGCCCACCCTTGGAGGTATCAATCTTGAGGACATCAAAGCCCCCGAGTGCTTTTACATCGAGGAAACCCTCAAGAAAACCCTCTCGATTCCGGTTTTTCACGACGACCAGCACGGTACCGCCATCATTTCCGGAGCGGCCTTTCTCAATGCACTGGAAATCGCTGGAAAACGAATTGACGAGGTGAAGGTGGTGTTTTGCGGTGCAGGCGCGGCCGGCATTGCCTGCGCCAAGCTTTACCTGGCCTTGGGCGTGAAGAAGGAAAACCTCATCCTGGTGGACACCAAAGGGGTGGTCTACAAGGGCCGCACCGAGGGTATGAACCCGTACAAGGAGGAGTTTGCGGCCGATACCGACGCCCGCACGCTGGCGGATGCCCTTCGGGGTGCCGATGCCTTCATTGGCGTTTCCGGGCCAAACCTGGTGACCCCGGAAATGCTGCTGTCCATGGCGGAAAACCCCATCGTCTTTGCCATGGCCAACCCCGATCCGGAAATCCCCTACGAAGTGGCCGTAGCCACCAGGCCCGATGTCATTATGGCCACCGGACGCTCGGACTACCCCAACCAGGTCAACAACGTGCTGGGGTTCCCCTTCATCTTCCGCGGGGCCTTGGACGTGGCGGCCCGGGAGATTAACGAAGAAATGAAGATGGCGGCGGTGCAGGCCTTGGCCAACCTGGCTAAGGAGGACGTGCCCGATTCGGTGATCCGCGCTTACGGCGGAAAGCCCATCAAGTTCGGGCGTGAGTACCTGATCCCCAAGCCCTTTGATTACCGGGTGCTGTTGTGGGAAGCGCCGGCGGTGGCGGAAGCGGCCATCCGCACGGGCGTGGCGCGCAAGCCGTTTTCATCGAAGGAGGACTACGTTCGCGAGCTGGAATCCCGGCTTTCCCGCACCCGCCAGGTGATGCACTTCGTTTTCGACCGGGCCAAGCAGGATCCCAAGCGCATCGTTTTTGCCGAAGGGGAGCATCCCAAAATCGTGCGGGCGGCCAAGGTTCTGGTGGAGGAAGGCATTTGCCGGCCGGTGCTTTTGGGCAAGAAGGAAACCGTCGAGCAGCTTCTGGCCGAGTACGAGGTGCCCAGGGAGAAGGTGGAGGTGGTGGACCCGGCAACGCACCCCCGCTTCGAGGAGTACGTGAAGAAGTTCCACCAGATGCGGTGGCGGCGGGGTGTGGCTGAAGACGATGCCCGCAAGCTCATGAAGGACCCCGTGTACTTTGGCAACATGATGGTCCACGAAGGGGAAGCCGACGGGCTCATTTCCGGGCTCACCATGCACTACCCGGACACCATCCGTCCGGCGCTGCAAATCCACCATACCCAGCCGGGCGTTACCCGGGTGGCCGGTGTGTACCTGTTGCTTTTCGAGGACCGCATGGTCTTTATTGCCGATACCACCGTCAACCAGGATCCCACGGCCGAAGAGCTGGCAGAAATTGCCTTCATGGCCGCGCGGGTGGCCCGCAACTACTTCGGTGTGGAGCCGCGGGTGGCCATGCTCTCCTACTCCAACTTCGGTTCGAATACCGATGAGCGTTCGCTGAAGGTGCGAAAGGCCGTGGAAATTGCCCGCCAGCGCTGGCCGGAGCTGGCCATTGATGGGGAAATGCAAGCCGACGTGGCGGTGGAGCCCCAGGTGGCGAGAGAGATCTATCCCTTTTCGACGATCCAGGGCGATGCCAACGTGCTCGTTTGCCCGGATCTGGAGGCCGCCAACATCGCCTACAAGCTGCTCTGGCGGTTGGGCAAGGGGGAAGCCATTGGCCCCATCCTCACCGGCGTCAACGCCGCGGTGCACGTGCTGCAGCGCGGGGTGGAGGTGGGGGACATCGTCAACATGGCGGCCATGTGCGTGCTGAAGGCCCAGCGCCTCCAGGATCACTGAGCCTCTGGGGATTGATCGGAGAAGCGGGTTTTACATCATCCGGTTAGAAAGGCTTTCAGCACCGCTACCTTGGTGCCGTTAGCCCGGTCTGTACCTCTCCCAGCACTGGCGACGCTGGGAGCGGGCTGCTTTTCGGTGGCTGACCGCAAAACCCGCATTACTCGCCGGCGCGATTCAAGAGGTCTGCTGCCCGCATCGCCCTTGCCATCCTGAGCGATGCCCTTGCGGGGGTGGCTTGCGGGCTAGCTGGCCAGAATGAGGGTTGGGAAACCTTGCCCCCAGCCTTCCCCTTGTGGTCTATAATGAATCGCGGAAAAAGAAAGGGGGAACTATGAAAAAGTTGGTGTTTGGCTTGCTGGTTTGTTTCCTGGCCGGTCCCTTGGCCGCCGAGAAGCCCCGGGTGGCGGTTTTGGAGTTCGGGCACAAGGCGTTGGAAGCCCACTGGAGCCGAGCCGGAGAAGCCGCCCAGGACATGTTCATCACCGAGCTAGTGAAGTCGGGGAGGTTTACGGTCATTGATCGCGAGCGCCTGGACGCCATCATGCGCGAGAAAAACCTGTCGCTGGCGGGTGATATTGACCCTCGAACCGCTGTCCAAGCCGGTAAGCTCCTTGGGGTCGAGTACATCCTCTTTGGCAACGTCACGGAGTTTGGAGAGGAAACGGCGGGGGCCAAGGTTGGCTGGGGCATTGGCGTGGACGTGCGGCGCAAGAAGTTTGTGGCGGCCCTGGATGCCCGGCTGGTGAACACCACCACTGGCGAAATCGTTTGGGCCGACAAGGCACGAAAAGAGGAATCCAATGTCAAGGTGTTCGTCATGGGCTCCGGTGGTGGGGTGGACGATCGCCGGATGTTTGACAAGGTGCTTTTGCCCTGCGTGGAAGAGCTGGCGAAAAAGCTCACCACCCTAGAGCTGGCCACCTCTGCCACGGTGGTGGGCAGAGTAAGCGGCAAGATCGCTCGTATTGATGGCGCCAAGATCTTTATCAATTTGGGTGCCGAGCATGGCCTTAAAGAGGGCGACACTTTCGATGTTTACAAGACCGGCGCGGTCATCAAGGATCCGGACACCGGCGAGGTTTTAGGTGCAGAAGAGGAAAAAATCGGCACCATCCGCGTGGTGGCGGTGAAGGGGCCCAAGTATTCCGAATGCGCCGTGGTGAGCGGAGGGGGCTTTGCGGTAGGAAATGTGGTGAAATAGAAAAGCCGGGAATTCCCGGGTGGCGAGGAGGGGCGTATGCGGGGAGTCGTCATGTTGGCGGTTTTCGCTTCAAGCGCTCTTTTCGGATGGGCACAGGAGGAACCCCAGTACAAACCGGGCGAAAATCCCTACCAGGACGAGTTTGTGCTCAAGCTGGGTGAGCCTATTGCGTTGTACGTGGAAATTGACGGCACGCGATTTGCCCAGCTCACCATCACCCCCCAGGGCAACGTGGAGCCCGGAAAAAACGTGAAGTGCCAGGTGGTAATGACGGGTGCGCGGGTGGCTTCCGGGCGAGTGGAAGTTTTGCCGGTGCTGCTTTTAGAGGATCAAAACGGGAAAAGCCTCGACCGGCTGACGCCCGCTCCGTTTAAGGTGCGTGGTGAGCGCCCCTTCGAGTACAAAGACACGATTACCGCCAGCGGTGATAGCCTCGCCGCTGCTACCAAGGTTTGGGTGTATTTGGAGATTCGGTAAAGGAGCTCCCCCTTCCTTTACCACTTTTGGCTGCGGTTCAAAAAGCCCAGGAATTCCTCCCGCACCTTGGCGTTTTCAAACGCTCCGCGAATGGCCGAGGTGACGGTGAGGGTTCCGGGCTTTTTCACACCTCGCATCTCCATGCAGAGGTGACGCGCTTCGATGACCACCATCACGCCCAGGGGCTCCAGCCGCTGCCACAGATAGTCGGCCACCTGCTCGGTGAGCCGCTCCTGAATTTGCGGCCGTTTGGCGTAAAACTCCAGAATGCGTGGGATCTTGGAAAGGCCCACGATGTGCTTGCCGGGGATGTAGGCAATATGGGCGTGACCGTAAAAGGGCACCAGGTGATGGGCGCACATGGAGTAAAAGGGGATGTCGCGCTCCATGACCATGGCCGAGTACCGTTCTTCGTTGGGGAACACCGTCACCGAGGGCTCGGCGCCTTCCTTAAGGCCGTGAAACATCTCCAGAAACATGGCGGCCACCCGGCGAGGGGTGTCCTGGAGGTTGGGATCGCTTCGATCCACACCGAGCTGGTCAAGGATGGCTTCCACATGGGGAGCAAGCCGCTTGATAAGCTCCTCCTCGCTTGCCGGTGCACTGGCTTTTGATTTCCGCAAAAGCTCGGGACGCATGGTACCTCCCAGCCAGCAAACCCTGGCCGTAGGCTAGTGTATTCCTATTTGGCGGAAAGGTGCAGGTACAATGGCGCCGGGAGGCGGCATGAAGGGTTTGATCTTGGCAGGGGGCTACGGGACGCGCTTGCGGCCGCTCACCTACACGTCTGCTAAGCAGCTCGTCCCGGTGGCCAACAAGCCCGTGCTTTTTTACGGTTTGGAAGCGCTGGCGGAAGCGGGCATCCGCGATATCGGCATTGTCGTCGGGCACACGGCCCAGGAAATCATGGAAGCGGTGGGCGACGGCTCCCGGTGGGGGGTGCGGGTGACCTACATCCCCCAGGATGCCCCCCGGGGCTTGGCCCACGCCGTGCTTATCGCCGAGGAATTCATGGCCGGCGAGCCGTTCGTCATGTACCTGGGGGACAACCTGGTGAAGGACGGCATCGTGCCTTTTGTCCGGGAGTTTGCCCAGGGGGGTTGCAACGCCCAGATCCTGCTGGCCCACGTGCCCAACCCTTCGCAATTTGGGGTGGCGGAGCTGGGGGAAAATGGCCACGTGGTGCGGCTGGAGGAAAAACCAGCCCACCCAAAGAGCGACCTGGCGCTGGTGGGGGTTTACCTCTTCGATCACCACGTGTTTGAAGCGGTCAAGGCCATCAAGCCGTCAGCCCGGGGTGAGCTGGAAATCACCGATGCCATTCAGTACCTGGTGGACGCCGGTTACGTGGTGCGCCCCCACATCATCACCGGCTGGTGGAAGGACACCGGCAAGGTGGAGGACATGCTGGAGGCCAACCGCATCGTGCTGGACGGCAAGGAGCGGCTGGTGGCCGGGTCTGTGGACGGGGAAAGCCGGGTGGAGGGGAAGGCGGTTATCGAAGCAGGGGCCACCGTCGTTCGCTCGGTGGTTCGTGGTCCCTGCATCATCGGTGCTGACGCGGTGGTGGAAGACTCGTTTATCGGCCCTTACACTGCGGTGGGGCCCCGCTGCCGGATCGTGTCCTGCGAGGTGGAAAACTCCATCGTTTTGGAGGGCTCCACCCTCGTGCAGCTCCCCCAGCGGCTGGAGGGCTGCCTCATTGGCAAGGGAGTTACAGTCGTGCGAGGCAACGGACGCCCGCAAGCGCTGCGGCTGGTGGTGGGCGATCACTCGCGGGTGGAGATTCCATGAGCGTGCGTATTTTGGTTACCGGTGGTTGTGGTTTTATCGGCTCTAACTTTGTGCGCTTGATCCTTTCGGAGCGTCCCGATTGGGAAGTGGTGAACCTGGACAAGCTCACCTACGCGGGGCGGCTGGAAAACCTCCAGGATGTGGCGGACAACCCCAAGTACCGCTTTATCCATGGCGACATTTGCGACCCCCAGGCGGTGGCCGAAGCGATGAGGGGGTGCCAGTTTGCTGTCAACTTTGCCGCCGAAACCCACGTGGATCGCTCGCTGTTGGGGGCCTCTCACTTCATTGATACCGATGTGAAGGGGGTTCTGGTGTTGCTGGAGGAAGCCCGTCGAGTGGGGCTTGCTCGCTTTATCCAAATTTCCACCGATGAGGTGTACGGCTCCATTGAGCAAGGCTCTTTTACCGAAGAAAGCGTGCTCAACCCCCGCAACCCTTACGCCGCTTCCAAGGCTGGTGGGGACCGCATGGCCTACGCGTACTGGGCCACCTACGGTGTGCCGGTCATCATTACCCGGGCTTCCAACAACTACGGGCCTTACCAGTACCCGGAAAAGCTCATCCCGCTCTTCGTCACCAACGCCCTGCGGGACGAGCCTTTGCCCCTTTACGGCGACGGCCGCAACGTGCGCGATTGGCTCTTTGTGGAAGACCACTGCCGCGCCCTTCTCTTTCTCCTGGAGCACGGCCAGCCCGGCGAGGTTTACAACATTGCCGGCGGCAACGAGCGGGAAAACATCGAGGTGACCCGCGCCGTCTTGCGGCTTTTAGGCAAGCCGGAATCGCTCATTCGCTTTGTGGCCGACCGCCCCGGCCACGACCGCCGCTACTCCCTGGACGCCAGCAAGCTGCACCGCCTCGGTTGGCAACCGCAGGTGCCGTTTGAGGTGGGGCTTGAGCGCACCGTGCGGTGGTACGTGGACAACCGCTGGTGGTGGGAGCCGATCAAGGACCACGACGGGGAGTTTCGCCGCTACTACGAGCTGCAGTACGGGGCCCGGCTGGCATGAGGGTGCTGATCACCGGCGCTCGCGGTCAGCTGGGCCGGGCCCTGGTGGACCTGGGGCGGGGGCAGGGTTGGCAGCTCTGGGCTTACGATCTGCCCGAGTTTGACCTTACCGATGTGGGTGCGGTGCAAGAAGCCGTACGCACCGCCCAACCTGAGGTCATCTTTAACGCTGCCGCGTTCACCGCTGTGGACCGCGCCGAAGAAGAGCCGGAAGCGGCCTTTGCCGTGAACGCCCGGGCGGTGGCGACGCTGGCCAGCGTGGCCGACGAGGTGGGTGCGCTTCTGGTGCACCTTTCCACCGATTACGTGTTTGACGGGCAAAACTCGCGCCCTTACCGGGAAGATGACCCCCCCAACCCGCTTTCCGTGTACGGCCGCTCGAAACTGGAAGGGGAAAAGGCGGCGGCCAGGGCCTCAAAGCACCTCATCGTGCGTACCTCATGGCTTTTTGGCCGGGGCTGGAACTTCGTGGAAGCCATCCGCAAGCAGCTTTTAGGTGGTGCCCGGGAATTGCGGGTGGTGGCGGATCAATTCGGCAGGCCCACCTACGCCGAAGATTTAGCTGAAGCCTTAGTGCGGTTGGTCAATGCGGGAGCTTACGGCCTCTTCCACGTAGCCAACACCGGCGAAACCAACTGGGCGGGTTTTGCCCGGGAAATTGCCGCGCAGCTGGGGTTTTCCGTGCCGGTGGTGGATATTTCCACGGAAGACGCGGGCCGGCCTGCCCCGCGCCCCCGCTACTCGGTGCTGGATACCGCAAAGTTCGACGCCCTCTGTGGGCCGCTTCCTCCCTGGCAGGAGGCTTTGGCCCGCTACCTACGGGCCACCAGCCGCTAGTTTCTCTCAAAAACCTCCCGGTCGAGATTTCGTAGGAAGGCAGGGCGCGCGCGTGGCGCGCACGGGGAGGACCAAATGCGCAAGCTGCTCTTGGTAGTGGGCGTTGTTGCTGGCGTTGCCAGTGCGCAAGAGCCTGTGGACTGGGAAACCGTTGGGCGGATCCGCCTGGAGGCCACCAGAAACTCGCAGGTGATGGAAACGGTCCAGATCATGACGGACCTTCTGGGGCCGCGGCTTACCAACTCGCCCAACATGCGCCGGGCCGAGCTGTGGGCCAAAGAAACCCTGGAAAAGTGGGGTCTTGCCAACGTTCATCTGGAGGGCTTCGAGTTTGGCCGGGGCTGGACCTTTTCCCGTTGTGCCGTGGAAATGACCAAGCCCACCGAGGCGGTGCTCATTGCCTTCCCCAAAGCGTGGTCGCCGGGAACCAACGGGCGCAAGGTTGGCGAGGTGGTCCGCGTGAGCCTGGAAAGCGAAGCGGACCTGGAGCAACAAAAGGGAAAGCTGGCAGGCAAGATCGTGCTTTTGAGCAAAGCCGCCGACATCAAGCCGCCGGAGGAGCCGCTTTTCAAGCGGTACAAGGAGGAAGACCTGGAGGAGCTGGAGCAGTTTCCCATTCGCCCGCCCAGGGACGAGGAGTGGCGCCGCCAGGCCAGAAAGGAGTGGACCTTTGGCCGTAAGCGGGCGGAGTTCCTGATGGCCGAAGGGGTCATTGCCACCGTGGAGGTGAGCTCCCGCGATGGCGGTCCGGTGCGGGTGATGGGCACCCCCGCTTACCGCATCGGGTTCCCCGAAGGTGTGCCTGCTTTGGTGATGGCCGCCGAGCACTACAACCGGCTGGTGAGGCTAGTGGAAAAGGGCGAAAAAGTGGAGCTGGCGGTGGAGGTGGACGCCCGTTTTCTCGACGGTGACACCAAAGCGTACAACGTTATTGCCGAAATTCCCGGAACCGATTTGAAGGACCAGGTGGTGATGGCCGGAGCCCATTTTGACTCCTGGCACACCGGCACCGGGGCTACCGACAACGCCGCCTCCTGCGCGGTGGTAATGGAAGCAGCCCGCATCCTCAAAAGCCTCGGCATCAAGCCCCGGCGCACCATCCGCATTGCCCTGTGGAACAGCGAAGAGCAAGGCCTCAACGGCTCCCGGGCCTACGTCTGCCAGCACTTTGCTTGCTGGGAGCCCCAAGAAAAACCCAAAGACGACCTGCCGGAAAGCCTTCAGGAAGGGGAGCGGACGCTGGTGCGCAAAAAGGACTTCGACAGGCTGGCGGCTTATTTCAACCTGGACTTTGGCGCCGGCGCCATTCGCGGCATCTACACCCAGGAAAACCTGGCGGTAAAGCCCATTTTCAGTGCGTGGCTGGCGGCGGTGGAGGATTTGGGTGCCAAAACCGTGGCGGTGCGGGCGGTGGGAGGCACCGACCACCTGTCCTTTGACCGCGTGGGGCTTCCCGGCTTCCAGTTCATTCAAGACGGCTTGGACTACATGACCCGCACCCACCACACACACTTGGACACCTACGACCGGTTGCAGCGGGAAGACCTGGTGAAAAACTCGGCGATCCTCGCCACCTTCCTGTACCAGGCGGCCATGCGCGACGAGCCCCTGCCCCGCAAACCGATCCCCTCGCCGTCCACGAGCCCACGGTAGCTGTTCTTTGTCCTCTTTCCCTGTGGGGCCGCCGCTCCTACTGTGGGGCCGCCGCTCCGTCTGTGGGGCCGGCGCTCCGTCTGTGGGGCCGGCGCTCCGTCTGTGGGGCCGGCGCTCCGTCTGTGGGGCCGGCGCTCCTGCGCCGGCTAAAAAAGAAGCGACCCGCGACGGAGCGCGGGTCCCACATTTCTTTGCGCGAGTCCAGCTTTTTTTCTTCTTGTTGTGGGGCCGGCGCTCCTGCGCCGGCGGGGGCGGGCAAGACAAGCGAGCATCCGGCTTTGCCGGTGCGAGCGGTGGGGGTTGCGGGGGGCTAAGCGAGCGGAGGGGTGGGGGGAGCGCGAGCGGCCCCCCGCGTCGAATGTGGGGCCTGCGCTCCTGCTGTGGGGCCGCCGCTCCGCGGCGGCTAAGAAAAGAAGCGACCCGCAGGTCTTGCATTTTTTGCGGATCACGCAGGGAGCGACTAGCTCAAGCTTCGGCGAAAGCGCATTCGCGCCACCAGCAGGATCACCCCATCCACCACCACCAGCGCCAGCACCTGGGGCCAAAGGACCTCCAGCCCCACGCCTTTGAGGAAAACGCCCCGGAGGATCGTGACGAAGTAACGCAGCGGCACCGCGTAGGTGAGCATCTGGAAAAACCGCGGCATGTTTTCAATGGGGAAGATGAACCCCGAAAGGTAAATTTGCGGCAGCATGAACACGAAAGCGGCGAGCATCATGGCTTGCTGCTGGGTTTCGGCAAGCGTGGAAACCAAAAGCCCCAACCCCAAAGTGGCCAGCACAAAGGGCACGCAAAGCAGCAGCAACAGCCACACCGAGCTGCGCAGGGGCACGTGAAAGTAAAAGACAACCACCGGCAGCGCGGTGAGGATTTCCACAAAACCCACCAGCGCGTAAGGCACGAGCTTGCCCAGGATGATTTGGCGCGGCAAAAGCGGCGTGATCAACAGCTGTTCCCAGCTTCCCAGCTCCCGTTCCTTCACCAGCGCCATGGAAGCCAGCATCATGGTGGTGACCATGATGATCATGGCCAACACGCCCGGCACCATGAAGTTGCGGGAAAGCAAGTCGGGGTTGTACAAAACCTTGGGGCGCACCTCGATGATTGGCTGCAGCCTGGCTTCGCGGTTGACCTGGAGCAGCACCCCCTGGGCGTAGGCAAGCCCCACGGTGCCGGTGGTGGCGTCCGAACCATCCGCCAGGAGCTGCACGGCCACCGGCTCGCCCCGCAGCCGGGCTGCCCCGTAGCCTTCGGGGATCGTTAGCGCCAGCTTGACCTTCCCCGCCGCCACCAAACCGTCCAGCTGCCGCTGGTCTGAAACCACCGCCACCAGGGCAAAGTAGCGGGAGGCGGTGAAGCGCTCCAGCAGGGCGCGCGATTCGCTGCTGCGGTCCAAGTCGCAAAGCCCCAGCTCCACCAGCTTCACGTCGGTGGTGGCGGCGTAGCCCAAGATGATGAGCTGGAAAATGGGCGCCAGAAAAAGGATCGGCAGGATCTTTCGGTCCCTTTTCAGCTGCAAAAGCTCCTTTCGCATGAGGGCGAAAATTGCCCGCATGTCAGAGGGTCCTCCTGCTGCGCAGCACCGCAACCGAGAGCACCACCACCGCAAAAACCGCCAGCGCCAGTGCTTGGTCCCACCAAACTGCTACCGGGTTGGCCTTGAGGACGATACCCCGCAGCGCCACCAGGAAATAACGGGCGGGAACCAGGGTGGTCACCAGCTGAATGGCCCGGGGCATGGAGGAAATGGGAAAGATAAAGCCCGAAAGCAACAGCGTAGGCAGCATGGTGGAAAGCAAGCCCAATTGAAAGGCAACCTGCTGGGTGTCGGCCACGGTGGAAATCAAAAGACCCCAACCCAGGCCACCCAAAAGGAAAAGCACGGTGATGACCAACAGCCAGGCCAAGGAGCCACGCACCGGCACGCCAAAGAGCACGTGTGCCACCAAAAGTGCCAGCGCCGTTGCCAAAAGGCCCAAAAAGAGGTAAGGCACCGTCTTTCCCAAAACCAGTTCCAAAGGCCGTAAGGGGGTTGCTCGCAGGCACTCCATCGTTCCCCGCTCCTTTTCCCGCACCACCGCCAAGGCCGTAGCCACAACTGAGGTGATCATGAGGATGAAGGCCAATAAACCCGGAACCAGGAAAATCGAGGAACGCAGGTTGGGGTTGTACCACACCAACGGTTTGGCTTCTACCAAGCCTTTTCCCTGGCGTAGTACGACTTTCGGGGAAACGAGGTCGCTCAAAAGTTCCCCATAGGCCAACACGGTGGTGGCGGTGCGGGAATCGGAGCCATCCACCACAAACTGCACGTGCGCTTGCCGGCCACCTTGCAAATTGGCGCCAAATTGCGCCGGAATCACCAGTGCCGCTTGCACGGTGAAGCTGTCTAACCAGTGGTCCAAAACCCGCAAGTCGTGGGAAACAGCAACCAAGTCAAAGGTGGTGCTTGCCGCAAACCGCTGGAGGAACTGGCGGGAAGTGGGAGTTTGGTCCTGGTCCACCACACCTAACGGTACATGCTCCACGTCAAAGGAGAGGGCGTAACCGTAAATGAGGAGCAGCACACCAGGCATGATCAATAAAGCCGCCAAAGTGCGGAAATCCCGGAGCAGGTGGAGAACTTCCTTGTACGCGAGGGCTCGGATGCGCCGCATCAAGGTTTTTGCCCTCCCTCCTTTTCAGCTTTTTTGATCACGAACAGGAACACGTCCTCCAACGAGGGTTCCAAAGGCTGAGCGGCGAGGACCGCAACCGCCTGTTGTCGCAACACGTCCAATACCTGCGGCAGTTCTTCGGGGTTGTGAAGCAAGAGGTGGAGGGTGCTGCCGAAGAGGGCTGCATCCGCCACCATAGGTAGGGTCTGAAGAACCTTGAGTGCCTTGCCCGGTTCGGAAGCTTCCACCGCCACCAGGGCTCGGGAAGGGATAAGGGCTTTCAGGTTGGGCACGGTGTCCAAAGCCAAAAGTCGTCCCGCGTGCATGAGGGCCACCCGGTGGCACCGCTCCGCCTCATCCATGGCGTGGGTGGTCACGAACACCGTCACACCACGACTGGAAAGAGCATCGATGGTTTCCCAAAAATCGCGCCGGGCCTCTGGGTCCACGCCAGATGTGGGCTCGTCCAAAAAAACCAGTTTTGGTTCATGCAGGAGCGTGGCGGCGAGCGCTAGCCGCTGGCGAAAACCCAAGGGAAGTTCCCGCACCAAGACGTCTCTGTGCGATAAAAGTTGCGATTGGCGAAGCCCCTGCTGCACAGCTTCCCGTAGGTGCCTACCTTTCAGGCCGTAGGCTGAACCCCAAAACTCCAGGTTTTCCACCACCGTAAGGTCGGTGTACAGGGAAAACTTTTGCGACATGTAACCCAAATGGCGTCGCAGGTGGAGCGCCTGGGTGCCAATGTCAAACCCCAGGACCGTGGCACTACCTGAGGATGGGGGGAGCAAGCCGCAGAGCATGCGGATGGTGGTGGTCTTGCCTGCACCGTTGGAGCCCAGGAAGCCAAAGATTTCGCCTGGGTGAACGGAAAAGCTCACGCGATCCACGGCCACAAAAGAGCCAAAGGTGCGGGTGAGATCCCTAGCTTCTACGGTCCAGCGGCTCACTGACCAACGCTCCTTTCCAGCCGTGCCTGCGCCATCCACGCCCGTGCGCGGGCGCTTTCCAGGTCAAACTCCGCCTGCGCTAAAGCACTTTCAGCTGCTAAAAGGTCCTCCACCCGGGCAAGCCCTGCCAGGTAGTTTTCCCGTACCGCGCGTTCCCGTTCCTGGGCCGCTGCCAAAGCCGTAGATGCCGCGGGAACCAAAGCCAAGGCATCCTGGAGTTCCTGGCGGGCGCGCTCCACCTCAAGGGTTACCATCCGTTCCAGCTCCTGAAGGTGCGCCCAGGCGGCGGTGCGTTGGGCGGCAGCGGCAGCGGCTCGAGCGTCGGCTTCACCACTGTCCCAGACCTTCAGCGTGGCTAAAAAACCCACAGCCCAGGTGCCGTGCCAGCGGTTTTCCAGCGGGAAGTATCTGGGGTTGGGGCGGGACCAATCGTACTGTGCCAGGAGGGAAGAACGCGGCTTTTTCTCGGCGCGTTCAGCTTCTGTTTGTAGCCGCAGGGCATCCACCTGGTGACGTAGAACCACCAGTTCCGGACGCTGGCCAAGGGCTGTGGTCCAGAGCTCCGATTGGGGCGGCGGTGGTGGCGGCAAAGTGGGGTGTGGTTGCAGCTTCAGGGGTTGCTCGGCAGGCAACTTTAGGAGCGAGCGAAGGGAAGCAAGCTCGAGAGCGGAAGCGCTACGGGCACGAAGCAACGCTACCCGCGCTTGGTCCCGGTGCGCCTGGGCGGTGAGCACCGCGGTGCGGGTGGCAAGCCCCGCTTCTTCCAGCAGCACGGTGTCGGTCAGGTTTTGCTCAGCCCTTTGGAGATCCTTTTCCGCCACGGTGACAGCGGCATTCGCCAGCACCGCCTGCCAAAAGGCGAGGCGGGCTTGCAGGGCCACATCGATGCGGGCGCGAGCCACCTCCGCTTGCGCCCCCTGGGCTTGTCGTTGGGCGGCGCGGGTGCGGTAGTTGAGGGCAGCATCCAGGGGTTTGACAACGGTGAAGGTAGTGCCGGCAGTGGTTTCGATGGAGCGGTACAAGACGTTGCCCTCAAAGGCGGCTGGTAAACGAAACTCGGGTACGGAACTGCGTTGGTTTACATTGGCCTCTAACTGCACCTGTAGCTTTCCGCGGCTGGCTAAAGCGTGCGCTTGGGCTTGGGTGGCGTCGGCAGAGGCGCTGGTTTCTTGCACAGCGAAGGAGACAGCCAGCGCCCGCTCCCGCACCTTGTCCTCGGTGAGGACCAAGGCCTCTTGGCTCCAGCAAAGGGTGGAAAAGGCAAGAAAGGCAAAACCAAGGGTGTTTGTTTTCATGGTTGGGGCTCTCCCTTGACGCGGCGAAGCTTTGCAAGAAACGCGTCCTCCAGACTTGGGGTTATTTCCTCATAGCGGGAAAGGCGAATGCCGCGGCTGTGGAAAGCTTGGGGCTCTGGCTTTTGGGCCTTCTCTTCCAGCATCACGTGAAACCCCAAGGCGAACGGCTGCACGTCCAAAACACCGGGAAGCTCAGCCAGCATCGCCGCCAGCTCCGCCCGCGGTTCGCCTTCCACAACCATGAGCCGGCCCTCCAGGCCTTGGCTAAGCTCTGCGGGCGACCCTTCGGCTAAAACTTGCCCACGGTGCAACAGCACCACGCGGTTGGCCCGTTGGGCTTCGTCCAGGTAAGGGGTTGCCACCAGCAAGGTGAGCCCTTCCGCAACGAACTCGCCCAAAAGACGCCAAAACTCCCGACGGCTGATGGGATCCACGCCGGTAGTGGGCTCGTCCAGGATCAAAAGCTTGGGGTCATGCATGAGGCTTGCAGCCAGGGCCAGTTTTTGCTTCATGCCCCCGGAAAGGGCCTGTGCCCGGCGATCCTGGAAGCGGGCCAAGCCCAGGCGCTGGAGCAGCAGACTGCGCCGCTTTTGCCAGTCTTTGAGTCCCATGAGGTGGCCAAGGAAGGCGAGGTTTTCGTTGACACTCAAGTCCCCGTAAAGGGCGAAGTACTGAGCCAGGTACCCCACTTGGTGGTGAAGCTCGCGACGGTGCTTCCAGGCATCCAAGCCTAAGACTTCCACTCGTCCGTGGGTCACCTGCTGAAGACCGGCGATGGCCCGGAGCAGCGAGGTTTTGCCAGCTCCGTCGGGGCCAATGATGGCAACGACCTCGCCGGCGGCCACCTCCAGGGAAACCGAGGACACCGCGGTAACGGTCCGGTAGCGGATTGTAACGTTTTCCAGGATCACGAGCTTCGGGTACTGGGTGACGTTCACGGGAGTTCCCTAGGGCAGGAAGAAATACGCATCGGCGGGCATCCCGGGCTTGAAGACACCACCGGGGTTTTCCAGAGCCACCTTAACCTTGAAAACCAGCTTCGCTCGCTCATCAGGGGTTTGCACGTTTTTGGGGGTGAACTCAGGCTGTGGCGCTACGAACGACACCACGCCAGCAAAACCTTCTGTTCGTCCGTCCACCTTCACCTTCACCGGCTGCCCCAGACGAAGATGGGCCAGGTGGGGCTCGTCTACGTACACCTCAAGCCAGGGGTGGGCGAGGTCAGCCACAACCAGTACCGGTGCGCCCACCGGGAGAAACTCGCCAGGCTCTGCCAGCCTGTCGATCACGGTGCCGGAAAGGGGTGAGACAATCACGCTGTCGGCCAGCACCTGCTCCAAAACCTTTATCTGAGCCTCGGCCGCGGCCAGGCGCGCGCGAGCTGCCGCTTTCTCTTCACTCCTGGCGCCGGCCCGCAGCAGCGCCAGACGAGCTTCCAAGGCTGCCACCTGCTGCCTGCTGGTTTCGACCTTGGTTTCCGCGTCTTCTAAAAGTTTTCGGTTGGCAGCACCCTTTTGCGCCAAAGGTTTGTAGCGAGCCTGGTCTGCTTGGGCAGCCGCCAGCTCCGCTTTCGCTGCTTCCAGCCGCGCTTGCGCCTCAGCGATTTCTTCGCGGCGAGGCCCGGCTTCCAGCAGGGCCAGCTCAAAAGCTGCAGCGTCCCGTTGCGCTTTGGCTTTCTCGAGCTCTCTTTCCAGTTGCGCGGTATCTAGCCGCGCCACCACCTCTCCCGCGTGGACGGTTTCGCCCTCTTGGAAACGAACCTCCAGGAGTGTTCCACCTACCTTGCTGGCCAGGCGCACCTGTGTCGTTTCCACATGGCCTGAGGCGTGAAACTCTCCTGAACCCGGGCTGCGGTTACAGGCAACGAGCGGAACCCACAGCGCTACCAGTGCCAGAGGCGTTACTTTCATTGATCGCTCCTTTCAAGGCTTATGCCGTAAAGCAGGATTTGCTGCAACTGGGTAGCTAGCTCTTCTTTCGCCAGAACGGCTGGTACGTCTTGGGAAAGCCCCAACTCTCTGAGCCGGTCCAAAAGCTTGGCAGCTTCCCAGGCGAAGCCGAGGCCGCCCAAGAGCAAAAGGTGGACAAGCCAAGGGTTTGCGGGCCGGAGGCTGCCCGTGCCGACCCCTTCCGCCACCAACTGGCGGGTAACGGCAAAAACTCGCGCCACGGTGTGCAGTACCTCGACGGGGATATGCTCCAGCTCGGTGAGAAGCATGCGGAGCATGAGGCGGGGGAGGTAGCTGTTGCTCGCCAATGCCTGGGCAAAGGCGGCTTGCAGCTGCATGAGCCGTTGGCTTACTGGGGTTTTGAGCAGGGCTATTTCTTTGGCGGCTTTCTCCACCGGGGCTATGGCGCTCAAAACCGTTCGCGAGAAGAGCTCCTGCTTGTCCCCCAAATAGTAGTAGAGCATGGCCTTGTTAACGCCTGCCCGAGAGGCAATGTCGTCCATGGTGGCAGCGGAAAATCCCTTTTCCGCGAACACCTCCAGGGCCGCTTTGAGGATCTTCTGGATCACAGCCTCTTTCCCTTCTCCTTTGGGCATCTGACCCCTCCACCGACCGGCCGTTAACCAGTCGGTTTAACTACTGAGTTAATTTAGCTCCTAACAAGGGGTCTGTCAAGAGGTGTGCCGCGACCATAGGTCACCTGCGCTGAACGGCAAGCTATCTTTGTTGGCGTTTCCAGCAATCCTGAAACTCAAGTGCACGATTTTGTTGCCAAAGTGAAAAACATCACTTATCGTGTCAGGGGGGAGGGGTCATGCGGGAGCTCAGAATCCACGGCCGGGGAGGGCAGGGCGCCGTTATTGCCTCGGAAATCCTGGCGGAAGCGGCCTTTCTTGCTGGAGCCTACGTGCAAGCCTTTCCTTCTTTTGGTTCCGAGCGGAGGGGGGCACCGGTGGCGGCGTTCTTCCGCATGGACGATAAGCCCATCCTGGTCCGCACTGAGGTTTACCAGCCCGATGGCGTGGTGGTGCTGGATGAAAGCCTGGTGACGCTGGGTTTGGCCAACGTCACGCAGGGGCTGAAAGTGGGTGGCTTTGTGCTTTTGAACTCCTCCAAGGAACCCGAGGCCTTTGCCCATCTGGGGTCTTTTACCGTGGCCACCGTGGACGCGTCCCGCATTGCCGTGGAGCACCACCTGGGTTCGCTTACCGCTCCCATCGTCAACACCGCCATTCTTGGAGCCTTAGCGGCGCTCACCGGCTGGGTTTCGCTGGCGCACCTGGAAGAGGCCATCCGCCACCACGTGCCGGTGAAGCCGGAGGAAAACGTGGCCGCGGCCCGCAAGGCTTTCGAGATGGTGAAGGTGCTGGAAGCCGCGCGGGCAGGGAGGTAGCATGGCCAGCGAGCTGAGACTGGAAGACCGGAGTTACATCCCGTTTTCCGAAAAGCCCACCACCGCCATCAAAACCGGGACCTGGAAGTACGTGGAGCCGGTGTACCGCAATGCGCTCCCGCCCTGTGCCGCCACCTGTCCCGCGGGCAACGATATTTCCTACGGCTTGTTGCTGCTGGCCCAGGGGCGGGTGGTAGAGGCGGCCCGTTGGTGGCGGAAGCGCAACCCAATTCCCGCTACCTTGGGGCGGGTTTGCCCGCACCCCTGTGAAGACCCTTGTAACCGCGAGCCGTTGGGCGGTGCCATTGCTGTACACATGGTGGAGCGTTTCCTGGGGGACGTGGAAGGCGATGTGTTGCCGCAGCCGGCGCCGCCTACAGGGAAGAAAGTGGCGGTGGTGGGTTCCGGACCGGCTGGCCTTGCAGCGGCCTACAACTTGCGTCTTTCCGGGCACGAGGTGCACGTTTTTGACGACAAGCCCGCTCCAGGCGGGTACCTCCGCACGGGCATCCCGGAGTACCGGTTGCCCCGCCCGGTGCTGGACCGAGAGGTGGGGATGATTGAAAGCCTGGGTGTGGTCTTCCATCAGGGTGTTCGGGTGGGCCGCGATATTTCGTTCGATGCCCTTCGGTCTTCTCACGATGCGGTCATCCTGGCCCTGGGCCTGCACCGCAGCCGGGCTCTGGGGATCCCCGGAGAGGATCACCCCCGGGTGTACAACGGAGTGAAGCTCTTGGAGCAGCTGTTGGCCGGGGAGCGGCCGCCCCTGCCCCGCCGTATGGCGGTGGTGGGGGGTGGCAACACCGCCATGGACGTGGCCCGGAGTCTGCTGCGGGTGGGGGTGGAGCCGGTGGTGGTGTACCGGCGGACTCGGGCGGAAATGCCGGCCATTGCCTCGGAAGTGGAGGATGCCCTCGCGGAAGGCATTCCCTTCGAGTTTTTAGCAGCGCCGGTGCGGGTTCTGATTGAAAATGACGCCATTGTCGGCCTGGAATGCCAGCGCATGCAGTTGGGGGAGCCCGACGCTTCCGGCCGAAGGCGTCCGCTGCCCATCCCCGGCAGCGAGTTCGTGGTTCCCTGCCAGGGGGTGGTCACTGCCCTGGGGGAAGAGGTGGACCTGGAGGGCTTGCCGTCCAACTTGGGGGCCGGCGACTCCCGCCAAGCCGCGGCCCTGCCGGGGGTTTTTGTGGCGGGCGACATGGCCGAAGGGGCGGGAACGGTGACCGCCGCGGTGGGTTCGGGGATCCGCGTGGCGGCAGTGGTGCACGCGTACCTTCAAACCGGGAATTTGCCGGAAAAGGCTCCCGCTGTGCCGGAGCTTTGGCCCCGGGAGGTGGCGCAAGACCGCAAAGTGGAATTTGAAGACCTCAACACCGCGTACCTCCGTCCGGCTCCGCGACCGGCTGTGAGCCATTTGCCGCCGGATCAGCGTCGCACAAGCTTTTCGGAGGTGGTTCAGGGCTGGAGTGAGGAAGCGGCGGTGCAGGAAGCGCGGCGGTGTTTCGCCTGCGGGACCTGCAACGAGTGCTCGAACTGCCTGTACTTTTGCCCGGATGTGGCCATCCACCGGGTAAACGGCGGCTTTTCCATTGATAGGGAGCACTGCAAGGGGTGCGGGATTTGCGTGCAGGAATGCCCGCGCTCGGCGTTGGAGCTGCGCGAGGTGACGCGATGAAAACCGTAATCAAGGGAAACAGCGCGGTGGCTCATGGGGTGAGGTTGGCTCGGGCCCAGGTCATTGCTGCCTACCCCATCACCCCCCAAACCTCCATCATTGAGGATTTAGCTTCCTTTGTGGCCCAGGGGCAGCTGAAAGCCACCTTTGTGAAGGTGGAATCCGAGCATTCGGCGCTGGCCGCGTGCATTGGCGCGGCGTCGGCGGGGGCGCGGGTGTTCACCGCCACCTCCGCCCAAGGTCTGGCCCTCATGCACGAGCTGATCCACTGGGCGGCGGGGGCCCGCTTGCCCATCGTGCTGGCCGATGTGAACCGTGCCATGGCCCCGGGCTGGTCCATTTGGACCGATCAAAACGACACCCTCTCCCAGCGGGATACCGGTTGGATGCAGGTGTACTGCGCCTCTTCCCAGGAGGTTCTGGATTCGGTGGTGCAGGCCTACAAGGTTTCGGAAAAGGTCCTGCTGCCCACCATGATCGTGCTGGACGCCTTTTTCCTCTCCCACACCCACGAGGTGGTGGATGTTCCTGAGCAGGAGCTGGTGGACCGCTTCTTACCGCCGCTTTCTTTGCCCTTGAAGCTGGACGTGGAGCGTCCCGGCGCCTTTGGCAACTTGGTGTTTCCCGATCGCTACATGGAGTTCCGCTACAAGATCGAGCTGGCCCACCGCGAGGCGCTGGCGGTTTGGCGGCAGGTGGACCAGGAGTGGGGCCGCCTCACCGGCCGTTCCTACGGGCTGGTGGAGGGCTACCGGCTGGAAGACGCCGACACCGTGCTGCTCACCGCCGGCACGCCAGCATCCACGGCCCGGGTTGCGGTGGACCAGCTGCGGGCAGAAGGCGTTGCGGCCGGCGTTTTGCGGTTGCGGGTTTTCCGGCCGTTTCCGGCGGAAGAGCTGGCCCGGCATCTGGCAGGACGCCGGCGGGTGGTGGTTTTGGACCGCAACTGCTCCTACGGGCACCACGGGATCTTCCATCAGGAAACCAAATCCGCCCTTTACGAGCTGCCCGAGCGCCGGCGCCCGCAGCTTTTCGGGGTAATTGCCGGGTTGGGTGGTCGGGACATCACGGTGGGCGATCTTGCGGAAATACTTCGCAAAGCCTCCCGCGGTGAGCTGGCCCCCGTTTCCTGGTGGAACGTTCTGCAGCCCGAGGAGGAGCTGGAAGCCGCGGTGGCTTCCAAGTGAGGTGCCTATGAGCGCCCAACTGGAAAGCTACGATCCCAGAAGCCTGCACCTCCCCGAGGAGGACCTCCTGCGTTCTGGCCATCTGGCCTGCCCGGGGTGCGGGGCTGCTTTGGGCATGCGTTTGGCCCTCAAAGCACTGGGTCCTAAAACCATCGTGGTGATCCCCGCGTGCTGTTGGGCGGTGATTAACGGACCGTACCCCTTCCACGCCTTGGGGGTTCCGGTTTTGCAGGTGGCGTTTGAAACCGCCGCGGTCTCCGCCGCCGGGATTCGCGCCGCGCTGGCGGTGCAAGGGCGGGACGACATTGCGGTTTTAGCTTGGGCCGGCGACGGTGGCACCTTTGACATCGGTTTTCAGTCGCTTTCGGGGGCAGTGGAGCGCAACGAGGACATCATTTACGTGTGCTACGACAACGAGGCCTACATGAACACCGGCATCCAGCGCTCCTCGGCCACGCCCTTTGGCGCCTGGACCACCACCACCCCTGAGCCCGACATCAAGCCCGAGCCCAAGAAAAACATGGTGGAGATCCTGGCGGAGCACCGCATCCCTTACGCCGCCACGGCCTCCATTGCATTTCCCGAAGATTTTGTGCGCAAGCTGCAAAAGGCCCGCTCCATCAAGGGCACCAAGTTCATTCACCTGTGGATTTCCTGCCCGGCCGGCCACAAGTCCGAAGAGCGTCTTTCCGTGCACATCGCCCGTCTGGCGGTGGAGACCGGCGTTTTCCCGCTTTACGAGGTGGAGTACGGCAGCAAGTACACCATCAACCACGAGCCGGCTTTTCTCGATGTGACCGAATACCTGAAGCTGCAAGGGCGCTTCCGCTACCTCACAGCGGAGGACGTGGATTACATCCGCCGATCGGTAGCCTGGGAGTGGCAACGCTTAAGGGCCAAGGCGGCCATGGGGAGCTCGCTGCCGCCACCGCCGGCAGCGGCCCGGCGGATCATGCCGGTAGCGAGCTCGTCAGAAGGTTAAGCCCCGACCGGTACTCCTCGGGGGCGGTGACGGTTCGGCCAATGAGGGTGTAAACGCGCTGCATGGCGGCAAAGGGGGCCACTTCGTCGCTAATGTGGTTGCCGGCCGCCACCGGGATTACAGTTTCCACGGCAATCTTGCGGAGGGCCACAGACCACGCCGCCGCGTTGCGGTAGTATCACAACCATGACCGGAGCGCGGGGTACAGGGTTGGTGGGCAAATCAAACGCAAGGGAACCCAAAAACCGTCGGCTGCCGCAAGGGGAGGCCAGCCGCAAGCTGGTGCACGCCAGCATGGGGCTGTTTGCCCTGCTCTTGCCGTTTTTGACCTACCCGCAGGCGGCTGCCTGTGCGGTGGCCGCGTTTTTGTTCAACTGGCAGGTCTTGCCCCGGCTTTTAGGGCACCGTTTCCGCACGGCGCGGGAGGGCAGCGGCGATGTGGGGGTGCTGCTTTATCCGCTGGTGGTCCTGGTGTTGATTTTGATCTTTCGCCACCGCATGGAGCTGGCGGCCTTCGGCTGGGGGGTGCTGGCCTTTGGCGACTCCCTGGCCGGTGTGGTGGGGCAAAAGTGGGGGAAGAGGCCTCTGCCGTGGAACCCTCAAAAAAGCTGGGAGGGTTTTGCCGGCTTTCTGGTGGGAAGCTTGGCTGGTGGGTCGCTTTTGGCCTTATGGTTTTTGGCCGTGAGGACACCCGAGGCGCGGGAGCTCGCTTCTCTGCTTGCGGGCTTTGCCTTTTGGTGCGCTTGGGGCCTGATCCCTTGCGTTTTGGCGGCGGTTTTGGAGAGCTTACCCCACGGTCTGGACGACAACGTGCTGCCCCCTTTGGCGGTACCGGTTTTGGGGTTTTTGGGCAGCGAGGGAACGCTGGCAGCGGTGATTACTGACGCGGGGCTGCCGGTGGTGGTAAACACCGCTTGTGCGGTTTTGGCTCTGGCCACCAAAACACTGCGGCCCGGTGGGGTAGCGGTGGCCTGGATTCTGGGGGTGACCACCTGGATGGCGGCGGGCTGGCAGGGCTTTGTGCTGCTCTTGGCCTTCCTGCTGGCAGGGCTGGGGGCCACGTTTTTGGGATTTGCGGCCAAGGCGCAGCGGGGCGTGGCCGAGCGTCGCCGGGGGCAGCGGGGTGCGGCTGAGGTGCTGGCTAAAGGGGGAGTACTTCTGGTTTTGGTGTTGCAAGGTTTTGGGGCGCGACTCACCGAAGGGGCCGTGGTGAGCTGGGCGGTGGCCGCGACGCTCGCTGCGGCCTGGGCGGATACCTGGGGGAGCGAGCTGGGCGGGCTTTGGGGCCGGAGGGTTTTCCGTCTTCCCGATGGCGTTGCGGTACCCGCGGGGACGCCCGGTGGGGTTTCGGCGGTGGGTTTGGTGGCTTCCCTGGTGGGCGCTTTGTTCGCTGCCGGGCTTGGGGCGGCCTTGGGGCTGGTACCTGTGGGCCCGTGGGTGGGCTTGGTGGCTCTCGCCGGTTTTTTGGCCAGCGTCATTGAAAGTCTTTTGGCCCGCTCACCTTCCGCTACCCACGCGGGGCGAAACCTGGCGGTGACGTTACTTCCGCTGGTTTTTCTGGTGGCCATTGGTGGTGGGAGCCTCCAGTGAGGTGGCGGGACCTTCGCGACCTGGCCCGACCTTTCACGCTGTTCCCACCGGCCCTGGGGATTGTGTCGGGAGGCCTCTGCGCCTTCGGTTCGGCGCATAACCCCGATCCGGCACGGGTTTTCTCCTGGTCCGTGGCTTTTACCATGCTTTTGGGGGCAGCCTGTGCTTCGCTTTTGAACGCCGCCTCCAACGTGCTCAACCAAATTGCCGATTTGGAGGCGGACCGCATTAACAAGCCCCAACGCCCGCTTCCCTCAGGGAGGGTGAGCGAAGCGCAAGCGTGGCGTTTGGCCTGGCTCCTGTACGCGGTAAGCGTGTTGCCGTCGTGGCTTTTGGTGCCCTACCCCTACACCTCGCTGGAAGCAAAGCTTTTGGCGCCGCTGAAGGAACACCACGTTTTCCTCCTTTACCTGGGGGCAGCGGTGGCCACCTGGGTGTACTCGCTCCCGGCGCTGGGGCGTACCAAGCGCTTTGGGATTTGGGCCAACGTCACCATTGCCGTGCCCCGGGGGGTGTGGCTGAAGGTGGCGGGGTGGGGGACGGTGGCCGCGGTGAGCGAACCGGAGGCATGGTGGATCGGGCTGATTTTTGGCGCGTTCTTGCTGGGAGCCAGCAGCACCAAGGACTTTTCCGATATGGCCGGAGATCGCGCCAGCGGCGTCTTCACGCTTCCCGTGAAGTACGGCGAGCGCAAGGCGGCGTGGATGATTGCCCCCTCTTTTGTGGCTCCTTGGCTGCTCATCCCCTGGGGCGTGCGCTGGCAGGTCAACGGCACCCCGCTTCTTTCCGGCAACCCGCTGCTGTTGGACGGCCTGGCGGTGGTCCTAACCGCCTGGGGGCTTTACACCTGCCGTCTTTTGCTCCGGGACCCCGAAGCTCTATCCCGCACGGAAAACCACCCCTCCTGGACCCACATGTACCTCATGATGATGACCGCGCAGGTGGGGTTTGCTTTGGCGTACCTGCTTTAGCTTCCCGGCTCCAGGGCAAAGCCGTGCTCCTGCATCCACTGGTCGTTGTAGATGGTGCTGGCGTAACGGAAACCGGAGTCGGGGAAGAGCGTGACGATACGGGTACCTGGCGCAAGCTCCCGGGCCAGCTTGAGGACCACGGCTAAAACCGCCCCGCTGGAGCCCCCGGCCACGATCCCTTCCTCCCGCGCCAAACGCCGGGCGGTGAGGAACGCTTCCCCATCCGAAACCTGAACGACGTCGTCCAGCGGCTCGAAATCGGCGGTGCCGATGATGAACTCGTCGCCCAGCCCCTCCATCAGGTAGCGCCTGGGCTGGGGACGGCGGCCGGTGCGGAAGTACTCGGCAAAAACCGAGCCCTCAGGTTCCACGGCAATGACCTTGATGTGCGGGTCTCGCTCCTTGAGGTAGCGACCCACGCCCGCCACGGTGCCACCGGTGCCCATGCCGGCGACAAAGTAATCAATGCGGCCCTCCATTTGCTCCCAGATTTCCGGACCGGTGGTGAGGTAGTGGGTTTCGTTGTTCTCGCGGTTGTTGTGCTGATCGGGGAAAAAGCAGCCGGGAAGCTCCCGGGCCAGACGAGGCGCTTTGTTGTTGTAACTGTCTGGGTGTTCGGGAGGAAGGCTGGCATCCACAAACTCGATGTCCACCCCTAAGGCGCGCAAAAGCGCAATTTTCTCGGGAGAGGTGGAGTCCCGCACCACCACCTTTAGCTTGTAGCCTTTTTGAATGGCCACCAGCGCCAAACCCAGGGCGGTGTTGCCCGAAGAGGCCTCAAGGATGAGGCCACCGGGCTGCAACCTGCCGTCAGCTTCGGCCTTTTCGATCATATGGCGGGCAATGCGGTCCTTCACGCTGCCCATGGGGTTGAGGAACTCGAGTTTGGCCCAGACTTCTGCGGGAAGGCCGGCGGTAATTCGATTGAGGCGCACGATCGGTGTCCAACCGATGGCGTCAAGAATGCTCTCGTAACGGTGTAACCCCCGCACCAGCGTTACCTCCGTGCAAAGGCTACACGCGCGCCAACGCCTGGTCTAGACCGGCAAGAAACTGTTCCCAAAGGCGGCAGCAAAAGCCCCGGGTTTTCGAGCCTTCTAAACGCCCAGGGCGGCTTCGGGGGTTTCCAGGTCTTCAACCTCAGGGGGAGTGGGTGGCGCCAGCCGCCCGGGACCCAGGGCAATTTCGATGGTTCCGGCGTTAAGGTGCACGTGCCGGACCTCCACCTCCAGGCCCAGGGGGAGACGACCCCGGAGGTCCACCAGCACAACCCCGCTTTCCCTGTCCAGCTCTACGGGAAGCGGCAAGCGGCGGGAAAGGAGATCGAAAAGAAAGCGCGGAACCCCCAGACCCAGGGGGCCCTTGATGGCCCGCATGTGAAAGCCCAACAGCCCGCCCTTCACGCGGATTTCTTCCACCTCCACGGCAATGCCCACGGCCACCCCTGCGACCCGGACTCTGGATTTCAGCCGCAAGCGCTCGCCTTCGCCCTCGAGGGCGAGGTCTTCCACCTGCGGAGCCTGGCGCCGCAAAAGGCGGAGCGCAAAAAGCAGCAGCACGTCACGGTCCAACCGCAACGTGAAGGCATTCCAGCTAGCCAGGGGGCGAACGGCAAGGTCCCGACCCATGCTGGGAGTATACCCAAGCTGCACAGGAACAGGCAGGGAGAAAGCCGGTTGATCTTGAGGGAAAGGCGAAATGGGCGCCCAGCACCGAGAAAAACACCGTTCCTTTCAAAATCGCACCTGCGGGTCTTGACTTTTTGGGGGCGGGTTTTAAACTGAACAAGTCGTTCGGATATTCAGTCCGAACGAAAGGGCGATGACTAAGGCGCAAATCCTCGACGAGGCATTGGTGCTGCTGCTCCAGCGGGGGCTCAAGCGGTTCTCGGTTTCCGAGCTGGCCGAGCGCTTGGGAGTGGTGAAGAGCGCCCTGTACTTTCATTTTCCCGGCGGGAAGAGCGCCATCATCGAGGGGGTGTTTGGCCGCGAGGAGGAGCGGGTGCTTGCGGCCATGGAGCAGGCGGTGGCTGGCGCAGGAACGTGCAAGGAAAAACTGCACGCTTTAATCACCGCCAAGCTCGACTCGGTGGTGACGCTGGCGCGGCTTTACGGGGTTTCCGCTTCGGTCACCGGTGAGCTGGCCGCTCATTTCCGGACCAGCCGGCGAAACTTCTTGGAGCGGGAGCGAAAGCTTTTGCGGCGGGTTTTGGCGGAGGGGATGGCGGCGGGGGAAATCCGGCAGCTGGACGTGGAGCTTTTGGCCTCCGGACTGCAAGCCGGACTTTTTGAGGTGGCGGAAAAGGCCGCTTTGGAGCAAAACGCGTCTGCCAAAGATTTGGCCGGGCTTTTTGTGGATGTGCTGTTCTCCGGCATTGGGCAGGGAGGTGGGCAATGAAGAGCGGTGTTTTTTGGTTTGGGCTGTTGCTGGCGGTGCGCACTGCCGCTGGCCAAGAGCTGACCCTGGGGCGGGCGTTGGAGCTCGCCACCCAGGGACCCGCTGTGCAGGCCGCCGAGCGGGCGGCACAGGAAAGCCAGGCCAAGATAGGGGAGGTGGCCGCGCTGCGGTTGCCGCAGGTGGAGCTGGAAGCCCAGGCGCGGGGCCTGCGCAAGGATCCCGGTTTTTTGGTGCCCCGGGGTGCCTTTGGCAACCCCATCCCCCTGGCTCTGGTCACCGGTGAGCGGGAAATCCAAACCGGCCGTCTGACGGTTTCCCAGCTCCTTTGGGACTGGCGGCGTACGGGTTTGGCGGTGGCTGCCGCCGAAGCTCAAGCGCAGGCTTACGAAAGCCAACGGGAGGCGGTTCGTCTGCAGGTGGCTAAAGCTACCGTGGAGGCGTTTGCCCGCGCCTGGGAAGCGCAGGGGGATTTGGCAGCTTGTCAGCAGGCCAAAGCGGCTGCCGTCGAGACCCTGCGGGTGGTGCAGGCCATGGTGGGGCAAGGCCTCCTGCCGAAATCGGACCAGCTGGCGGCGGAGTTTGTGGTGGCCAGGAGGGAGGCGGAGCTGGCCGCGGCGGAGGCAGCCCTGGCGGGGGCTTTAGCTGTGCTCCGGGAGCTCACGGGGGTGGAGGTAAGCAGCGTGGTGCTGGAGGCCGAAAGGCTCGAAAAAGCCAGCGCCAAAGTTCAAGGCACTGTCCGCCGGCCGGAGCTACAAGCGCTGCGTTTCCAAAAGGACGCTTTAGCAAACGCGGCGCAGGCTTCCCGTCGGGAAAGCTGGCCGCTGCTGGTGGCGGTGGGTGGCGTGGAGCACGTGCGCGACCATTTTTACCTTCACCAAACCAACAGCTTTGCGGCGGTGGTGCTGAAGGCGCAGCTTTTCGATGGGGGGCAGGCGGCATCGCGCAGCAAGGCGTTGAGGCTGCAGGCGGAAGCTACCAACTTCCAGTTGGAGGCCACCTCCCGGGCGGTAGAGCGGGAAATCAGCGTGGCTGAAGCCAAGGAGATGGCGGCCCAGAAGGCGCTTTCGGCAGCGGTGCAAGCTGCAGCCTTTGCCGAGGAGGAGGTGAGGCTGGAAAGCTTGCGCCATGCCCAGGGTCTGGCCACCACCCGCGATTTGCTTTCGGCCCAGGAGCACCTGGCGGAGGCCCGGGCAGCCATTGCCAAGGCGCAAGCGGCCTGGCTTTCGGCGTTGGGGGAAAAAGCCGCAGCATACGGCGAGGACTTTTTGCGCGTCTTTGGAGGCGAGGTATGAACGGGAACAACACGAGCGGTTTGGCAAAACGAGCGGTTGTGGTGTTGGGCGTAGTGCTGTTGCTTGTGGGAAGCGTTCTTTCCGGGCGCTGGCTTTACTTTCGCTTCACCCACGTGAGCACCGAGGCCGCTTACGTGAAGGCCGACATGGCAGAGGTGGCACCGGAGGTCCCCGGGCGCGTGGCTGAAGTGCTGGTGGAAGAAGGTCAGCGCGTCCAGCAAGGCGAGCTTTTGGTGCGGCTGGAGCGGGACAACCTCACCGCTGGAAAGGCCCAGGCCGAGGCAGCGGTGAGGCAGCTGGAGGACACGGTGAAACGACAGGAGGCGCTGCTGGCCCGGACCAGGAAAACCGTGGCTGCCGCCCAAGCCGCCGCGCGAGCCGGGGTTGAAGCCGCCAGGGCCCAGGTGAAGAAGGCGGAAGCCCAGGTGGCGTACCTGGAAAAGCAGGAGGCGCGCCTGGAGGCGCTGCTGCGGGAGGAGGCTGTTCCCAAGTCCCGCTACGACGAGGTGCACGCCGGAGCGGAAGCGGCCCGGGCGGACCTGCGGGCGGCAACGGAGGCGTTGCATTTGGCGGAGGCCAAGCTCAAGGAAGCGTTGGCGGGGGAGATGGCGGTGGCTGAAGCCGAAGCGGGGCTGGCCGAGGCCCGATCCGGCTTGGAGCAAGCCAAAGCGGCCTTGGCTCAGGCCCGGTGGGCCGAGGAAAGGGCGGAAATCCGCGCGCCCATTTCGGGAGTGGTAGCCCGCATCTTCCTGCGGCCCGGGGACTTTGCTGCTCCCGGCCGGCCGGTGCTGGCCATGTACGACCCCGCCACCCGCTACGTGGAAGCGCGGTTTGAGGAAACCAAAGTTCGGCACTTGCAGGTGGGGCAAGAGGCGCAAATTACCGTTGATGCCCTGCCGGGAACCAAGCTTTCCGGCACCATCCGCCGCATCACCCCGGCGGCCGCCCAGGAGTTCGCGTTGATCCCCAGGGATGTGACCGCGGGGGAGTTTACCAAGGTGACCCAGCGGGTTCCGGTGGAGCTGACCATCAAGGACCTGGACAACCATCCGGAGGTTGTTCCTGGGCTTTCGGTGGTGGTTTCGGTGCGCAAGCCGAGGTGAGGCGCGACCATGGGGCAGTCTCCCGGCGTTAGCAAATGGGTGGTGGCGGCGCTGGTTTCCGCCGGCATTTTCATTGCGCTTCTTGACACCACCATCGTGGATATCGTGCTCCCCAAGATGATGGCCACCCTGGAGGCCGACCTTTACGGCATTCAGTGGGTGATCATCGCCTACTTCATGGGAGCAGCGGTTTCCATGACTATCGTTGGTTGGATGGCCGAAGCGTTCGGCCATCGCAACACCTACCTTTTGGGCATCGTGCTGTTCGTGGGGACTTCCGCTCTCTGCGGGGTGGCGCCCTCGTTGGAGCTCATGCTGGTTTCCCGCTTTGTGCAGGGTGTGGCGGAAGGCATGATGCTGCCGGTGGGGGCCCTTATCCTCATGGACGCTTTTCCACCGGAAGAACGCGGCCTGGCGCTGGGCGTTTACGGCCTGGGGGCTTCTTTCGCGCCGGCGGTGGGTCCATCCCTGGGCGGTTTCATCACCGAGCACCTCACCTGGCGGTGGGTCTTTTGGGTGAACGTGCCCATCGGTTTAGCTGATGCTCTCTTGGTCTTTTTGCTGCTTGCCAACGTTCGGGGAAAGCAGGTTCGCCGCCTGGACATCGTGGGTTTGTGCTTGTTGGCCACCTCCCTCATGAGCTTCATCGTGTTTATCTCCAAAGGGCAGGAGAAGGGCTGGTTGGACTCCGATTTCATCCTGCGGGCGTTTCTGGTGTTTGTGGTGACGCTGGTGGCTTTTGTGGTCTGGGAAGTCAAAGCCGCTTCCCCACTGTTGCCGCGCAGGCTCTTTACCAACCCCAACGTGATCCTGTCGCTGGTGGCCATGGCGTTTGTGTCCATGGCTGCTTACGGGGTTTTCCTCATGCTTCCGGTGTACCTGCAAAAGCTTAAGGGGTTCACGACCCTGCAGGCGGGGTTGATCATGCTTCCCGGGTCGCTGGCTGCGGCAGTGACCACGCTTCTGTCGGGCGTGCTTTCGGACAGGTTGCCGCCCAAGTGGGTGGGGAGCTTTTTCTTGCTCTGTATGTTCATCACCACCTGGCAGTTCCGCACTGGTTTTTACGAGCCGCGCTCGGCGGCGGTGTGGGACAACTTCTTTTGGGGCCTGGCCATGGGTGGGGTCTTTACACCGCTTTTCGTGATCATGCTGGCCTCCCTTCCCCAGGCGGAGTTTTCCGACGCGTCCATGGTAATGAACGTCGTGCGGCTGGTTTTTGGTTCGGTGGGGACAGCTTACGCCACCAACGTCTTCACCAACCGCTCAGCAAGCTTTTACGATGCCCTGGCCTCCCGGGTGGAGGTGAGCTCGCCGGCGGCCACCGAGCTTTTGCTTCGTCTGGGTGGAAGTACGGGAGGGCAGGGCTTTTTCGTGCCCGAAGCGGAAACCCGCGTCAAGGCCTCAATTCAAACGCTGTTGCAGGCGCTGGCCAGCGGGGAGGCGTTCCAGGCCACCTGGCGGCACCTGGCCCTCTGGAGCCTCCTGGCCCTGGGGGCCACGCTTTTCCTGCGCAGCGTTCGCGGGCAGGGCCAGGCTCCGCTTCATTAGTTGCTGCCAAGCGCTTGCGCCACTTTGGTGGCGGGGTCCTCCGCTGGGTTCCACAACCTCTTGCCGAGCGCCGTCTTCTCCATCTCCGTGCCAGGCTTTGCAAGCCCTTGCCGGCCCGTGGCGCCGGCCTTCCTTCGCCTTTGTTTGACCTGCAGGCAAACCAGCCCAGCTGAGCCATGGCCTCTTGCAAAAGAACCGTCACGAATTTATATTTTTGGTGAGCTAGTGAATGTCTTCACGAGCTCAAAGACGACCGCCGCTGGGGGAAGTCACGGAGGGAAGGAGGCAAAGGCAATGAAGGAGGCGCGATGCAAACGCTACGCATGAAGGACGGGCTTTTTGGGGAGTTCCTGGAGGTGCTTCGAGGCTTCGGAAGGCTCGTGGCGCCGGTAGAAAAGGCACCGGGGGTTTTCACACTGGACATCGTGGAGGACATCACGAAGGTAAGGCCCGAAGCCCTGCGGACGATTCTTCCAATCAAGAAGTTTCTTCTCAAGCCCAAGTTTTGCATGCTGCACGGGAAACTGGGCAACGGCGCCGAGGCCTGCCAGGATAACGCTAACGGCCCACTGGTGTACGTGGGCGCCCATGCCTGTGATATCCACGCCCTGCGCATACTGGATCAGCTTTTCCTCGGGGGCTACCCGGACCCCTACTACGAGATGAACCGAAAGCAGCTCACGGTGGTGGGTTACGGGTGCATGCCTGACGAAAAGTGCTTTTGCCAGTCGCTGGGTTGCTCCACGGTGGACACCGGCTTTGACCTGTTTTTCACCCCTCTTCCGGGCCGCTTCCTGGTGACGGTGGGGGCAGCCCGCGGCGACGACATCGTGAGGGCCAAGCCCAGCCTCTTCGAGCCGGCCGGCAAGAGGGATATTCAGGATTACCTGGAGCGCCTGCGGCAGCGAGAGGCGGCCTTCCAGCTGCATCTAGATGTGAGCGATCTGCCGTACGTTCTAGAGCTCAAAAAGGACGACCCTGTTTGGGATGAGCTGGCCAAGAAGTGCCTGTGTTGCGGCTCCTGTTCCATGGTGTGCCCTACCTGCACGTGTTTTAACGTGCGGGACGAACTCACCGCCGACGGCGCCCAGCGGGTGAGAACCTGGGACGCCTGCCTTTACCGGGACTACGCGCTGGTGGCCGGCGGTCACAACTTCCGCGCCGAACGGGCAGACCGCGTGCGCAACCGGTACTACCACAAGCAAGAGGCCTTCGTCCGACAGTACGGGATGCCCTCCTGCGTGGGGTGCGGGCGGTGCATTGAGAACTGCCCCACGGGCATACACGTGGTGGAGGTTTTCGAAGCGGTGCGGGGTGAACTGGGACGGCAGCAGCGGGCTTTGGCGAAGGGGAAAGGGGTGCAAGCATGAGCGAGCGTTTCTATCCGGGCATTCATCAGCAGCGCTTGCGCGGGTTGGCGACGGGCACGAACGTGTACCAGCCGCAGCCGGCGCGCATTATGAAGGTGACCGAGCTTACCGCCGACGTGCGTTTGTTCGATTTGCGGTTTGTGGATCCCGCGCTGGCCCGGAGCTTTGAGTTTCGTCCCGGGCAATTTGTGGAGCTTTCCATTTTGGGGGTTGGGGAGGGACCGTTTTCCCTGCCCTCGCCGCCTACGCGCAAGGGTTTCTTCCAGTTGGGGATTCGCCGGGCCGGGGTGCTCACCAGCTACCTCTTCGATCACGTGCGGGAGGGGGACGTGGTGGGCATCCGTGGGCCTTTGGGCAACGGCTTTCCTGTGGAGCTGTTTGGCGGTCAAGACGTTTTGCTGCTGGCCGGAGGGTTGGGGATGGTCCCGCTGCGGGGGCTTTTGCTGTACCTCATGGACCAGCGCGAGCTCTTTGGCCGCGTCATCCTGCTGGCAGGGTTTCGCAACCCCGACCAGGTGCTCTTTGCCGATGAGATCTTTTCCTTAGCTCGCCGCGGCGATGCGGAAATTCACCTTTCCGTGGACGATACCCTGGGAAAGCCGTGGACAGGGCGAGTAGGGGTGGTCACCGAGCTTCTGGACCAGGTGCGCATTGATCCCAGCCGGACCTACGCCGTGGCCTGTGGTCCCCCGGTGTTTTACAAGTTCATGCTGGAAAAAGTGGTGGCCATGGGTTTAGGGCGTGATCGCATCTTCCTCTCCCTGGAACGGCGGATGGAGTGCGGGGTGGGCAAGTGTGGGCACTGCGGTGTGGGGTATACGTTTACCTGCCTGCACGGTCCGGTGTTTTCCTACTGGGACGCCCTTAACTTGCCCGAACTCATTTACAGCTAGGAGGCGGCCATGGAAAACGGAAAGAAGCCGAAAGTAGGCATCTTTGGGTTGACAGGGTGTGCCGGTGACCAGCTGCAGATCCTCAATTGTGAGGATGAGCTGTTGTGGCTTGCGGAAAACCTGGACATCGTGGACTGGGTGATGGCCAAGGCGGACAACGACCATTTGTGCCGCCTGGATTTGGCGTTTGTGGAAGGCGTGGTGGCAACGCAACGCGACCTGGAGGACCTCAAGGCGATTCGGGCCCGGGCCAAGCGCCTGGTGGGCATTGGAACCTGCGCGGTGTGGGGCGGCTTACCCGCCATGCAAAACGCCCTCTCCCGCGAGGTTTTGCAGCGCGAGGTGTACGGGGCGGACCCTTCCTTTCTGGATTCGGTGGAGGCACTGCCGCCTTCCGCCTTTGTTCCCTTTGATTTGCTGATTCCCGGTTGTCCTATTGAGAAGCACGAGTTTATCCAGGCGGTGCGGTCGCTGCTGGTGGGGGCGTTGCCGGAGCTTCCCAAGGTCCCCGTGTGCTGGGAGTGCAAGACCAAGGAAAACCTCTGCCGGGTCATCTACTTTCGGGAGGTTTGCTGTGGCGCCATGACCCGAGGGGGGTGCGGGGCCCGCTGCCCGTCGCACGGTGTGGCCTGTGCGGGGTGTCGGGGGCCGGTGGAGGAGCCCAACTACGATTCCAACATCACCATGTTTGCCGATCGCGGGATTTCCTGGATGGATATTGCCCAGCGGCTGAAGAACTTCTCCACGCCTTTGTGGATCAAGCAGGGACTGGAAAAGGAGGTGCAGCGTGAGCGCCGGTAGGACCGTAGTGATCCCACATCTGGGTCGGGTGGAAGGCCACGGGGGCATCTTTGTGCGCGTGGAAGGGAACCGCGTTTCCCAGGTGCAGATGGACATTTTCGAAGGCAGCCGCTATTACGAAGCGCTGCTTAAGGGCAAGCACTTTGCCGAGGTGCAGGGGATCATCACCCGCATTTGCGCCATTTGCTCGGCCTCTCACACGGTGACGGCCCTCCAGGCCCTGGAAAACGCCCTGGGCGTCACGGTGTCCGAACGGGTCCACGATTTGCGGGGTCTGTTGCTCTTGGGGGCCACCATCGAATCTCACGCTTTGCACGTTTTTGCCCTGGCCCTCCCCGATTTTTTGGGTTTTGAATCGGTGCTGGCCATGGCCCAGGAATTTCGGGAGGAGGTGGTTTTCGCCCTCAGGCTCAAACAGCTCGGTAACCAAATTCAGGAGCTCATTGGCGGGCGGGCCGTCCATCCCATCAACACGCTGGTAGGTGGGTTTGGCAAGCTGCCACGCCATCGCGATTTAGAGCTTTTGCGGGGTCAACTGGAAGCCTCGTTGCCGGTGCTGGATAGGTTTGTGGACCTGGCGGCATCCCTCAAGCTCCCTGAGCTGCCGCAGGCGCCCACGGTTTACGTGGCGTTGCGGCCCTACCAGGAGGCCTTCCGTTTCCGGGGGGTGTCCATTTGCACCTCCCGGGGGGAGGAGTTCCCGCTGGCAAGCTACCGGGAGGTGATTCGGGAGTTTACGGTGGAGCACTCCCACGCCAAACATGCGGCGCTGGGCGCGGGCCACACCTACATGGTGGGGTCTCTGGCACGAATCAAGCTGTGGGGACATTACCTGAAGGGCCGCGCTGAAAAGGCCCTGGCCAAGCTGATTCCCAACCCTGACAGCAACAACCCGCTGCTCAACAACTGGGCGCAGCTGGTGGAGCTCGTCCACTCCGTGGAAAGGAGCATTGAGATTTGCGAGGAGCTCTTGGGACAACCTGAAGAGCCCCAGGACCTGGCTTCCTACACCGTCAGGGCCGGTCGCGGTGTGGGGGCCATTGAGGTTCCCCGGGGCACGCTTTTCCACGAGTACGAGCTGGACGACCAGGGGCGGGTGGTGGCGGCCAACGTCATTACCCCTACGGCCCAGAACCTGGCTAACCTGGAGCGAGACCTGCGGGAGGCGGTGGAGCACACGCTTGCCTCTAACCCGCAAGCCAGCGATCGCGAGCTGAAGCTCCAGCTGGAGATGGTGGCCAGGGCCTACGATCCCTGTATTTCCTGCTCGGTGCACGTGGTGCGGGCGTGAGGTTTTATGGCCCCCAGCGTGCTGGTGGTGGGGTTTGGCAACCCGCTCATGGGTGATGACGGGGTAGGGCTCTTGGTAGTCGAGCTTCTGAAGGAGCTGGGGGTGGCCCCCCACGTGCGGCTGGCCGAAGGGGGTACCGACGCCACGATTTTGGCCGGTCTGTGGCAAGGTGAAGAGCGGGTGGTGCTGGTGGATGCCCTGGTTCGGGGATCCCAGCCCGGGACCATTCACAGGTTGAGCGCCGAAGAGGTCTTGCAGCTGCCCCAGCCGCATCGCGGTGTGCACGCCCTTTCCCTGCCGGAGTGCTTGCGCTGGGTGCTTTTGGCCAAGCCCGAGCTGGCAAAGGCCACCGTTGAGCTTTTTGGCGTGGAGCCCCGGCAGCTGGAGCCGGGGCAAGGCCTAACGCCCGAGGTGGAAGCGGCGGCTCAACAGTTGGCCCGCCAGCTTTTGCAGGAATTGGCGCCTGCTCCCTAAGAATTGCCCGAAGTGCGTTTGTAAGGACCACCTCAGCTTGCGATAGGTAGCGGCAACGAGCGGCAAGTTCAAAAAGGCAAGCGCTTTTTGGGCAATTTTTCCGTAGTGTGGCCAACAGCGTGCCTGGCTCGCACCCATGCTTTTTGCTAGCCTTAAAAGGCTATGAGCGAAAGCATGTACTCCAAACGGGAAGAAATTGCCCACAGCGTGATTCACGGTGTGGGTGTGGTGCTTTCCATTGCCGCTTTGGCGGTGCTGGTGGGCTTTGCGGCGAGGTACGGCAGCGCCAGGCACATCGTTTCCGCGGCCATCTTTGGTGCGTCGTTGGTTCTGGCCTATACGGCCTCCACCATTTACCACGCCATTCCACCGTTTTTTCCGCGCTTGAAGCGGGCTATGCGCATGGTGGATCACGCCATGATTTTCCTGCTCATTGCCGGCACGTACACCCCCTTTTGCCTGGTCACGCTTCAGGGGCCCTGGGGCGTGGCTTTGCTGGTGGTTGTTTGGGTGTTGGCGGCTTTGGGCATCGTTTACGAAACCGTGCTTTTGGGCCGGTATAAGGTGCTTTCTGTGGTGATTTACCTGTCGCTAGGGTGGCTGGTGGGGGTGGCCGCCAAACCGTTGATGGCGGCCTTGCCCTTTGGTGGGCTGGTCTTGCTGGTGGCAGGGGGCTTGGCGTACACGCTAGGGGTAGCCTTTTACGCGGCCAAGCCGTTGCCGTTCCACCATGCCGTCTGGCATTTGTTCGTGCTGGCCGGCAGCGTCTTGCACTTCTTTGCGGTTTTGCTTTATGTGATGCGGCCGCAAGGCACGGGCCCAGCACCCACAGCGTCTGCTTTTTTGGTTGGGCCTGGCTTGCTGGGAGATTGCATCTTGGCAGCTATCGGTGCAGCATGAACGGGGGAGGCGTAAGTGCCGCCGTTTCCGATTTCGCCACAGGCTTGGCAGCTTCTGTTGGTGCTGGGACTGGCGTTCCTTCTGGGCCTGGAGCGGGAAGGGCGCAAGGCCACCGCGGGGCACTACATCTTTGGTGGCGTTAGGACCTTCCCGTTAATTGGCTTTCTAGGCTACAGCGTCGCGCTTTTGGCCGGTTCCCAGGTGCTCCCCGTGCTGTTGGGCTTTCTTGGTGTAGCGGCGTTTTTGGCCATTTCCTACTGGCACAAGATCACCCACGTGGGGGAAGCAGGGGTCACCACCGAGGTCACCGGGCTTTTGACCTACGTGCTGGGCAGCCTGGTGGCCTTTGGTTGGTACTGGCTGGCCACAGCGCTGGTGGTGCTAAGCCTGCTGCTTTTGGAGCTCAAGGCCGGGTTGGAGAACCTGGCAGAGCGCATCCCCTCGTCGGAGATCCTGACGCTTACCAAGTTCTTGCTGCTCACCGCGGTGATCTTGCCGCTGGTGCCCAACCGTTCCTTCGCCGAGTTTGGCATCAACCCCTTCCGCCTCTGGTTGGTGGTGGTGGCGGTGAGTGGCCTTTCGTACCTTTCTTACTTGATTCAGTGGCGGTTGGGGGAAAGGGCCAGCATTGCCTCTTCTGCCATTTTGGGCGGGATTTACTCCTCCACGCTGGCCACCGTCATCCTGGCTCGCCGTTCCCGGGAGCTGGCCGGTGGGTCCAGCTATGCAGCGGCGGTGGTGCTGGCCAGCTCGGTGATGTACCTGCGGGTGCTGGTGTTGCTGCAGCTTTTTCAACCTGCCCTGGCTTCGGCCTTGGCCGTGCCGCTTTTGGGCTTGGCTCTTGTAGGCTCGGCCCTGGCCTTGGTTTGGCTTTCCCGGGCTTCCGGACGGCAGGTGCAACCGGAAAACCCGCGGGCTACCGTGAACCCCCTGGAGCTTTCCACGGCTTTCCTGTTTGCCGGTGTGTTTCTCGTGCTCACGGTAGGCACCTGGTGGGTCACAAGGCTTTGGGGTGATGTGGGGGTTTACGCGTTTTCGCTTTTGGCCGGTGCGGTGGATGTGGATCCTTACGTGATGAGCCTGGCCCAGCAAGCGGGCCTGGGCGTTGCTCTGCCCACGGCTGCCCGCGCGGTGCTGCTGGCCCTTTCGGGAAACCAGCTAGCCAAGGGGATTTACGCGCTGGTTTTGGGCCACCGGCCCATGGGGCGGGCGGCCTTAGGTGGGTTAGTTTTCCTTTCGCTTTTGGGTCTTTTGCCGCTCCTGTGGCTTTAAGCTGCGGGGCTTACCGCTTGCCGGCCCAACTGGAAGGCCTTGCGGTTGAGCTCCAGAAACTTTGCCGGGATGCGGCGCTCCAAACAGGCCCACCACACCTCCTCGGGAAGCGGCAAGAGCTTGGAAACCGCTCCCAAAAGCACGACGTTGGCGGCCTTGACGTTGCCCGCTTCTTTGGCCAGGGCTTCACCGGGGATGCGCAGCAACCTGGCGTTTAAAGCCGCCATGGTTTGCTCCAGCGCCCCATCCTCAGGGTAGGACACACCGCCCACCGTGACGGTAATGGGCAAAAGCTCCATGTCGTTGACCAGGGCCGTGCCGCCGGCGCGCAGGTACTCGGCAAAGCGCAGGGCCTCCAGCTTTTCGAAGGCAATGAGCAGGTCGGCCTCGTAGAGGCCCACCAGCGGGGAAAAGACCTGCTGGGCGTTCCAGCGCACGTGGGAAATCACGCTCCCACCGCGCTGGGACATACCGTGAACTTCTGCTTTCTTCACGTCAAAGCCGGCCTCCATCCCCACCTCCGCCAGAATGTGCGAGGCGAGGATGGTGCCTTGCCCACCCACTCCAACCAACACGAAGTTAAAAGCTTTCTGGCTGTTCATCACCGTGTCTCCAGAGCCACCTGCTCACGGGTGAGGATGGCTTCATGAGGACAGAGCTGGGCGCACACCTCGCAGCCGGTGCAGAGGTCGGGATCAATAAGTGCCAGGGGCTTGTGGGTCTTGGGATCCAGCTCGTCGCTCTTGAGAAGGGCCGGACAGCCAATGCGGAAGCACACCCCGCAGCCGGTGCATTTCTCCTCCACCACTTCCAGGGGAACCCACGTCTTGCGTTCCTCGGGAAGCAAGGCGCAGGCGTGGCGGGCCACCAGCACCGCCGGCTCGTTGGTGGCCATGAGCGCTTTGAACGCTTCTTCCAAGGCTTCGGTGTCGTAGGCTTCCACGGTGGCCACCTTTTGAATGCCGAAAGCCCGGGCAATGGCTTCAAAGTCCAACGCTGGCGCTGGCTCTCCTTGCAAGGTCAAGCCCGTTCCCGGGTTGGGCTGGTGGCCGGTCATGCCGGTGGTGCGGTTGTCGAGGATGATGGTGAGCACGTTGGAGCGGTTGTAGGCCACGTTGGCCAATGCCGGAAGGCCGGTGTGGAAAAAGGTGGAATCGCCCAGCACCGCCACCATCCTTTCGGAAATCCCGGCTTTGGCTGCCCCGTGGGCTACGCCAATGGAGGCCCCCATGCATCCGCAGAAGTGCAGGGCCGAAAGGGGAGGGAGGTAGCCCAAGGTGTAGCAGCCAATGTCCCCCGAAACCGGAACCTTCTTTTTCGCCAAAAGCGCAAACACGCTACGGTGCGGGCACCCAGGGCAAAGCACCGGTGGCCTGGCCGGGAGCTGGGGTTTTTCTAGCTGCGGGGGAGGAAGCGGCTGGCGGTCCACCGGCAAGCCGGCTTCGGCACCCCTTTCCCGCACCACGGTGGGGTCCAGCTCGCCGCAAAGCGGGAAGATGCTTTTCCCCTCGCAGGGGATCCCCAGGAGCTTGACCTGCTCCTCGATGACCGGGTCCAGCTCCTCAAGGACCACCAGCCGCTTTACCCGCGAGGCAAAGGCCTTGATGCCTTGCGCCGGTACCGGGTAGGTGAGGCCCAGCTTCAAAATGGAAGCGCTAGGGAAAACCTCCCGGGCGTACTGGTAGGCAACACCGGAGGTGATGATCCCCACGCTTTCATCACGCCACTCCATCACCGTGGGGCTTTCCTCGCTGTCAGCCCACGCCGCGATTTGCTTAGTGCGTTCTTCCACCACGGGGTGGCGGTGGCGGGCGTTAGCCGGCACCATCACGTACTTTTCCGGGCGACGGGGAAACTTGTCGCGTCTGGGCGGCAGCTCCACGCGCTCCCCCAGGCTCACGATGCTGGAGGAGTGGTTGATGCGGGTAGTGGTTCGCACCATGACCGGCGTGTCAAAGCGCTCGGAGAGCTCAAAGGCCAAGCGCATGAAGTCCTTGCACTCCTGGGAAGAGCTGGGCTCCAAACAGGGGATGCGGGCGAAGGCCGCAAGGCGCCGGTTGTCCTGCTCGTTTTGCGAGGAGTGCATGGCCGGGTCATCGGCGGAAACCAGCACCAGCCCTGCTTCCAGGCCGGTGTACGAAGCGTACATGAGGGCGTCCATGGCCACGTTAACCCCCACGTGCTTCATGGCGGCCAGGGCCCGCCGGCCGGCCAGCGCTGCCCCCACCGCCACATCCAGCGCTACCTTTTCGTTGGTGGACCACTCGGCGTAAACCCCAGGTAGGCGGGCCAGCTCTTCCAAAAGCTCGGTGGAGGGGGTTCCGGGGTACGCGGCAGCCACCTGCACCCCGGCTTCCCAAGCTCCCCGCGCCAGTGCCTCGTTGCCAGAAAGAATGCGCCGCATTGCGCTTCTCCTCCCGCGGGATGGTACCAGGCCTTTCAGGCCCGGGTTAGCTTTCCGCCGGTGACAGGAAGGCGGAAAAAGAAAAGGCCCCGACGGGGAGGGCTTTTTGGCTTTCAGGAGGTCTTGGGGGGAGGACCAACGCCTGGAAGCCCGGAAGGACCCCGTCGGGGGGGCTTGCGTTCGCAGTTGTGTCAAAGTTCCAGCAATAACACGTGACTCTCTTCACAAGCACAGTATAAGACCCAGGGGGATTTCTGACAAGCCTTCAGCCCTCGCTTGTGACCGCGTGCTGGCCCCGATACAATGGGGGAACGAGGTGGGGCATGGTGCGAATCCTGGAAGGCCAACTGAACGCTTCGGGTCTGCGGTTTGGGGTGGTGGTGAGCAGGTTTAACAGCGCTGTGGCGGAAAGGCTCGTGGAAGGGGCCCTGGACTGCCTGACGCGTCACGGTGCCAGGGAGGAGGACGTCACGATCCTCAAGGTGCCCGGGGCCTGGGAGCTGCCCGTGGCCGCGGCTCGTCTGGCAAGCAGCGGGCAGTTTCACGCAATTATTGCTCTGGGGGCCTTGATCCGTGGGGAAACGCCGCACTTCGACGTTATTGCCGCGGAGTGCGCCAAGGGGCTGGCGCAGGTGAGCCTGGAGCGCAAGCTGCCGGTGGCTTTTGGCGTGCTCACCTGTGACACTATGGACCAGGCTCTGGACCGGTCCGGCGGTAAGGCCGGCAACAAGGGCTGGGATGCGGCTCTGGCTGCCATCGAAATGGCGCAGCTCTGGCGGGTTACGGAGTAAGCCATGGGGGTTCGCCGGCGGGGGCGTGAGCTTGCCCTGCAAATGCTGTACCAGCACGAGCTTTCCGGGGCCAGCCTGGAGGAAATGACGGCGAGGTTTGAGGATTTGGAGCAGGCGCCGCCGGCGGTGCGGGAGTTTGCCGTGAGCCTGGTGCGGGGGGTGATAGCCCACCGTCCGGACATTGACCGTTTTGTGGCGGAGCAGGCCGAGCACTGGCGCCTGGAGCGCATGGCCGCGGTTGACCGCAACATCCTGCGGCTGGCCATTTACGAGCTGCTGTTCCACCCTGATACCCCCCCGGCGGTGGTCATTGACGAAGCCGTGGAGCTGGCCAAGCGGTACGGCAGCGAGCAGTCTGGACCCTTTGTAAACGGGGTCCTGGATGGCTTCGTGCACCGCCAGATCATGCCCTCGAGGGGCACATGATCTTTTTTGCGCTCCTTTTGGCTCTTATTGCCGGTCCTGCGTTTGCAGACCAACTTCAGCTGGAAATGCCGGTGGGGCTTGCCGCCAGGGTCATTGCCGGACCCACCTGGGATGGCGCGGTAACCCTCGAGCCCAAGGATGCGCTGTCGGTGAGGGTCACGGTGGAGGCTCGCCTCCGCGGTGGCTCTTGGCAAGCCGCCAGCCCCTGGCAGGGAGACAGGCCGTTCCCGGAGGCCACCAGCGTGGAGCGTTTGCTGCCCTTGCCCAAAGAACTGGCGGGATTACAAAAGGCCTCGCCCTGGGAAAAACTGGTGGGCACGGTGCTCTGGGTTTCCCGCCACGTGCGGCTGGTGGAAGACGACCGGGGCTTGCAGGACGCGGCCTCGGTCCTCGCCCGGCGGGTGGGGCGTTGCTCGGGTCGCGCGAACCTGGCGGTGGCGCTGCTTCGGCAAATGGGCGTGCCGGCACGGGTGGTCCACGGGCTTTTGCTGCGCCCCGACGGGGCGGTATGGCACCGCTGGGGGGAAGCGTGGCTTGAAAATGCCGGGTGGCGCCCCTTCGATCCCGGCGTAGCCGTGGGGGCGGTGGGGGTTCGGTACCTGCCCATCGTTGGGGCCGACGAGAGCGTGCCTCTGGCGGGCCTGAGGGTGGTGTCGGTAGCCGAATGGGAGTTTCTCCACCTCCCGCGGGTCCAGGGCTTGCGCGTGGCGTTGCCCCGTTCTGTGCCGCCGTTTTTGGCGGCCTGGGGAAAGGAGGGGCTATGAGGGCCATCGTCGGCAGGCTTTCGGATTTGAGCCTTCCGGAGCTCCTGCGCTTGCTGGCCGCCGCTTCCGCTTCCGGGGAGCTCGCCCTGCGCAACGGCCAGGGGGAATGCCAGCTACGGGTGGCCTCGGGTATGGTGGAAGGGGTTTTTGCGCCGCCGGTGCTGGCGGCTTTTCACCGCCGGGAGGGAAGCTTCAGCTTTCGGCCAGGACCGGTACCCAGCGAATTGGAGTGGCAACCCATGGAGGAGTTCCTGGTGCGCCTGGCCCGCTTGCCCTGGGAGGCCTCCCAACAAGCCAGGGACGAGCTTTCGGAGCTGCGGGAAACCCTCAGCGAGGTGGCACCGGTGCCGGCCACCCGAAGGGTGCTGGTGGTGGCCGGGGATCCCCGCCCGTACCGGGGCCTGGAGGTGGAGTGGGGCAAGCGCGGGTGGGAGCTGGTGGTCACCGGCAACCCCGCATGGCCCACGGAGGAAAGCTTCGATGCCGTGGTGGTGCACCTTCCGGGCTCCGCTACCCTGGCCGGTCAGGGGGATCTCTGGCTTGCCATCCTACGCAAGGCGCAGGAGCAGGAGCCGCCGGTGCCGGTGGTGTGGGTCGGGGGGTTAGCGGACGCCCGGCTGCGCCATGAGGCGGTGCAGGCGGGTGCGGCGTTTCTCCTGCCGGCGCCGGCCGGCGAGGTGGGGGAGGCGGCCCGCTGGTTTCGGGAGGACCTCACCACGGTGCTGGAGCGGGTTTTGCAAAAGCCAGCCACCGCCACCGCTGGCGAGGGTTGGGCTTTTCGCGAGTTTTTCCTGGCGCTCCATGCGGAAACCACACCCGAGGAAACCCGGGCTTCCCTCCTGCGGCTGGCGGCCCACAGTTTCTCCCGGGGTTTGCTGGTGGGGGTGGCGGAAGCGCACCTGGAGGTTTTAGGGGGCTTCGGTTTTTCGCCGATCCCCAAGCGCTTGCCCCGAGGGCTTGAGGTGCTGGAAAAGGTCATTGCCGAGGGCATCCGCCTGGAGGGGCAAAGCGTTTCCCAAGGGCTGGAAGGCCTGGTCGTGGGTGGGGATGGGTTATGGGCGTTTCCCCTGCGCCGGCGGGAAGGCACCGTGGGCTTGCTTTTGGCTTCTGGAAAACAGCCCGGTGCTGACCTCCGGGAGCTGGCCAACGTGCTTCCGGGAGCCGCAGCGCTTTTGGGGCTGTAGTCACGCTCAATTTCAAAGAGTCGGTCAGGTATCGTGCGCCGACTGGCGGGGCAGCCGAGCCCAGGTTTGTGGGTCCTGCTCGGGGTGAAGGGCATACCACGCAAAGGCAAAGGCGTAGAGAAGCGGCGGCTGCTTTTCGGAGTGGGGAGGCGAAACCTCCCACACCGGAGGGTGCCCGACGGGCACCAGCTCCACCGCCGTTTCCACAGGCCCGGGAACGGAGAGAACAGTCGGTCCAGCGTCGGCCGTTTCGGTTGCGACCACGTAGGGCCGGGTCCCGGGGTTGAACACCAGCAAGGGGGCTTTCCGGCGGTAATCGGCGGGAAGCTGGGGTTTTACCGGAAAGCGCAGGAGATCCGAGCCCAGGTAGCTGCTGTAGGGGTCCCTCTTGTACTGGGCCAGGCGGGAAAGGTCCGGTTGGACAAGGGTGGTTTCGGGGTGCGTTTGTTGCCACCGCTCCCAGGTGGTGAGCGTGAAGGGCAGAAATTCCAGTTTTTGCGAGACGGCGGGGCCGGCAACTGCCGCTCCCGCTAAGGGGAGCCACAGGCTTTGGTTTTCCCGATCGTAGAAAAGCCCGCAGGAGTTCCACAGCAAGCCGCTGTGGCCAAAAGTAAGGGTGCGGGCCGAGAGCCTTCGGGAAAGCACCGCGGTCAACCCGCATAGGGGTTGGTGGACCACGAGGATGGGCTCCTCTCCCAGCCGGTCGTTGACCAGCTCGTGGAAGACCAAAACCCGCAAGGGGTAAGCGCGGGCTTGCCCGTGGATGACCACGCCCGCCACCGGGTCGGAGGGCAAAAGGAAACGGCGCCCCAGGGTGGGTAAAGCTTCCGGCAAAAGGGGCGCGGGGTCCACCAGCGCAGGGATGCCGTCGCGGGGAAGGCCGGAAGCCACCAGGCTGCCGCGGTCCAGGGAAAAGTTCCCCAAGGCAAAGCCGTAGCTTTCAGGGTGGCGCCCGTCACCTTGTCGGTAAGGGTGGGTGCCGGCCAGGTGAAGCATCCACCACGCTACCGCCAGCGCCGAAGCCACCAGGGCAAAGCCCAGCACCCAAAAAGCAGGGGAAAAACCCAGCCTGCGCTTACCGTTCACGAACCCAGATGAGCGCGGCCGCGGGGGGAGCGGGAGCTTCGGCAACTTGGCTGGATTTTACCTCGCCACGGCGGTCCACCGCGGACAGAACAACCACCAGGGGAAGGTAAAGCAAGGTGGTGCGGAAAAGCGCCCGCGCCGTCCGGTCCGAAGGGGCAGCCGCCAGGCGCCAGGCAAAGAACACCAGGGTCCCACCGAGCAGGATGGCTCCCGCGGTGAAGTAAACGCCGGTAAGCCGGAGAAGGGCGAGGGAAAGGGCTGAACCGGCGGTGGCCAGGGCGTAGAGGAAAGAAAAGCGGCCGGTAAGGCGCCCCTCGGGGTCCAGCTCCGGCAGCATGCGAAAGCCACCCCGCCGGTAGTCCTCGCGGTAAAGCCAGGCCAAGCTCAAAAAGTGAGGGATTTGCCAGAAAAACAGCAGGAAGGCCAAAATCCAGGCCCCCGGCGCGAGGCTTCCGGTAGCTCCGGCCCACCCCATAAGCGGGGGAATGGCGCCGCACACCGCACCGACCAGCGTGCAAAAGGGGCTTTTGGCCTTCAGTGGGGTATAAACCAGCACGTAAAGGGCAATCACCAGAAGCCCCAAAAAAGCGGCCAGCGGGTGGCTTTTCCAGGCCAGGAGGAGAACCCCGCTACTGCTGCACAGAAGGCCAAAAGCCAGCCCGTACCAGCGGGGGAGGGCTCCGGTGACCAGCGGCCGGGTGGCGGTGCGTTGCATCCTGGCATCGCGGGCCACCTCCCACACCTGGTTGAGCGCCATGGCTCCGGCAGAGGCCAGGAACGTGCCCAAAAGGGTCCAGAGCAAGCGTGCGGGATCCTCAAAACCCGCAGCCAGCACGTACCCGCCCCCGGCGGTGACCACCACCAGGGAGGACAGGCGGGCCTTGGTGAGCTCCATGTGGAGCTGCACAAAGCGGACCAGCCGGCGGAAAAGGGGTCCCGCAAGCATCGCGACTGAGACAGAGTAGCATAACCCCGGAGATTTGCCCAATGGGGACAACCGAAGCCCGAGCGGCCTTCCTCCGCGGAAGGGCAGTGGGTAAGGTATCATCAGCCGGGAGGGCCGGTGGAAGCGAAAGGAACAACACTGCCTTTAGCCTTTTTGGCGGCTGTCAGCATGTGGGCCGTGGGCTACCTGGGTCGTTTCCCGGGGGTTGGCGCGTCTCCCCGGGTGTTGGGCGTTGCCTTCATGCTCCTGTACCTGGCCTTCGGCTATTTGGCCGGCCGGGTGAACGGGCGGGGCTTTTGGCCGGGGGCAAAGGTGGGTTTTCTCACCTCGGCTGTCAACCTTTTGATCCTCGGGAGCCTGTTGGCCGAAGGAGGGGTTTCCCCCTGGGTTTTTGTGCCGGGAGCGTTGCTTTCCGGGGGGGTACTTGCCGGTTTGGGTTCGTTTTTGGCCAGGGGAAAGCAGCTCTCGGTGGATGGGGCCGAGCTCTTCGCCAGCACCGCGGTGGCTGCTACGTTCCTCCTGGTGGTGGCCGGCGGGCTGGTGACCTCCCAGGGGGCCGGACTGGCCGTCCCCGATTGGCCCAACACCTACGGCAGCAACATGTTCTTCTTCCCGCTTTCGCGCATGACCGGGGGGGTGTACTACGAGCACGCCCATCGTTTGTTTGGGAGCCTGGTGGGGCTGACGGTTCTGACACTTGCCGCGTACCTTTCCTGGTTGCGAAAGCCCCGGGGTATTGTGCGCTGGGCTTGGGTCCTGGTGCTTATGGTGGTGGTGCAGGGGGTGCTGGGGGGCTTGCGGGTGACGGGCAAGCTCACGCTTTCCCAGGATCCGGCGGCCCTGGAGCCTTCCCTGGGTTTGGCGGTGGTCCATGGCGTGCTAGGCCAGCTGGTGCTGGCTGGCCTTGTGGCTCTGGCGGTGGGCCTGGCAGCCATCCGCCGGGGCAGTGATGAGGGTTCCCTGCTTTGGCCGCGATGGCTCTGGGGGCTTTTGCTCCTGCAGCTGGTCATGGGCGCCCTGCAACGCCACTTTGCTCAGGGGCTTTTGGTGCACATCTCGCTGGCCACGGTGGTGTTGCTGCTGGCTGCGCTGGGAGCTGCTCGCCTTTTGGGACGTAGCACTTTACGGCCGTGGGCGCGGGCGTTGCTGGTGGTTGTGGGGCTGCAGGTGGTTTTGGGGTTTGCCGCCCTTTGGGTGCGCGGGTATCCCCCGGGGGCACGGGCGCAAACGCCCCTGGAGGTATTGCTGACCACCGCCCATCAGGCCGGGGGAGCGCTGCTGCTGTCGCTGGCGACCGCCCTGGCGGTGCGCACCTGGCCGCGGGCGCTGGGTCTCTTCGGTGTTCGTCGCTGAGGTTTTTGCCTCGCTGCAGGGGGAGGGCATCCTGGCCGGCACCCCTTCGTTTTTCATTCGCACCTCCGGGTGTAACCTGCGCTGCCGCTGGTGCGACACGCCCTACACCTCGTGGCAACCGGAGGGGCGGCGGGTTTCGGTGGCGGAGCTGGTGGCGGCAGCCCGCGCTTCAGGCCTCCGGCACGTGGTCATCACCGGTGGCGAGCCGCTGCTGCAGAGGGAACTACCAGCCCTGTGCGCGGCCCTCAAGGCTCAAGGGCACCACATCACCGTGGAAACCGCCGGCACATTGGCCCCGGAGTTTGCCTGCGATTTGCTTTCGGTGTCACCCAAAACCGCCAACTCCGACCCGGAGGGCGTCTGGCGGGCGCGACACCGCAGGTTGCGGGAAAACCTTGCACCTTTGCGCTTGCTGTTGCAGCGGCATCCCAACTTCCAGCTGAAGTTTGTGGTCCAGGGCGAGCAAGATATGCCCGAGATTTTGGCGCTGGTGGAACGCCTGGGGGTGAGTGGCGATCGAGTTTTGCTCATGCCCGAGGGCAAAAACGCCCAGGAGGTAGCCCGGGTGGCGCCGGAGGTGGCCCGTTTGTGCCTGCGCTTTGGGTTTCGCTTTTCCCCGCGCTTGCACCTGGAGCTTTTTGGGGCGGGAAGGGGGGTATAAGCCGCGGTGAGCGAAAGCGAAGCCTCCGTGGCGCGGCTTTTGGCGGCGGCTGTGGCCAGCGGCCTGGCGCCGGGCTTTGTAGCGCTTTGGGGGCGCCCGGATGAGCCGCAATGCGTGGCCTTCGGGCAAAGGGGACTTGGCGCTGGCCCGGTGACGCCGGATACCTGGTACGACCTGGCTTCCCTCACCAAGCCGCTGGTCACCACGACCCTTTTTCTCCTCGCCCGTCGCCAGGGTATGGGCCTGGAGGACCCTCTGGAACGCTTCCTCCCGGAGTTGAAGGGGAGCCCGTGGGCTTCCGTCACGGTGTTTCAATGCCTCACCCACACCGCAGGCTTTCCGGCTTGGGCGCCTCTTTACGCCTACGGTGAGCCCTCCCGCGAGGGCTACCTGCGGGCTATGGCCGCCATTGCCCCCGCTTATGCGCCGGGGAGCGCGGTGGTTTACTCGTGTTTGGGGTTTATTGCCTTGGGCATGGCGTTAGAAAGGGTAGGAGGGCTTCCCCTTTCTGAGCTTTTCCGGCGGGAGGTGCGCGAGCCTCTGGGGTTGGAGCAGGAGCTGGACTTTGCACCGCCCCTTTCGCGGCCGGTGGCCCTGGGGGAAAAGCGCTTTTTCGTGGAGGAGCGGCTGTGCCGGGAGCAGGGCTTCCAGGCGCAACCACCCCCGGCTCTCCCCGATGCCTGGTCCTGCGACGACGGCAACGCCCGGGGGCTGGGTGGGGCGGCGGGCAACGCCGGGCTTTTTGGCACCGCCTGGGGGGCTCTGCGGTTGGCCCAGGAGTACCTCCCGGGTTTTGGCCGCTTGCTTTCGGCGGAGGAGGCGAAATTGGCCACCCGCGATCACACGCCGGGAATGGCACAGGCCCGCGGTTTGGGCTGGCAGCTGGCCACCACCCCGGGGTGCTCGGCAGGTCCGGCCCTGTCGCCGGCCTCCTTTGGCCACACCGGCTTTACCGGCACCTCCCTGTGGATGGACCCGGAGCGGGAAGCGGTTTTTGTGCTGCTGGGGAACCGCTTGCACCCGGGGGGGCGCACCCCCGACCTTCACCCCTTACGCCGGAGGTTTCACGCTCTTGCCGGAAGGGGCTTGCGGCGCCCCCATCCTGGCCCTAGCATCTCACGGTTATGAGGGTCACCTTCGCGTTTTCCGCTCTTTTGTGTGTGGCCTGCGCCGCCGTGGCTTCTCCTCCGGGGCGGGTGCTCGTGCTGGGTTTTGACGGCGCCGATGCTGCCCTTACCGAAAGGCTCCTGGCCGAGGGCAAGCTCCCCCATTTGGCCGCCTTGGCCAGCAAGGGAGGCTACGCGCGCCTCACCCCCACCGTTCCCGCCCAAACGCCGGTTTCCTGGGCCACCTTTACCACGGGAAGGGACCCCGGCGGCACGCAAATCTTTGACTTTCTCCGGCGGGACCCGCAAACCTACATGCCCACCTTTGCGGTGGCGGAAGAAAAGAAGGCCAAGTTCTTCCTGGGGAACGCCAACCGGCCGGCGGTGACCGCTGCTCTTGCGCTGGCAGGCTTGCTTTTGGCCTATCTGCTGGCCCGCGGGCTGAGACGGCGGCGCCCTTGGCTGCACGCTTTGCCGGTGGCGGTGGTGGCGGGCGGCGTGGGGTGGGTGGTGGGGGGCTGGCTGCCGCCGGCTATCCCCCAGGTGGAAAGCCGGCGCAGCGGAACGCCCTTCTGGCAGCTGGCGGGGGAGGCGGGGATTCCTGCTACGGTCGTGCGGGTGCCGGTTACCTTCCCGGCCAAAGCATTTCCCCACGGACATCTGCTGGCCGGCCTTGGGGTCCCTGACTTGCGGGGACGCATTGGTTCGCCGGCTTATTACACCACCGATCCCGGTTTTGTTCCCGGGTACGACAACGAGTTTTCCATTGAGGTTGTGAAGCTGCCACCGGGGCAGAGGCACTGGGTGACCAAGATCTTAGGGCCCCAGGATCGCCTTTTCGGCAGCGGTTCCTACCTGGAAAGCCCGCTTTTGTTGGCGCTTTCCGCCGATGGCCGGAAGCTGGAGCTGCAAACCTGCGGCCAGAAGGTGTCGCTTGCGGCAGGGGAGTGGAGCCCGTGGGTTAAGGTGTGCTTTCAGTTTAACCCGCTGGTGCGGGTGACCGGCTGGTCCCGCTTCAAGCTTTTGAGCCTCGAGCCCCACCTCAAGCTTTACCTGCAGCCCATCAACCCCGACCCGCTGCGCACCCCGCCGGGCTTTGACCTTTCGGCGCCGCGTTCCTGGGCTGCTGAGCTTTTTCGCCAGTTGGGGCCCTTTAAAACCGTGGGTTGGGCCATTGACACCTGGGCGCCTTCGGAAAAAGTTGTGGACGAGCAAACGTTCATGGAGGACATCCAGCACACCGAGGGCGAGGAGTTCCGCCGTCTGTTGCGTCGCTTTTTGGCAAGCCAGGACACGCTTTTGGTGCACTACTTCGAGTTTACCGACCGGGTGGGGCACATCCTCTGGCGGGCTTTAGACCCGCAAAATCCTGCGTACCCGGGGCCCGAGGCTCCAAGGTTTGCGGGGTACGTGGAGCAGGCGTACCAGCTCATGGACGAAATTGTGGGGGAAGTGCAGGAACAGCTGGGGCCCCAGGACGTGCTTTTGGTGTTGTCCGACCACGGCTTTTCCACCTGGCGCCGGTCTTTCCACATCAACACCTGGTTGGCCAGGGAAGGGTATCTGGCGCTCACCGCCCCATCGGGTCAGGTGGAAAACCTGGAAAACCTCTTCAACCGCGGGCAGTTCTGGCCCAACGTGGACTGGGGGCGGACCCGCGCTTACCACCTGGGTTTGGGCGGCCTTTACATTAACCTCGCTGGCCGCGAGCGCTTCGGCACCGTGGCCCCGGGGGAGGAGTACGAGGCGCTCCGTCGGGAGCTGGCCGCCCGCCTGGAGGCCCTGGTGGATCCGGCCACCGGTGCCCACCCGGTGTCGCGGGTTTTCCTGCGGGAGCAGGTGTACAAGACCTTTGACCCCAAGCTCATCCCCGACCTCATCGTCACCACCTCCCAGGGTTACCGCATTTCCTGGCAGAGCGCCCTCGGGGGCATGCCTGACCGGCTCTTTGAGGACAACGCGCGGGTGTGGTCGGGGGACCACTGCACCCTGGACCCGGCGGTGGTTCCCGGGGTGCTTTTCGTCAACCGGCCGTTGCTTCGCCGCGATCTTTCCATGCTGGACGTGTACCCCACGCTGCTCAAGCTGCTGGGGGTGAGGTCTTCGGAACCGCTGTCCGGCCATGTTTTTCTGTAAGCAGCGGTGGGCCTGGATTTTTCTTGCTTTTGTTATAGCTGCGGGGCACTGCGCCTGGGCTGGCCCCCAGGAGCAGCAGCTGGCCGAGCTGGAACGACAGGCTGCCGCCATTGCCCAGAAGCTCACCGAGCTTTTGGCCCGGGCCAGTGCCCTCACCAGCCGGCGGGAGCAGCTGGAAAACCAGCTGGCGGTGGCTTCCTTACGGGTACGGCAAGCGGAAACCGAGCTGCAGCTTTTGGCGGGAGAACTTAAAAACGCGCAGGAAAAGCTGGCCGCGTTGCAAAAGCAGGTGGCCGAAAAGCAGCGCCAGGTGCGGCTACGCTTGGGTACGCTGGCAGCGGTGAAAACCACCCTGGAGCCGTACCTGGCCGTGGCTTTATGGTCAGACCCAAAGGGTTTTTCCGAAAAGCTCACCTTGCTTTTGGCGGTGGTGGCGTATCAGAAGAAGGAGCTTCAGCAACTGGAAGAGCTGGCCCGCGAGCAAAATCAGGCTCTGGCGGCGCTATCGCAAAAGCAGGAAGAGGCCAGGGAAAAGCTCCAGGAGCTGGAGCGTCGCCGGCAGCAGCTGGTGGCCACCAGAGGGCAGGTCCTGGCGGAGCTTTCGCGGCTGGAGGGGGAGCGTCGGCAGCAAGCCACCGCCCTTTCGGAGCTTGCGGAGGCGCAAGCCCGCCTGGAGCGCCTGTGGGGACGGGTCACGGAGGGCGGCAATTCGCTGCCGGCGGGCGTGCGGCTTCTGCGGGGGGGGTTGCCCTGGCCGGTGGAGGAGGGGCGGGTGGTGCGGGCCTTTGGTCGCTTCCGCGACCCCCGGTACGCCACCGTGGTTCTCCACCCGGGGTGGGACCTGGCGGTTCCGCCGGGGTCTGAGGTGAAGGCGGTCGCTGGCGGCCGGGTGGTTTACGCGCAGTTCTTTAAGTCCATCGGCAACCTGGTCATTGTGGCCCATGGGGAAGACGTGTACACGCTTTACGGCCGGCTTGCTACCATGTTCGTGAGCGGCGGCCAGCGGGTAGCCATGGGTGAGCCGTTGGGCCTGGCGGGCCCGGAAGCCCGCGAGAGCAACCTCTACTTTGAGGTTCGCAACGGCACGGTGGCCCAGGATCCGGCCCTCTGGCTGCGGCCGAAAGGAAAGCAATGAGCATGAAGCATCGCACGGTTTTTCTGGCAACTTCGCTCACGGTGGTTTTGGGTTTGGGCACGGTAGCGGCCCTTTCCGGCAAGCTCACGGAAGGGCGGTACAAGGCCATCGGCCTTTTCTCGCAAGTGGTGTCCTTGGTGCGGTCCTCCTACGTGGAGGAGGTGCCGCTGGAAAAGCTGGAGGAGGGTGCCCTCAACGGCCTGGTGAGCAGCGCCGATCCCCAGGGAACCTGGGTGCCGGAGGCCTATGCCCAGGAGTTCCGCGCCTACCAGCATCGGCCCCTTCCTCCCTTTGGGCTGGTGCTGGCGATCCGCAGCTCCTACCCGGTGGTTTTGGAGGTGCTTCCCGGTTCGGCGGCGGCGGAAGCGGGTTTGCGGCCTGGGGAGCTCATCGAGCGCATTGGCGACCAACCGGTGCGGGCTCGGCCTCCCTGGCGGGCATTTACCGCCCTGGAAAGGGCCGAACGCCAGGGCGAAGCGGTGGCTGTGGACGTCATCGCCCACGACCTTTCGGGCAAGCGCCCGGTGCGCCTGCAGCCCGGCAAACCCGGTGATCCTTCCCCCCAGGTGACGCTGCGGGACGGGGTGGCCGTGGTTCGCCTGCCGGTGGTGACCCAGTTCCAGGCGGCGCGTCTGGCAAGCCTCTTGCCTTCTTCCGGCACGCCGGTGGTGCTGGACCTTCGTGGTACGGCCTTGGGCGACCCGGAAGGGGTGGTGGAAGCCGCCAGCCTGCTTTTAGGCGGTGAAGTTCAGCTCCCCTTGGCTACCCGCGGCGGTTCGGCCAAGCCGGTGACCGCGTCCAGGCCACCTACCGGTCGCAAGGTAGTCGTGTGCGTGGACCACACCACCGCCCGGGCCGGGGAGTGGTTGGCCTTTGTTCTGAGCCAGAAAGGCGTGGCCACCGTGGGCGTGGAAACCTTTGGGGATACGGGCTTGCGGGAACCCACCAGGGTAGCCGATGGTGAGCTTTGGGTGGCCCGCCACTTCCTGCTGAACCAGGAGCAAAAGCCCATCCTCGGACGGGGGTTGAAGCCCACCACGCCGGTGCGACCCAGCCTGGAGGGGGACGCCATCCTGGAAAAGGCCCTGGAGCTAGCCCGTGGCGAAGAAAAAGCCAAGGCCGCCTAGATCGCGGCCGCCACGGTCCAAAAGCTCAACCGCTTCCCCGAGCGCCTTCCGCACGCTTCTGGCAGTTTTGCTGCTGGCAGGGGTGGGGTTGGCTCTCTGGTGGGTAGCCTCCGGCCGGGGCGTGCGCCAGGGAGACGACGCCTCGCGGCTGGAACATGCGGTGCGGCAGGTGCTTGCCCGGGTGGGGGCAGAAGCGGCCACGCTAAGCTGGGAAACGGGGCAGGATGGGCTGCCCACGCTGGCCGTTCAAATCTCCCCCGAGGGTAAGTTTTCGCTGCAACGCTTGACCCTGGAGCTGGAAGCGGCCTTCCACAACCTGGGGGGTGAGCTCAAAGCGCTTCCCGTTCTGGAAGCTGGCGGGTACGGCCGGGCGGTTTTTCAGGGGCTTCTGGGGAGGGCCCGTCTGCGGCTGGTGGTGTTGCGGGAGGCTGCGCCTCCACCGCCAGCAAAACCCAAGCCCAAGGGAGACAAACCCGGAAAGCTCGCCGTAATCCTCGATGATGCCGGTTATTCCGAGGCGGCGGTGGCCTCCCTGGCCACTTTGCCTCCCCAGGTGGCGGTGGCGGTGCTCCCCAACGCCCCGGCTTCGGCGGCGGTGGCCGAAGCCCTGCGAGCCCAGGGGCGAGAGCTCCTCCTGCACATGCCCATGGAGCCTGAAGGCAACGGCGCCAACCCTGGGGACGACGCGCTGGTGGTGGGGCTGGACCCCGGGGAAGTGCGCGCCAGGCTAGAAAGGGCGCTGGCGGTGGTGGGTCCGGTGGCGGGGGTGAACAACCACATGGGCTCGCGGGCCACCAGCGACGCGGAGCTCATGCGGCACTTCATGAGGGCTCTGGCCGGGCGCGGCTTTTACTTTTTGGACTCCCGCACCACACCGGCTTCGGTGGCGGCAGGCTTGGCGCGGGAAGCGGGGATTCGCACCTTGCGCCGCGACGTGTTTTTGGACGTGGTGGAGGACGAAGGGGCCGTTCGCTCCGCCCTCGCCACCGCTGCGTCCTTAGCCCGCAGCAAAGGGCAAGCGGTGGCCATCGGCCACGTGCACCCGCTTACCTTACGCGTGCTTCATGAAGAGCTGCCGCGCCTTTCCGGGGTGACGCTGGTGAGGCCTTCGGCCCTGGCTCACTAGCCAGCTACGAGCTGTGGATCTCGATGCGGCTTTCCACCTTGCAGTCGGGGCGCAGGGAGGCCAGGGCCGAGCAGTAGGTTTGATGGGAAAGCTCCACGGCCCTTTGGACCTTTTCTGGCGTGAGGCCTTCACCCCAGAGGTGGTAAACGATGGAAATGCCGGTGAAGTACTTGGGGTGGCTTTCGGCACGGGTGCCCACGATTTCCACCTCCAGGCGGGCCAGGGGCTGGCGCATCTTTTCGAGGATGGCCACCACGTCCATGGCGGTGCAACCGGCCACGCCTATGAGAACCAGCTCCATGGGGGAAGGGCCAGCGTGGTTGGGGCGGGATGGGGAATCCAGCACGATCTTGCGGCCCGAGCCGCTTTCCGCTTCAAAACGCAAACCTTCCTGCCAGCGTAACGTTGCCCTGGTTTGTTCGGCCATCGGTTACCTCCCGGGGCGAAAAGTATACCTGGGCGGCGGGGGCGCTCAGGAGGCCAGCTCTTGCCGAGAAAAGAGCGAAAAGAAAACCCCTCGCCGGGCCAGCAGCTGGCTGTGGCTCCCCTCTTCCACCAGCCGCCCGCGGTGGAACACCAGCACCCGAGGGCAGAGCTGGGTGGTGGCCAGCCGGTGGGCAATGACCATGGCGGTGCGGCCGGCCAGCAGACGCTCCAGGGCTTTTTGGATGCGGGCTTCGGTGAGGGGGTCCACGGAAGCGGTGGCTTCGTCGAGGATGACGAACTCGGGATCCCCCACCAGGGCGCGGGCAAAGGCCACCAGCTGCCTTTCCCCTACCGAAAGCCCGGTTCCCCTTTCCCCCAGCACGGTGTCCAAACCCAGGGGCAAGCGCTCCAGAAGCTCCTGGGCTTGCACTTGCTCCAGGGCCCAAAGGATGCGCTGGTCGGAAATGCCCGGGCGCCCCAGGGAAACGTTGTCACGGATAGTTCCGGCAAAGCAGTCCACGTCCTGGAGCACCACGGCAAAGCGGGAACGCAGCTCGGAGCGCCGCCAGTGGCGAACGTCCACCCCATCAACCAGCACCTCCCCCGCTTGCGGGTCGTAAAAGCGCAAGAGCAGGTTCACCAGCGTGCTCTTCCCGGCACCGGTGTGCCCCACCACCGCTACCCGCTCGCCGGATTGCACCGCAAAGCTCACCTCCCGCAGGGCGGGCGGGTCGTGGGGGTCGTAAGCAAAGGTCACGTGGCGAAACTCCAGGCTACCTTGCCGGGGAGGGCTTACGGGGTGAGGCGGGTCGGCCAGCTCAGGTTTTGTGGCCAAAAGCTCGCGGAGGCGCACGGAAGCGGCAAAGGAAGCTTGCAGCACGTTGTAGTTTTCGGCCAGGTCACCGATGGGGCGGTAAAAGCGCTGCACGTATTGCAAAAAAGCCACCAGCACGCCAAAGGAAACCAAGCCCTTTTGGCTCCAGCCGGCGCCAAAGTAAATGATCCCACCGATGCCCAGAGCCGTAAGCAGCTCTACGGTGGGGTAGAAAACCGCGTAGTAAAAGATGCCGCGGATGTTGGCGTCGCGGTGTTCGGCGTCAAGCCTGGTAAATCGCCGGGCGCTTTCCCCTTGCGCCCGCAGCACCTGAACCACGGCAATGCCGGCCAGGTGCTCCTGGATGTGGGTGTTCACCGCTGCCAGCTTGGTGCGCACCTCCAGGTACACCGCCCGGGCGTGCCGGCGAAACCAGATGGCCAGAAGCACCAAAAGCGGCAAAACGGCAAAGGACACCAGGGCCAGGCGCGGGGAAAGGGAAAAGAGCACAACCACGATGCCCAAAAGCAGCAGGGTGTCGGCCAGGATGTCCACCAGCCCCGAGGTGAAAAGCTCGTTCACCGCGTCCACGTCGGAGGTCAAGCGGGTGATGATGCGGCCGGCAGGGGTGCGGTGAAAGTAGCTCAAGTCCAGGGTTTGAAGATGGGCAAAAAGCCGGTCCCGCAGGTCCCGCATCACCAGCTGGCCGGTGGTAAGCATGCTGCGTGCTTGCACCACCAGGAGCGCCGAACCCAGGCCCAAAGCCAGAAAGTAAAGCAGCGCCAGGCTCACAAGGCCCGCGCTTCCGCTCTGCGGCAGGCCAAGCCAGGAGAGCACCGCCGCCACCCGCCGGGCGGTGGCGGAGGGTTCCGGCTTAACGTAAAGGTCCACCGCGGCGGCGGTGAGCAGCGGGCCCACCACCTGCAGCAGCGCACCTACCGTGACCAGCAGGGTGGAAGCCAGCATGCGGTAGCGGTAGGGGTAGGCCCAGCGCAAGAGCCAGCGAAGGGCTGACCCGCGCTCGTGGGTTTCTGGGCCCGGGAGGCTTTCACTCATGGGCCAGCATCCGCGGGCGTGGCGTCCAGGGGTGGGACCAGCGGCTTGCCCAGCAGGCGTCCCAGCTTTTGTCCCGCTGCCAGAAGCTGCAGCAGGCGGAAACGCGCTGCCACCAGCCGGCGACCGCCGAGCACATCGGCGGCCAGCAGCGAAACGATGGCGGCGGGGATTTGCAGCACCGGCCTGGGGTTGAAAAAGAACGGCAGAAAGTCCTGATCGTAGTAGGAGCGGATGAAGGAGAAAAAGGTCTTCTGCAAACTGCGGGTGAGGGACACCGTGGGGGCCAAATCCGCAGCGTCTATCCGGCCGTGGCGGTGCAGGGCCTCGGTCACGTCTTCGGCCGCCGAAGCCGCGGTGGTGGTGGCGATAAAAACACCAGTGGAAAAGATGGGGTCCAGAAAGCCGGCGGCGTCGCCTATGAGGCAAAAACCGTCACCCGCCAGCTTGGTAACCCGGTAAGAAAAGTTCTGGATGGCCGAAAACGGCAAAATCGGCGAGGCGTTGGCCAGCCTCCGGCCGGCTTCCGGGGTTTCCTCCACGGCGCGCTGGAAAACCTCCTGCGGTGCCTTGCCTTGCGCTTGCCAAAACGCGACGTCCAGCACCGCACCGACCGAAACCGTATCGTCGGCAAAGGGGATGAACCAAAACCAGCCGGCTTTGGTGAGGACGATGGTGATGTTGCCGCTTCCCTCACCGGGAGGCAGCCAAACCCCGCGAAAATGGCTCACCGCGGCTACTTTCTTGTGCTTGGGGTAAGGGAAGCGCCAGCCCATGCGGGTGGCCAGGAACGCCTTTTGCCCTGAGGCATCCAGAAAGGCGCGAAAGCGAAAGAGGTGCTGCTGCCCCTCCGGGTCCCGCACCCACATCCCGGTAAGCCTCTTGCCTTCCCACTGCGGGGTCAGCGCTTCCCACCCGTGGAGAACCTGTGCCCCGGCCCTTTGAGCCCGGGACAACAAAAGCGCGTCAAACTCGTCCCGGCGAACCTGGTAGGCGTGGGGAGTGGCCGGGGGAAAAGCTTCGGCAAAACGGTACTCCACCACCTTGCTGCCGTCGGCGGTGGCAAAAAAGGCCCCGGGTTTCACCCGGGTGTGGGGGAGGGCTTTGACCTCCTCATGCACCCCCAGGCGGTCAAAGAGCGGCAAAGAGTGGGGGAGCAGCGATTCCCCCACATGAAAGCGGGGGAAGCTCTCGCGCTCCAGCACCGTCACCGTGAAGCCGCTTTCGCAAAGCAGCGTGGCGGCGGTACTGCCGGCGGGTCCCCCGCCAAGAATCAGCACATCGCAGGTGTGCTCGCTCATTGGGAAGGCCAGTATAAGCCTTGGCGCTAGCGGTGGGCGTAAGCAGGGGCCGGGGCTTTGTTTTCGTGTTCACCCACCACCAGGAACTGATGAAAGCTTCTATAGCACTCCGGGCACACCATGCGTCCGTCCAAAAGTTCGCCGTTCACCACCTCGCCCTCCACAAACACCCCGGTGACCTCGTTCAGGCACCAGTGGCAAACGGCTTGCCGATCCTTTTCCCATCTCCAAACCGGTCCGCTCATGGTTTCCTCCGGCCACAAAGGCCCACAAAAGCTTAGCAAAAAGCTACAATCCCTGAGCGAGGAACTGCCGATGAGCTGGTCGTTGTTGATTGTGGCTTTGCTGGCTTTGCTTGCCGCCCTGGCGGGTGCCTTGGTTCCCCGTTCCCTTTTGGGACGGTTGCGGGTTTGGCTGGGTCTCACCGCTGTTGCCGGCCTGGCTGCGTACGCAGGTGAAAGCCTGGCCCCGGGAAGCGCCTGGGAGCGGTGGACGGCAGGGGTGGTGTTGGCGTTTTTAGCGGTTACCGCCACCCGCACGGCGCTCATCGTGCTTTTCGACTACTTCCTCGCCAAGCGGCTGGGGTTTGTGGTGCCGCGACTGACCCGCGATGTGGTGGCCGGTGCCGTGTACTTCCTGGTGCTGGTTTTTAGCGTGCAGATGATCACGGGAATGGAGCTGAAGGCGTTTTTGGCCACCTCGGCGGTGCTGACCCTGGTGCTGGGCCTGGCGCTCCAGGAAACCCTGGGCATGCTTTTTGCGGGCATGACCCTCCTGGGGGACCGGCGCCTTGCCCCCGGCACCTGGGTGGAAATGGAGGGGCTTTTGGGGGAGGTGGAAGAGCTGGGGTGGCGGGTGCTGGTGCTGCGCACCCGCCTGGGGCAGAGGGTGCTGGTCCCCAACACCAGCGTTACCCGCTCCCCTTTGAGAGTCTGGTCGCCAAACCAGCAGGGGGCGGTGGTGGTTCGCCTGGGCACGGCTTACGGGGCCAGCCCCAAAAGGGTGCGGGAGCTGCTGGCCGGCGTGGCCTCCACCATTCCCGAGGTGCTGCCGCAGCCGAAACCGCAGTTTTTGCTTTCAGCCTTTGGCGATTCCGCTCTGGAATGGGAGTGCCGCCTGTGGACCCGGGAGCCCTGGCGGCAGGCGGACATTGCCGATGCGTTTCTTTCCCGGGCGTGGTACGCGCTGCGACGGGAGGGGATCGAGATCCCTTACCCGCAACGGGTGCTGCACCACGCAGAAAAAGCGCCCCTACCTCCGGCGGAAGCTCTTATTGCCGAAGCCTTGCAGCAATGCCCCACCTTTGCCACTTTGCCTGCCGGTGCCCGGGAAGCCCTGGTCCGCAATTCCCGTCTGGTGGTGTACGGGGATGGGGAAGCGGTGGTGCGGGAAGGGGAGGCTTCCCGGGCGCTTTACGTGGTGGCTAAGGGGAAGGCACAGGTGGTGCGCGGGGGGCGCGAGGTCGCGGTGCTTGAGGCGGGCGAGCTCTTTGGCGAAATTGCTTTTCTCACCGGTCAGCCCCGGGCCGCCTCGGTGTTGGCGGTAGGGGAGCTCTCAGTGGTGGAGATGGACGCCACCACGCTAACCCAGGCGCTGTCCGAAGAGCCCAGCCTTGCCGAAGAGCTCGCCCAGCGCATGGCGGAGCGAAGCGCTGAGCTGCGGCGCCTGGCGGAGCTAGCCGAAGCGCAAAGCACCTCGGAGCTCAAAGGCACGCTTTTGGCCCGCCTCAAGCGGCTGATGGGCGTGGGGACGAACTAACCACCGAAACCAGCCAACGACTCAGGGCAGGCAGTTTTGCCGCGCAACCAGGCTCCCGAAGCGGCTCAAAGGCTTTCGGGCTAGAAGGGGACGTCGTCTTCCACTTCCGGCGGCAACTCCGGTGTCTCTTCGGCGCCTCCCTCGGCGGCGCCCTCCCGGCGACCCAAAAGCTGGATGGTTTGCGCGCGAATTTCCGTAAAGTAGCGGCGGTTGCCCTTGTCGTCGTCGTAGGTGCGGGTGCGCAGCGAGCCTTCCACGTACACCTGCCGGCCTTTGGTCACGTACTGCTGGCAAAACTCCGCAAGCTTGCCCCAGGCCACCACGGTGTGCCACTCGGTGTGCTCCTGACGGTTCCCGTCCTTGTCCCGCCAGCGTTCGTTGGTGGCCACCGAAAACCGAGCCACGGCCACTCCCGAAGGGGTATGGCGCAGCTCCACTTCTCGACCGACGTTCCCCACGATGATGACCTTGTTCACGCTCATCGTCTCCTCCCGGCGCGGACGGCAAGGTGAAAGTAGCAGAAAACCGCATGCCGGTCAAAGTCTGGGCTTTTTTGGCAGAAACGGCGAAGCGGCATGGCGTGGTAGATTTCGCCCATGGGTACGCAGCGGACGCTGGTGACCGCCACCACCGGTATGGCACTGGTGACGGCGGTTTCGCGGGTTTCGGGGTGGCTACGGGACAAGGTGGTGGCTTCCTACCTGGGTGCGCAGGGGATCGGCGATGCCTTTGTGGCGGGCTTTCGGGCTCCCAACCTCTTCCGCCAGCTTTTGGCCGAAGGGGCGCTGCACGCCACCTTCATCCCCACCCTGGCGGAGGTGGACAAAGAGGGTCAAAAGGACGAGGTTCGCCGTTTTGTGGCCGCCATGACCAGCACGCTGGTGCTTCTTGCGGGCTTGGTGGTAGCGCTGGGGATGTGGCAGGCGCAGTCTTTTGCCAACCTTTTGGCCCCTGATTACCGGGCCATCCCGGAAAAGCACGCCCTCACCGTGTACTTCACCCGCTGGTTGTTCCCGTACCTGGGATTTATCGCTTTGGCGGCGTTGGTGCAAGGGGTGCTGAACGTCAGGGGGAAGTTCCTGCTTTCGGCGGCTACCCCCATTTTTCTCAACGCCTCCATTGCTTTGAGCGTTTTATTTGCCGCCTGGCGAGGCTGGCCTTTGGCACCGTGGCTGGTCTTTGGCGTGCTCCTGGGTGGTTTTCTGCAGTTTGCCACCCAGTGGGTGGCAGCGGCTCGGGTGGGTTTGCCCGCAGTTCCCGGCGGCGGGGCTTTCCTGCACCCCCAGGTGCGGACGGTGCTGCGTAAAGCTTTGCCTTTGCTTTTGTCCTCTGGCATTTACCCAATCACGGTTTTCCTGGCCACGTACTTTGCATCTTCGGCAGGGGATGGGGCGCTCTTTTGCGTGTACGCCGCCTCCCGCACCAACGAGCTGGTGTATGGGGTGATCGTGGTGCAGCTTTTCACCGCGCTTTTGCCAACGTTAGCACGGGACGAAAACGCCGACGAAACCTTCACCTTTGCCCTGCGCGTGCAGTCGTTCGTGGTGTTTCCGGCAATGGTTTTTCTCATGGTTTTGGCGCCGGCGGTTTCCGGTTTGCTTTTTGGAGGTGGCCGCTTTGGACATTGGGCCGTGACCACCACGGCGCAGGCGCTTGTGGCTTTTGCCGTCGGCATGCCGGCGTTGGCTTGGGTGAAGTTGGCATCGGGGCGCTTTTACGCCGTTCACGATACCCGTTCGCCGGTAAGGGCCTCGGTTTTGAGTTTGCTGGTGTTTGCTGCGGCCGGTTTTCTCTTCACGCCGCGGTGGGGAGCACCAGGGGTAGCCGCTGCGACCAGCCTTTCTCAGTACGTGGCTGGGTGCTACCTGTGGTGGCGGCTGAGGACAGGCGGGCGGGCGCCAAAGCGGGAGCTTTTTTCCTCGCTGTGGCGGCATGGGCTAAGTGCGGGGCTGATGGCGGCGGCGTTAAAGGTTCTGGCCGACCGCACTGCGTTTCCGCTGGTAACCAGCCTGCGCAGTGCAGCAATGGTGGCAGGTTTTGGGCTTTTGGGCCTGGCGGTTTATGTCGTGGGACTGTGGCTTACCCGGGCCCCAGAGCTGGCGGAAATTAAAAGGCTTTTGCAACGGAGGCAAGCGTGAAAGCGGTTATCCAGAGGGTTTCCCGGGCGGAAGTGCGGGTCAGTAGTCAAAAAGTTGCGGAAATTGGCAGGGGGTTGTTGGTTTTGGTGGCGGTGGAAAAAGGGGACGGCCCGGAAGTCGTCGCAAAGGCCGCCGAGCGCTTTGCTACCTTGCGGGTTTTTGAGGACGAAAACGGCAAGATGAACCTTTCCCTTGGGGAAGTGGGGGGCAGCGTGCTTTTGGTTTCGCAGTTCACCCTGGCGGGCTCCATTGCCCGGGGGCGCCGCCCCTCCTTTGACGGTGCCGCCCCACCGGAGGTGGCCCGGCCGCTTTTGGAGTCTTTAGCCACCGCTATCCAAGCCCACGGTGTACCGGTGCGCACCGGCGTGTTTGGCGCCCACATGGAGGTGGAGCTGGTGAACGACGGGCCGGTGACGCTCATTTGGGAAAGCAAAGCGACTGCAGGCTAAGGCACTACCTTGATGGGTTCGGGGGTAAAGCTCAAAAGGAAAATGACCCAGCTGGCGACCACTACCCACCTACGGTCTTCGGGGAAAGGGTCGTCCTCTCCGGGAACCCAGGGGTGACGAACGCCCATGACCAGGGCCACCATGGCCCAAACCCACCAGCCCGTCCACTTAAAGCCCAGGAGCACCAAAACCACCAGAAGGGGCCAGGCCACCAGGCGGTGAATCCGTCCCAATGCAGCGTAGGTGATGTGCCCCCCGTCCAGTTGGCCAAAGGGCAAAAGGTTTAGAGCCGTGACCAGAAGGCCAATCCAAGCGGCGTAAGCGGTGGGGTGGAGGAGCAAATCGGCGCCCTGCGCCAGCTCCGGGTAGATCATGCGGGAGAGAAGCTTAAACAGGATCGGCTCACCGAAAACCAGGTAGCCGCCCTTGGGCAGCTCGTGCACCACCTGGGATTGCAGGATGCCCCAGATCAGCACCGGCAGGGTCAAGACAAAACCGGCAATGGGGCCGGAAGCACCCACGTCCACCAGCTCCCTTTTGGTCATGAGCGGCGAGCGGATGCGGATGAAGGCCCCCATGGTGCCAATGCCAAAGGGGACCGGGATAAAGAACGGCAAGGTGGCGTCCAGGTAGTGGCGACGGCAAGCCAGATAGTGTCCCATTTCGTGGGCCAGGAGGATGGCCATGAGGGGCAGGGAAAAGGCCAGTCCAGCGGTTAACACTTCACGATCGGTGATGAGGCGCCAGAACAGCGAAAAACCCGAAAACCCCTTGCTCGCCAGACGAAGTTCGAGCTCGCTGGAGGCAAACATCAGGCCACCAACGGTGGAGGTGGTGACTAGCGTTGCCAAAAACAGCAAAAGGTGCAAAAGCAAGCGCCCAGGGGAATGGCGCGGGGGCTGCGGCCTTAAGACCCTGAGCAGGGCACCATCCGGTGCCAGGATTTCCACATGTTGATCGGCCACAGGAACTAGCCTAACTCGCGGAGGGCCTTCCCCGGCTTAAAGCGGACGGTCTTTCCGGGAGGGATCGGGACCTCCTGCCCGGTACGCGGGTTCCGCCCCACCCCACGCTTGCGCTCCTTCACCAGGAAAACGCCGAAGCCACGCAGCTCAATGCGCTCTCCCCGCACCAGCGCCTGCCTCATGCTTTCGAAAATTGCGTCCACAACCTCGGCCGCTTTTCCCTGGGGCAAGTCAACGGTTTCCCTCACTGCCTTCACGAGGTCCGCTTTGATCATGGTTGCCAAACCTCCTCCGCCAACTGCGGGCGGAAAAGCCTAGTGCTCCACTTCCCCTGCTGTCAAGCTCGAAGCAGCCTTGAGTTTTTGTCGCACCACCAGCATTTCCAAAGCCAGACCTGCCAGGCGAGCCACTTCCTGAAGTTGCGGCACGGAAACCTCGCTCACGCCTTCTTCCCCGCGATCGAGCCAGAGGAAGGCCACGGTTTTGCCGCGCACGCGAATGGGAACAACCGCTGCAGCGGTGGGCGGGGGTGGGCCCAGGGCTTCCAGCAGCGCTTCGTTGCCCTCGCCACCCACCAGCGGGCCCACGTGCATCTCCATTCCCCGGCTTAAGTTCAAAAACACCGAGGGGCGGTCCAGGGGGAGGATGAAGGTGTGGAGGTCCTCGTCCACCAGATCCAGACCCCGCCCCATCCATCCCATGACCTTGCCGTGGTGGAGGGAAAAGAGCGCCACCCGCGTGCCTTCCTCCGCCAGCGCGGCAAGCACCAGCTTGCCCACCTGATCGCGATGGGTGCAGCTGGCCAGCGCTTCCCCCAGGTGCGGGATGTGCTGGCGTACAGGCGCTTCCTGCGTGCTCACCGGGGCCAGGGCGGGAAAGGTGGCCACCGCCGCAGGAGGAGCCGGCCAGGGTGGGGCATCCAGCGCTCGGAACAGCTCCGGTCCGCTGGCTTCCAGTTGCCAGAACTGCCGCCATTGCCGCTCCCGGCCGCGGGGTGGACCGGGAGGTGCGGTGCCCGCTTCGGCGTGGGGGACCGTGGGCAAAGCCAAAGCCACCGAAAGCGCCGCTTCGGTGGCCACGTGCGGCCGCACCACCATGCCGGTCATGCTGGCCAGCTCGTCCAGCACCACCAGGTCGTTGGGGTTGAGCATGGCCACGTCCAAATTTCGACCCTGGCGGGCAAAGGGCACCACCATATGGCGCTTGGCAAAGCTCAAAGGGATTAGCGTGCGGATTTCCCGCGGGGCCGCCGCCAGCTCCAGGGCGCTCACCGGCGGGCACCCGGTTTGCTCCGCCAGGGCTTCCAGGAGCTTCGATTCGGTCAAAAGCCCCAGGCGCATGAGCCAGCCGCCCAGGCTGCCCCCGTGCCGCCGGCAGGCTTCCAGTGCCGATCGCAAACCGTCGGGAGAAACGAAGCCCTTCTCCAGCAAAATCTCGCCAAGCCGCCTCACGTTTTTGCTCCTTGGGGAGTATAGCCGTGTTTTGGGGTCAAGGTCACCGTAACCCTAGTTTGTGAAAGATGGTGGGCCGCACCTGCCGGTACATCACCAGCGCGTCTTCGCCGTTTTGGTAGTAGCGGGGGCGACGACCAATGATGCGGTAGCCCAGGTAGCGGTACAGGTTGATGGCCCTCTGGTTGGAAACCCGCACCTCCAGGGTAAGGCCAATCCCGCGCCTGCGTTCGGCTTCTTCCTGGGCAGCGTTTAAAAGGGCGGTGGCCAACCCCATACCCTGATAGCGCGGGTGGGTGGCCACCTTGAGGATGTGCAGCTCGTCCACTTGCCAGCAGGCAAAAAGGTAAGCAGCAAGCTCACCGTTGGGTGCAAACACCAACCGCTGAAACCGCTCCGGCTGCCCCACCTCGCTGGCAAAAAGCGCTTGCGGCCAGGGATCGGGGAAAACCAGCGCCTCCAGCTCGGCTACCGCCGGAAGGTCCGAGAAGTGCGGCTCTCGCCAGACAAAAGGCTCCGGTAAGGCCGCCATCAGGGTTCCCTCGAGGCCGGGAAGGCTTCCACGTAGCTGGGCACCAGGGTGCTGCTGTCGGGGCTTTCCAGCTGCACCCCCAGCGCCAAGAGCGCTTCGGCCGGCGTCCTGCATGTTGAAGCCACCTTGACTTCGGGGGGCAGCTTCAACCCCGGTGGAGCCACCACCGGCAGAGGCTGGCTTGCCAGCTCCTCCTGGCGCAGGACCTCAACGGGTGCGGTGGCTATCCAGCCTTCTTTGCAAACGAAAGGTTGTGCGTAAAACCAGCCTTTGCGGGCCGGTTGCACCGCCAGAACTTCCGCCTCACCGCTGCGGGCAGCTTGCACCAAAAGCGAGGAAAAGCCGTGGACCGGCAAATGGCAGGCCTGGGCAAACCCCCAGGCGCAAGCCAGGGTGTTGCGGATGCCGGTAAAAGACCCCGGTCCGGTGGTAGCCACCACCAGCTCCAAATCCGAAACCTTGAGCTGGGCCGCCTGCAAAACCTGGTGAACCGCTTGCAGCAGCAGGTTGGCCCGGGGCTCGGGGCTGGCCAAAGCCACCACAGAAGGGGCAGCAAGCGAAGGGGAGGCCAGTGCCACCTCCACCCGCCCGGCACAACCCAAAAGCGCCAGCACCGTTCTCACAAGCCCATTGTGCCATGGAGACCGCAAGCTGCAAGCTCTTTTGTTGTGGGAAAATCCATGGGCGATACCGGGTTTTGGAAAGAGGAGGGGCTATGAGCGAGCATCGCAAGGAAAAGGACACGCTGGGCGAGGTGATGGTGCCCGCTGAGGCTTTGTATGGCGCACAAACGGCCCGGGCTGTTGCCAACTTCCCCATTTCCGGCTGGACCATGCCGGTGGCTTTTCTCCGCGAGCTGGTGCTGATCAAAAAAGCCATGGCCGTGGCCAACGGGGAGAAGGGGCTGCTCCCCCAGGCTTTGGCCAACGCCATTGCGGCTGCCGCCGATGAAGTGCTGGAAGGGGGGCTCTGGCAGCACTTTCCGGTGGACGTCTTCCAAACCGGCTCCGCCACCTCCACCAACATGAACGCCAACGAGGTCCTGGCTTTTTTGGCCAACCGCCGGTTGGGTCCGGGGAAGGTGCACCCCAACGACCACGTGAACCTGGGGCAGTCCTCCAACGACGTGATCCCCACCGCCGCACGCATGGCGGCCTTCCAGGCGGCAAGCCAAAAGGTGATCCCGGAAGCCCAACGGGTGGTGGAGGCCCTGCGGGCCCTGGCCCAGCGCTACCGCGCCACCGTCACCCTGGGGCGCACGCACCTGGTGGACGCGGTGCCCACCACCTACGGCCGCATCTTCGAGGCCTGGGCGCGGCGTCTTGCCCGCGCCTGCGAGAGGCTTGAGCGGGACCTGGAGCCGGTGGCGGAGCTCCCGCTGGGGGGAACCGCGTTGGGTTCGGGTTTAAACGCCAATCGGGAAGCTACCGAAAAAGCGGTGGAGCTGCTGCGCCGGTGGACAGGAGGCCCCTGGCGGCTCATGGCCAATCCGGCGGTGGGCATTGCCGGTTGGGACGACCTCCAGGCGCTGGCGCAAAGCTACGGCCACCTGGCGGGGGTGCTTTTTGCCCTGGCCCAGGACCTGCGCCTGCGCAGCTCGGGACCCCACGGGGGTTTGGGAGAGCTGCAGCTGCCGGCGGTACAGCCGGGCTCCTCGCTGATGCCGGGGAAGGTGAACCCGGTGATTCCCGAAGCGGTGGCGCAGGCCGCCCTGGAAGTTCGGGGGTTAGTGCAAGCGGTGACCGAAAGCCAGGCCCTTTCCCAGCTGGACCTCTTCCACGCCGGGCCGCTTTTGATTTGGAACTTGGACACCTCCGCCCAGCTTTTGTCTTCATCTTGCCGTGTGCTGGTGGATCGCTGTCTGGCCGGGCTTGCGGTGAACGAAGAGCGTTGCCGGGAGCTGGCCTCCCGCTCGCCGGCCCTGGCCACCGCGCTGGCCCGGGAAGTGGGCTACGAACAGGCGGCGGCGGTGGCCAAGCTGGCGCAAGCCCAATCGCTTTCGGTGCTGGAAGCCGGCCGGCGTTTGGGAATCGCCGAGGAGTTGCTCCAGCGGGTTTTGGATTTGGAGCGGCTGGCCGGTGTGGTGAAGGAAGACAGCTGAACCGTCTGGCAAAACCAGCTCCCCTCCCGTGCGTACAAGGGGCCATGACGTGGGGGAGGGAGCTATCATGAAAATCCGGCTTGCGGTTTTTTTGGCGGTTTTTTGGAGCCTGGGCAGCGGTGCCGAGGCCCTGAATTCCCGACAGGTCTTTGGCCTGAAGGCCCGCAGCATCGGTCCGGCGGCCATGAGCGGTCGCATTGCCGCCATTGACGCCGTGCCGGGAAACCCGGTGACGGTTTACGTAGGCGCGGCCACCGGCGGCGTTTGGAAGTCCACCGATGGGGGGCTCACCTTTAAGCCCATCTTTGACCACGAAAAGGTAGCCGCCATTGGCGCCGTAGCGGTTTCGCCGGTCAACCCCGACCTGGTTTGGGTGGGCACCGGCGAGGGCAACCCCCGCAACTCCGCTTCCGTGGGGTACGGGGTCTGGCTTTCCCGGGACGGCGGAAAGACCTGGACGCACGTGGGGTTGGAGAAAACCGAACGCATCCACCGCATCATTCCCCACCCCCGGGACCCCAACGTGGCGTACGTGTGCGCCTTGGGCCAAATGTGGGGGGAAAATGCCGAAAGGGGCGTGTTCAAAACCACCGACGGCGGTCAAACCTGGAAGAAAGTACTGTTCGTGGACGAAAAAACCGGCTGTGCCGATTTAATTGCTGATCCCCAAAACCCCGACAAGCTCCTGGCGGCTATGTGGACCTACCGGCGCTGGCCGTACTTCTTTAAATCCGGCGGCGCAGGTTCCGGGTTGTTCCTCACTTACGACGGCGGGGCTTCCTGGAAGAAGCTTACGTCCAGGGAAGGGCTTCCCGAAGGGGAGCTGGGGCGCATTGGGCTTGCCATCTGTGCCAGCAAACCGCAGGTGGTTTACGCGCTGGTGGAAGCAAAAACCAACGTACTGCTGCGCTCGGAAAACGGCGGTGAAAGCTTCGAAAAGGTCAACGAGGGCTCGCGGGTGGGCAATCGGCCTTTTTACTACGCCGACATTTACGCCGACCCGGTTTGGCCCAACCGCATTTACGACCTGGCCACGCGGCTGGCGGTTTCCGATGACGGGGGAAAGACCTTCCGCCCGCTGGCCACCGGCCCTGCCGGCATTCACTCCGATTTCCACGCCATGTGGATCAACCCCCAAAACCCCGAGCACCTGATCGTGGGCAACGACGGCGGCGTAGCGGTTTCCGAAAACCGCGGTGAGACCTGGCGGTACGTCACCAACCTGCCGGTGGCCCAGTACTACCACGTGAACGTGGACATGGACCGCCCCTACCACGTGTACGGCGGTTTGCAGGACAACGGCTCATGGCGCGGCCCCTCGGCGGTTTGGGAAACCGGGGGCATCCGCAACCACCACTGGCAAGAGGTGGGGTTTGGCGATGGCTTTGACGTTTCGCCGGATCCCGAGGACTCCATGCGCGGCTACTCCATGAGCCAGGAGGGCTACTTGCGCCGCTGGAACCTGCGCACCGGGGAGCAAAAGGACATCCGCCCCGCGGGGCCTCCGGGGGTAAAGCTGCGCTTCAACTGGAACGCCGGCTTTGCCCAGGACCCCTTTGATCCCGCCACCATTTACTACGGTTCGCAGTTTGTGCACCGCTCCCGGGACCGCGGGGACAGCTGGGAAATCATCTCCCCCGACCTCACCACCAACAACCCCGAATGGCAAAAGCAAAGCGAAAGCGGTGGCTTGACGCCTGACGTCACCGGCGCGGAAAACTACACCACCATCCTCACCATTGCGCCCTCGCCGGTGCAGCGGGGGGTCATCTGGGTGGGCACCGACGATGGGCGCATCCACGTCACCCGCGACGGCGGCCAGACCTGGGTTTCGGTGGAGAAAAACGTCAAGGGTGTGCCCGCCAACACGTGGATCCCCCACATCGAGGCCTCCAAGCATGCGGCGGGGCGAGCGTACGTGGTGTTTGACGACCACCGTCGCTCCAACTGGACGCCCTACTTGTACGTCACCGAGGACTTCGGTGCCACCTGGAAGAGCCTCAACACCACCGAGCTGTGGGGTTACTGCCTGGTGGTGGAGGAAGACCCGGTGGACGAAAACCTCCTGTTCGTGGGGACCGAGTTTGGCCTTTACGTCTCCCAAGATCGGGGCAAGAGCTTCTGGCGGTTTGAAAACGGCCTGCCAACCGCTTCGGTCATGGACCTGGTGGTGCACCCGCGGGAGCACGATCTGGTGATTGCCACCCATGGCCGGGCGCTCTTCATCGTGGACGACATTTCGCCCCTCCGCGGGCTTTCCCAGGCGGTGCTGGCGGAGCCACTGCACCTCTTCCCCATCCAGCCCGCCCAGCAGTACCGGCGAAACCAGGGTCCGGGACCGCGCTTTCCGGGAAATACCGAGTTCATAGGGGAAAACCGTCCCTACGGGGCGCTCATTGCCTTCAGCCTTAGCGACCCCGAGCTGCCCGAGTACGACCCCGAAGAGGCCGAAACCCAGGCCCGGTCCCGCGGGGATCGGCGGGACGAGCAGGGGGAAGGGAAGGACAAAAAGCCGGAAGCCACCATCACCGTGACCGACGCCCAGGGGAAAGAGGTTCGCACCTTGAAGGTCCGGGTTTTCCGGGGCCTCAACCGGGCGGTTTGGGATTTGCGGCGAGAGGCGTTCAAAGAGCCACCCCGGGAGGAGGAGCAGTGGTGGCGGGAGAGGGGTGGCCCGGAAGTGCCACCGGGGACCTATACCGTGACCGTGGCGTACAAGGACCACAAGGCCCAGGGCACGGTGGAGGTGCTGCCCGACCCGCGGCTTTCGGTGGCAGCGGAGGCACGAGCCGCAAAATGGCAGGCCATTTTGGAAGCCGGGGCGCTGCAGGAAACCGTAGCTGAAGCCGTGGGGAACCTGGTGGAGCTCCGGGAAGACCTGAAGACCGTCTCCACCAAGCTGGCCCGCCGCATGGAAAAGGAAAAAGAAGCGCAAAAGGGCGGCAAAGGCGAAAGCACGGCGGGTAAGCTCAAGAAACAAGCGCAAGAGCTGGTGCGGCGCACCGAAGAGCTGGAAAAGCTGTTCCGCGTGCCACCAGGGACCAAGGGCATTGTGGACCTGGGTGATGCCCTTTCCACCATCCGTGAGGCCATGGGCGGGCTGCAGTCCTCCTGGGATGCCCCAACCCCCGCGCAAATGGCGACGCTTTCGGAAGGGCGGGCCAAGCTGGCTAAGGCGCTAGCGGAGCTTGAAAAGTTCCTCACCCAGGAGGTCGCGCCGTTCCGTCAGGCGGTCAAGGAGGAGGGGATTTCCTTGCTTCCGGAAACCAAAGTCCCCAGCTTGCCAGCGGCCCCATGAGGTAAGCACTGCAAGGCTTTTTGCAGGTAAAAAAGGCGGCAAGCCTGCGGGCTTGCCGCTTTTCTTTTTCTAAAAGCTGTCGCAGGCAATGTGGGGCCGCCGCTCCTGCGCCGGCGGGGGCGGGCAAGACAAGCGAGCATCCGGCTTTGCCGGTGCGAGCGGTGGGGGTTGCGGGGGGCTGAGCGAGCGGAGGGGTGCGGCCCCCGTGTCAGATGTGGGGCCGCCGCTCCGCGGCGGCAAACAGAGAAAAGACCTGCGACGGAGCGCAGGTCCCACATTTATTGTGTGCTTTGTGGGGCCGGCGCTCCTGCGCCGGCGGGGGTGGGCGAGATAAGCGAGCATCCGGCTTTGCCGGTGCGAGCGGTGGGGGTTCGGGGGGCTAAGCGAGCGGAAGGGTGGGCGGAGCGCGAGCGGCCCCCCGCGTCGAATGTGGGGCCGCCGCTCCGCGGCGGCAAACAGAAAAAAGACCCGCGACGGAGCGCGGGTCCCACATTTATTGTGTGCTCTGTGGGGCCGCCGCTCCTGCGGCGGCTAACAGAAACTTGGCGTACGAGAACGTCGGTACTTGGGTTTTTCAGGGTAGCCGCGGACTCCCCGCGGAGAAGCTCCGCACTTGCCAAGACGGTTTGGTGACGTTATGCTTGTGAATGTGGGAACGGGGTTTTCCTTTTCACTTAATCTCGACAACCTGCCGGCGCGCCGGCAAAGAGGGAGGTAACCATGGCTAAACTCAAGGAGCTTCTGGCCCAAAAGATCGCCGAGCATCGCCCCCGCACGCAAAAGCTCTTGAAGGAGCACGGGGACGTCAAGATCGGCGAGGTGACCATTGCCCAGGCCATCGGTGGGGCCCGGGGTGTGCGGTGCCTGGTCACCGACATTTCCTACCTGGATCCCTTCGAGGGCATCCGCTTCCGCGGGAAGACCATCCCGGAAACGCTCGCGGCGCTGCCCAAACCTGAAGGGTGCGAGTACCCGTTTGTGGAGGCCCACTGGTGGTTCTTGCTCACCGGCGAGGTTCCCACCTACGACGAGGTCATGGAGGTGGTGAAGGACTGGCAGGCCCGTCGCACCGTCCCCCAGTACGTCATTGACCTGCTCCGCGCCATGCCCCGGGACACCCACCCCATGACCATGTTTTCCGCGGCCATCCTTTCCATGCAGCGGGAGTCGGTCTTTGCCAAGCGCTACGCCCAGGGGATGAAGAAGGACGAGTACTGGGAGCCCATGTTTGAAGACTGCACCAACCTCCTGGCCAAGCTCCCCTCCATCGCCGCCTACATTTACCGCATGAAGTACAGGGGCGACGAGCACATCCCAGCTGATCCGAACCTCGACTGGGCCGGCAACTTCGCGCACCAGATGGGCTTTGCCAAGCCCTACGACGACGTGGCCAGGATGTACTTCATCCTCCACTCCGACCACGAGTCGGGGAACGTCTCCGCCCACACCGTGCACCTGGTGGCTTCGGCGCTTTCCGATGCCTTCTACGCGCTTTCCGCCGGCATCAACGGCCTGGCCGGCCCGCTCCACGGCTTGGCCAACCAGGAGGTCCTGCGCTGGATCCAGAACTTCCAGGCCAAGTTTGGCGGCCAAGAGCCCACCGAGGAAACGGTGCGCGAGGCGCTGTGGGAAACCCTGCGTTCAGGCCAGGTGATCCCCGGCTACGGCCACGCGGTGCTGCGCAAGACCGACCCGCGCTTTACCGCACAGATGGAGTTTGCCGACAAGCACATGCCCGACGATCCGCTGTTCAAGCTGGTGAAGCTCATTTACAAAGTGGCGCCGCAGGTGCTCATGGAGCACGGCAAGGCCAAGAACCCCTGGCCCAACGTGGATGCGCACTCCGGCGTCATCCAGTGGCACTACGGCTTGCGGGAGTGGGACTTCTACACGGTGCTGTTCGGTGTGGGCCGGGCGGTGGGCGTGCTGGCCAACATCACCTGGGACCGGGCTTTGGGCTACCCCATCGAGCGGCCCAAGTCGGTGACTACGCAAATGCTGGAAGACGTGGCTTCGGGCAAGATCAAGCCCGAGGATTTGGGTTCCGAGTAGCGGTCCTCCTTTTTCCTTTCGAAACGCGCCCTTCGGGGCGCGTTTTTTTCTTAAGTGGCCAGAGCGGCTTGCTTAAGCGCATGAGTTTCCAGAAGCACGGCCTGGCGCACGCTCCGGCATTCCAGGATTTCCTCTTCGGAAGCTCCCGCCAGCGAAAGGGCCTGACGAAGGGTGAGGCTATCGGGTTGGCCTTCGGCGGCGAGCACGATGTGTGCTGCGCCGTCCTTCCACTCCCAGGCCACAATGCCGGGGTGATCGGGGCGGGGTAAGGGGCGGGGGAACCACACCAGGTAGGCGCAGCCACGGACCGATTTGCCCAGGGAGGGGGTTTGCGGGGCAAGGGCTTCCACGTGGGTGATGCGCAGGCCATCGGGAAGGGTGTGGTTGATCTTTTCCACCAGCTCCGGGGTGATGGGGCCGGTGCAGTCCACGTCAAAAAGCTCGGCCAGGGCTTCCATGCCCACGGGGAGGGCGGGGCCCATGGAGAGGCGGATGTGGGGGTTGAACCCCTCGGTGAAGCGCACCGGAGCGCCGGAAGCCCGCAGGGCCCGTTCCAGAAGGTCCATAACCTGCCGATGGGAAAGCCAGCGAGCTTCGCCCAGCTTTTGAAAGGTAAAGCGGTAGCGGGCGGTTTTTTCCGGCTGCTGAGGGGGTTCGGAAGGCGGGGGGATGCGCGGCACCGGGCGCAAGCGGTAGGCGGCGTTGCGGGCCCGGGCAAGAGCCGGTGCTTCTTCCCCCACCACCGGCAGCGTGGGTTTGGCCAGCTGGGTATCCACCCCATCGCCGGGGACGCCGCAACGCATGCAGTCGCCCCACCGGCAGTCGGGGGTGGCGGCTTCCAGGTAGGCCCGCCGCCTTTCCGCCTTGAGGTAGCCCTTGCGCACCAGGGGATCAATGACATCCCAGGGCAGGGTGGCCCCCAGGTCCCGGGGCCCCAGCTCCGCCTCCCAGGAAAGCCCTGCCTCGGCCCCCGCCTGTCGCCAGGCGTCCAGGTTGAGCCACTCCCCCCAGCCGTCGAACACCGCCCCCAGGTCGTGGGCGCGGGCAATAACCCGGGAAAGACGGCGGTCCCCCCGGGACAAAAGCGCCTCCAGGGCCGCTTCTTCCGGCTCCACCCAGGTGAGCTTGGCCCAGCGGATGGGGCGAAACGCTTTCTTGAGCAGCTCAATGCGTTGCTGCAAAAGGGGGACGGGGCCAAAGGGCTCCCACTGGAAAGGCGTTACCGGCTTGGGCACGAAAGGTCCCACCGAAACCTTCACCTCGGCGTGGTGGTTGCCCACCCGGCGGGCCGCTTGCAGGATCTCCCGGGCTAGACGAGAAAGCTCCAGTACGTCCTCGTCGGTTTCCGTGGGCAGCCCAATCATGGCGTACACCTTGATGAGGTTCCACCCTTTGGCGTAGGCCACCTCTGCGGCGGCAATCATGTCGGCGTTGGTGAAGGTCTTGTTGATGACCCGCCGCAGGCGGTCGGAACCGGTTTCCGGAGCAAAGGTAAACCCCGATTTGCGCACCCGGCTTACGGCATCGGCCAGCGCCACGGAAAAGGACTCGGCGCGCAGGGATGGAAGGGAAACCCCGACCCTTCGATTTTTCAAACGCTCGGCCAGATGCCAGGCCAGAGGCTCAATTTGCGAGTAGTCAGCGGTGGAAAGCGACAAAAGCCCCACCTCCGGATAGCCGGTGGCGTCCACGTGGGCTTCCAGGGTGGCCAGCACGGTGGCGGGGTCGTGCTCCCGCACCGGGCGGTACCAGTACCCCGCCTGGCAGAACCGGCACCCCTGGGTGCACCCCCGCACCACCTCCATGCCCAGGCGGTCCTGCACCACCTCCACCACCGGCACCAGCGGCGGATTGGGCACATCTTCGGGGGAAAGCTGGGGCACAAAGACCCGCTTCACAGGGAAGGGGACCCGGGGGTCAAGGGCTTCCCAGCGCCCCCCCAGGGCCGGGTGGTCGGCCGCTTCCCAGCGGTAAAAGCGGGGGACGTACCAGCCCTCCACCTGCGCCAGGCGCAGGAGGAGCTCCTGCCGGCTCCAGGCTTGTTCTTTGCTCTGCTTGACCAGGTCCAGAAGCGCGGGAAGCAGCACCTCACCGTCGCCAATGGCAAAAGCGTCGAAGAAATCCGCCACCGGTTCGGGATTGGCCATGCAGGGTCCACCGCCCACGATAAGGGGGTGGCGCTCGTCCCGCTCTGTGGCAAAACGGGGGATGCCCGCCAGGTCCAGAAGGTAGGGGACGTTGATGTAGTTGAGCTCGGTTTGCAGGGTGATGCCGATGATGTCGAACTCGAAAGCGGGGCGGTAGGACTCCAGCGAGTAAAGCGGGATGCCCTGCTCGCGCATGGCCTGTGCCATGTCCGGCCAGGGGGCAAAGGTGCGCTCGCAGAGGGTGTCGGCCCGGCGGTTGGCGATGTGGTAAAGGATGCGGGTTCCCTGGTGCGACATGCCAATTTCGTAGGTGTCGGGGAAGGCCAAAAGCAGGCGCACGGAAACGTCATTCCAGTTCTTGCGGACGAGGTTTTTCTCCAGGCCCAAATAGCGCCCTGGCTTGGTCACCCGCGGCAAGATCCGCTCGAGCTTTGCGCGAAGGTCGCTCACCAGCACACCCCCATGGTACGACACCCCCTTGCAATGATCATGGACAACCGCTGGGGGCTCGGTATTCCCTTAGGGCTTGCCCTCGCCCTGGCTTAACGCTTTTGCCTGGGTCTCCTGCAACTGCGCCAGCGTGTAGGGCTTTTGCAGGTAAAAGGTGTGGGGTTGCTCCAGGGCCTTGCTCACCCGCTCATCGGGGGCAAAGCCGGAGGAAAGGATTACCGGCAAATCCGGGTGGCGCTGGCGAACGGCTTCCAGCACCTCAAAGCCCGAAACCTCGGGCATGAGCAGGTCCAAAATGACGGCATCCACCGGCAAGCCCTCCTCCACCAGGCGGAGGGCCTGGGAGCCGGAGTTTGCGGAAACGGCCTCCATGCCCAGGGCGGAAAGGGCCTGCTCCAGCCCCTCCCGCACCTGGGGGTCGTCGTCCACCAGGAGGATGCGTTTGCTCACCGCGGGGAGCTCGCCTTTGGGAGCTTCCTCAGGAGCCACCGGCAACCACAGCCGCACCTTGGTGCCCACGCCTGCGGTGCTTTCCACCGTAACCGTGCCCCCGGCGTGGGTGGCCGCAGCTTTGGCCAAAGTGAGCCCTACGCCCTGGTGAGCCGTGCGGTCGCGGGTGGTGAAGAAGGGGTCAAAGACGAAGGGGAGGTGTTGCCGGCTAATGCCGTGACCTGTATCGGCCACCTCCACCACCAAGTACTTCCCCGGGGGGAGATCCGGGGCATCCGGTGCGCCTGGGATTTGCGCTTCAAAAAAGCGTACTTCTACCGGTGCGCCCCGGCGGCTGGCTTCAAAGGCGTTGCATACCACCGCTTCAACCGCTTCCTGGAGGGTGACGCGGTTGCCCCGAATGACGGGAAAGCGAGCAGGGGTTTCCACGTGCAGAGAACCTTCGGGGTGCAGACGGGAGGCGGCAGAAATGCCCGCCACCAGATCGCCAGCCGAAAAGCTCTCGCTTTGGATTTGCCTTTCCGACCCCGCCAGGAGGGCCACCCGCTGGATCAGGGCCCGTTGCCGCTCTTGAGCGGCCCACAGCGGGCGAAGCTCAGAAGCCAGATCGGGATGGGCTCGGGCCAGGTTTTCCAGGGCACTCACTTCCACCTGAAGGATGTTGTTGCCCTCGTGGGCCAGGCCGGCCAAGAGGTGTTGCAGGGAGGTCAAACGAGAGGCCAGCTCCAGTCGTTTTTCCCGTTCCTCCTCGCGGGTGATGTCGGCGGTGATCACGCAATAGCCCGCAAAATTGCCGTGGGCATCCCACCAGGGAGCGGCGGTGATGTGAACCTGGCGAATGCCTTTCCCGGCCATGCGGACCCGCGCTCGTAAGCTTACCGGCTCTGGCGGTGGTGGGCCAGCGAGAAGCTGTTTCAGTCGCCTTTTGGCTTCAGGATCGTTAAAGGCCACAACGTTTCTTCCCCGGGCTCGCTCCACAGGAACGCCAAACACCCGCTGGAAGGCGGGGTTGGCATCTAAAAGCCGCCCTTGGGGGTCCACCAGCAGGATGGGCTCCCCCACGGTTTCAAACAAGCTGCGGAAGCGGCGCTCACCTTCCTGGAGAGCAGCCACCACCTCAGCAAACCGTTGGCGCAACAGGGAAAACTCAGCAATATCGCGGCCCTGGGGAGTACTTGCCAGCGCGCCCTGTGCCGCTAGCTGTGTATCGCGCAAAAGGCTATCCAAAGGGGCGGCTAAATAGCGCCACAAGAGATGCACGCCGAGGGCCGTAGCTGGAAGCAGTAGTACCCCCAGGATGCCCGCTAAGCTCGACTCCGGTAGCGGGACCCCTTTGGCCACTAACGTGTGAGAAAGAATGACCACGGCTACCGCCCCGCCGGTGAGGCTGAAAGCCGCCCCCACCAGATGAAACCCAAACGGTGAACCCCGCCCTCCTTTAGAGACCAGGCTCACTTCCCACAGCACCGGCGAAACCCAGCGGAGCATCGGCCAGCTTAAGGCAAAACCGCAGACGGAGTTGGTGATGGCCCAGGTAACGGCTAAGGTTTGCGGATCGCTTTCGCCCCCTGCGCCGAGGAGCTGTTGCAGGGATACGCCGGTCACTGCAGCTGCGACCGACGCTGCCGCCGAGGATGCTGCCAAAAGCCCAACGTCTTTAGTACTTTGAAGGAACGGGCTGCCCCGAAAGGCGCGGAAGAGCAATAAGGGCAACGCACCCTGCATGAAGTTAGCGGGGGAAAAAGCCAAAGCCGTGAGCGGATCTGCCACCAGCAAGTTGGAAAGCAGCGGGAACAGCACCCCGACCGCCACGCCCGCCCAACCGAACCAAAGCGCTAGGACGAACTGCACCGCCACCGCCGGCCAGAGCTGGGAAACCGCTCCTCCTACGGGCAGGGAGATGGTTCCCCCCACTGCCAGGAAAAAGCCCAAAAGCCCTAAACCTGCCAGCCCTGCCTTTAAAGAAAACGGGGCCTGTTTCCAGGGAAAGAGCGGCACCGCCGGCAGCGGGGGGACCTGGCCGGAAATACGCATGGTTACGGTTTGGCCCCCTGTTCGATCCACTCCCGAATGACCTGCAGGTCCTGTTCGGCAAGCTTCCGGGAGGAGAAGATCCCGCGGGGCATCCCCTTGCCTTCCTTGGCGGTGTGCTGCAGCTTGTGCCAGAGGTAGGAGTTTTGCGGATCTCCCGGAGCTACCAGCAAGAGCTCTGGCACCTCCTGCGATTTTTTGCCCACTAAGCTGGCATAACCCTTGTCAGCGGAAAGGTCCAAGCCCTTCTTGGGGCGGTCGCTGCTGTGACAATCGCCGCACTCTTTGACAAAAATCGGCTCTACATCCGCTTTGTACGAGCGAGGTACTTGCGAAAATGCCAGGGCTGTGCCCAAGACCCCAATAAATGCCAAAGCGCCAACCCGCATCATCCCTCCCTTTTTAGCCGAGGGCCAACCCTCGGTGGGGGCTTAACACCCCTGGCGTTATTAAGAAAATAGCACACTCCAATTATTCCCGGGAGGCCGGCGCTACACTGAGGTCGTGCGCATTGTGACCACACACCTGGGCGCTGATTTTGACGCCCTGGGGGCCATGGCCGGCCTTTTGCTTTTGGACCCCCAGGCGAAGATCGTTTTCTCAGGCTCGCAGGAAGCCGGCGTGCGTCGTTTTTTGCAGCAGGAAAGGCCTCCCTTGCCGGAGCTGCGGCTTAAGGAGCTGCGCCGCGCCCGCATTGAGGCCGCTTGGGTGGCGGACTGCTCGTCGCTGCGGCGGTTAGGGGAGGTGGGGGAGCTCATCCTCCGTGCCGGCTGTCCGGTGACGGTGGTGGACCACCACCCGGAGCCGGAAGACCCCATCCCCAGCGCCCAGGTGCTCCCCTTGCCCCCGGGCGGTGCCGGCGCTACCTGCACCGTGGTGGGTTGGGAGCTGAAGCAACGGGGTATCCAGCCGGACCCGCTCACCGCTTCGCTTTTGCTCTTGGGCATTTACGAGGACACCGGCGGCCTTACCTACGCCGACACCCGCCCCGCCGATGCGCAAATTGTGGCCTGGCTTTTGGAGTGCGGGGGTCGTCTGGAGTGGGTGCGGGCTTACGTGTTGCGGCCGCTGGAGCCCGAGCAGCTGGAGCTTTTGAACACCCTAGTGGCCGGGGCGGTGGAGCACAACGTGGCCGGAGTGCGGGTGGTGGTGAGCGTGGCGCGCCCCTCGGAGCGGGTGGAGGAAGCAGCGTACGTGGTGCACCGCTACGCCGAGATCTTTGCGTTGCCGGTGGTGCTGGCAGTCCTGGAGGTCCCGCCACAATTGGTGGTCATTGCCCGCTCCTCCCACCCCCGCCTGCACGCCGGCCAGCTGCTGGCGCCGCTGGGAGGGGGTGGGCACGCCACTGCCGCGGCAGCCCGCATCAAGGGCCGTTCGGCGGTGGAGGTGGCCGAGGAGCTTTTGGCCGCGGTCAAACGGCAACTGGGGGGTGGCCTTAAGGCCTCCGATATAGCTTCCCCCACGGTTTTTGCCGTGGAGGGCACCGCTTCGGTGAACGAGGCCAAGGAACGCATGGTGCGCTTGCGCATCAACGCCATGCCGGTGTTCAGCCAGGGGCGACCGGTGGGTTTGGTCACCAGGCAAATCCTGGACAACGCCCAGACCCACGGCTTGGGCGAGCGGGCGGTGGTCGCGGTGATGCGGCCTTCGGTGCCGGTGGTTTCGGGGGAGACGCCCCTGGAGGAACTGGAGCACCTGTTTGTGGAGGAGCGGGAGCGTCTGGTGCTGGTGGAGCGCCCATCCGGCTACGGGGTCATCACCCGCATGGACCTCTTCCGCCGTCTTTACGAAAGGCAAACCCAGCAAAGCCTTGTGGTGAGCCACCGTTTGAGCGGTGGCCGGC
>FWWL01000272.1_pt1 | contig 150876 bp, 132 predicted proteins | sample 2228331 | NCBI WGS metagenome assembly FWWL01 (sample SAMEA103939775, study PRJEB20133) | metagenome | reverse complement strand
AGCCGGCGAGCGGCCGGCGACCGACGGCGCGCGGCTGGCGCACCGGCAGGGCGAAGCGCCGCTGGCCGCGCAGATGCGCCTCGGCCACCATCAGCAGCACGACGAGCAGCAGCATGACGCAGGCGATCTGGGCCGCGCCGGCCAGCGAGTTGCGATTGATCCAGGTGGTGTAGATCGAGAGCGTCAGCGAGCGAACGCCGAGATACTCGCTCGCCCCGATGTCGTTGAGCGTCTCGAGCAGCGCCAGCGTCAGCCCGGCGGCAAGAGCCGGGCGGGCCATGGGCAGTCCGACGCGCCAGAACAGCCGGCCCGGCGCTGCGCCGAGCGTACGCGCCGATTCCACGATGGCCGCGGCCTGCAGACCGAACAGGGCGCGGACGCTCAGATAGACGTAAGGGTAGAGCACCAAGGCCATGATCACGATCGCGCCCGGCAGGTTGCGCGGATCGGGAAACCAGTAGTCGCGCAGCGATCGCCAGCCGGTCAGCGCGCGCAGCGCGCTCTGGAATGGGCCCTGAAAGCCGAGCATTTCGACATAGACATAGGCGGTGATGTAGGTCGGGAGCGCCAGCGGCAGCACCAGAAGCCATTCGAGCGGGCGCCGGCCTGGAAACTCGTACTGCGTCACCAGCCAGGCCGTGCCGACACCGATCAGGGCGCAGAGCACACCGACGCCGAGCAGCAGGCGACTGGTATCGGCCAGCGCCGCCGGCAGGACATTCGCCGCCAGATGCGGCCAGATCGACGCCGCCTGCGGCGAGAGGGCCGTGTAGGCGAGCGCCAGGACAGGCAGCAGAGCGAGGCCGGCGCCCAGCAGCGCGGCGAAGACCAGAAACGTCGACGGCCGCCACGCGAGTGGCGACCGTCGGGGTTCGGAAAGGGAAACGCCGATGCTCAATTGTCGAAGCCGACCTTGTCAACGAGATCCGCCGCGGCCTTGCGGTTCTTGGCGACGTCACCGAGCGGGGTGGTGTCCGGGGTGATGGTGCCGAGCAGCTTCACCGCCGCGCTCTCCTTCACATCCGCGTTGACCGGGAACTCGAAATTGCCGTCGGCATAGAGCGTCTGCGCCTTCTCGCCGAGCATGTATTCGATCAGCTTGACGGCGCTGTCCTTGTTCGGGGCGTTCTTGGCGATCGCCGCGGCCGAGACGTTCACATGGGTGCCGCCATTGGCGAAGGTCGACTTGAGCGGCTTGATCGCCTCGTACCAGCTCTTCTGCTCGTTCTTCGCCTCGCTCATCAGGCCGATATAGTAGGTGTTCATCACCGCGATGTCGCACTGGCCCGACAGGATGTCACGCGCCACGTCGCGGTCGCCGCCGCCCGGCTTGCGGGCAAGGTTGGCCTTGAGGCCCTTCAGGAAGTTTTCGGTCTTCTCGGCGCCGTTGCGGGCGAGATAGGCGGCGAAGAAGGCGTTGTTGTAGGGGTGCTGGCCCGAGCGGATGCAGACCTTGCCCTTCCATTTCGGGTCGGCGAGGTCCTCATAGGTGATCGCGTCCTGCTTCACCCGCTCCTTCGAGACGACGACGATGCGGGCGCGCTGGGTCAGCGTGACCCAGTTGTCGGCCGGGCCGCGCAGCGCGGCGGGGACCGTCTTGTCGACGAGCGCGGATTTGATCGGCTGGGTGATGCCGGCATCGACCAGGGCGTTGATCTGGCCGACATCGACCATCAGCATGACGTCGGCGGGGCTGTTGGCGCCCTCAGCGGCGACGCGCTCCTGCAGACCGTCCTTCAGGAAGACGGCGTTGACCTTGATGCCCGTGTCCTTGGTGAAGGCATCGAGAACGGGATTGAGCAGAGCGGGTTCGCGCGTCGTGTAGAGGTTCACGCTCTGGGCGAGGGCCGGGACTGCCAGCAGGCAGGAGGCCAGGGCCAGCGTGGAGAGTCGGATCGCGTGGGTCATGGTCGGCTCCTTCGGGTTCAAGGCCCGTTTCTTGATGTTGCCGAGGGAGCGGTAGTGTGCGGGTCGCGGTGCGTCAACCGAAAAACCCTTTGAGATCAGTCTCTTAAAGGCGTTCTAATCTGTTGCGAGATTTGATTTCTTCTAAAGAGCGAGGCGGTCCGGCTTGCGATTTCCGGGGCGTCGTTCGGCACCGATGCAGGGCGGTGGCTCCGATCTCGCTAATCAGTCGGCGATCAGCGAGATCATCCGCACGGGGCCGCGACGGACCGGATCGAGCGTACCGCGCAGCACGAAGCGCTCATTGGCATCGCTGGCGAGGTTGTCGTCGTGCAGGCTGGCCTCGCGCAGCAGCATCTGCCGTCGCACCGTTCGCGCCTGCGCCTCGAGGCGGGAGATGCCGACGCGCTCGTCGATCTCGCGGCGCTGGCTCTTGCTGAGATCCGCCGCGCGGAAGTCGCGAAAATCGCGCGGGCTGTAGGGAAAGCGCGAGCCGCCCATGAAGGTGCGGACCTTGCCGTCGAGGACGACGCTGTCGCCGGGCCGCAGCGTGAAGTCGCGCAGCAGGGAGACGCGGCGCTCGCCCGCCTGGACGATGGCGGGACGGCAGGCGGCGGCGTCCTTTGTCGTCTCGAAGGCATAGGCCATCGGCAGCGACCGGTAGCGCTTGCCGTCGGCCGACTGGGCCTCGCCGATGTCGCTGACGCCACCGGAGAGGCGGAAGACCTTGACCGGGATGCCCGGATTCATCGCCTGGCAGAGCGCCTCATGGGCCGGAAGATCGGCGCTGCCGCGCAACCGGCCGATCGGCGCGTGAAAGCCGTCGCAGAGCCTCACGCAGAATGTGCGGCTGCCATCGTTCAGCGCCGCGAGCCGGGATTCGGGGGTACGCCGAGAGCGGGCGGCGGCCGGGTCGGTCGCCGCACGCTGACGGAAGGGGTTGAGATCGACCGGCGGATGGGCAAGCCGGCCATCCGGTGCCGTCTGCAGCAAGGGGATCTGCCAGCCCGAGCGGGCCGGCGCATAGGCGGTGGGGCGGGCCATGGCCTGAGGGGCGTAGCCGGCGGACTGGGCGCGTCGCGCCTCGCGGTTCGCGGCCTCCTGAAGGTGGAAGGCGCGGATGCCGGCGTCGTCCTCGGCCTGAACGAGCGAAACCGTGAGAACCGTCACACCGACGCCGAGGGCGACACCGAGTGCACCGAGCGCTGCGAGGCGGGCCGAACGGCGGGGTTGCGCCGCCGCGACCGGCGGCAGACCCTCACGCAGACCGGCCACCGGTCTCGCCACCTCACGGACACGCAACATCGCGTCAACTCCACTCTACGCTCGATGACCCGTCCGCCGCCGGATCGGTGTAGTTTACTTTTTGTTAAGCTTCAACGACCGGGCCAAGGTCGCGAGCCGAAACAGGCGGGGATGCTTAACGCCTCCGGCTCGCGCGGAACTGACGTCAGAGAACGGCGAGGAGCACGCCGATCCACATGCCGAACAGTGCGACGACGCCCAGCGCGAAAACCGGAGCGCGCAGCCGCAGATCGTTGGAGCCGACATGGATGACGGTGTGGACGACCCGGCTCGCGACATAGAGCCAGGCCAGCGCCGCCATGATGTAGCTGGTCGCACCGACCTCCATCGCCAGCATGATCAGCGCGAAGAAGATGACCGGCGTCTCGAACTGGTTGGCGAAATTCGCAGCCGCCAGGCGGGCCGGCTGGGGATAGGCTTCCGTCGAGACCGCGACATCCGCCATCCGGACCTGCTTGCCGGCGAAGGCCTGCTTGCGCCGCAGGAAGAGGATGCCGAGCACGACGAACATCCAGAGGATCAGGGCGAGCGCGGGATAGACCAGCTTGAGCGACATCCTGCGTCTCCGACCGCCTCGCATGCGCCGCCATCCGTCGGCGGCGCGCGGCAAGCCAAGCAACCCGGCCCGCCGAAAGCAAGCATGGCGACCCCGCGAAGGGCCGCCATGGATCAGAAGTCGGTGGATAGCGGCTGGAGCCGGCGTCAGGAGCGCGTCGGGTAGTTCGGGCTTTCGCGCACGATCGTCACGTCATGGACATGGCTCTCGCGCAGGCCGGCGCTGGTGATGCGGATGAAGCGCGCCTTGGACTGGTAATCCTTCAGGTCCTTGCCGCCGACATAGCCCATGGCGGCACGCAGGCCGCCGGCCAGCTGGTGCAGAACCCCGGAGACCGGACCCTTATAGGCGACCTGGCCCTCGATGCCCTCGGGCACGAGCTTCAGCGCGTCCTTGATGTCCTGCTGGAAGTAGCGGTCGGCCGAGCCGCGCGCCATCGCCCCGACCGAGCCCATGCCGCGGTAGGATTTGTAGGAGCGGCCCTGGTAGAGGAAGGTCTCGCCGGGCGTCTCGTCGGTGCCGGCCAGCAGCGAGCCGACCATGGCGCAGGAGGCGCCGGCGGCGAGCGCCTTGGCGAGATCGCCGGAATATTTGATGCCGCCATCGGCAATGACCGGGATTCCGGCCTTGGACGCAGCGGAAGCCGCGTCCATCACCGCGGTGAGCTGGGGCACGCCGACGCCCGCGACGATGCGGGTGGTGCAGATCGAGCCCGGGCCGATGCCGACCTTGATCGCATCCGCGCCGGCATCGATCAGCGCCTGGGCGCCGCCGGCGGTGGCGACGTTGCCGGCGATGACCTGGACGGCGTTGGAGAGCCGCTTCACCCGCGTCACCGCTTCCAGCACCTTGGCGGAATGGCCGTGAGCGGTGTCGACGACGATGAGGTCGACGCCGGCGTCGATCAGCATCTCGGAGCGTTCGAAGCCGAGATCGCCGGTGGTGGTCGCCGCCGCCACCAGCAGGCGGCCCTTGGCGTCCTTGGCGGCGCTGGGATGGGCCACCTGCTTCTCCATGTCCTTGACGGTGATCAGGCCGATGCAGCGGTGGTGATCGTCGACGACGAGCAGCTTCTCGATGCGGAACTGATGCAGGAGGCGGCGCGCCTCCTCCTGGGTGACGCCCTCGCGCACCGTGATCAGCCGGTCCTTGGTCATGATCTCCGAGACGGGCTGTTCGGGGTTCGCGGCGAAGCGGACGTCGCGGTTGGTCAGGATGCCGACGAGCTTGCCCTTGTGGCCCTGCGGGCCGCGCTCGACCACCGGAATGCCGGAGATCGAATGGTGCTTCATGATCGCGAGCGCATCGCCCAGCGTCTCGTCGGGGAAGATCGTGATCGGATTGGCGACCATGCCCGATTCGAACTTCTTGACGAGGCGGACCTGAGCGGCCTGCTGGTCGGCCTCCAGGTTGCGGTGGACGACGCCGAGGCCGCCGTTCTGGGCCATGGCGATCGCCATCTTCGCTTCCGTCACCGTGTCCATGGCGGAGGCGATGATCGGCAGGTTCAGCGAGATCGTCTTGGTGAGCTGCGTGCGGATGTCGACATCCGCCGGCATGACCTCGGAGGGGCCCGGCTCGAGCAGCACGTCGTCGAAGGTGAGACCGTCGCGAATCAGGCCGTCGAGCATTTGGGACATCGTCAACTCCGACACCGGACTGGCCGGCTCTGCTGCGGTCTTGCGGGAGGCGCCCGCGACCGGGTTGACGAGGCCCGTTAGCACGGGCTCCCCGTGGCCGCTAGACCGTCGCGCCACAAATTTTGCTGCGGCGCGGCGAAGAGAAGGGCGACCGTGGCGCGGGCCTATCCCTGGCGCTGCGGATTCGAGCGCACGGCGCCGGCGGGCAGCCGCGGCGTGCTCGGCGCGACACCGAAACAGCCGGCCTCGAAGACCGTGCGGCCCTCGCGGTTGGCGATCTCCTGGCAATCCTTCTGGCGCATGCAGTTCATCACGCGCAGGCCGTCGCCATAGCCGGGCGAAACCACGGTCTGGGCACAGCCGATCTCCCAGCTCGTCGAGGGTTTGGGCGCCGGCTGGGTCTGGGCGGCACGCCCGCCCGTGCCGGCCAGGCCCAACCCGGCCAGAAAGCAGAGCCCGGTGAGCCGGGCGGCCCGGCGCAGGGCGGGGAAGGGAAGGCGGTCGAACATCGGAGGTCTCCGGAACGGTGGGTTGAGCCCCTGTGCCGTTCAAATGGGGACCGGGAGGGACGGCAGGCACGGTGCAAAACGCATGGCGGGGCTGCTCTGGTGCCCGCCCCGCGAACGAAACGCATGGCGGCCTTGCGCGTTGCGCCCGGTCTGGAGGCGATTCCGCACCGATCCTGCCCTCGTCTTGCCCGGCTCCGGGCGCTAAGGCTGCCATCTCCCGCGAGGACATCCGTCTTGCAGCGCGCCAAGCTCCTGCCCCTGATCGTCGCCTGTGCGCTGTTCATGGAGAACACCGATTCGACGGTGATCGCGACCTCGCTGCCGGTGATCGCGCAATCGCTCGGCGAGGACCCGATCGCGCTGAAGCTGGCGCTGACCTCCTATCTCGTCAGCCTCGCGGTCTTCATCCCGATCTCGGGCTGGATGGCCGACCGTTATGGCGCGCGTACGATTTTCCGGGCGGCGCTGGCGGTGTTCATGCTCGGCTCGGTGCTGTGCGCGCTGTCGAACTCGCTCGGCGCCTTCGTCGGCGCGCGCTTCGTGCAGGGCATGGGCGGGGCGATGATGGTGCCTGTCGGCCGGTTGGTCATCCTGCGCAGCGTCAGCAAGGCCGAGCTCGTCGGCGCGCTGGCCTATCTGACCGTGCCGGCGCTGGTCGGCCCGGTGGTCGGGCCGCCGCTCGGCGGCTTCATCACCACCTATTTCGACTGGCGCTGGATCTTCTTCATCAACATTCCGATCGGGATCGTCGGCATCGTGCTGGCGAGCCTGTTCTTCGAGGATGTCCGCGAGGAGGACGTCGCCCCGCTCGACATCCACGGCTTCCTGCTCTCGGCCTTCGGCTTCGCCAGCCTGATGCTGGGGCTGGCGACGGGCGGGCGCCATCTCGTGCCCGAGGCGGTGTCCTATGGCTGTGTCGCCGCGGGCATCGCATCGCTCGTCGCCTACTGGTTCCATTCGCGGCGGGTCGCCCATCCCGTGCTGAACCTGTCTCTGTTCAGGATCCCGACCTACCGGATCGGCGTGATCGGCGGCTCGATCTTCCGGACCGGGATCGGTGCGATTCCCTTCCTGCTGCCGCTGATGCTGCAGCTCGGCTTCGGGCTCGACGCGCTGCAATCGGGGCTGATCACCTTCGTCTCGGCGGCGGGCGCGCTTTTGATGAAGACGGCGGCCAAGACCATCCTCGCCCGCTACGGCTTCCGGCGCGTGCTGACCGTCAATGCCGTCGTCGGCGCGGCCTTCCTCGCGGCCTCGGGGCTGTTCACGCCGTCGACGCCGCATTGGATCATGCTGTTGGTGCTGTTGGTCGGAGGCTGCTTCCGCTCGCTGCAGTTCACCGGCATCAACGCGCTGAGTTATGCCGACATCTCCAACCGGGACATGTCGGGCGCGACCAGCCTGTCGAGCGTAGCGCAGCAGCTCTCGCTCAGCATGGGTGTCACCATAGGCGCCTTTGCGCTGGAGGCGGCCAACCTCGTCCAGGGCGGGGGCGCGCTCGGTGCGGCCGATTTCTGGCCCGCCTTCGTGCTGGTCGGACTGATCTCGGCCTCGTCCGTGCTGATGATGGCGCGGCTCGCCCCCGATGCCGGGGCCGAGGTCTCGGGGCACATGCTGGCCGAGCCGCCTCCCAGCGCCCGCAAGGCGACGGCTCAAGCGATCGCCGACCAGAAGCCGCTGGAGTGAGCTGTGATCGTTTGAGTGTAATGCAACCTTGCATTACATTTGCGCTTTAGGGAGGGCGGCTGGATGGCGACATTGACCGTGACCGAGCGCGGACAGGTGACCTTCCGCAAGGAGGTCCTGCAGCATCTCGGCATCAAGCCGGGCGAGAAGATCGAACTCGAACTGCTGCCCGATGGCCGGGCCGCCCTGAGCGCGGCGCGGCCGTCCGGAACCATCGACGGCTTTCTCGGGCTTCTCGCCGGAAAATCGACGGCGGTTGCCACGATCGACGAGATCAACGAGGCCGCCGCCCGAGGCTGGGCCGGTCAGGAATGAGGATCACCGTCGATAGCAACATCCTCATCCGCGCCGTCGTCCGCGATGACGCAGAACAGGCGAGACGCGCCAAGCAATGCCTGAGGGAAGCGACCGTGATCGCGGTGACGCTGCCGTGCTTGTGCGAATTCGTCTGGGTGCTGCGCCGGCTCTATTGCTTTCAGCCGGCCGAGATTTCGGCGGCGATCCGGGCGCTTCTCGCCGTTGCCGCCGTCGAGACCAACCGGCCCGCCGTCGAGGCCGGCCTCGCCATGCTCGATGCGGGAGGCGATTTCGCCGATGGCGTGATCGCCCAGGAGGGCGCCTGGTTAGGCGGATCGACCTTCCTGTCCTTCGACCAGACGGCGGTGACCCTGCTGACGGCTCAGGGCAGAGAGGCGCAGCGACCCTGAGGCTCTCGGGGTTAGGCGCAGAGGATGGGCCAAGGACCGATCTTGCCATCTGCCGCGGCGGCGGGCGAGCATGAGGCATGGATCCGACGAAACCTCGCGAAGCGGCTGACTACGACCTCGCGATCGGCGATGGCGCGATGCGCCTGAAGCTCGCGGAAGCGCGTCTGACGCTGAGCGACGAGGGCATCAGCTATGCGCTCGACGGACGGGACGGGCTGCGCCCCTACTCGCAGTTGCGCTCGGTGCGGATCCAGGCCATCCACGGCGCCAAGAGCAACCCCTGGGAGGCGATGATCGAACTCGTTTTCGATCGCGGCCTGCCGCTGCAGGTTCATTCCGGCACGCCGCTGGGCGGCAACGATCCCGAGCGCGATCCCGTCTTCATCGCCTTCGTCGAGGATCTGCACCGGCGGATTCCGCCGCAGGACGCCGCGCGCATCCGCTTCCTGCGCGGGGTGCCGGAGGGCCGGCACCGCGTGCTGCAGATCGCGCTTGTCATCGCCCTGATCGTCTTCGGCGGCGCGGGCGGCTTCATCCTGCTGAAGACGGCGGGCGGCACCATCCCCGTTGCGGAGATGATGTTCCCGATGCTCGGGCTGATCGGCTTCGGGGTGTGGATCTGGCACTCGGTGGAGAAGAGCAAGCCAGGGACCTACAGACCCGACAGGCTGCCGACAGACCTGTTTCCGGAGCGGGACTGAACGGCCGCCGCCGCGCCGCTGCCGGACCTCTGGCTCAGGCCGCGTCCTCGCCCGGTTCTTCGGTCTTCCGACGGAACCCTGTCGCCAGCACATAGAGTTCCGAGGAATCGGCGCGGCTCGATGCCGGCTTGATGTTGCGCACGGTGGTGAAGTCGCGCTTGAGCCCCGCCAGCAAGGTCGCGCTGTCGCCGCCCTGGAACAGCTTGGCGAGGAAGAAGCCGCCGGGCGCCAGCACCGCATGGGCGAAGTCGAGCGCAGCCTCGGCGAGCGCGATGATCTTGATGTGGTCGGTCTTCTTGTGGCCCGTGGTGTTGGCGGCCATGTCGGACATGACGCCGTCGGCGCGGCCGCCGAGGCGCTCGGTCAGGAGGGCGGGGGCCTCCTCCGCCATGAAATCCATCTCGATCAGCTCGACGCCGGGGATGGGATCGACCGGCAGCAGGTCGATGCCGACGATGCGGCCCTTGCCCTTGTCGAGGCCGATGCGCGCCGCGGCGATCTGGCACCAGCCGCCCGGGGCGCAGCCGAGATCGATCAGCTTCTGGCCCGGCTTGAGGAAGCGGAAGCGGTCGTCCATCTCCTCGAGCTTGAAGGCGGCGCGGGAGCGATAGCCCAGCTCGCGCGCGCGCTTCACATAAGGGTCGTTGAGCTGGCGCTCGAGCCAGAGCTGCGAGGAATGCTTGAGCTTGCCGGCCTTCTTGACCTTGACGCGCAGGTCGCGCGAGCCGCCGCCGCCGGCGGCGCTCTTGGGAGCCTGCTTGCCGGGCACGCGCGCGCTGCCGGCCTTGGTCGAGCCGATTTTCGCGGAACCGCCGCCCTTGCCTCCGGTTTTGCCGCCGCCGCTCATGCCGGGGTCCGGATCGTGCGGGCGCTGCGGGGGGAGGGCGTCATCTCATCTCCGGCGCCACCAGGCGCGGTCCTCATGCATCATCCTGAGCAGGATGCCCTCGCGCAGGCCGCGATCGGCAATCCGCACCCGCTCGCTCGGAAAGGCGCGGCGGATGGCCTCGAAGATCGCGCAGCCGGCCAGGACGAGATCGGCGCGCTCGCGACCGATACAGGCATTGGCCGCGCGGGCTGCATAGTCCATTTCGACGAGCCGGTCGATCACGGCGAGGATATCCTCCTGCCGCATCCACAAGCCGTCGACCTCGCGCCGGTCGTAGCGGGCGAGGCCGAGATGGATACCGGCCACCGTCGTCACCGTGCCGGAGGTGCCGAGAAGGTGAAAATTCCGGGCGCCGCGGGCGGCGGCCGCCTTCGTTGCGAAGCCCTCGAGCTCGCGGCCGCAATCCTCGACCATGGTCTCGAACAGGGCCCGGCTGACGTCGACGCCGCCATAGCGCTCGGCCACGGTGACGACGCCGATCGGCAGGGAGGCCCATTCACGGATGCGGGCGGCGGGGTCGCGCGCCTCGCTGCGCCCGCCCATCCAGACGATCTCGGTCGAGCCGCCGCCGATGTCGAAGACGATGACGCCCTCCGCCGCCGGATCGGCCAGGGCGGCGCAACCGGAGACGGCGAGCGTGGCCTCGGTGCGCTGGTCGATGATCTCCAGCTCGAGTTCGGCCTCCGCGGCGACGCGGCGGACGAAATCCGAGCCGTTGACGGCGGCGCGGCAGGCTTCCGTCGTCACCAGCCGGGCGCGGGTCACGTTGCGGTGGAGCATCTTGCTGCGGCAGATCTTCAAGGCCTCGACGGCGCGGTCCATCGCAGCGTCGCAGAGGCGGCTGCTGGCGGCGAGCCCTTCGCCCAGCCGCACGATCCGCGAGAAGGCATCGACGACGCGGAAGCCGTGCTGTGCGGGGCGCGCGATCAGCAGGCGGCAATTGTTGGTGCCGAGATCGAGCGCCGCATAGGTCGCGGGCGGATTGCGGGGGAGGGCGCGGGGGTCGAGCGCCGCGTCCTCGGCCGCAAGCGCCGCGGCGGGCAGGATCGCGGCCGGCATCACCGCATCCGGCAGGGACGGGACAGGGGCCGGTTCGGGAGAGGCGAGCGAGGGCCCGCGGAGTGCGACGCCGGGCTGCGGACGGGCGCCATGCAGAAGCGGCAGCGCCGTCGCCGCGACATTGCGTTCCTGCCGGTCCTCGACCTCCACTCCGCCCGTTCCTCCGGCTGTCGCCGCGCCGGCCGGCTCATGGGCCGGCCCTTTGGAATCAAAGCGTAACAACAGCGGGACCGCAGTGCCAAGCGGAACCTTCGGTCGCAGGCCGATCGGCGGTGGAGGCTCAGCCCTTGCCCTGGCGGGCCGGCATCGGCCAGTCTCCGCCGCCAACGGGTCCGGCAGACGGGCCGCAGCCGCAGAAAGAGAGGCCGACATGGCCGCCGCACGCCATCTTCTCGCGATTGACCAGGGCACGACCTCGTCGCGCGCCCTCGTCTTCGATTCGGGCCTCGGGCTCGTCGCCAGCGCGCAGCGCGAGTTCTCCCAGCATTTCCCGGCCTCGGGCTGGGTCGAACACGAGCCCGAGGACATCTGGGAGAGCGTGCTGGCGACCTGCCGGGAGGCGATCGCCAAGGCCGGACTCACGGCCGCCGACATCGCCGCCATCGGCATCACCAATCAGCGCGAGACGACGCTGGTCTGGGACCGGAAGACCGGCCGCGCCATCCACCGCGCCATCGTCTGGCAGGACCGCCGCACCGCGCCGGCCTGCGCGGCGCTCGTCGCGGCCGGTCATGAGTCGCTGGTCGCGTCCCGCACCGGCCTGCGCATCGACCCCTATTTCTCGGCCCCCAAGATCGCCTGGCTGCTCGACAATATGCCGGGCGCGCGACGCCGCGCCGAAGCCGGCGAACTCGCCTTCGGCACGGTCGACAGCTTCCTGCTCTGGCGGCTCACCGGCGGGGCCGTGCATGCCACGGACGCGACCAATGCCTCGCGCAGCCTGATCTTCGACATCCATCGCGGCGTCTGGGACGAGGACCTGCTTTCGCTGTTCGACATTCCGGCCTCGCTGCTGCCGGAGGTGAAGGATTGCGCCGGCCTGTTCGGCGAGACCGACCCGGCGCTGCTGGGCGCCGCCATCCCCGTGCGCGGCATCGCCGGCGACCAGCAGGCCGCGACGATCGGCCAGGCCTGCTTCGCGCCGGGCATGGTCAAGTCGACCTATGGCACGGGCTGCTTCGCGCTGCTGAACACGGGAGAGGCGCCGGTCGCCTCGCAGCACCGGCTGCTCAGCACGGTTGCCTATCAGCTCGAGGGCCGGCGGACCTATGCGCTGGAGGGCTCGATCTTCATTGCGGGCGCGGCGGTGCAATGGCTGCGCGACGGGCTCGGCCTGATCAAGGAGGCGAGCGAGACCGGCCCGCTGGCGCGCGCCGCCGATCCGGCGCAGGAGGTCTATCTGGTACCCGCCTTCGTCGGGCTCGGCGCGCCGCATTGGGACGCCGAGGCGCGCGGCGCGATCTTCGGCTTGACGCGCAATTCCGGGCCGCGCGAATTCGCCAGGGCCGCGCTGGAGAGCGTCTGCTACCAGACGCTCGACCTGATCGAGGCGATGCATGCCGACTGGGCCAGGGCCGCGGGCGGGGCCGGGCAGGGGACCCGCTCGGTGCTGCGCGTCGATGGCGGCATGGCGGCCTCGGACTGGACGATGCAGCGCCTTGCCGATCTCCTCGACCTGCCGGTGGACCGGCCGAGCCTGCGCGAAACGACGGCACTGGGCGCTGCCTATCTCGCCGGGCTCGATGCCGGCCTCCTGCCCGAACCCGACCGCTTCGCCGATCTCTGGCGGCTCGAGCGCCGCTTCACGCCCGGCATGGCGGAGAGCGAGCGCAGCCGCAAGATCGCCGGCTGGCGCGACGCCGTCCGGCGCACGCTGAGCACGGGCTGAGATGAGGGCAGGCCTGTGCCCGGATATCGCGGGAGGTTCGCGATTCGTCGCGGCGACGCGGGCGCACGGGGCGCGCGGCCGCAACCGCGCTGAGGCGGCCGCCGCCACAACAGGCCGCGTGAGGCCCGCCGATCGATGCCGAATTCGGGGCTTGCCATTCGGCGAAGCTTTGATTAGACCCCGCGACACCAAAGGCGGGCGCGCTTCGCGCCCCAGGCCATTGGGGGATCGTCTAACGGTAGGACCCCAGACTCTGACTCTGGTTGTCTAGGTTCGAATCCTAGTCCCCCAGCCATTCGCTCACTTTCTGAGGCAAATGGCTCAAGACTCTCAGACATTTGCTGATTTCCTTGAGCTTTTTCGCGCACCTGTTTGGTGCCCTCAAGGCGCATAGGTCCACCGCACTCAGCTTGCCTCGATTGGGCTGTGAGCCTGCCCCCGATGCTGGACCGGCCCGCTGGCCGCTTCCAGGGGTAAAACGGTCACCGCGGGCTGCATGCCGGTGGCCGAGTGACGAGCGATATCGGGGTCTTGTTCCCGATCGCGCTACACGGTAGGCGAGCGAATCGCCGCAACGACAGCTTCGCGCAGGGCGACCGTGTCTCGCCATTCGGTTTCCAGCGCGAGTGCACCGCAGACTGTCTCGATCGCTTCCATCACCAAAGCCGCGGCTCTTTCCTCACCGAAGTCCTTCAACATCATAGCGACCGCCCAAAAGGCGCCGATCGGCTGCAGCACCCCCTCATCCTCGATTGCGAGAGCCGAACTCTGGAGGGGTTCGAACAGCGCTGGGCTGTGTCGCGCAGGGTTGAAACTGGCGGAGGGGAAAACGCCTGGCGGCCCCGCAAGGGCGGCCGCCCATGCCGAAACCACATCGGTGTCCAAGCCGCTCGTCGCAATCACGTCCAGCGTTTCGGGGTGATGGCTCATGCGCAGGCTCAATGTCTGGAGCGTGACATGGTCCACGACGACATCGGGATATCCTTCTGCGACCTTCGATGCGACAACGCCCCACGTCGCCAGGGCGGGGTCCGCCCAAGAGGGAGCGGTGATGACCGTCAGTCGCTTGCGCAACCGAGAGCGGGCCATCTGGTAGGCGTGACGAAGCGCAGCCTCCGATCTGGCGCGAGGCGAGGCCGGACCGTCGTCGGAAGCAAGCAGCCCCCCGCTCGCCGGCCCCGGCTCATCCTGACCCGGGCGGCGGCCGGCAGCGATGGCGCCAACGATGAGCCAGTCGAGGTGCGACGGCGAAGCCATGGAGAGTGGGCCGTGCCAATGCTTGGACGCCCTGACGGGGCGGACAGTGACGGTGAACCCGAGGTCCTCGACGAGATGGCGGCGCGCCAGCCGCCCCCCGGCTGAGCCTGGCGCCATCAGGATCGCTCCTGCATTCGCCCATGTCGTAGCGTCATCGCGGCGTACAGCCGGATCGAAACCATCCTCACTCGTTTGATCGATCGCAAGGCTGAAGCCTCCCGCTCTGGCCGCTGCGGCGGCCAGCACGTCGAGCGTCGCGGCGAGCAGACCGTTCGGATCGCGGATGTCGCCGATCGCCAGGAGGCGATGAATGCGCATGGTCATTCCATTCGGGTCGTGCCGGGGCAGGGAAGGGGACGGTGCGAGGCCTCCGCGAACGACAGTAACGCCGCGCGTCGTACACTGCCAGTTCAGTAATAAAGAAAATTGGATGCGCTACCGAGCTGAAAATCGACCAAGACTGCCTAGTCGGCAAAGTAAACTCTGCTCTGAACCGGCTAAACGATCGTTTCTACAGTCTGTCCGGGTGTTTCTGTTTTTCATTGATCTGTCATTTCGAGCCCCTACTGATCCCGGCTGACGGTTAACGCTTTATGACGCGCGGGGGGCGAGTTCTTCGGCTCCATTCCGCGCGCGTCGTGATGCCGCCTGATCTCGTCGCCGCCGATCGCTCGGCCCCGCCGCATTCCCCAGGAGCAGATCTCGATGTCAAATGCCTATTTCTCGCTCGCTGCCGGCAATCTGACCCAGAACTGGTCGAATGCGGGGCTGATCACCAGCAATGACGACTGGAGCGGCGTGCCCAGCATCGTCGGGTATCTCGGCGATATCGATGCCGGCACGACGAGCAATGTCGATGCGCGGACGTTGACGGGTGCGGCGCTGGGTGCGGTCGACGTCATCGCAAACCAGACAGCGGCCACGATCACCAACGGTGGCGTGGCGGAGTTCGCCATCGCCAATCCTACCATCGGCCTGCAGGGATCGGGAACGGCTGACGCACCCGGCATCGTCATCTTCCTCGATGCCACGGGTCGCGAGAATGTCACGGTCGCCTTCAACGCCCGCGATATCGATGGCACGACTGACGATGCCGTCCAGCAGCTCAACGTGCAGTACCGTATCGGCGGCTCCGGCTCCTGGACCAATGTGCCGGGCGGTTATGTCGCCGACGTCACGACCGGCGGGAGCGCGACGCAGGTCACCCCGGTGTCGCTCGTGCTGCCGGCTGCCGTGAACGGCCAGGCGCAAGTCGAGGTCCGCATTCTGACCACCAACGCCGCCGGCAATGACGAATGGGTCGGCATCGACGATATCGTGGTGTCGAGCGCGCCGGCCGGGGGGGGCGCGGCGGTCACGATCACCTCGCTCGAGGTGGACGCGGCCGCCAAGGCCGAGGGCGAGAGCTTTACCTACACGCTGACGCTGAGCGAGCCGGTGACGGTCGACACCGTTGTATCCCTGGCAGCCACCGGCGCTACGGCGGATCTTGCGACGGTGCCGGCCTCGGTCACCGTGCTGGCCGGCCAGAGCAGCGCCTCCTTCACCGTCACGACGGTCGAGGATGCGGTGGCCGAGGCGGATGAGAGCTTCACCATCACCGCAACGCTCGGCGCCTCGACCCGGCAGGCCAGCGCCACGATCAGCAATGACGACGGCGTCGCGCTCACCCTGATCAGCGCCGTGCAGGGCACCGGTCTGGCGAGCACGCTGGTCGGCCAGACCGTGACGGTCGAGGCGATCGTCGTCGGCGACTTCCAGAACGGCGACGGCGACACGGCCCGCAATCTCGGCGGCTTCTGGCTGCAGGAGGAGGCGAGCGATTCCGACGGCAACGTCCTGTCCTCGGAAGGCATCTTCGTCTCCTATGCCAGCCTCGGCGTCGATGTTCAGATCGGCGACCGGGTTCGCGTCACCGGCACCGTGGCAGAGACCTTCGGCAACACCGAACTCAATGCTGCGACGGTGACCGTCGTCGAAGCCGGCGCGGTGGCGGATGTGAACACGATGGCGGCCGCGATCAGCCTGCCGAGCGTCGGCGTGCAGACGGCGTCCGATGGCGGCTACGTCCCTGCGCTGGAGCAGTATGAGGGCATGCTGGTCCGCTTCACCGACACGCTGACCATCACCGAGCAGTTCAACCTCGACCAGTTCGGGGAGATCCGGCTGACGCAAGGGCCGCGCCCCAGCTCCTACACGGTCGAGAACGAGGCCAGCGTCTCTGGCTATGACGCGCATCTGCGCGACATCGCCTCGCGCTCCATTGTCTTCGACGACGGCCGCAGCGTCTCGAATCCCAATCTCGACGACACGATTGTCGATGGCGACTACAACGCCAGCACGGCGCCGCGCATGGGCGACACGATCACCGGGCTGACCGGCGTCCTGGACTATGACTTCAACGAGTTCCGGGTCCATGCGGTGGAAAACGGCGTCGGCATCAACGACGTCGTCTCGGCCAATCCGCGCCCGACGACCTTTCCGGATGTGGGCGGCACGCTGAAGATCGCCAGCTTCAACGTGCTGAACTACTTCACCACGCTCGACAATGGCACGCTCACCGTCAACGGCTCCGAGCCGCGCGGCGCCGAGACCCAGGCCGAGTTCGACCGGCAGACCGCCAAGCTGGTCAACACCATCATCGCCCTCGATGCCGACGTGCTGGGCTTGATGGAGCTCGAGAACAACTTCATCGAAGGCTCGAGCGGCAACGCGATCGCCTATCTCGTCGACCAGCTCAACACCGTCTCCGGCTCCTACACCTTCGACTGGGTGCGGCCGGGCCAGGACTTCGTCGGCGGCGACGCGATCGCGGTCGGCTTCATCTACAATGTCACCTCGGTGCGCGTCTCCTTCGACACGCAGGTCGCGGTCCTCGACGACAGCGACGTCTCGCCTGAACTCCTCGGCCAGAGCACGATCGGCGCGATCTTCGACGGGGCGAACACCAGCCGCGCGGCGCTCGCCGTGACCTTCGAGGAGATCGCCACCGGCGGCGAGTTCACTGCCGTGGTCAACCACTTCAAGTCGAAGGGCGGTTCCGGCACGGGCGAGGATGCCGACATCAAGGACGGCAATGGCGGCTGGAACAACCAGCGCGAACTCGCCGCCAAGGCTCTGGTCGAATGGCTGGAAACGGACCCGACCGGTTCCGGCGACGAGGACGTCCTGATCCTGGGCGACCTCAACGCCTATGCCAAGGAAGATCCGATCGATGTTCTGGTCGAGGCCGGGTTCACGGATCAGGGCGCCGACGGTTACAGCTACGTGTTCGACGGCCAGACCGGCTCTCTCGACCATATCCTGACCAATGGCAGCCTGTCGGCGCAGGTCACCGGCGTCGCCGATGTCCACATCAACGCCGACGAGGCGGATGCGGTCGACTACCAGCTCAACTTCAATTCCAACCTGGCCACCGATGAGCGCGATCCCTCGATCTTCGATCCGGAGGTGATCGCCCGCGTGTCCGACCACGACCCGATCATCATCGGTCTCGATCTGACGGAGGAACCCGTGTCCGCTCCCGCCTTCACCCTGCAGCTGCTGCACCTCTCCGACGGCGAGGCCGGGCTGCTCGCCGGCTCGACCGCGAAAAACCTCGCCGCCCTGGTCGACGCTTTCGATGACGACTACGCCAACACGCTGATCCTCGCGGGCGGCGACACCTATCTGCCGGGGCCGTTCCTCGCGGCCGGCACCGACCCGTCGGTGATCGCGACGCTCAACGCCGTGACCGGCTCGACGCTGGCGGCCAATGCCACGGTTCCGATCGGCGCGGTCGACACCGCGATCCACAATGTGCTCGGCGTCGAGGTCTCGGCCATCGGCAACCATGAATGGGATCTCGGCTCGACCGCCTTCGCCGGCAGCATCAATGCCGGCGGCGGCTGGGTCGGCGCCAACTACGCGCTGGTCTCGGCCAATCTCGACGTCTCCGGCGACAGCGCCATCCGCGGCCTCGCCGACAAGACGCTGGGCGGCTCGGCGGCCAACGACTTCATCTTCGACAACGCCGCGACGGTGAAGGGCAAGATCGTCCCCGCCGTCGTCGTCGAGAAGGGCGGCGAGCGCATCGGCATCGTCGGCGCGACCACTCAGATCCTCGAGGCGATCTCCTCGCCGACCGGCACCGAGATCAAGGGCTTCCCGACCGGCCCGGGCGCCAATGGCGAGGCCGACAACATGGCGCTGCTTGCCGCGCAGCTGCAGCCGATCATCGACCAGATGCGCGCCGACGGCATCAACAAGATCATCCTGCAGGCGCATCTGCAGAACATCGCCAACGAGAAGCAGCTCGCCACCCTGCTGAAGGGCGTCGACATCATCCTCGCGGCCGGCTCCAACACCCGCCTGGGCGATGCCGACGACGAGGCCGTTTCCTTCCCCGGCCATGACGCCAACTTCGCCGACACCTATCCGCTCGTGATCACGGATGCCGAGGGCGGCAAGACGCTCATCGTCAACACCGACAACGAATACACCTATCTTGGCCGCCTGAAGGTCGATTTCGATGCCGAGGGCAAGATCATCGTCGACAATCTCGATGACGATGCGGCGATCAACGGGGCCTATGCCGCCACCGAAGAGAACGTCGCCGAGGCCTGGAACACGACGGTCGACAATCTCGAAGCCACCGCCTTCGCCGAAGGCACCAAGGGCGACAAGGTGCGCGACCTCACGGATGCCGTCGGCGACGTCATCGCGGTCAAGGACGGCAACGTCTTCGGCTACACCGACGTCTATCTCGAAGGCGAGCGCGCCTTCGTGCGCAGCGAGGAGACCAATCTCGGTTCGCTGACCGCCGATGCGAACGCCCATGCGCTGCGCGAGGCGCTCGGCGCCTCGGACGATCTGGTGATCGTGTCCTTCAAGAACGGCGGCGGCATCCGCGCCCAGATCGGCACGCTGTCGGCGCCCGATCCGGTCGACGGCACCGTCGACAAGCTGCCGCCCCCGGCCAATGCCGAGGCCGGCAAGGAGGAGGGCGGCGTCTCGCAGCTCGACATCGAGAACTCGCTGCGCTTCGACAACAAGCTGATGGCCTTCGACACCACGGCGGCGGGTCTGAAGGCGATCCTGGAGCACGGCGTCGCGGCCGGCACGCTGCAGGGGCGGTTCCCGCAGATCGGCGGCGTCTCCTTCTCCTGGGATCCCGATCTGCCGGCCGGCAGCCGCGTTTCGGATATCGCGCTGGTCGACGGAAACGGCGTCTCCTATGCGCTCTACGACAATGGCGTGCTGCAGGCCGGCGTTCCCGCCACGATCACGGTCGTGACGCTGAACTTCCTTGCCAATGGCGGCGACGGTTACCCGACCAAGGCGAACGGCTCCAACTTCCGCTACCTGCTCAGCGACGGCACGCTGTCGGCGCCGGTCGATGAGGCGCTCAACTTCACCGACAACACGGTGATCGCGAGCTTCACCCCGGCCGGCACGACCCTTTTGGGCGAGCAGCAGGCGCTCGGGGAATTCATGCAGGAGTTCCACGGCACCCAGGAGACCGCCTTCGACGTCGCCGACACCTCGGTCGAGTTCGACGAGCGCATCCAGAATCTCAATGCCCGCAACGACACTGTGCTGGACGGCGCCTCGGTCGCGCCGGTCGGGACGGAGGGCGATGACGTCCTCGCGGGCCGGCCTTGGGATGAGACGATCCTGGCTGGCGCTGGCGACGACGAGGTCGCAGCGGGCGCTGGGAACGACACCGTCGACGGTGGCGAGGGCGACGACACGCTGTTCGGCGAGGCCGGCAATGACAGGCTCGTTGGGGGCGAGGGCGACGACACGCTGGAAGGCGGCATCGGTAATGACCGCCTCGAAGGCGGCGCGGGCGACGACACGCTCGACGGCGGCGAGGGCGACGACATCCTGCTCGGCGGCGCTGGTGCCGACGAGCTGATCGGCGGCGCGGGCAACGACTCGATCAGCGCCGATGCCGGCGATGCTGTCGATGCCGGGGCGGGCGACGATATCATCGTTGTCTCTGGCGAAGCGGGCGACTCGACCACGGTCGATGCCGGCGAGGGCAATGACGAGGTCATCAACACGAGCTCGGGCCGCATCTCCGGTGGCCTCGCCATGGGCGCCGGCAACGACAAGCTGGGCAATTCCGGTGTGATCGTTGCGGGCTCGGACGGCGTCGCCATCGACATGGGCGAGGGTGACGACGTCATCAACCTCTATGTCGGCTCCACCGTCACGGGTGAGATCCGGCTCGGTTCCGGCAACGATCGCCTGACCATGAACAGCTATCTGGGCGCCGTGACCGTCGATGCCGGCGACGGCAACGACGACATCACGACCAGCGACGGCAACGACGTGATCGATGGCGGCGCCGGCGACGACTCGATCTTCGCCGCCGCTGGCGACGACGTGATCGATGCCGGCGCGGGCGACGACACGATCCTCGCCGATCTGGGCGATGACGTGATCGACGGTGGGGAAGGGTTCGACACGCTTTTCCTGGCCCAGGCCGCGGGGCCGGTGACGGTCGATTTCGCGGCGGGCAAGGTCTCCGGCGAGGGCATCGGCTCGGACAGCTTCATGAACATCGAGAAGCTGCTCTTCGGCGCCGGGAATGACATCGTTATCGGCAACAATGGCGATGATGCCTTCGACGGCGGCGCCGGCAACGACCAGCTCAAGGGCGGCGCCGGCGACGACACGCTCTGGGGCGACGCGGGCGATGACGCGATCGATGGCGGCTCGGGTGACGATGCCGTGCTCGGCGGCATCGGCAACGACGTCATCAAGGGCGGCTCCGGCGCCGATCGCCTGGAGGGCGAGGTCGGCAACGACGTGATCGATGCCGGTTCGGGCAACGATCTCCTGTTCGGCGGCTCTGGCGACGACCGCCTCGACGGCGGCTCCGGCGACGACCGGATCGAGGGCGGCGCGGGCGCCGACGTCCTGACCGCCGGGTCGGGTCGCGACACCTTCGTCTTCGCGGCTGGCTTCGGGAAGGACGTGATCACCGACTTCCGGACCTCGGGCTCGAGCGCCGACGTGCTGGAGTTCGATCTCGACCTCTTCGCCGATTTCGAGGATGCGATGGGTTCAGCCGCCCAGGTCGGGGCGGATACGGTCTTCACCATCGACGCCGACACCGCGCTGACGCTGAAGGGCGTGCAGCTCGGCAGCCTCGCCGCCGACGATTTCCGCTTCGTCTGAGCACCCGCTGCAAGGCCGGACCTCAGGCCCCTGCAACGAAAGTGACCCCGCCGGGAAACCGGCGGGGTTTTCGTTTGAGGGGGTGCATCATCGCTTCGCTCATACGGGCCGGGCGGCCTGGTTCGTCGTCGGATTTGCGGCGACCATTCGTCGGCGCAAGCGGCGGCTGACCTCGCTTCGCGAACTTGCCAGCCGGCGTCTGGCGGAACCGGGCGGCCTGTTAAAAACCGTGGGGGCTTCGCCGCTGGCCCTCGGATGAAGCCGGGCTCGCCATCGAACGGCCGACCGACAGCGCAAAAAGGGCACGGCGACCGTGGTCGCCGTGCCCCTGGACGCTCTGCGCCGTGGCGCAGACGTTTAGGCGAAGCGGAAGTCGTCGGCGCTGAGGGACGTCAATTCCGTGCCGCGCAGTGTCAGCGAGGTGACGTCGTCGATCGTGATGACGACATCGCCGCCGACCTGTTGGGCGGCATCGATCATCGCATCGAAATCATCGAAGAGGCCCGCATCGAAGCTGATGACGTCGTCATCGGAGGCGCCGAAATCGGTGATCGCGTCGCGGCCGAAGCCAGCGGCGAAATGGAAGCTGTCGGTGCCCGAGCCGCCGGTCAGCAGATCGTCGCCGGCGCCGCCCTCGATCCAGTCGTCACCCGAGCCGCCCCGCAGCACGTCGCTGCCGGCGCCACCCAGCAGCATGTCGTCGCCCGAGCCGCCGGAGAGCGTATCGTTGTCCTCGCCGCCGTCGAGACGGTCATCGCCCGAGCCGCCATTGAGAGCGTCCTGGCCCAGGCCGCCCTTGAGGTCGTCGTCGCCGGCGCCGCCATTCAGCGTGTCGTCGCCCGCGCCGCCGTCGAAGACGTCGTCGCCATTGCCGCCGGTGACGGTGTTGGCGAGGTCGCCGAACAGCACCTTCTCGATGCTCGTGAAGAGCGTCGCCCCGATTCCGCTGCCGGAGACGCGGCCACCGGCCATGTCGAGGAAGACCGGTCCGGTCGCGGAGGAGAGGTCGAGGGTGTCGAGGCCGGCGCCGCCGTCGATGACATCCGCGCCCGCGCTGGCCTTGACGACGTCGTCGCCGCTGCCGGCCTGGATAATGTCGTCGCCCGCCCCGCCATCGATGACGTCATCGCCGGCCCCGCCCTGGATGATGTCGTCGCCCGCTTCGCCGACGATAATGTCGTTGCCGTCGCCGCCGCTGAGCATGTCGTCGCCGTCACCGGCATAGACGATGTCGTCGCCTTCACCGCCCGAGACCTGGTCGGCTCCGGCGCCGAGATAGATCTGGTCGTTGCCGAGACCGCCCTCGATCGCGAAGCCGCTCCAGGAGGTCGAGGTGACGAGGTCGTCGCCCGCGCCCAGCAGGATCGTCCCGGTGACGGCCGCGCCGACATAGAGGTTCACATGGTCGTCGCCGTCGCCCATGTCGACCGCCGTGCCGCCCGTCGCTTCGATCAGCCCAGAATTGCCGAGCTTGTCGTTGCCGCCGCCCATGGCAACGCCGCCGATGATGCGGCCGCCGGCGGTGTTGATGATCTCGTCGGCATAGGTCCCGATGAGGTTGATCGCCTCATTCCCGCGCAGGTCGAAGCGGGCGGCATCCGCCGGCGGGACGTTCTCCGGGCCGTTGCCGTCACCCTGGATCAGCCCGCGATTGACGATCAGCGTCGCGCCCAGCGCGTTGGCGTTGCCCGAATTGTCGACCTGGATGGCGCGGCCATAGCCGTAGATCTTGCCACCCTCGTTGTTGACGATCGTGCCGCCGCCGACCGCGATGCCTTCCGAGACATTGGGCTCGCCGTCATTGGCGCCGCTGGCGCCGAGACCCTCGACAGTGCCGTAATTGTTGAGGAAGATCAGGCCGTCGACGTCGATCGCATCGCCATCGCTGTTGTCGAGTCCGGCCGAGAGACCCTGCATCAGGCCATAATTCGTGACATTGACGCGGTCGGCTTCCGAGCCGTCATTGTCGATGTTCACGGCCGAGCCATTGCGGCCGATCATCGTGCCGCTGTTGACGACGGTCACGGCATGGTCGCCGGTGACGACATGGCGGGCACCTTCGAGCAGGCCGCCGGCATAGTTGGTGACCTTGCCGCCGGTTTCGCTCTGGAAGTCGATCAGATCGCCGCCGCCCACGGCGCCGGCTTCCGCCGTGATCGTCCCCCAGTTGTTGACCACGCCGTTCTGGCCGGGGCGGATGACGTCGGTGTTGGTGCCGGTCTGCCGGATGATGCCGCCGGCGAGGTTGTTGATCGTGCCGCTGGCGCCGTTGTTGTCGAAGCTGCGGAAGTCGATCACGCGCCCATTGGCTTCGATGGTGCCGGCGTTGTTGAGCGTGATCGACGCCGTGGCCGCGCCCGCCTGGCTCGGATTGATCGCGCCCTGCAGCACGCCGCCGGCGAGGTTGTCGATCGTCAGGGTTCCGGTCGCGCCGGCATTGACCTGGAGGAGACGGTTGCCTGAGGTCACCGCTGCGAGGCCGGCATTGGTCAGGACGGCATTGCCGCCGCCGGCCCAGGTGATGGCGTTGGTGGAGACGGAGAGCGTGCCGCCCGCCTCGATCGTGACGCGGTCGTCGCGGTCGATCACAAGGCCTGAGGTGACGGTGGCCTCGTCGCGGACCGTGATCGCGTCATAGAGCGCGCTGCCGGCAACAGACCAGCTGCCGCCCGCGACGTCGAGGAGCTCGACCGCGGTCGGCGCGGCCAGGGAGCCGGTGCCGGTGCCCGTCAGCCGGATCGTGTCGCGGCCGGTGCCGCCATCGACCGTCGCGGTGGCACCCGCGCCGGCTTGAACCTCGACTGTGTCGTCGCCGGCTCCGCCGAGAGCAGTGTCGCCGGCGCCCACCACGAGGCGGTCGTCGCCATCGCCGCCCTCGAGCCGGTTGATCTGGGCATTGCCGATCAGCACATCGTTGCCCGCGCCTCCGATGGCGTTCTCCACGCCGGTGAGCGTGTCGCGGCCGATGCCGTCGCCATTGGCGATCCCGCTGCCGAGATCGACGCTGACGGCTGCGGTTTCGGCAGAGTAGTCGGCCGTGTCGAGCCCGTCGCCGCCCTCGAGCAGATCATTGCCGATGCCGCCGACGAGGCTGTCATTTCCAGCCCCGCCGAGCAGGAAGTCGTCGCCCAGGCCTCCGATCAGTCGGTCGTTGCCGTTGCCGCCCTGGAGTGCGTCGTCACCGTCATTGCCCTCGAGGCGGTCATCGCCCTCGCCGCCGCGCAGGAGGTCGTCGCCCGCGCCGGCCAGGACGATGTCGTTGCCGTCGCCGGCGTCGACCGTCAAATCCTGCGCGGCCTCGGTGGCCGTCAGCGTGTCGTTGCCGGCGCCGAGCCGGATCTCGCCGAAGGTCTGGGAATCCTCAAGCAGCGTCACCGCGTCATCGCCAGTGCCCATGTCGATGGCGACACCGTCGTCGCCGATGATCGTCCCGGCGTTGACCAGCGTGTCGTTGCCGCCCAGCATCGCTGCTGTGCCGACGAAGAGCGTGTCGTTGTCCAGGCTGTCGTCGCCGTCGGTAAAGACCGATGCCGTGGCGTCGAGCGCCTGGGGAGCGCCGTCGGACATCGAGCCATTGGCCTCGACCATCATCAGTGACGCGGCCGGCTCGTCGCTGTTCTCTTGCGTGCTAGCGACCGCGTTGCTGACCGCGAAGCTGCGGGCCGAAGACGAGCCGCCAGCGCTGCCGCCGTCATCGAGCTTGGAGACCGGGGTGTAGGCCGGCGCGGACGAGGTGGTCACGGGGTTGGAAATCGTCGGTGCGACGAAACCCTCCCCGACCTCGCCGGGCTGGCTCGGCGCGGTCGAGCTGCCGAGCGAGGCGCGGGGCGATCCCAGGCTGCCGGTCGTCTCGACATCGCCGGACTCGGAAGGAGATGCGTCCGAGGACAGGTTCTCGACGGTCAGCGTGGTGCCGGCCTCGAGATCGCGGTCGGCCACCCAGGTCCAGCTCGCCTGCTGGCCGGCGCCGACAGCGCCATCGGCCTTGATCGTCACGACGTCTCCGGCGAGGACCGGTTCGAGCACGCGGATCAACACGCCATTGGCGGACTCCGCGCTGTATCCGAGAAAGCTGACCGAACCGACGGGGCGCGTCATGAGTCTCATCCTTGTAGCCAGTTAAGCAAAATACTTCTGCGTGCCCCGGCAGCAGGCCGCGGGGCTGGTCGGGCTTAATAGTTTGTTAAGGATGACGATCTCTTGACGGTTCGCTGACGATTGCGAAGTTTCGCGGTCTCAGCCGACGAGCGAGACTGGCCCGCGCGCCATCGCGACAGCGACAGTCGCAGGACTTGTCTGTTCCGAACGGACCTTCACGGGTCTGTCATCTGCCGCGCCTAAGCGTGCCGCTGATCGATCACCGGAAACAGCGGGAAACGGATGCGGCCCGGGCAGGGCGCGCAGCCAAACCCGCGGTGGGCCCCCCACCGCATAGCTCCGCAGTTTCCCGGTCCTGTCTGTTTGCGTTCGGGAAGGCGTCCCTTGTTGTCGAAGTCTCCCAGGAACGCAGCCAGCGATGCTCTGGCTGCCTGCTCCGGCGCCTTTCTGGCGGTCGGGCTGTTCTCCGCCGTCGTCAACGTGCTGATGCTGACGGGCTCCATCTATATGCTGCAGGTCTATGACCGGGTCCTGCCGTCGCGGAGCGTGCCGACCTTGGTCGCGCTCTCGCTGATCGTGGCTGCTCTGTTCGTGCTGCTGGGCGTATTCGACTGGTTGCGCCAGCGGATCCTGAGCCGCATCGGCGCCGAACTGGACGCCCGGCTCAGCGGCCCCGTGCTCGGCGCGATCCTGGCCGGCCAGCTGCGCGGTGCGCCCGGCGGCAGCCAGCTCTCGCGCGATCTCGACTCTGTCCGCAGCCTTCTGTCGGGCCTCGGCCCGACCACGCTGTTCGATCTGCCCTGGATCCCGCTTTATGCCGGGCTCTGCTTCATCCTTCATCCCTATCTCGGCTGGACGCTGGTGGGCGGCGCGGTCATCCTGATTGTCCTGGCGCTGCTCACCGAGGTCATGTCGCGCAAGCCGAGCGCCGAGCTGACCCGGACCGGCAGCGAGAAGACGGTGCTGATCGAGGCCGCCCGGCGCAATGCCGAGGCCGTTGCGGCGATGGGCATGGGCCAGCGCGTGACGCGGCAGCTCGACGCCATCAACGAGCGCAACGTGGCGGCCGGCCTCAGCGCCTCCGACGTGACCGGCGGCCTCGGCGGGATGTCGAAGGTCATCCGCTTCATGCTGCAATCGGCGATGCTCGGCGTTGGCGCGTGGCTGGTGATGCACGACCAGGCCTCGTCGGGCGTGATGATCGCCTCCTCGGTGCTGAGCAGCCGGGCCCTCGCGCCGATCGAACTTGCCATCAGCAGTTGGCGCCCCTTCATCGGCGCCCGCCAGGCCTGGGGTCGGCTGAACATGGCGCTGGCCGCGGGCGCGCCGCCGCCGGCGGTGGCTCCCGATCTTCCGCGGCGCCGGCTGACGCTCGACCATGTCTTCGTCGCCCCGCCGGGCAGCCAGACGGCGACGGTCAAGGATGTCGCCTTCACCCTGGAGGCGGGACAGGGGCTTGCCGTGATCGGCCCTTCGGCGTCGGGCAAATCCTCGCTCGCCAGGGCGCTTGTCGGGGTCTGGCCGACCCAGCGCGGCAGCCTGCGGCTCGACGGGGCCACGCTCGACCAGTGGCCTGAGGCGATGCGCGGCGCGATCATCGGCTATATGCCGCAGGATGTTCAGCTCTTCGCCGGCACGATCGCGGAGAACATCGCCCGGTTCGACCCGGCGCTCGATGAGGACGCCGTGCGGGCGGCCGCGAAGGCGGCTGGCGCCTATGACCTCATCGTCGGTCTGCCCAAGGGCTTCGACACGCCGATCGGCGAGGCGGGCCGCGTGCTCTCCGGTGGCCAGCGGCAGCGCATCGGCCTTGCCCGCGCGCTCTATGGCGATCCGTTCCTCGTCGTGCTCGATGAACCCAATGCCAGCCTCGACGCCGATGGCGATGCGGCGCTCACCGCCGCGATCGCCGGGGTCCGGGCGCGCGGCGGCATCGTCGTGGTGATCGCTCACCGCCCCTCGGCGCTCGCCGCCATCAATCAGGTGCTGATCCTGGCGGATGGGCAGGTGCAGGCCTTTGGTCCGAAGGAGGAGGTTCTGCGCAAGAGCCTCGCGACGCGGCCGGGGCAGGCGGAGCCTTCCTCCTCTCCTCCCAAGATCGTGGTGGCGGCTGATGCGCGCGGTTAACGAGAACAGCATTGGTGGTCCCCGTGGGTTCGGCGAGCGTTCGGCGCGCCTCAATCCCCGCCGGGACATCCGTCGGGCGGCCGTGTTCGGCGTCGCTGCGACGCTCGTCCTGTTCGGGACCGTGGGCGTCTGGGCGGTGACGGCGCCGCTGTCCGGTGCCGTGATCGCGCCCGGCAAGATCGTCGTCGAGAGCAATGTGCGTCGGGTCCAGCATCCGTCCGGGGGCGTCGTGGCCGAAATCCGGGTCAAGGACGGCGACCGCGTCAAGGCGGGCGAGGTACTGGTGCGGCTCGACGAGACCAATGCACGGGCGAGCCTGGCGCTGATCGAGATCGAGCTGCGGCGCTTCCAGGCGCGCCGGGCCCGGCTCGAGGCGGAGCGGGACGGGCTGCCGCAGATGACGATTCCCGAAGAGCTGAAGGCACGGGCCGACGAGCCCGCGGTCGCCCAGGCGGTGACCGGTGAGCTGCGCATGTTCGAGGCCCGCCGCGTCGCCGCCGACGTGCAGCGCTCGCAGCTGCGCGAGCGCATCTCCCAGGCGCATGAGGAGATCAAGGGCCTGGCCGCTCAGATCGAGGCGCGGCAGGGGCAGGCGATCCTGATCGAACAGGAGCTGGCGGGCGTGCAGAAGCTGTTCGACCAGAGCCTGGTCGCGCTGACGCGGTTGACCTCGCTGCAGCGGGAGGCCTCGCGCCTGTTTGGCGAGCGCGGCAGCCTGGTGTCGGACACGGCGCGGGTGCGGGGTCGGATCGCCGAGATCGAGCTTCAGATCATCCAGATCGACGAGGATCTGCGGCGCGAAGTTTCGACCGAGCTGCGCGATGTCGACGGCAAGATCGCCGATCTCTCCGAGCGCCGCATCGCGGCGCTCGACCAACTCGCGCGCATCGAGATGAAGGCGCCGCAGGACGGCATCGTCCATCAGCAGATCGTCCATACCATCGGCGGCGTCATCGGGCCGGCCGAACAGATCATGCTGATCGTCCCCGAGACGGACGGTCTCGTCGTCGAAGCGCGCATCGAGCCGACGATGATCGACCGGTTGCGCATCGGCCAGGATGTGGTGCTGCGCTTCCCAGCTTTCGACAGCGCCACGACGCCCGATCTCCAGGGCCGCCTGAGCCATGTCTCCGCCGATGCGACAACCGATCCGCAGACGGGCGCGTCCTACTTTACGGTGCGCGCCTCGCTCGGCCGCGACCAGATCGCGCGTCTCGGCGGCAAGCAGCTGGTGCCGGGGATGCCGGTGGAAGCCTATATCCAGACCGGGGTGAGGACGCCGCTGGCCTACCTCATGAAACCGATCGAGGACCAGCTGGTGCGTAGTTTTCGCCACTGATCCCGAGTCCCTGCCGACCGGCGCCTGGGAGCGGGCACACCGGCCGCGGTGCGAAGGCGCCCTCCGCACAGCCGAAGAAATCGGCGATGATGGGGATGCGCCGGCGCTCGTCGAGGCAGACGACATATTCGTTGATCGGTGCCGCCGCATCCGCCAGCGGCACGAAACGCAACCGCGTATCATAGCCGAATTCGAGATCGGCGACCGCGCCGAGGCCGAACCCGGCGGCCACGGTCTCGCGTACGCCCTCGCGGGTCGACACTTCCATGACCTCGCCCAGCGCGACCCCGTGATCCGCCAGCGCCTGCTCGAAGACCTGCCGCGTCCGGGAGCCGCGCTCGCGGAGAACGAAGGGCATGCCCTGCAGATCTCGGACCTTGATAGCGGTGCGCCCGGCCCAGGGATGGTCTGCCGGCATGAAGACGCCGACCGTCATCGTGGTGAGAGGCCGGATGTGAAAGCGCTCGTCCGTCGGCAACTGGGCCGTGATGCCGACATCGGCGCGATACTGGATGATCTGTTCGATCACCGTATCGGAGTTGTGCAGCTGGATCGAGAAGACGAGGTTGGGCCTCCTGCGGCGAAGCGCGTCCAGAATCGGGAGCGAATGGACCGTCCCGTCCGAGGCGAGACGCAGACGGCCGCCCTCGGCGACGGGGGTCTTCAGCATCCGCCCGGCTTCCGAGAGCGCCGCGAACAGCTTGGAGGTTACGGCGTAGAGCGCTTCGCCATCCGCGGTGAGGGTCACGCCGCGCGGGCCGCGCTCGAACAGCACGACGCCCGAGATGGCCTCGAGCTGCCGCACCTGCCCGGACAGGGCGGACTGGCTGATCGCCATTTCGCGTGCGGCTTGGGAATAGCCACCCGCGGTGGCGACCGCATGAAACGCGCGAAGCTGAGCAACAGACGCCATGTTTCGACTGCTCCCGCCCCAGCGAGCGGGGCCCGATCCCCCCCGCAGCGGGCGAGGGCACACGTCAGGCGAGAGTATTGTATCGCCCACACATTGATCGTTGAAAGTAAATCCGGCCGGCATCCGTTTTATGACAGATGATATCCTGCGAACAGCAATCTCGCCGGCTCAAGGGGTTGATCTGAATGGATGGAGGGTATCGTAAAATTCGATACAAAGCTTCAGCCCTGTTTTAACGATCCGTCACAGGGGCTGCCTACCGCTCTCCCTCGACTTTCGCTGCGGCCCGCCGCCGTCCCGGTGATGTGGCGCAGCGTTCGACGACGAGGGCGGTCCCATGACGACGATCAGCAAATCCATTCTCGACTACATCGCGACGCGCGGATCGGCGGATCGCGTGATCGATCTCGGAACGATCTTTGCCGGGACGGGCCTGACCTACTCGGTCCATAACAGCGACCCGGCCATCGCCAGCGCAGCGATCGAGGACGGCAAGCTCGTCATCGACTACACCGATGCGCTCGGCCACACCGATCTCAGGATCACCGCGACGGACGCAGACGGCCACAGCGTGACGGACAATGTCCGGGTCCGCGTCGCCGGCGAGAACGCCTATACGATCGCGGTTCTGCCCGACACGCAGGACTACACCAACGCCGCCCGCGTCGGCATCTTCAAGAACATGACCAACTGGCTGGTGGAGAACAAGGACAGCCTCGGCCTCCAGTTCGTGATCCATGTCGGTGACATCACCACCAACAACAGCGACGCGAACCACTGGCCCTTCGCCGAGGAGGCGCTGCGCATCCTCGACGGCAAGATCCCCTATTCGCTGCTGCCGGGCAACCACGACCAGAACACTGGCAATGCGGCCAATCATTCGACCAATCCGCTCGACATCCGCTTCTCGCCCGAAAAGCAGGCCGCGACGAACCCGGACACCTTCGGCGGCGTCTATGACCAGGAGCCCAACCGCAGCGCCAACAACTACCACAGCTTCACCGCGCCCGACGGCACGAAGTGGCTGGTGCTGAGCCTGGAGTTCGGCGCGCGCGACGATGTGCTGCGCTGGGCGGGAGAGGTGATCGAGGATCATCTCGACCATCGCGTCATTCTCGCCAACCACTCTTATATGAACTGGGCCGGGCGCCACGACGCCACCGGCGCGCCGCTCTACGACGAGGGCACCGGCTACGATTACGGCATGGGCTCGAGCATCCAGGGCGCCAATGACGGCGAGACGATGTATCGCGCGCTCGTGCAGAAATACCCGAACGTCACCTTCACCTTCTCCGGTCACATCTTCGGCGATGGCGCCGAAACCCTGGTGAGCTACGACCAGTTCGGCAATCCCGTCCACCAGATGATGGTGAACTACCAGAATGGCGTGGCGGCCGAGATCACCAGCGGTGCTGGCGCGGGTTCCGGCAGCAACGGCGGCAATGGTGCCATCCGCCTCCTGACGATCGACCCCGACAACAACGCCGTCTACACGTCGACCTACTTCACGCAGCTCGACGACTATTTTGACTCCGTCCGCGGCGACGGAGAGCTCGACCGTGACGGGCTGACGGGCGCCTATCGCGACCACGAGCAGACCTTCAGCGACGTCGATATGGGCACGCCCGAGATCCCGGCGATCGCCAAGACCGGCAACGACCAGTTCGTCACGGCCGAAGCGGGGCAGGAGACAGCCTCCGTCACGCTCGACGGGGACTGGACGCTCAACCCGAACAACGATCCCGGCCTCGCCTATGTCTGGACGGATCGCGACGGGCATGTGGTCGCCGAAGGCGCGACGCCGACCTTGCAACTCGCCGCCGGCCAGCACCAGCTGACCCTCACCGTGACCGACAGTGCCGGCCACGTCTCGACCGACGAGGTCCGCATCGTCGTCGCCAACGCCGACACTCTCCTTGTCGACAGCTTCAACGACGGCAATGCCACCGGCTGGGGTGTCGCCTCGACTGGCCCGCAATACGCGACTCGCAGCACCGCGGAGCACGGCATCGCCGCGATCCCCGGCGGAACGGGCAGCGAGACCGTCACATATCTGCCCAAGCTCGGCCAGACCGACGGCGGCGTTCTCGTGAAGATCGATGGCGCCGCCCCCGGCAGCATCGCGAAGTCGTATTCGCTGGTCTACGACCTCGTCATCAATCCGGGCGTCGCCAGCTACTTCTCCTTCCTGCAGACCGACCTGACCAATACGAGCGACCAGGACATCGCCCTGCGCAATGTCAACGGCAGCCGCGGCGGCATCGGCATCAACAGCGACTATGAAGGCACCGTCAATTACGGCGCCTGGCACCGCATCGCCTTCACGATCACCGACCGTGGCGACAACGTGCTGATCACGAAGTACATCGACGGCGTGAAGGTGGGCGACACCGTCCAGTCCGGCGGCAACTACGGCCGCTACCAGATCGACATGAGCAAGGGCTTCCTGCTGTTCGCCGATGAGAGCGGCGAGACCTGGCCCGGATACGCGTCGAGCTTCCTGTTCACCGACAAGGTGCTCACCGACGCCGAAGTCGCGGCGCTGGGCGGCGTCAAGGCCAGCGGCATCATGGACACGAAGCCGAGCGCCAATTCGGTGCAGATCGACTTCGGCAATCCGGCTTGGCCGAACGAGTTCGGGGCCGGTAATGCCCAGTCGGTCACCTTCGATGCGGCCGGCACCGGAACCTATCTGGTCAAGGGCAGCGCCAATTCGCGCAGCGACGTGGCCGAGGGTCAGGCGGCGCTCGAGGGGCGGGTCTTCGAGCAGTCTGACGCCGTGAACAAGCTCCTGGTCTGGAAGGAGGCCGCCGCCAAGAGCTGGTCGGACTACGCTTTCGAGGCGACACTGAAGACCACCGACAACGACGCCACCGGACTGGTGTTCTACTACCGGGATGCGGCTAACCATTACCGGGTCGTGCTCGACGCCGAGACCAACACCCGCTCGCTGGTGAAGGTTCAGAACGGGGTCGAGAGCGTGCTGGCGAGCGCGCGGGGCGGCACGCCCTGGAGCCGCGACTTCCAGCTCAAGGTCGTCGCGATCGACGGCACGATCAGCACCTTCCTCGACGGTCACAGCCTCTTCGGCGAGGTGGTCGATGCCGCGCCGCTCGCGGGCGGATCGGTCGGCTTCTACTCGCACAATCAGCGCAGCTCACAATTCGACAACGTCACCGTCAACAAGGTCACGCTCACCGCTCATGCCGGCGACGATCTTCGACCGTTCGACGGCGATGGCGACGGTCGGGTCACCGTCGCGCTCGATGCGGGCGGCAGCTACGGCCGCGGCGACATCGTCTCCTATGTCTGGACGAACGCCGACGGCGCGGTCGTGGCGCAGGGCGAACGGGCCGAAGTGACGCTCGATGCCGTCCGGCAGGTGCTGACGCTGACGGTCACCGACGCCGACGGCAAGACGGCGACCGACAGGCTGACGGTCGATGCGGTCTCGCAGGCCCGAATCCTGCTCTCTGAAACGTTCGGCGACGGCGACTTCGCCGGCTGGACGATCGTCGACGAAGGCGAGACGGGCGGTGTCGGTGCCGACGGCAAGGCTTCTCAGTGGGAATGGCGGGACGGCGCGCTGGTTCAGCTCTCGGACCTCAAGAGCCGCCAGCTGACCTGGAGCGGCGCGTCCAACACCGACCCCTGGAAGACTGGATGGAGCCCGCTCGGTGACGGCGTCAACGTGCTGCGCAAGGGCACCTATGCGCTCTATGACGATGCCGCCGCGAAGAACTGGACCGATTACGCGGTGGAAGCGACCATTGCGTCGCCGGACAACGGCGCGCTGGGTCTGCTCTTCTACTATCAGGACGCGAAAAACTACTATAAACTCGAGCTGGACGCGAATGGCGACTATGACCGCAGCCCCGGCAACGGCGCGGGAAGCCTGTTCCAGCTCATCCAGGTCAAGGACGGGGTCGAGAAATACCTCAACCAGTTCCCGGCGAAGTATACGCCGGGCCAGGCGCTCGATCTTCGGGTCGAAGTCAAGGACGGCAAGATCCAGGCCTATGTCGACGGCCTCTCACTCTTCGCTTACGCCATCGAGGATCGCGCCCACGCCAAGGGTACGATCGGTCTGTTCTCCTGGGACAGCGCGGGTGTCTCCTTCGACAACGTCCTCGTCTACGATCTGTCGGCGGAAAGCGTTCTGCCGCCCGGCGGCCCGATCCTCGGCACGGATGGCGACGACGTGCTGCTGGGGTCGTCGGGCGACGACGTCATCCTCGCAGGCCCCGGCGACGATCTCGTCCGGGCCGGTGACGGTGAGGATCGGCTCGATGGCGGCGAGGGCGACGACGTCCTTGAAGGCGAGGGCGGTGACGACCTGCTGGCTGGTGGCGAAGGCGACGACGAACTGGCTGGCGGCAACGGCAGTGACCGCCTCGCCGGCGGGGCGGGCGACGACACGCTCGATGGCGGCGCAGGCACCGACACCGCCGATTACGCCGATGACATGGCCGGCGTGAGCGTCGATCTCGGGGCAGGTGTGGCCTTTGGCGACGCGGCCGGGGCCGACACGCTGGTCTCGATCGAGAACGTCATCGGCGGGGCCGGTGACGATGACCTGACGGGCGCTGCCGGCGACAACCGGTTCGTGGGCGGCGAGGGCACCGACACGCTCGTGCTGTCAGGCGCCACGGGTGAGATCGCCCTCGATCTCGCAGCAGGGACCGTCTCGGCCGAAGGGCTCGGCAACGACGCCTTCACCGGCATCGAGGCCTTCCGCCTCGGCGAGGGTGATGATCGTCTGGTCATCGCGGCGGCTGCGGTGGCGGTCGGGCCGATCAATGGTGGGGCAGGCACCGATACTTTGGTGCTGACCGGAACCGGTACACTGGGGGCGCTCGACCATGTTGAGGCCGTGGAGGTGACCGGCAACTGGACGCTGACCGACGAGGGCTTTGACGTCGCCTTTGGCGAAGGCGCCCAAACGCTGACGCTTCAGGCCGCGCTGCTCACCGATGGTGGCTTCGCGGGCAAGATCTCGAGCTTCGGCCAAGAGGATCGCATCGCGTTGTCGGGCGTCCAGGCTGATATGGCGACGCTGGGGACTGGCAACCTGCTGACCCTGACGGGCCCGTCCGGCCCCATGACGCTGCAGCTCGACCCCGCCGAGGACTTCTCCGGCATGGCGTTCAAGCTTGCCTCGGACGGCCAGGGTGGTGTCGTGCTCAGCTACGGTCCGGCCAATGCCGGTGACGACGTCCTCACCGGCGGCAATGGTGACGGCGTCCTCGACGGCGGCGCCGGCAACGACGTGCTGAAGGGTGGTGCCGGCAACGACACGCTTCTGGGCGGGACCGGCGACGACCAGATTGATGGCGGCTCCGGCGACGACCAGATCACAGCCGGTTCGGGCGCCGACCTCATCAAAGGCGGATCAGGCGACGATGTCGTCGGGGCGGGCGAGGGCGACGACGTCGTCGATGCCGGATCTGGCAACGACATCGTCCTCGGTGGCACGGGCAACGACACGCTTGATGGCGGCTCTGGCGACGACCGGATCGAGGGCGGCGCCGGTAACGACACTCTGACCGGTGGCTCCGGCCGGGACGTCTTCGTCTTCGCCGCAGGCTTCGGCCGGGACACCATCACGGACTTCCGGACGGCAGGCTCAAGCGCGGACCTGCTAGAGTTCTCGATCGGGCTCTTTACGGGCTTCGAAGACGCGATCGACGCCGCCAGCCAAGTCGGGGCCGACACCGTGTTCAGCCTCGATGCGGAGACCACGCTCACCCTCAAGGGCGTGCAACTGACCAGCCTCGCAGCAGACGACTTCCGTTTCGTCTGAACGCTAACCAAACTTCTCAGGCCAACAGCGAGGGCGCCAGCAATGACGCCCTCTGCCTCGTCCGTGAAACAAACCGCTGGTCTCCACAAACTTCTCCCGGTCTCTATCCTCCGACAGCTGCTATCTTACAGAGCTTCACGCCATCCCGACTTCATCGCAAACTGACCGAGGAAAATGCAAAGGGGCAGCCAAGGTTTTTTCACTGATTGGGTTGCTGAAGCCGGCATCTTTGATCTCAGCCATGGCCTGAGTCAGATCCGTTACCTCGGCCAAGCTTGGCGCTATTGAAGCTTACCTTGACCAAGCCCGCAGGATCGCCGCGACCCCAACTTTGCTGCGCGTGGCCGGACTATTCGACCTCGAAGCGGACCTCCTAAATGCCGGGAATGGGTCGAAAGCAGTCCCGACCCGCCTTCGCCTCGCACGTCCGGTTCCTGGCAAGGGCCGAACGGCGGCTATTGGCGCATTCTGGCCTGCTGCCGGTTCTGTGGACGGTTAGTTAAGCTAATTCCACCTTCTTTTCGAACTCGGCCGGGCTGAGATAGCCGATGGTCGAGTGTCTGCGGATCGTATTGTAGAACCGCTCGATGTAGTCGAAGACATCCGCCCTGGCGGCGTCTCGCGTCCGGTAGCGCTTGTCCCTGATGCGCTCGGTTTTCAGCGAGGAGAAGAAGCTCTCCATGGCGGCATTGTCCCAGACGTTGCCGGATCGGCTCATCGAGCAGGTGACGCCGTTTTCGGCCAACAGTTCCTGGAACTGCTGGCTGGTGTATTGGCTGCCCTGATCCGAGTGGTGCAGCAGGGCGTCCGGCTTGCCGCGGCGCCAGATCGCCATGATGAGCGCGTCGGTGACGAGCGCCGCCGTCATCTCCGCCTTCATCGACCAGCCGACGACCCGGCGCGAGAACAGGTCGATCACGGCCGCCACATAGAGCCAGCCTTCTGCGGTCCAGACATAAGTAAAATCGGCGATCCACCGCTGGTTCGGTCGGCTCGCCGTGAACTGACGATCGAGCACATTGGGCGCGGTGGCCGACGCCGGTCGCGCCCCCTCATCCTTCGGCAGACCACGGCGCCTGGGACGCGCCCGCAGGGCCTGCGAACGCATCAGACGCTCGAGCTTGTGAAGGCCGCAGGAGACGCCTTCCGCCAGAACGTCTCGCCAGACGCGGCGCGCGCCATAGGTCCGGTCGCTGGCCTTGAAGCTCGCATGGACCTTGGCGCCAACCGTCTCGTCGTCCCGCGTCCGCTGGCTCGGCGAGCGCGTCAGCCAGGCATGGAACCTGGAGCGGGAGACATCCAGCGCTTCGCAAAGCCATGCCACCGGCCAGATGCTCCGGTGCCTCGCGATGAAAGCGAACCTCATATCGCTTCCCTCGCGAAGTAGGCTGCGGCCTTTTTTAGGATATCGCGCTCCGCCTTGAGCTTGGCCACCTCACGCCGCAGCCGCTCGATCTCAAGCTGCTCGGGCTTCATCTGGCCCTGTCCGGGAAAGGCCTGCGCCGGATCGGCGGCAAAATCCTTCACCCATTTGCGCAGCACGTTGTCATGGACATCGAGATCCCGAGCCGCCTGCGCGACGCTCACCCCGCGATCCTTGATCAGGCGAACCGCCTCGATCTTGAACTCACGCCCAAATCGTCTTCGCTCCATCTGCCACCTCCGGTTTCATGAAAACACCCAATCACGGTGTCCACGAAACCGGCAGCAGGCCATTCCGTATGGGTGCGGGGAGGGTGGTTCTGGCCCTTAGCTGACGCTCAGAAGGTCCGGTTTCCGGCCGATAGCAGCATGGCCCGCTGCCCGAGACTCCCGCGCACCACTCGGATAGATTCCGGGACGACCTTCGGTCGCCCTCGATTACGGCATGATCGATCATATGGGCCGAGCCTTATAGGCCTTACGCTGGATCGAGGCCGCCTATGTCTTGCTGATCGGCGCTGCGATTCTGCGAATTTGCGAAGCGCTCCATCCCGCTTGGCCGGCCCTGCTTTCGCTTGCTTGGCTTGGTCGGGTGGGAGCCTTCGCCCTGTTCGCCGCCTTCCTACTGGCGTGTCTTCACTGGGCCTCGGCAGAGCGCATAGGCCTGGGCGTCCACGGCACGTTCGCCTGTTGCCCCACAACCCAGCCACAACGCCGAGCACTGCTGCGCCATCGACTGCAAATAAACGGGGAGGCAAAGCGGCTCTGGGCCTGCGCATTCTACCTTGAGCGATAGCCGCTGCACGTGTCGCAGCCCAGATCATGGACGACTGGCAGACACCGCTCATCGAATGGCATGGTTCGTGAATGGATCTGATCTCAGCCCAAACCCAGTGCGCAGCGGCATGGTGCCCAACCTCAGGATCCTGATCGTCGACGCCAACGAGGTGCGGGCTGCGATCATTGAAGAAGGGCTCCGCGAGGCTGGCTATCGCGAACTCGTGCGCGTTTCCGCCACGACCGGGCTGGTCGCCGCCATCGAGCAACACGACCCCGACGTCGTCGTCATCGATCTCGAGGATCCCAGCCGCGACGCCCTCGCAGACATGTTCCTGGTCAGCCGCCATATCCGGCGGCCGATCACCATGTTCGTCGACCAGTCGGACTCCGCCTCTATCGAGGCCGCGGTCGAGGCGGGCGTCTCCGCCTATATCGTCGACGGGCTTAAGAAGGAGCGCATGCAGCCGATCCTGCAGACCTGCATCAGCCGCTTCAATGCCTTCAGAAAGCTGCGCGAGGAACTCGACGAGGCCCGCTCCCAGCTCGAGGAGCGCAAGCTCGTCGATCGCGCCAAGGGCATCGTCATGCGCATGAAGAACCTGTCCGAGGATGAGGCCTATGCCCTGTTGCGCAAATCCGCGATGAACGAAAAGCGCAAGCTCGTCGATATCGCCCGATCCATCATCACGGCAGCGGAGGTGCTGAAATGAGCACGCTGCATTTGCGGGTGGGCTTCATGCCGCTCGTCGACTGCGCTCTCGTCGTCCTCGCGAAGGATGAAGGCTTCGCCGAGACAGAGGGGCTCAACCTCGAACTCGTGCGCGAGGTTTCCTGGTCGAATCTGCGCGACAAGCTCAATGTTCGCCTGTTCGACGCTGCCCATGTGCTGGCGCCCATGGCGCTCGCCTCCACGCTGGGGATTGGTGGGGTGCGCGCTCCGATGGCGATCCCGATGGCGCTCAATCTCGACGGCTTCGCCGTCACCGTCTCGCTCCGGCGCTTCGAAGAACTGACCCGGCTGGCGGAAGGGGACCTCGCCGATCCGCACGTTTCGGCGCGGGCACTCGCCGCGCTGGTGGCACGCCGCAGCGCCGCCGGACTGCCGCCGCTGACCTTCGCGGCGGTCTTCGGCTATTCCAGCCACACCTATCTGCTGTGCGAATGGCTCGGCAAGGCGGGGCTCGTGCTGGGCGAGCATATCCGCTTCGAGGTCGTGCCGCCGCCGCAGACGGTCGAGGCTCTCGCCAGCGGCCGGATCGACGGTTTCTGCGCCAGCGCGCCCTGGAATTCGGCCGCCGTGGCCCGTGGCATCGGCGCCATGGTGCTGGCGAATGTCGACATCCGCCGCGACTGGCCTGACAAGGTGCTGGTCTGGCGGGCGGATGATGCCGAACGCCGCGCGGCGGCGGTCGCGAAGCTTGGCCGCGCCATCCTGAAGGCGAGCGACTGGGCAACCGACCCCGCGAACGTCCCGCGCTTCGCCCATCACCTCTCTGCCCCGGACCGGCTCGCGCTGCCGGTGGACGTCCTGGAGCCGATCCTGCGCTTCGAAATCCGGCAGGGGGCTGGCCGGCCGCCGCGGCAGATCGAGCGCTTCGTGCGGTTCGACCGCGCGGCGCTGCGGCCGGAGCCGGCCCATGCGGACAGGATCCTCGACGGAATGGCCATGGCGGGCCAGGCCGTTCCCGACGAGGACATGCGGGCTCTGGCGCGGCAGGTCTTCCGACCCGATCTCTTTCCTGTTGGAGCGGGCTGAAACGCTCCCTCTGCCCAGTTGTTGGGCCGATGCGCATCATTTGCGCGGCGCCGCATGGCGCGACGGTTGGTCACCATCACCGCCTGAGGCGCCGCAAGCTCTTGTAAATACGGCCTCCAATCGCGCTGCGTCAGGTTGGCACGAAGTTTGATTGAGTAAAAACAACGCGGCCAACGCTGCCCGCGTCATCCTCCGAACCGGAATTGCACAGCAACGCCGCTGTCGAACGTGCCCACGGGTGCATTCGCGCGGCGTTTTTCGTGTTCGGCGGCAGGCGAGCCTTCCTTCGCAAACCGAGAGGCGATCGATGACGAACACAGTCGAGATAGGCAAGAAGCCAGCATCCGTAAATGTCGGCCGCCGCCGGCTGCTGAAGCTGTCGGGCACCGCCGCGCTGCTGAGCGCCGCCCGGCTCGCATTGCCCTCGGGCGCCTTTGCGCAATCCTCCGGTCCCGAGGTCAAGGGCACGCGTCTCGGCTACATCGCCCTGACGGACGCCTCGCCCCTGATCATCGCCAAGGAGAAGGGCCTCTACGCCAAGTACGGCCTGCCCGACATGGACATCGCCAAGCAGGCGAGCTGGGGCGCGACGCGCGACAACATGGCGCTCGGCTTCAAGAACAACGGCATCGATGGCGGCCACATCCTGCGCCCGAAAACGCATCTCTATTCCACCGGGAAGGTGATGCAGAACAACCAGCCGCTGCCGATGTACACGCTGCTCAACCTCAATGAGGACGGCCAGGCGATCTCGGTCTCCAACGAGTACAAGGACCTCAACGTTCAGAAGGATTCCTCGCCGCTGAAGCAGGCCTTCGAGCGCAAGAAGGCGGCCGGCAAGGAACTCACTGCCGCGATGACCTTCCCGGGCGGCACGCACGATCTCTGGATCCGCTATTGGCTCGCCGCCGGCGGCATCGATCCCGACACTGACATCAAGGTCATCGTCGTGCCGCCGCCGCAGATGGTGGCGAACATGAAGGTCGGCACGATGGACTGCTTCTGCGTCGGCGAGCCCTGGAACGAGCAGCTCGTCAACCAAAACATCGGCTACACGGCGCTCACCACCGGCGAACTCTGGTCGCGTCACCCCGAGAAGATCCTGGGCATGCGCGCCGATTTCGTCGACGCCAATCCCAAGGCGACGCAGGCCATCCTGATGGCGGTGATGGAAGCCCAGCAATGGGCCGACAAGCGCGAAAACCGACAGGAGCTCTCGGAAATCGTCGGCAAGCGCCAGTGGTTCAACGTCCCCGTCAACGACATCAACAAGCGCCTGCTCGGCGACATCAATTACGGCAATGGCCGTGAGGTGAAGGGCACGAATCTCCAGATGAAGTTCTGGGGCGAAGGCGGCTCGACCTCCTACCCCTGGAAGAGCCTCGACACTTGGTTCGTCACCGAGAACATCCGCTGGGGCAAGTTCGAGCCGACGATCGACATCAAGGCGCTGGTCGACAAGACCAACCGCGCCGACCTCTGGCGCGAGGCGGCCAAGACGCTCGGCGTCGCCGGCGCGCCGACCGCCGATTCCCGCGGCGTCGAGACCTTCTTCGACGGGGTGAAGTTCGATCCCGCCGCGCCGATGGACTACCTCAAGGCCCTTAAGATCAAGCGGATCGCCTGAGCCGATGGCCGAGCCCCTCGTCATCGTCGGGAAGGGCATGGCCGCGACGCGGCTGGTCGAGGAACTCGGCCAGCGCGCGCTCGGCCGCCATGCCATCGCGGTGATCGGGGAGGAGCCGCGGCTGGCCTATAACCGCGTCCTGCTCTCCCCGCTGCTGGCCGGTGAGATCTCCGAGAGCGAGATCGAGCTGAAGCCTGCCGCCTGGTGGCAGGCGCGTGGCGTTTCGACGTTCTACGGACGCGGCGTCGCGGCCATCGACCGCGCCGCCAAAACCGTGACCCTCGTGGACGGCGCAACGCTGCCCTATGGCCAGCTCGTTCTGGCCACCGGCTCGAAGCCGGTCAGACCGCATCTGCCGGGCATCGACCTGCCGGGCATGATGACCTTCCGCGACATGGCCGATGTGCGGACCCTGCGCGAGGCAGCCCACCACGGCGCGCGCATCGTCGTCATCGGCGGCGGACTGCTCGGCATCGAGGCGGCTTATGGGCTGTCGCGCAGCGGCGCGCGCGTAACGCTGCTTCATCTGGTCGACCGGCTGATGGAGCGCCAGCTCGACGCCGAGGGCGCGGCCTTGCTGGCCGAGGCCGTCGCGCTGCGCGGCATCGATCTGAAGCTGGGCGCAGCCACGCGAGCCTTCATCGGGCGCGATCATGTCGAGGCTGTCGAACTCCAGGACGGCACCGTGCTGCCCGCCGATATCGTCGTCATCGCCATCGGCGTTCGGCCCAATACCGCACTCGCCGAAACCGCCGGGCTCAGCATCGACCGGGGCATCCTCGTGGACGACGCGATGACGACCTCTGACCCTGCCATCTTCGCCATCGGCGAATGCGCCCAGCATGACGGCAGCGTCTACGGGCTGGTCGAGCCGGCCTATGAACAGGCCCGGGTACTGGCGCGGCGTCTTGCGGGCGAGCCGGCAAGCTATCGCGGCTCGCTGCTGGCCACCAATCTCAAGGTCAGCGGCATCGGCGTCTTCTCGGCCGGGGCGTTCGAAGCGCACGAGGGCGCGCAGACCATCGTGCTGCGCGACCGCGCGACTGGCCTCTACCGGAAGTTCGTCATCCGCGACGGCCGGCTCATCGGCTGCGTCCTCGTCGGGGACACGCAGGGCGCGCTGTTCTACCTCCGGCTGATCCGCTCGGGGCAGGACATTTCGGCGATCCGCAGCGAACTGCCCTTCGGTGAGCCATACTGCCTGGCGGAGGCGGCTTGAGATGCGCCGCGACGTCGATCAGCCCGGGCCGCCCATGCACCCCGCAGCCATCCGCACGACCTGCCCCTATTGCGGCGTCGGCTGCGGCGTTCTCGCAACGCCGGATGGGCGCGGCGGTGCGGCGATCGCGGGCGATCCGTCCCACCCCGCCAATCTCGGCCGGCTCTGCTCCAAGGGAGCCGCGCTGGGCGAAACGCTCGGCCTCGGCTCGCGCGTGCTGCATCCGCTGCGCCGCACTGCATCCGGCAGCTACGAGCGTATCGGCTGGGAGGCGGCGCTGGATGCGGTCGCCGACGGGCTCAAAAGCGTCATCGCCACGCATGGGCCGGATGCCGTCGCCTTCTATTTATCCGGGCAGCTCCTCACCGAGGACTATTACCTCGCCAACAAGCTGATGAAGGGCTTCATCGGCTCGCCCCATGTCGACACCAATTCGCGGCTATGCATGGCCTCGACCGTCGCCGGCCAGCGCCGAGTGTTCGGCTCCGATACGGTGCCGGGCAGCTATGAGGATCTCGACTCCGCCGATCTGATCGTCCTCGTCGGGTCGAACGCGGCCTGGTGCCACCCGGTCCTGTTCCGCCGGATGCAGCAGAACCGGGCGCAGCGCGGCGCCCGCATCATCGTCATCGACCCGCGTGAGACCGCCACGAGCGAGGATGTGGATCAGGTGCTGAGGCTGGCGCCCGGCTCCGACACGCTGCTCTTTGCTGGTCTCCTGGTCCATCTCGCCAATCGCGGCCTGACCGACGCGGACTACCTTGCCCGTCATGTCGAGGGCTATGAGGCCGCCCTCACCAATGCCCGCGAGATCGCGCCGTCGCTGGAGGCGGTCGCGCGCGGGACCGGGCTGGATGCGACCGAGATCGCCGCCTTCTACGCGCTCTGGAGCGAAACGCCCGCCGTCGTCACCGCCTGGAGCCAGGGCGTCAACCAGTCGGCGCAAGGCACCGACAAGGTCGCGGCGATCCTGCACTGCCACCTCGCGACAGGCCGCATCGGCAAGCCGGGCTACGGACCTTTCTCACTCACCGGCCAGCCCAACGCCATGGGCGGCCGCGAGGTCGGCGGTCTCGCCAACATGCTGGCCGCCCATATGGGCTACTCCGCCGCCGAGATCGACCGCGTCCAGCGCTTCTGGAAGGCGCCCAGGCTGGCGCAGGCCGAGGGGCTGAAGGCCGTCGCGATGATGGAGGCGGTTGAGGTCGGGCGCATCCACGCGCTCTGGGTGATGGCCACGAACCCGGCCGTCTCGCTGCCGCGGGCCGACCGGGTGCGGGCGGCGCTCGGGGGCCTCGACCTCTTCGTGGTCTCGGAGAACGTGCTTTCCAACGACACGCTGGCGGCATGCCCGCATCTCATCCTGCCGGCGGCGGCCTGGGGAGAGAAGGACGGCACCGTCACCAATTCAGAGCGCCGCATCTCGCGCCAGCGCGCCTTCCTGCCGCTGCCCAGCGAGGTGAAGCCGGATTGGTGGATCATCGCGCAGGTCGCGCAGCGTCTGGGCTTCGCCGACGCCTTCGCCCATGCCGGCCCGGCCGCGATCTATGCCGAGCACGCCGCGCTCTCGGCCTTCGAGAACGAGGGCCGCCGCGACTTCGATATCGGCGCCCATGCCGGTCTGACGAAGCACGCCTATGACGCGCTCCAGCCGGTGCAGTGGCCTGCTCCCGCCGCGCGGCCGCTCGGCACGCCGCGCCTCTTCGCCGAGGGCGGCTTCTTCACGGCGAATGGCCGCGCCCGGATGGTGCCGCTCGCCGCGCCGGCGCTTGCCAGTGCTGCGAGCGAAGCCCTGCCGCTGCTGCTCAATACGGGGCGCCTGCGCGATCACTGGCACACGTTGACGCGGACCGGCCTCAGCCCCCGGCTCAGCGCCCACTGCGCCGAACCATCGTTGCAGATCCATCCCGAGGATGCGCGCCGCTACGGTCTGACCGAGGCCGGTTTCGCCCGTATCGCCAACGACCATGGCAGCGTCGTGCTGAAGGTCGCGCTCGATCCTGGCATGACGCGCGGCTCGCTCTTCGCACCGATCCACTGGTCGGCAGAGACCGCCTCGCATGCCCGCATCGGCGCGGCCGTTCAGGCGATGTGCGATCCCTGGTCCGGCCAGCCGGAGATGAAGGCGACGCCCTCCTCGATCGAGCCGGTGACCTATGCCGCGCAGGGCTTCGTGCTGTCGCGGGACGCCTTCCTGCTCCCCGAGGGCAGTTGGTGGTCAAGGCTGGCGGTCGAGGGCGGAGAGGCTCGGCTCTTCGCAACGGATGCCGGACCGGCCGAATGGATGGCCGCCGTCAGGGCCCGCTTCGAAGAGGCGGACCTGACCGAGTTGGTCGACATGGCCGGTGGCGCCTATCGCTGCGCCGTGATCCGCGATGGCCGGCTGCTCGCGGCCCTGTTCCTTGCCCCCTTCGGCGGCTTGCCGCTCTGGGACAGCGTGAAACGCGCCTTCGCCGACCCAGCGGCGCTGCCGGGCAATCGCCTCGCGCTCCTGGCCGGCCGCAGCCTCGACGGCGCGTCCGATCCCGGCCCGACCGTCTGCGCCTGTTTCGGCGTCGGCCTCGCGGCGATCCGCGCCGCCTTCGCTGGTGGCGCGGCGAGCCCCGATGAGATCGGCCGTCAGCTCAAGGCGGGGACCAATTGCGGGTCCTGCCTCCCCGAAATCCGCCGCATCGGCGCGCAGGCGCGCGCCACGGTCGCGGCATGAAACCCCGCGATGCGACAGCCAGAGGAGAATCTGATGGGTCGGGCCGTCCTGAAGGAAGTGGAGACGGGAGCGACGGTGGTCGCGCTCCCCGGCGCCAAGCCCGGCGTGGTGCCGCTGCCTGCGCCCGCGCGCAAGCCGCTGTCGTCGAGGCTTTTGCCCTGGCTCAGGGCGATCCTGGTCAATGTGCTGCCGCCGCTGGTGACGGTCGCGCTGATCGCGTTGTTCTGGCAGATCGCCGCCTCGGGCCCGCAATCCTCGCTGCCGCCGCCGACCAAGATCTGGGAGGAGGCGAAGGACCTGATCGTCGAGCCGTTCTACTGGGCCGGCTCGCAGGATATCGGGCTGGGTTGGCGCATCCTGGTCTCGCTCCAGCGCGTCGCCATCGGCTTCAGCCTGGCAGCGATCGTCGGCGTGCTGCTCGGCGCGCTCGTCGGCCAGTCGGTCTGGGCGATGCGGGGGCTTGATCCGGTCTTCCAGGTGCTGCGCACCGTGCCGCCTTTGGCCTGGCTGCCGCTTTCGCTGGCGGCCTTCCGCGACAGCCAGCCCTCGGCGATCTTCGTGATCTTCATCACGGCGATCTGGCCGGTGATCATCAACACCGCGGTCGGCATCCGCAACATCCCGCAGGACTACCGCAATGTCGCACAGGTGCTGCGGCTGAATCAGGTCGAGTTCTTCTTCAAGATCATGGTGCCCTCGGCGGCGCCCTACATCTTCACCGGGCTTCGCATCGGCGTCGGCCTGTCCTGGCTCGCCATCGTCGCGGCCGAAATGCTGACCGGCGGCGTCGGCATCGGCTTCTTCATCTGGGACGCGTGGAACTCCTCGCGTCTCTCCGACATCATCGTGGCGCTCGTCTATATCGGCGTGGTCGGCTTCCTGCTCGACCGCCTGGTCGCCTTCGTCGGCGCGATCGTCACCCGCGGCACGCTCGTGAACTAAGGAGGATCGACCGATGAGCTATCTCAAGATCGACCATGTCGACAAAACCTTCCAGCGCGGCGCGACCTCGACCCCCGTCCTCAAGGACATCAGCCTCGAGATCGAGAAGGGCGAATACGTCTCGGTCATCGGCCATTCCGGCTGCGGAAAGTCGACCCTGCTCAACATCATCGCCGGGCTGACGCCGATCACGAGCGGCGCGGTCCTGCTCGAAGGCCGGGAGGTCCGCGACCCAGGCCCAGAGCGCGCCGTAGTGTTCCAGAACCACTCGCTGCTGCCTTGGCTGACCGTCTACGACAACGTCGCGCTGGCGGTGAACAAGGTCTTCGGCGGCCGCAAGACGAAGGCCGAGCGGCATGACTGGATCATGCACAATCTCGACCTCGTGCAGATGGGACACGCGAAGGACAAGCGCCCCGCCGAGATTTCCGGCGGCATGAAGCAGCGCGTCGGCATCGCGCGCGGCCTCGCGATGGAACCGAAGATCCTGCTGCTCGACGAGCCTTTTGGGGCGCTCGACGCGCTCACCCGCGCCCATCTGCAGGATTCGATCATGCAGATCCACGCCACGCTCGGAAACACGATGATCATGATCACCCATGACGTGGACGAGGCGGTGCTGCTCTCGGACCGCATCGTGATGATGACCAACGGACCCTCCGCCCGTATCGGCGAGGTGCTCGACGTCCGGCTCGCCCGCCCGCGCAAGCGGCTCGATCTGGTCTCCGACCGCACCTACATCGCCGCGCGCGAGGCGGTGCTGAAATTCCTCTACGAGCGCCACCGCTTCGTCGAGGCGGCGTGAGCCCTTGATGCCACCCTCCGCGTCATCCCGGACGGAGCGAAGCGCAGCTCCGGGACCCATCATAGAGCGCCGTCGAGACCTGCGATGGATCCCGGGCCAAGCCCGGGATGGCAGCTCAGTGTGGGGAGACGGGATCACCCCACGACCCGGAAAAGCAAAGCCATGAGCGACGACTTCACTCCCGAGCAGAAGCGCTATCTCGAAGGCTTCATGTCCGGCATGCAGTCCGCCCGCACGGCGCGGGGCCTGGGCCCGCTCGGTGGCGGGGCGACGCCGACGGCCGCCCCGTCAGGCCCCGATCGCGAGCATCTGGAGGCGCAGGCCAGGACCGTCGCGGCCGGCGGCAAGCTCGCCGAACAGGAGAAATGGAAGGCGGCCGAGCATCCCTTCGATGCCTATGGCCGCTTCAAGCAGCAGGCGGGGGCCGGCATCTATCCCAAGCCGGACGACAATTTCCGCTGGCGCTATCACGGGCTGTTCTATGTGGCGCCTGCCCAGAACAGCTATATGTGCCGCCTGCGCATCCCCAACGGCATCCTGACCTCTTGGCAGTTCGAGGGCGTCGCCGATCTCGCCGAGCGCCTGGGCGGCGGCTACAGCCAATTCACCACCCGCGCCAATCTCCAGGTCCGCGAGATCAGGGCCGAGAACGGGCCAGCCTTCCTCGAAGGCCTCGTCGATCTCGGCCTGACGGCGAAGGGCTCCGGCGCCGACAACATCCGTAACGTCACCGGTTCGGCCACCGCCGGCATCGACCCGCTCGAACTGCTCGACACGCGCCCCCATGCTCGGGCCTGGCACCACCACATCCTCAACGACCGCTCGCTCTACGGCCTGCCGCGCAAGTTCAACGTCGCCTTCGACGGCGCCGGCTCGATCGCGACGCTGGAGGACACCAACGACATCGGCTTCCAGGCTGTCGAGGTGCTGGACGGCGCCAGCTTCGAGGGACAGCCCGTGGCGCCCGGGATCTGGTATCGCCTCGCGCTCGGCGGCATCACCGGCCACAAGGACCTCGCCCGCGACACCGGCGTCGTCGTCGCGCCCGAGGATGCGATTGCCGTCTCGGACGCGATCCTGCGCGTCTTCATTGCCCACGGCGACCGCACCGACCGCAATCGCTCGCGGCTGAAATATGTTCTCGACGCCTGGGGCTTTGAGCGCTTCCTCGCTGCCGTCGAGGAAAAGCTGGGCCGCCGCCTGATCCGGGTCGAGAACGCCTTCGTGGCGCCGCGGCCGGTTTATGACCGGCTCGCCCATATCGGTGTCCACCGCCAGCTCCAGCCGGGCCTCAATTGGGTCGGCGTGGCGCTGCCCGTGGGCAAGCTCACAGTCGCGCAGATGCGCGTCATCGCCGCCGTCGCGCGCCAATGCGGCGACGGCGACATCCGCCTCACCGTCTGGCAGAACCTGCTGATCTCCGGCGTGCCCGACGCGAAGGTCGAGGATGTGCTGGCCCATCTCCAGGCGGCGGGGCTCTCGGCCGAGACGTCGATCCTGCGGGCCGGGCTGATCGCCTGCACCGGCGCGACAGGGTGCAAATTCGCCGGCGCCTACACCAAGGAGGATGCGCTCGCGATCGCGGCGCATTGCGAGCCGCGGATCACGCTCGACCAGCCGGTGAACATCCACCTTACCGGCTGCCACAATTCCTGCGCCCAGCACTATATCGGCGATCTCGGCTTGATCGGCGCCAAGGTCCCGGTCGGCGACGAGGGCGACACGGTGCCGGGCTACCACGTCTTCGTCGGTGGCGGCTTCGGCGTCGAGGGTGGCATCGGCCGGGAATTCCGCACGAATGTGAAGGCGGAGGAGGCGCCGGCTCTTGTCGAGGCGATCCTGCGCACCTGGCGAACGCATCGCGCCGCGCCCGATGAGAGCTTCGTCGCCTTCGCCCGCCGCCACGAGATCGCCGCGCTGAAGGCGCTCGTCACGCAGACGGGGGATGCTGCATGACCGTCCAGACTGCCAGCCCCATCGTCCAGGTCCTGCCGGAGACCGCGCCGTTCAGCGAGGAACAGCGCTCCTGGCTCAACGGCTTCTTCGCGGGGCTGCTCTCGCTCGACAACGTCGGCGTCACCGCGCTGTCTCCGGCGCAGAACGCCGCTGTGATGGGCCAGGTCGAGGATGACGGTGCGCCCTGGCATGATCCCTCGATGGCGCTGCCCGAGCGGATGCAGCTCGCGCAAGGCAAGCCTCTCCCCCGCCGGCTCTTCGCCGCCATGGCCCAGCAGGATTGCGGCCAGTGCGGCTATCTTTGCGAGACCTATTCGGCGGCGATCGCCTCGGGCGCCGAGGCACGGCTCAATCTCTGCGCGCCGGGCGGCAAGGACACGCTTCGGCAGGTCAAGGCGCTGGTGGAGGAGGCGGGCGAGGCGGCGCCGGCCGCCGCTGCGGCGACGCCCGCGCCTGCGACGCTCGGCTCTCTCGGCCGCTGCCGCGAGAACCCGGCACTCGCCACCTTCCTCTCCCGCCGCAAGCTCAATGGCGAGGGCTCACAGAAGGAAACCTGGCATGTCGAGTTTGATCTCTCGGGCTGCGGGCTCGACTATGTGGTGGGGGATGCCTTCGGCGTCATCGCGCAGAACGATCCGCGGCTGGCCGACGCCGTCATCGCGCTACTCGGCGCGCGGCCCGACGCCGATGTCGGCGGCGTCCCGTTGCGGGAGGCGCTGATCGCACAGCGTGCACTCGGCCCCGCGCCCGACGCCCTGTTCCAGCTCATCTCTTACGTCACCGGCGGCGAGACCCGCGTCAAGGCGAGGCGGCTAGCGGCGGGCGAGGATCCCGATGGTGATCTCGACCGGCTCGACGTGCTCGGCACGCTCCACAAATTCGCCCAGGCGCGGCTCTCGCCGGAGGCCTTCGTCGAGGCGCTCGATCCGCTGCAGCCGCGGCTCTACTCGATCTCCTCCTCCCACAACGCCACGCCGGGCCGCGTCTCGCTAACGGTCGACGCCGTGCGTTACCGGATCGGCACGCGTCCGCGCTGGGGCGTGGCCTCGACCTTCCTCGCCGAGCGCGTCCAGCCGGGCGAGGCGGTACCGGTCTATGTCCAGCGCGCGCATGGCTTCGGCCTCCCTGCAAATCCTGACACGCCGATCATCATGTGCGGCCCGGGAACCGGCATCGCGCCGTTCCGCGCCTTCCTGCATGATCGCCGGGCGACCAAGGCGCCGGGACGCAACTGGCTGTTCTTCGGCCATCAGCGCCGCGCCACGGACTTCTTCTACGAGGACGAGCTGAGCGCGATGAAAGAAGAGGGTCTGTTGACCAACCTCACCCTCGCCTGGTCGCGCGACGGCGACGAGAAGATCTATGTCCAGGATCGGATGCGCGAGCGCGGCGCCGAACTCTTCGACTGGCTCGAACAGGGCGCGCATTTCTATGTCTGCGGTGACGCCAAGCGAATGGCCAAGGATGTCGAGTTGGCGTTGGTCGACATCGTCCTCGCCCATGGCGGGCGCTCCGCGGAGGCGGCCCAGGCTTATCTCGCCGGGCTGAAGAAATCCGGCCGCTATCAGGCCGACGTGTACTGATGCGGCCTGGAGAGGATCTGATGAGAGAAGCGAGGGCGAACAACCCCGAGAATGCCCGATGGAAGGCGCGCTTGGACTGGTGCTCCGGACAGTGGGCTGGTCATGGATAAGCTGGCGAAGCTCCCGATCTTTCTCAATCTCGAGTCAAAGCGCGCCGTCGTCGTCGGCAGCGGCAATGGTGCTCTCTGGAAGGTGCGGTTGCTGGCTGCGGCTGGAGCCGAGGTTGCCGTTTTCGCTCCTGCGCCGAGTGACGGCATGCTGGCCTTGGCGGCGCAGGCCAGCAGCCGGATCACGTTTCATCGTCGCGCGTGGTGCACTGCCGATTTCGCGGATGTCGCGGTCGCTCTGCTCGAGCCCTCGGGAGAACAGGCCGAGATCGAGCAGTTTCGTAGGCAGGCCCGGTCCGCGGGAGCGCTGGTCAATGTCATCGATACTCCCGAAGCCTGCGATTTCCAGTTCGGGACGATCGTCAATCGGTCTCCGGTGATCATCGGCATCTCGACTGACGGCGCCTCTCCAATCCTTGGCCAGGCCCTGAGGCGACGCATCGAGGCGATCCTCCCTTGCGAGATCGGCTCTTGGGCACGGGCCGCCAAGCGATTTCGGGCGCATCTGGCGGAGAGGCTTCCAGGCCGAATCGAACGCCGGGCATTTTGGGAACGGTTCGTCGACCTCGTGCTGGCGGGTCGGGGCACGGAAGGCTCAATTGCCCGGCTTGAGGCGATCGTCAATGAGATCCACGCTGACTTACCACACAAGGAACGTGACGCCGTCACTTCAGTCGTTGTCCTGACGGTGGATCCCGCTGATCCGGGGGAATTGACGCTGTCGGAGGTGCGCACCCTGCAGGCGGCAGATATGATCGTGCATGATAGAGCGATCACCGAACCGGTGTTGGAACTTGGGCGTCGCGAAGCAACTCGCGTTGCTGTGTTGAACGACGCTCAAGCCGCTATGTCGCTTAGCCGTCTCGCCTCGGGAACCTCACTCAGAATCGTCCACCTTCGCTCTAGGAGAACCTGCGATGCGATCGGATCGGCAAGCGACTACAGAGCGCCGATAGGCCACCTATCGTAGCTGCCCCGGTGCCGGTCTGCGCGAATGGCTGACAAAAGAGCGCGCCGACCTGAGCCTCGCGGTGCGAGGACTGTGGCTTTACATGTATGAGGACCAGCGCGCCAATCGACCGGTGCGAATGGCTTTCGACGCATTGGCGGAGGGCCTGCGAGGCTTGATTAGCCGAGGCGCAAAGCGCTCGGCAGGTGGAAGCGTGCGATTGCTCTGATCCCGTCGAATGGGCAGCTGGCCGCTTTTCTATGAATGTCCGGTTCCCGGTGGAGTGCCAAGTCCGGTTCTTGGCGCAAGTAGTCGGGTTTGCTTGGTGCTTGAAGCCCAGTGCAGCGCCCCGACAGAAGGGCGCCGCATCCAGTTGAGAGCCATCAAATGGCAGGTTCCGCAGCCGGGGACTGGTGCTGCCGGGCGATCAGGTTAAGTGCGTTCAGCGTCACCTGCGCTGCAAGCAGCGCCGACATGCCGCCGACATCATGCGGCGGGCTGATCGTGTTGATGTTGACGCCGACGAGGTTGAGCCCCGCGCAGGCCTCCAGCACCGCCAGCCCCTCTCGCGAGGTCGCGCCGCCCCAGGTCGGCGTGCAGACGCCGGGCGCCACCGAAGGGTCGAAGAAGTCCATATCGTAGGAGAGATAGACCGGACGGTCGCCGATATGGGCGCGGATTTCGGCGAAGACTTTGCCGATGCCGCGTTCGAGCAGTTCGGCGAGCGGGATTACGTTGTAGCCGATGCTTCGACCGTATTCAGCGACGCCCGGCAGCATCGTCGTGCCGCGCATGCCTACCTGATAGGAATGCGTAGGGTCGATTAGCCCTTCCTCGGCGGCGCGGCCGAAGGCGGTGGCGGTGTTGTAGCCCTCGATCGGATACGCGTCCGTATGGGCGTCGATATGGACGGTGACGAGGCCGGGATAGACCCGGTGCAGCGCCCGCATCTCCGGCAGCGCGATGGCCCCGTCGCCGCCCAGCGTCACCGCGACGGCGCGCGTCTCGGCGATAGCGCCTACGGCCGCTTCGATCGCGGCATAGGAGGCCTCGAGCTCGCCGGGGCTGACCTTGGCATCCCCGACATCGACGACGCCAAGCGCTTCGAGCGGGTTGATGCCGTTGACGGAGTCGAAAGCGCGCAGCAGCAGCGACTGCTCGCGAATGGCGGATGGCCCGAGCCGCGAGCCGACACGCTGCGGATGCGTTCCGCAGTCGAAGGGCAGGCCGAGGACAACAGCCTTGGCGTCGCCGATCTCTGTACGATGCGGGACGCCCATGAAGGTCTGGGCGAGCGAAAACGGCGCCGTTGTCATCAGTCTACCTGTGTTCGGGTCGATGGCGTGGAAACGGGCGGCGTCCGCGCCGCCCGTTCAGGAGCAGGGCTCAGGAGGCGATCACGTCCATGTAGCGGGCGAGGATGGTGGCGTAGTGCTGCGCATACCACTCGTTGTCTACGGCGACCTGGCGGGCGAAGTTCTCCGGCGAGCCGCAATCCAGCGCCTTCATCTCGGCGGGCACCATTTCGGCAGCTGCCGGGTTCACCGGGCCGTTGCCGACGCGCTTGAACAGCTCGATCTGGCTTTTCGGATCCTGCGCGGCGGCGATGAACTTCCAGGCGCCGGCCTTGGCCGGGTTTCCTTTCGGGACGATCCAGGCGCCGGGGAAGAGGATGCCGTCCTCGAAGGTGAACTTGATGTGGTCGCCGACCTCCTTGGCGAGCAGCATCGAGCGGGTGTGCCAGAGATTACCCATCACGACCTCCTGGTTGCGGAAGAGCTGCTGGCTCTCCGCGCCGGTGGCCCAGAAGATCGTGTGCGGCTTGATCTCCTTGATCTTGGCGAGCGCCCGGTCGACGTCGATCGGGTAGATCTTGTCGCGGCTGACACCATCGGCGAGTAGCGCCGCCTCCAGCATGCCCTCGATATTGTTGCGCAGCGTGCGCTTGCCCGGGAACGCCTTGACGTCCCAGAAATCCTTCCAGTTCTTCGGCGTGGCTCCCTTCAGGGCCTTGCTGTCATAGGTCAGGGCGAAGGAGTAGAGATAGGCACCCACGCCCCAGTCCGAGCGATGGGCAGCGCGGACCTTGTTCTGCGAGACGATCGACCAGTCCACCTTCTCCAGCAGGTTCTGGCGGCCGAGCTCGATCGAGGCCGGCACGGTGCGGTCGCAGACGTCCCAGGTTACGGCGCCGCTCTCGACCATCGCCTTGATCTTGCCGGAGCTTGGCCCGGAGCCATTGATCAGTGCCTTCGCGCCTGAGTTGGCGGCGTTGAAGGGCTGGGCCCAGATCGCGTCATAGGCCGGCACGGCGTCGCCGCCCCAGTTAACGACGACGATCTCGCTCGACTGCGCATGGGCCGGCGTCAGTCGCAGGCCGGCCGGGATCGCGCCTAGCATCGCCAGCCCCTGCAGGAAGCGCCGGCGATGCACGCGCTTGCCTTCGGTCTCCCGGCGCAGGATCGCCAGGCAGTCGTCGCGGAATTCCTGATGCTCTCTGGTCATTGCCATGGTCCCCTTGTTGTCAGGCTTTTGCGGAGGCGTTGCGTAGCGTCGAGATGGCGACGGCCGCGAAGGTCAGGACGATCATCACCGAGCCGAGTGCGGCGATGGCGGGGTCGATATTGTCGGCGAGCCCCTCCCAGATCCGGCGCGGCAGCGTGGTGACCGCGCGGCTGGTGACGAAGAGCGCGACGATGGTCTCGTCCCAGGAGGTGATGAAGGCGAAGGCGGCGCCGGCAATGTTGCCGGCGCGGATCTGCGGCAAGACGATCCAGCCCATCGCCTGCCGCGGCGTGGCGCCGAGGCTGCGCGCCGCCTGCTCCAACCTCGGATCGACGTTGGCCAGCGTGCCGGCGACGGTGAGCACGACGAAGGGCAGCCCCTTCATGGCATGGATCAGGATCAGCCCGAGATAGCTGTCGAGCAAGCCCAGCGTCGCCCAGGCGCGGTAGAAGGCGACCGCATGCACGATCGGCGGCACGATGATCGGCGCCAGCAGCAGCAGGCGCAGGCGCCGGGCGAGCGGCGCGCCCAGCCGCCAGGCGCCGACCGCGAAGGCGACACCGAGCACGGTCGCCAGCACGGTCGCGCCGAGGCCGACGATCAGGCTGTCGAGGATGCTTTTGGTCCAGCGCCCGTCCGTCGCGAGGCTTTCATAATGGCGAAACGAGATCGACGTCGTCGGCAGCGAGAGATAGCGCTCCGGCGTCAGGGAGATCGGGATCACCACGAGGATCGGCAGCAGCAGGAAGCAGGCCGCGAGCCAGGCGACGATCCGGTTGAGCGAAATCCCGTTGCGGTTCGAGGGGACGCTGAGCGCTGCCATGGCTATTTCCTCAGCGCCTGTTCGACATCCATGAAGCGGCTGAGCCACATCACCAGCAGCAGCACCGCACTGAGCAGAACCGTCGCAAGCATTGCCGCCAGCCCCCAGCGCAGCGTCTCGGAGATCTGCACGCTGATGAACTCGGCGACCATGATCGTGCGGCCGCCGCCGAGAATCGCCGGGGTGATGTAGAAGCCGAGCGAGAAGATCATCACGATCACCCCCGCGCCGATCAGCCCGGGCAGGCTCAGCGGCAGGAACACCCAGAGAAAGGCCTGCCCCGGGGTCGCGCCGAGCGCCCGCGCTGCCGGCACCAGCCGGTCGTCGATGCCGCGCAGGCTCGTATAGAGCGGCAGGATGGCATAGGGCAGCATGTAGTGGACCATGCCGATGATGACGCCGAGCTCGTTGCGCACGAGGCTCAGCGGGCTTTCAATCAGCCCACTCGACATCAGGATCGAATTGACCAGCCCCTTCGACTGCAGCAGCGCCACCCAAGCGAAGGCGCGGATCAGCGCGCTGATCCAGAAGCTCGCCACCACGATCCCAAGTAGGATCTGGCGCTCGCGCGGGCCGCATTGCAGCAGCGCATAGGCCACGACGTAGCCGATCCCCAGCGCCAGCACGGTGGTAATCGCCCCGATCCGCAGCGTCGTCCAGAGCACGCGCTGCACCGCGCCGTTGCTGGCGAGTTCGGCATAGTTGGCGAGGCCGGGCTTGGGCACGGTGAAGCTCAGAACCAGCACGTTCAGCACCGGCACGAGGTAGAACAGCGCCAGAAAGACGCAGGGCGCCAGCAGCATCAGCCAGTACAGCCGCTCGCCGCTGCTCGCTGTGGCCGTCGCACTCACGGCGCAGCCTCGCTGGCGCGCACGAGGATCGCGGCATCGGGCGCCCAGGAGGCGATGATCTCTTCACCTTCCGCAAAGCTGCGCTGGCCGGCGGGAACCGTCGCCAGCAGCGTCTCGCCATCGCCCAGCCGGACTTCGACCTCGACCGCCGCACCGAGATAGGTGATATCGCCGACCCGGCCGCGGACTTGGCATGGCGCAGTCTCGTCCGAAGCCGACGGCGCCGCCAACCTCAGCTTCTCCGGCCGCAGCGCCGCGACCGCCGCTTCGCCGGCCTGCGTCGCGATGCCGTTGGCCGAGGCGGTCGCGGCAAAGCCCGGCAGGTCGATCCCGACCAGCCCGTCTTGGACGGACGCCACCTTGCCGCGCAGGAAATTGCTCTTGCCGAGGAAGCCCGCGACGAACTCGGTCGCCGGGCGCTCGTAGAGCTCGGCAGGCGGGGCAATCTGCAGAATGCGGCCGCGGTCGAGGATGACGATGCGGTCCGACATCGTCAGCGCCTCCTCCTGATCATGCGTGACATAGATGAAGGTGGAGCCGACCTCGCGATGGATCGAGCGAAACTCGGTCTGGAATTCCTTGCGCAGTGCTTTGTCGAGCGCGCTCAGCGGCTCGTCGAGCAGCAGCAGTTCCGGTGAGAAGACGAGCGAGCGCGCCAGCGCGACGCGCTGCTGCTGCCCGCCCGACAGCTGGCGAGGATAGCGATGGGCGAAGGCCTGCAGCTTCGCCATTTCCAGCGCGGCCATGATCTTCGGCCGGGCGGCTTCGCCGGTGATGCCGCGGGTCCTGAGCGGAAAGGCGACGTTGTCGTAGACGGTGAGATGCGGGAACAGCGCATAGCCTTGGAACACCACGCCGAAATTGCGCCGCTCGGGCGGCAGCCCGGTCACGTCACGGCCATCGAGGAGGATGCGCCCGCTCGTGGGGGCGACGAAACCGGCGATGCTCATCAGGATCGTTGTCTTGCCCGAGCCGGAAGGACCGAGCAGCGTGATGAATTCGCCGGCCTTGATCTTGAGATCGGTTGGTTCGAGCGCGACGAAATCGCCATAGCGCTTCTCAACCTTGTCGAGGACAAGCGAGTCTTTCACCGATGCGGTCCCATTCCCCATGCCTTTCAGGCTTGCCTTATCGTCCTGCTTTCTCGCGCTGCGTCAAAAACGAAATGAGTTAAAAGGTATAGATCTAGATTATAACTGATGGCAGGAGACGGGCTTGGACACGCGGCATCTTGAAGCCTTTCGCGCGGTGATCGAAACCGGCTCGATGAGCGCCGCGGCAAACCTGCTGGCGAAGTCCCAGCCCGCGATCAGCAACCTGATCACGCGGCTGGAAGACGAGCTCGGCGTTGCCCTGTTCGAGCGAAAGAAGGGCAAGTTGCAGGTCACACCCGAGGCGACTCTGTTCTACGAGGAGGCACGGCGAACGCTTGGCGTTCTCGAACGGACGCGGCAGTTCGCCCGCGATCTCAAGGGCCTACGCTCCGGAACGCTCTCGCTGGCGAGCCAGCCGGGCCTCGCCACCTATGCGCTGCCCCCGATCATCGCCCGGCTGCTGACTCGCTGGCCGGAAGGCACAGTGCGCTTCATCACGCGCTCCTCACCCACCGTGCGCGATCTCGGCCGGATCGAGGCCTTCGACATCGGCTTCGCCGAGCACCCGATCGAAAGCCCGGCGCTTGTCATTGACACCATTGAGGTGCCCTGTGTCTGCATGCTGCCGGCCGACCACAAGCTGGCGGCCGAGCCGGTCCTTACTCCGGCCCATCTCGACGATGTGCCATTCATCTCGCTCTATGCCGACCATTTTCTGCATGAGGCGATCGAGCGCGCGTTCGCCGAGCAGTCGGTGCGGCTGCGCATGGCGGTGCATGTCGAGTTTTTCGGCACGGCCGGCGCACTGGTCATGGAAGGCGTGGGCGTCACAATCGTCGATGTCATCACCAGCGTGCATTTCCGGAAGATCGGGCTGGTCGCGCGACCCTTCGCCCCCCGGCTGTCCTATCGCTATGCGATGTTCCAACCGGCGCCGCGGCCGCTCTCGCGCATTGCCCGCGAATTCGTCGAGGCCTTTCGCGAGCACAATGCCGCACTCATCCGCGAGCACAGCCCGCATTCGGACTAAACCCAACGGGAAATCCGCTCTCTATGAAGTTGGAATCAATTTGCGCAAAATGTCCGCTTCTGGGCCGGCACGTGATGTCTGGAAGTGGCGCACTTCAGCGGTGAGAAATCATTACTGAAGCGCAGCCTCATCGGCCAGGGAGCCGAACCGGAGCTGCCCTGTTGCCCTCCCGGTTTCATAAAGGCCTCGCAATTCTTCGGGCCTGAAGTCGAGTGGGTTCACAGCTTCCGGCACGCTCGTCGGCAGCGCGACGAGGTGGAAGCGGGCGCCGGCTCGCCTGGCTTTCGCTTCGGCGTCCTGAACGGAGGTGTACAGCAGCTGCCGGATGAGCTGGGTGATGCCGCGTCGCGCCAGACCGAGCACGTGCCGCGCTTCGCTCCGCAGCGCGGCGTCGCGACTGACATGGCCGTTGGCGATGACCCAGACATGCGTCGCGACAGCCCTGCGTGCCTTGAGCATGAAGGCCTCGAGCGGAACCGGCGTCTTGACGCCGCCGTCGCTATGGACAGCGAGCTTGCCTTCCTGGTCGCGCACATAGACCGGTTCGACCAGCCCCGGGACGGCGGCTGAAGCGACGAGGACGCCGAGAAAGGCGCTTTTGCGATCGCCCTGACCCGAGGCGATCGCACCCATGTCCCAAAGAACCGAGCGGCCGGCCGTCATATCGGTGGTCGTGACATAGAGGTGCCGACCCGCCGCATGCGCCGCCGCGACGGCGTCGAGCGTGGTTTCGTCGATCACCTCGTCCAACAGGCGGCGCAAGGGCGCGGGATCGTAGAGACCCGTTCCCAGCAACGTTTTGACCCCGTTGGAGCGGAAAATGTCGCGGGTCCGCGTGGAGGTGTATATGCGTTCCAGCAGTGCGTCATAATCCGGGCCCAGAAACGCTGCCGTGGCCTGCAATGCGCCGGTCGACGTGCCGGAGACGATATCGAACTGCGGGCGCCGGCCGCTGGCCGTCCAGGCCGTGATGACCCCGGCCCCAAACGCCCCGTCCGCCCCGCCGCTAGTCAGAACGAGAATGTGGCGGGGGGAACCGGCGCGTTGCGGCAAATTTGGAGCAACCGCGGAGGAGCCGTCTACTCGGCCAGTGGTCAGCATGGCTCCGCTGGCGTCGACGACGAGGCCAGCGTCGGCGCAGCCCGACAGCAGCAACGCCAAGCCCAGGGCGGCGAGCTTTGCCCGGCGGCGAGGCTTGGGTGCCGCGCTTCGCGTCACGCGAATGCCATTCCCACCATTTCTTCAGATAGCGCCCAGAGCCGCGCAGCGGCGGTGCTGTCCGTCGCCTGCTGAGGCGGTGTCTCCTCCGTCGGAAAGCCGCGCGTCCCGCCGAGCCTGTCGGGACCGTAATAGCCGCCGTCTCTCGCCGACGGCGCCGTCGCCGCGTAGAGCGTCGGCAGCGCTCCCTGCCACGCCGGCTGGAACAGAAAGGAAAGGTGGCGGCGCGCCAGTCCAGCGATGCTCCACCGCCCGGCCTGGTTGGGGATCAGATCCGTGCGCGTGATCCCCGGATGCGCCGCCAGGCTCTGGACGCCCCAAGCAGCGGCCCGGCTGCGGCGGCTGAACTCTAGGGCGAAGATGATGCAGGCGAGTTTCGACTGCGCGTAGACCGGCATCGACCGGTAGGCGCGCGCCGCCTGCAGGTCGTCGAAGTCGATGGCGCCGCGGCGCGCGGCGACGCTGCCGAGCGTGACGACGCGTGGCTGCTGCCCCCGCCTGAGCAGGGGAAGCAGGTGCGCGGAGAGCGCGAAGTGCCCGAGATAATTGGTGGCGAACTGCAGCTCGAAGCCATCCGCCGAAACGCGCCGCTGCGGCGGCTGCATGATTCCGGCATTGTTGATCAGAAGGTCGAGGCCGTCCTGCTCGTCGGCCAGGCGCTCCGCAAAAGCGGCGACGGAGCCGAGATTGGCGAGGTCGAGTTCCGCAAATCGGACTTTCGCACCGGGCACGGCAGCCCTGATCGCCGTGACCGCATCCGCGCCCTTGCCGGGGTTGCGGCCAGCGATGATCACGTCCGCGCCGGCACCAGCAAGCGCGAGCGTGTCTTCATAACCCAGTCCACCGGTGCCGGTGACGACAGCCGTCCGGCCGCGCTGCGATGGAATGTCGGCGGTGGTCCACTGGCTCATAAGCGATACCGATCCTTGAGGTTGGGCCGAACCCGCGGGCTCTCGTCCGGTCCTGCCGGCGAGCGAGGTCGCCTTTTGCTGACGAACCCTACGCGCAGGTGAAGAGACGGATTGCGCTGGCTCTTGCGCCTATCGACGACGATCGCCCCTAGCTTCGAGGCCGGGAGAATGCCTGGGAGGCGGCTCGAGCGACTATGCCTCAACTCCCAAAAAATATGCCTGATCCTCCAATCGAAGCCCGAAGTGGCAGGCTCGATCCTGTCAGGTCGATCCTGCGGTTCGGCTTCGTCCATGGGGAAGGAGGGCGATCGTCGCTGTCCCTTGCTCGCGGAGGCTCGCCTCCATCCCGCCCAGCGGATGAGCATGGTGCACCATGTCGATATCGGTACGGCGATGAGGCTCGCTTTCTCAGGCGCGCTCGACGGCCGCATCGTCAATATCGGCGACGACGCGCCGACGTCGCTGCACGAGCTCGTGGAACTGGCCGGGGCGTCTGTGGCGCCTGTCTCGGAGCCATTGGCATGCCCCTGGCGCTTGCATATGGACGTCTCGCTCGCGAGGCGGCTCGGCTTCCAGCCGGTCGTCAGAACCGTCCATCAGGCCGCCGAGCTGGATGTGATGTGAAGCCAGGCGCAGTGCTCCCCTACGCCGCTGGCATCTTGCGTCTGGCATAGGTGGCATAGAGGCGGGCCTGATTCATCGCGTCCCGTTTCGGCGCGACGCCGAAGGTGCGGGAATACTCCCGGCTGAACTGGGACGGGCTCTCATAGCCGACCTGGTAGGCCGCCTGCGCGACGCTTGCGGCATCTGCCACCATCAGGCGCCGGGCCTCGAGAAGCCGCAACTGCTTCTGGAACTGGAGCGGCGTCATCGCGGTCAGCGATTTGAAGTGCTGATGGAAGGAAGACGGGCTCATGCGCGCCGCCTCCGCCAGCGTTTCGATCCGCACCGTCTTGGCGAAATCCTCGCGCAGAATCCGGATCGCCCTCGCGATGCGCTCGCTGCTCGATTCCGGCAGAGTGAGATTGCACAGCTCGCCGCCATGCGGCCCGCTGAGCAGCAGGTAGCAGATCTCTCGCATCACCGACGGATAAAGCACGGGGATCGCGCCGGGCGTCTGCGAGATCCGGATCAGCCGCTGGATGCAGTCCGCGAGCGCCTCGTCGATCCGGCCCACGAAGACGCAGGGGCCGGAGCTGGAGGCGGGGCGGGGCAGAGGATCGAGCTGGGCCAGCACGTCTCGCAGCATTGCGACGTCGAGATCGATCGTGACGCCAACGAAAGGCTTGTCCGGTCCCGCCTCGATGATCCGGCCGGTGCCCGGCAACTCGATGCTGACCACCAGATATTCCATGGCGCGATAGTCGAGCATGTCGTCGCCGAAGAGGATCTGCTTCGCGCCCGCCAGGACGAGGCAGAGCGAGGGCCTGTAGATCCGGCGCATCGGCATCATCTGTTGGAACGAGCGGACGATGCTCACGCCTTCGATACCCGTCGGAAAAAGACCCTGGCCGCCGCCCTGCGCCTCGATATAGGCGTTGACCATGGCGAGCAGCGGCGCGGTCGCCGGCGCCTCCGGCAGAGGAGCCAGCGGTTCCACGAACTCGCTGGTCACCCGCCGCCCATCTGCAGGAACAGGCAGATTTATTGCGATTTCAGACATTCTGGTCGCCCGATCCCCATTCTAGCTTGCCTAGTCTCATGCAGGCGAAAGGCGCAAAAATCATGGCGGAATCGGCGACCACGTCGAGGGACAGTTTGGAACTCTTGCCGGATGCGGCCCAGAGATACGGTGCCGGCTATGTAGAAGGCTGGCGCGCCGGAGCGTTGTTGTTGACGTTCTTCCTTGTTAGCGCACTGTCTCAGGTCGACAGGATTCTGCCCTATATCATGGCGGAATCGATCAAGGCCGAATTGTCGCTCAACGATACTCAGATCGGCCTGCTGACCGGTATCGCCTTCGCAGTCTGTTATACGTTGCTCTCGCTGCCGCTCGCTCGTGCCGCCGATCGCGGCTCGCCGCGCTTCGTGCTCGTTTCGTGCATCTTTTTGTGGAGCGCGATGACCGCGCTCGGTGGGTTGGCGTCGAGCTTCCTGCTCCTCGCTTTGACCCGCTTTGGCGTCGCCTTCGGTGAAGCGGGCGCGACGCCCGCCGCCCATGCGATCATCGCCCGCCGGATCCGGCCCGAGCGGCGGGGGCTGGCGATCGGCCTGTTCGCCATGGGCATTCCGCTCGGCACCATGGTGGGCTTCGCGGCCGGCGGCGCGCTCGGCGACGCGCTGGGCTGGCGCATGGTGCTCATCGGCGCGGGCGTCATCGGCCTTGGCATCGGAGCGATGGCGCTGGCCGTGCCGGGGCCGACGCCGCCGCGCAGGACGGAGGCGACCTCCGAGGAGCCTTTCCTGCGGACGAGCCTCGCCCTGCTGTCCTCTCCCGGCTTTCGCTGGCTCTTCGTCGGCGCCATCGTCGCGAGCTTCGCAGCGGCCCCGTTCTATGTCTTCGCGGCGCCGTTCCTGATCCGCACACACGGTTTCACCGCCAGCGGGGCCGGGCTGGCTTTCGGCCTGCTGCAGGGCCTGATGGGCCTCGCCGGGACATTGCTCGGCGGCCGCTTCTTCGACCGCGCGGTCCGCACCGGGACCGGCCGCGTGCTCGGCCCGCCCGCCATCGCCTTTCTGCTCGCGAGCATCCCGATGACGGCGGCGTTGTTCGCGCCGGTTGGATGGCTGTCCGTTCTGCTGCTGGTGCCGAGCATGTTCTCCTTCGCCTTCATGCTGCCATGGGGCTTTGGGGCCGCGCATCTGGTCGCTGGAGAAGGCAGGGAAGCCATGGCGACGAGCCTGGTCATGATCGGATCCGGCCTGCTGGGCCCGGCCATCGGCCCGCTTCTGGTCGGGCTTCTCAGCGACGCGTCGACAGCAGCCGGTGTCGCGAACGGCCTGGGCATTGGCCTGCTGATCATTCCGGTAGCGAGCCTTCTGACCGGCCTTGCGCTGCTGACCGCGAACCGGCGCGTCGCCGCCCGGCTGCGCAGACCGTGAGCGGCTGTGCTTCCCAACTCTGATCCCGCTCCGGAACACAGGAATGCGCACCTATCTCGTTTGCGGCACCTTCGGCTGGCTCGTGCTTACGGGCCTGCTGCACTTCATCATCGACGTGGTCGCGCAATATCTGCGCGGCGCCCGGCCGCCCGGTCTCGCGACATCGCTCTATTATGGTCTCAACACGTCCTTCGCGCTCGGGCAGATTCTGTGCGGCCTGCTTTGCCTGTGGCTGGCCTGGCGGCAGCCTGGCTTCCTGGGAGAGCGCATGGTCGCGGTCCTTTGCCTCGCCGCCGCCGCGGGCTGGCTGGCGATCACCTTCGTGTTCATGGAGTACTGGGAGCCGAAGCTCAACGCCGCGGTCTTCGCGGCGCTCTTGATCGCGTCCGTGCTGATGTCCTGACACGCGGACCGCGGCGCGACGCCTCGGCCGGGAAGGCGCGCTACTCCCTCAGTCGCTCGCGCGCCCTTGCCTGGGCGGTCCGGATCAGGCCCTGATACTGCCCCTCCTTGCCCGGGTACCAGGGCATGCTGGCGATCGTCCCGAAGCCGGGGATCGTCTCCATATGCGCGACCATGCGGCGGCGCATCGCGGCATCCGGCAGCGGCCCATGCATCGCCATGAGATTGTCGACGACATGGTGGGGGTTCGAGGTCCCGCACAGCACCGTCGTCACCGCAGGATGGCTCATGGCCCATTTCAGGAAGAACTGAGCCCAGCTCGTGACGCCGAATTCGCTCGCGAAACCCGGCAGGCGATGCCCTTCCACCACCTTCAGCAGCCGCGCCTTCTCCAGCGGTAGGTTCACCAGCACGCCGACGCCGCGGTCGGCGGCCAATGGCAACAGGCGCTGCTCGGCGTTGCGATCGAAGATTGAATAGTTGGTCTGCACGAAGTCGATATCGCCCTTCTCGACGATCTGGATCAACGGCTCATGAGCGGCGGTCTCGTGATGCGTGACCCCGACATGCCGGATCTGGCCCTCCTTCTTCCATGCCTGAAGCAGGGGGACGATCACCGGCGCGTTGACGATGCTGTGGCATTGCATGAGATCGATCGGCGAGCGCCATGTGCGCAGCTTCGACTGCTCGAGGCTGGCGGTAGCCGGACCGACATCGCCGAGATAATCGCCCGTCGCCCAGATCTTGTTGGCAAGAAAGGCCTCCGTCGCGGCCGGCGCTTCCGCGAGGAAGGCGCCGACGCTGGCCTCGGCCGAGCCGTAGAGGGGCGAGGTATCGATCACCCGACCGCCACCGGCGACATAGAGCCGGAACACCTCTCGGATGCGCTCGCGCGAAGCGCCGGGCAGCAGATCAAAGGTCAGGAACGTGCCGAGGCCGAGCGTCGTCAGGCGCTGCCCCGTCCGCGGAATTTGACGTGTGATGGCTGGGCCGCTCATGGCGCCCGAAGGCGGCGGGCTGCCCGTCTGGGCTTGTGCGAGACGCGGGGCGCCCAGCGCGGCGGTCGCGCCGCCGACGCCCCCGAGAAAGCTGCGTCGGTCGAGATCGATCGGTTTGCCGGTCATGGCTCCTTATCCTTCGTTTCAGAATTGCCAGCCCGCCGGCACCCAGGCGTAGCCGCTGTCCGTCCGCAGCAGATGGCCGAGGCCCGGGAACGGATAGTGAAAGCCGAGAACGGGAATACGGTCGGCAGCCGCACGGTCGAAGATGCGTTGGCGCGCGCCGAGCGCGGCGTCCTTGTCGCGGTCCGGGCCCGGTCGCCATGGCCGGTCGATGTTGACGACGGGGTGATAGGCGAGATCGGCCGTGAGCAGCAGCTGGTCACGGCCCGAATGGACGAGAAACGAGACCATGCCGGGCGTATGCCCCGCAGCCGCGATGGTCGTCAGTCCTGGAACGATCTCCGCGCCGGCTTCGTAGAGCTGCACGTTCTTGGCGATCGGCTCGACGCTGCGTTTGATCGCGGCGCCGAAGCGCCGCCGAAACTCCTCGGGAACGGGCATGTAGGACAGGTCGGGCTCACCGCTGACGAAGAAATCCCAGTCCGCCTTCGGGGCGAAGATCGTCGCGCGCGGAAAGGCGGATCCTCCATCGGCGGCTCGCAGGTTGCCGACATGGTCGGGATGGGTATGCGAGACGACGACGACATCGATGTCGTTCGCGGTCAGGCCGATCTCGGAAAGCCGGGCGAAGATCCGGCCGCCATGGGGCCCCATCGTCTGGCCGGCCCCCGCCTCGATGAGGACGCGCCGGCCGCCGACCTCGATCAGCAGCGTGTTGAGATTCAGCGTCATGTGGTCGAGAGGCAGAAAGGCGCGCTGCAGGACGTCCTTGAGCTCCTGCTCCGGCGCGTCGCTGGCATAGACGCGCGGCGGGCCGCCGATCACGCCGTCGCTCAGCACCGTCGCGCCGATGTCGCCGACCCGGAAGCGGTAGTGGCCGGCATTGCCGCCCTTCGGCTGCGCTGCTTGGCCGAGAGCCTGCCCGCCTCCGGCCAGCATCCCGGCTGCGCCAAGGCCTGCGCCCAGCATGATCCTGCGGCGGTTCAAGGTGATCGTCGTCATCGCTCCCTCGCGGTCCGGTTTTCGGGTCGGGCTCAGGATGACGGCAGTCTATTGATCGGATAAGATATCTTTTCTCGATCAGCTTGATAAGAAAATTGACGTAATGAAGTCTCTTCGTCTCGACAGCCTCGACGCTTTCGCTTCGATCGTCCGGTGCGGAGGCTTCCGGGCCGCGGCCGCCGAGCGAGGCGTGTCGTCAGCCGCTCTGAGCCAGAGCATCGCCGCGCTCGAGAGCGGGCTCGGTCTGCGTCTCCTGAACCGGACCACGCGCAGCGTCGCCCCCACCGAGGCGGGGGCGCGGCTCAACGAGCGGCTCGCCCCGGCGCTCCGCGACATCAGATCGGCGGTCGCCGATCTGGACCGGCTGCGCGAGACGCCGACCGGCACCCTGCGGATCAATGCTCCCGGCCCGGCGGTCGATCACGTCCTGTGCCCGCTGGTCTTCGACTTCATGCGTCGCTACCCCGACGTGAAGGTCGAGTTGATCAGCGACGCGGCCATCATCGACATCGTTCAGGAGGGGTATGACGCCGGCGTCCGGTTCGGCAGGCAACTGGAGCAGGACATGATCGCGGTCCCGCTGGGGCCGGCCCTCCGCTACGCCATCGTGGTATCGCCGACCTATCTGCAGGCTCGCGCCGCGCCGGCAATGCCGTCCGATCTCATGGATTTCGATTGCATCCGCCGGCGCTTCCCCAGCGGAACCATCGTCAGCTGGCAATTCGAGAAGGCGGGCGAGCGGCTGGAGATCACGCCGGAAGGCCGGCTGACCCTCAGTTCCGCGCATCAGGAACTACAGGCGGCGCTGTCGGGACAGGGCATCGCCCATATCTTCGATGAGTATGCGCGGCCGCATCTCGATGAAGGCAGGCTGATCGAGCTGTTGCCCGACTGGTCGCCCGAGCTGCCGAGCTGGTTTCTTTACTATCCCAACCGGCGCCACCAGAGCGCGGCTATGTCAGTGTTCCTGCAGCACATCCGCGACTTTAAGTGGAACACCGAGTCGTAATCGCGTTTGCAGAACGTCCGCTTGCGGGCGAACAGTCAATGTCCGGTTGTGGCGCGGTGCTCGCATCGTAATTTGAGGCACCGATGTCTATCCCGAATTGGCCGCTGCCTCGTAAAGGCGTTCGCGAAGCCAGATATGGCCGCCGTTTTCATGATTTCGTCGATGCCGTCAAAAGACGCCCGCGTTCATCGACGATGAGCGCGGGATCGGCGGAGAGCCGATCGCGGTACGCTGCAATGGAGGTCGCGTTCGAATAACGATAGCGACAGCCTTGTCCGTTCTCATTCTCTTGAACTCAGTTGTTCGGCGGCGCGCTTGGCATAGGGGGAGGTCGACGGTCCAAGGACCGCATAACCAAGCCTGTCGGTGAACCAGAAAAAGGCTGTGACCTCGCCATCCCGACGCGAGTTCAGATCCGCCCTGCGAGCCGTGGCGAGCGTCTTGACATAAACCGCGATCGGCCCGCCCGCCGGGTCGGTATAGACGAACATGCCGCCCGGTCCCTCGTCGCTGGCAAGCAGCCGCCCGCCCCGAAAGGTGAGGCCGACTCCCGAGAGATCGGGCACGACGATGTCTTGCCGGAGGTGCTGCGAGATCATCTGCCTCATCACCGCCGCCTGGGCCGCCGGAAACTCGACCATGTCGACCGAGCGGCCCGCGAACGCGCGAAACGCGACGACGGCATCGGCCATCTGCGGTCGCGCCGCGACCGGGGCCGGCTGATGCCGAACCAGGCCGGCGCCCAGCAGCCCCCCGACAGCAAAGAGGCACAGGCCGGCCGCCAGTTGCCGGTAACGGGTGATGGTCCGTGCAGCCCGCAGCCGCCGAATCTCGGACAATCGCAGCGAGGCCGGAATAGGCTCGGGGGGCCGAAGCTGAGCGGCGGCTCTCAGAGCGTGCACGTCGGCGCGCTGCTGTTCGATGCGGCTGCGCAGAGCCGGCTCCGAGGCAAGGAATGCCTCGACCTCGCGCTGCCGATCCGCTGCGAGGCGGCCATCGATGAAGGCCTGGATATCGTCATCGCCGATCGGACCCGAGCGCGACATCATTTCAGCCTCCGGAACGGGGTGACATTGCTGCCCTCCAGCTCGGTACGCAGGCGCTCGCGGGCCCGGCTCAGGCGCGACATCACGGTTCCGATCGGCACCTCGGTCACTCTGGCGACCTCCTCGTAGGACATGTCCTGAACCGCAACCAGTTCGAGCGCAATGCGCTGGTCCTGCGGCAGCCGCGCCAGCGCCGAGAGCGCGTCGCCGAGGTGAAGCGCCTGGTGCTGGTCGCTGGACGGGTCGGCGTGGTCGGCCCCATCATCATGATCGAAGCGGGCAAGATCGCGTTGGCGGCGGCGCCCCTGTGTCCGGTGCAAATTGAACAGGATCTGGAACAGCCACGCCCTGACGCTGCCGGGCTTTCGCAGTTGCCGCCAGCGCGACAGCGCCTGCAGCAGCGTATCCTGGACCAGTTCGTCGGCATCGTCGGGGTTGCGGGCAAGCGAGCGGGCAAACCGCCTCAGGGCCGGGATCTGGGCTTCGATCTCGAGGTCGGACACGCTGCCGAGCATGGTCAGGGGCCCCGGTTGCCGCTGAGCGACGGATAGTCGTCCGTGCCGCGCCGAAGCGCCTCGAGGCGTCCGCGCATGCCCTGCATTTCGGTCTGCTGCCCCGCGAGGATGCTCTGCGCGATCTCGCGGACGAGCGGGTCGCGCCCATGACGCAGCACAAGCCGCGCCATCTCGACTGCACCCCAATGGTGCGGCACCATCATGACGAGGAAGTCGATGTCGGGATCGCCGGATGGCGGCTCGGCATGCATGTCCTGCATCATCTTCGCCATGCCGACATGCATGTCCCTGATGAAGACGTCATAGTCCGCCGGGGCGGGCGGGATCGCGCTGGCGGGAGCCTGGCTTGCCGGCGGAGCCTGTATCGCCGGGGGAGCGGCCGCGCCGCCCCGATGGCCGTGGCCATGATGGGCGGCGTGCCCGTGATGCTGGGCGAGCACAGGCCCGTCCATGATCCGCGTCAGGATTGTCCCGAGCGAGAAGGCCATCGTCTGCTCCCCTCACGCGGACGCGCTGCGTGCGCCGGGGCGCACATAGACGAGGTTGATCGACTTCTTGTTGCGCAGCTTGCCGGATGGCAGATCGAGAGTCCCGAGCGGGATCTGCCTGACGAAGCGCGGGCGCAGCGGATCCGTGACATCGAACACGCAGCAGACCGTCTGTCCCGCATGCGGCGAACCGGGCAGTTCGTCCAGTTCGTGGGCGACATAGAGCTTGCTGTTTGAAGGGTCGGTCCAGATGCCGTGCGCCTCGCGGCCATGACTGAAGAAGTGGCCGACGACACGGCGCCGGCCGGCCGGCGCGGACCGGTCGATGATGGCGATCCGGCTGGCCGCCCGGCCATCGGGCCCGTCATCGTCGACCCGGCCGAAGGTCGCGTAGGCGACGTTGCCACGTTCGTTCTGCACGAATTCGACATGGTTGGGACGGGCCCGCTCGCCGAGCGGCAGATGCTCGAGAAGCTTGTGCTCGGCGCCGGCGTCGTAGACCGAGAGGCCATCGGCGAGCTTCTGCGAAATCCAGAACTCGCGACCATCGGGACTGATCTTCAGGAACGGCGCGAAGCCGAAGCGGTCCTGAGCCGAGGTCTCGATCGTCGCCTTGCGTTCCGTCGCCGAAAAACCCTGCGCGTCATATTGGACGCTGAAGACGTCGATGCGCGGAATTTTCTGAGAGATCACGAAGGCGGTCTCGCCGCCGGCCGAGAACCAGACCATGGCCGGCCCAGGCAGAACGGGCATGAAGCGGCGGATCGCCGCCCCGCGCGGCAGTTCGCCCGCCGACTCGGCCTTGGCGCGCTCGACATCGATGACGGCGAGCCTGTTCTCGCCGCGCAGCGCGACCCACATCTCCTTGCCGTTCCTGGTGAAGGTGGGTTCGTGCGGCTCGCGACCGACAAGGATGCCGGAGGTCAGGGAATCGGCGGCCGTCGTCGGGCCCGCCATCGGGTTGGGCTGATTGCCGATGACCTTCAGCGTCACCGCGTCGACGAGGTAGAGATTGCTCGTGCCACGGCCAGCCGTCGCGAAGATCCGCGAATCCGGGGACGGGACACAGCCGTGGATCGAGATTGCGCCGTGATAGAGCGGCTTCTGGATCATCTCTCCATGCGTCGGCGTGACATTTCCGGTCACGAAGCGGAAGGGAGGGCGCGAATCCTCGTCGAAGCTGGTCAGATTGACGGTCGGCAGCAGCTGGTCCGTCACCGGATCGATGACGCTCAGCGTGTTGGAATCCTCGTTGGTGATGAAAACACGGTCTCCCGCACGCGGGCCCGACGGTGCCAGCGGCGCCTGCGCTCCTGCCGCGCTCGATCCAAGCGCCGCGGCGGCAACGGTCGCCTGGATCACGGCGCGGCGGCTGAGGCCTTTTGCGTTTCTGCTCGACATGTCCTGCTCCTGTTTCGGGAGTGAGACATCCGAGGGGAGCGACCTATTCCATCCAGGTTCCGCTCTCACGCTTCTGTGAAGCGGTCAGGCGTTGCCGGCTGCCTCACGATCATCCGCCAGGACCTCGACGTCGCCATGGTGCTCTGCGGCCAGCGCGACAACAGGGCGGTGGAGGCGATGTCATAAATCCCGCCCCGCAAGACCTTCGCATACCGGGCTTCGATTGCGCCCTGGCGCGTCTTGGCGCTAGGGCGGCGGTCGCCGAGGAACAAACCTGCCTGCGATGGCGCACAGGAGCTGGAGAACCGGCGCCGGTTCAGAAGGCAGCCTCAACCCCTGCCCCGGCGGCCGTGCCGGAGCACTCGGCCTCCGACAGCCCGTGCTGTCGCCGGATCATGTCGGCTGCGCGCTCACCGATGACGACGCAGGGCGCCATGATGTTGCCGACCGTGATGCGCGGCATGATCGAGGCATCGGCGATCCGCAGTCCGTCGATCCCGTAGACCCTGAGCTGGCTGTCGACCACCGACATCCGGTCGCGTCCCATCTTGGCCGTACAGGACTGGTGCCAGTAGGTCACCGCCGATCTGCGGATGAAATCGAGCATGCCGGCGCGATCGCGCAGGCCGGGCGCCGTTTCCCGTTCGACGAGATCGTCGAAGGCCCTGGCGTTGCCGATCTCGCGGCACAGTTCGACGGCTGCCAGTGCGGCTTGGACGTCTTCCGGTTCGCTGAGCGCGTTCGGCTCGATCAGCATGGGATCGGCGGCATTGGGCCCGGAGAGGCGCAGCCGCCCGCGGCTTTTGGGCTGGGCGAGCCCTGCAAACATCGTCCAGCCATGCGCCGGCGTCTCGATCCCGGTCTCAGCCGGCGAAGGCACCGCGAATTCGAGCTGGCACTGCAGGATGTCCGGCGCAGGCAGGCGGGAGTCGCTTTTCCAGTAGATCGCGGCTTCGCAGCCGCCCGCTCCGACGGGCTGGGGCTTGCGGTAGGCCCAGGTACAGCCGAAGGCGAGATGATCCTGATGGTTGTTGCCGACGCCGGGAAGATGCTGGACCATGTCGATGCCATGGGTCTTCAGCTCGGCCTCGGGCCCGATCCCGGACTGCATGAGGACCTTCGGGGTCTGGACGGCTCCGAGCGACAGCACGGTTTCGTAGCGGGCACGGATCTGCCGGCGTTTGCCCTTGTGGAGGATCTCAACACCGACCGCTTTCCGGCCCTCCACCAGGACACGCGTGACCAGCGCGTCGGTCACGACGGTCAAATTCGGTCGCGCCATCATCCGATGGGCATAGGAGCGGAACACGGATTCGCGCTTGCCGCCGCGCACCCGCAGCTCCGCGATCGCAGCCCCGCCCGCGCTCTCCATCATCTCGCCATTGGGAGAATCGAAGACGGGAATGCCCACCGTGCCGGCAGCCTCGACGAGGGTACGCGCGACGGGCTGCGGCGCGGAAGGCTGAGCGACATAGACAGGACCGCCGGACCCGCGACGCAGCGGATCGGGCGCGCCGCGCCAGTCTTCGATCCGGCGATAATAGCCGAGCACCGACTGATAGCCCCAGGCCTCGTCCCCGGTCTCGGCGGCGAAGTAATCCCAGTCCGCCTGGTGACCGCGGGCCCACACCATGACGTTGATGCTGGAGCCGCCGCCGAGGCCTTTGCCCATGCTCAGGGCCAGGCGACGGCCGCCCAGGCCGCTCGACGGTTCTCCCACAAAGCCCCAGTCGCGGCTGCTGCCGAGATTGAGAGGCCACTGCGCGGGGTCCGATACAGTCTCGGACTCGTCGTCTCCGCCGGCCTCCAGCAGGAGGACGCTCGCCTTCCCGTCCTCCGCCAGGCGCGCCGCGACCACGGAACCGCTGGAGCCGGCGCCGCAGACGATGAAATCGAACTGATCCCACCCAATCTCCGGCGGCCGCGAGGCAGACCGATCGTCACGACGGGGACGATCGGTGATCTCTGTCGAATGGTCCATGTGAGCCTCTCAATGGTTGATGTGGAGCGCCGGACCGGCTGACTCCCGGGGACCGCGCGGAGCGGCCGATGATGGCGGATGGTTTGGGTGGCAGGCCGGACGCCCCCCGGTGGGGCTGTGCCCGACGGCGGCATCGTGCGGCTCAGCGTTCGCCGCGGTTGCGGACGAAGAGCTCGATCGCGTTGGCGTCGACGATGCCGATGTCACGCAGCATCGGTGCATCGAGCCGGCGCAGATCCTGTACGGCTCGCCTGATCGCCAGCTCGCGCCCAATGCGATGCCAGGCGCCTGCAACCGCAGCCCCCAACCGGCGCGCCAGCGTCGGGCGCCCCGGTTGGACGGTCTTCGCCTGAGCGGGAACCGATCGCGTCGGGCAAGGCCCGAACGGGCTGCCGAATGCGAGGGCGTTGCCGGCGATCCCGAAATCGATCACCAGCCGTTCGATCCAGGAGACCCCGGACACGGGCGTTCGCGTCCCAAGGCATTCGGGCGACATCATTGCGGGAGTTGGCGCGTCACGGTGCGGGGAGAAGCCCGGCCGATGCCACCGATGAACCCCGTTAGGCTGCAGCAACGCGATGATGTCTGCGCCCGGAGCGGGCAGATGCGAAAGATGATCGGCCCGATCTCTCACCTGTCTTGGATCGGAGTACTTCATGGACGGCTCCATCGTCTGCGATGAGGCCGTTATCAGGGCGTTGTGTTACGCGGACACGAGCGGATCAGGCTTTGACGTTACAGATGAAACATTCCGCTGATGGCGGCGGCTGCACCACCCGTGGCAACCGGCCTGCCCGGCGGACGTCGATCATCCGCGCGCCGACCCATTGGGCCTTTTCGGGTTATGCCCGCAGCCGCGCTGCGTCGCTGACCGTGACATCGCTGGTAAAGACATAACCCGCCCCGCGTTCGGTCCGTATGAGCTTCGGCCGGGCCGGATCCGCCTCGAGCTTGCGCCGGAGTCTCAGGATCAGAACATCGATGCTGCGATCAAAGACATCGTCGTTGTGGCTGCGCGTTTCCGTCAGCAGTTGCTCGCGCGACAGCACGTGCTGGGGCGCCTTCAGAAAGACGGTCAGCAGCTTGAACTCGCCGGCGGTGAGCTTGATGGTCACGCCATCGGCGTCGACAAGCCTTCGCGTGTCGATGTCGAGTTCAAAGCGGCCGAAGCGATAGGTCTTCCGCTCCCTCCGCCTTTTGGGCGCCGGTCTTTCTCTCAGGGATGCCCGGACACGCGCCAGAAACTCTCGGATCGCGAAGGGCTTCGTGACATAGTCGGTGGCGCCGAGTTCGAGCCCCACGACCTTGTCGGCTTCGTCCAGGCGGTCGCCGCTGATGATGATGATTGGCGCATCCGAGGTGCTGGACAGGCGGCGGACGATCTCCAGCCCGTCTTCATGGCCGAGATTGAGGTCGACGACCACGAGGTCGACTGCATCGGTGCCGACAATCCGCGCGAGCGGGCGGCTGTCGCTGATGGCGGTGACGCGGAATGCGTGCTGCGACAGGTAATCGGACAGCAGGTCGCGGATCGTCGGATCGTCATCGATCAGAAGAATGTGCTTCACGACACGGCTCCAGCGGGGCGAGCCCCGGGCGATCGAAAGGTCTCGGGTCCGGGGCGTGCGTCTGCCCGGACCGCGCGTCGCGACGGGTTGGTAACGGGCGCCACCGCCTGAGGGTGCAAGACGGGAACAACGAGCAGGCGGGATCCAAGAACCCGCCTGCATAGAGGCCTGACAGACCTCAGCCTCGGATTAGCGGCCGGCTGTCCTCGATGTCCGCGCGGCCTCGTCGATCACGTCGGAGACGACCTTGGGCTGCGTCATGAAGAGCGCGTGGCTGGCTGCGACCGTGGTCACCTTCGCCCCGATCTTCTTCGCCATGCCGTGCAGCATGCGCTGGTCGAAGGCCTTGTCCTCGGTCGCGATGACGGCCCAGCTCGGCTTGCTGCGCCAGGCGGCCTGGGTCAGCTTCGTCTCGAAGGCCGACATGGCGATGGGCACCTGCGCATCGCGCATGAAGGCCGCGTCGGCATCGCTGGTATCCGCAGCAAAGCCCGCCTTGAACTTCGCCGGGGCGACGTAGCCGAATCCGTCGCTGTGGACGTCGAGAACGAATTCGGGCGGCGTCGAGTAACCGGCATATTGCTGGGCCGTCGTCTCGCCGGCATCGGGAGACAGCGCCGAGACATAGACGAGGCCCGCGACCTTGGGATCGTTGCCCGCCTCCGTGATCACCGTGCCGCCCCAGGAATGGCCGACGAGGATGGCGGGGCCGTCCTGCCGGGCGAGCGCGCGCCTTGTCGCGGCCACGTCGTCGGCCAGCGAGGTCAGCGGGTTCTGCACGATGGTGACCTTGTAACCCCGCGCCGTCAGATTGTCGTAGACGCCGCGCCAGCCTGAACCATCGGCGAAGGCGCCGTGGACGAGAACGACGTTCCGGACAGATTGGGTCGCGGGGACCGGGTCGGCTGCCGAAGCAGGCTGGAGCCCGAGGAGGGTGGCAGCCGCGGCGGCAAGGATGCTGTTGCTCAGGGGGGTCATGATCGCTCTCCTTTTGATATTGAGATAATGTTTATCGCGATATCTACGTGGCTTGCGCGACAGCGGCTGTCAAGCGACATTTATCGCGATATTGTTTTTTGCGAGCGTGCCTCTATGTGTTGCGCGTGGAGGCCTTCCCGTGTCCGATCAGACCAGCACCCCGCCCGCTCTCGATGACCAGCTCTGCTACGCGCTCTATTCCGCCAGCATGGCGATCCAGCGCCTTTACAAGCCGCTGCTCGACGGCCTCGGCCTGACCTACCCCCAATACCTCGTTCTCAACGTGCTCTGGGCCGAAGACCGGCAGACCGTCGGCGCGATCGCCGAGAGGCTCGCTCTGGAATCGAGCACGCTCACGCCTCTGCTGAAGCGACTGGAGGTCGCCGGTCTCGTGAAGAGAACGCGGAACCCTCAGAACGAGCGGCAGGTCGTCGTCAGTCTGACGGATGCTGGAACCACCGTGCGGTCCCGAGCGGGTTGCCTCGGCAATACTCTCCTCAGTGCGTCGCTGCAGAGCCCGAACGACCTGTCCGACCTCAATTCGGACGTTAGACGATTGCGCGACGCGATTTATTCCCAGCTCGGCGGATGGACGACACCCGCCTGATCGCAGTCGCCTCGTCAGACCGTCGGCACGGTTCCGCCGTCGATGATGTGCTCGGAACCGGTGATCGCGCCGGCCCGGTCGGATGCCAGGAACGCGATCAGGCTCGCGACTTCGTCCGGCCGCGCCGGACGTCCCAAGGGGATGCCTCCGAGCCCGTCCATGATGATCTTCTTTCCGCCCGCGTAGTCGGTGCCCGCTTCCTTTGCCAACCGCTCGACAAGGCGTGTCGCGGCCTCGGTCTCGATCCATCCGGGCGAGACCCGCAGGACACGGACGCCCTTGGGCGCGACCTCCTTGGACAAGGCCTTGCTGTAGGCCGACAGCGCAGCCTTCGCCGCCGCATAGGCGGTCGTCGATTCCGGCAGCGGTAGCAACCGCTGGATCGACGAGACATGGATCACGACGCCGCCCCCGCGCGCCACCATATCCGGCACGAGCAAGCGGTCGAGGCGAACGGCCGGAAGGAGGTTGTGGGACAGCTCCTTCTGCCACTCTTCCTCCGTCAGTGCGGCAAAGCCACCCGCCGGAGCGGAAGACCCGCCGAGCATGTGCACGACGATGTCGACGCCGCCGAGACGGGCCCGAACGGCCTCGGAGACTCTCCCCGCACCGTCTTCGGTCGTCAGATCGGCCGCCACGAACAGGGCCTCGGGCAGCGTTTCGGGCCGGGAGCGGGCGCTGGTCAGCACCTGCGCGCCGAGCTCGCGAAAGAGCGAGACCGTGGCGGCGCCAGCGCCCTTGGTGCCCCCGGTGATCAGTGCGCGTTTGCCCTCAAGCGAGATGAAGCCGGGCATCACGCGATCTCCAGGCGCGTGATCGCGCCGTTCCTGACCGTGAAGGTGAAGTTCAGGGTCACCGGGCTACCGGGGAAATCGCCGCTGACCCGGGTGCGAACCTGCGTGACTTCGCCGGCTGTGGTCGCCTCGATCGGCGCGTTGACATGCGGAGTCTTCCGCTTGGCGTCGATCCACCAATCGTGGATGGCTTCGAGCCCGGCATGACGCCGGCGTTCGTCCTCGATGATCGCCTCCGGTGACAGCGTCGCCATCAGCGCCTCGATGTCGTTGCGGCTGTCGGCCTCGAAATAGGCCGCGATGCAGTTCGGCAGATCCATCTTGTCTCTCCTGTGCCGGCTGGGTCCGATGCGACAGAGGATAGACATCGACGATTGATGCGGTAATCAGGATATCATTGGATGACTGGATGAATGGATCGGGACAATGGAGCGGTTGGCCGTCAATGATCTGGAGGCCGTCCTGGCGATCGCGCGCAGGGGAAGCTTCCGCGCGGCGGCGGTCGATCTCGGCATGTCGACCACGGCGCTCAGCCATGCCATCGGCAAGCTCGAAGGCAATCTGGGCGTGCGCCTGTTCAATCGAACCACCCGCAGCGTGGCGGTGACCGAGGCCGGGCGTCTCTTTGTGGAGCAGTTAGGCCCGGCCCTGCAGGAGATGCGCAGCGCCATCGAGGGTGTGAGGGCCCATCGGCAAACGCCGTCAGGCACGATCCGGATCAACGCCGCGCCGTTTGCCGCGCGCGAGATCATGTCGCCGCTCGTCGTCGAGTTTCTGCGACGTTATCCCGACATGACCATCGACATCGTCACCGAGGGCAAGCTGGTTGACGTCGTGGCGGGTGGGTTCGATCTGGGCGTGCGCGTATCCGGGCTCGTTCCCAGCGACATGATCGCTGTGCCGCTCGGACGGCCACAGCGCTATGCAGTGGTCGGGTCACCGCACTATTTCGCGCGACACGGCAAGCCTCGGGTCCCGCCGGACCTTCTTCGTCATATCTGCATCCGGGTTCGACTCCCGGATGGCGGGCTGTTTCGCTGGCGTTTCGAGAAGGACGGTGAGATCGCTCAACTGGATGTCCGCGGCCCGATCATCCTGGATGAAGGCAGTCTCGCGCGCATCGCCGTGCGCGAGAGCATCGGCATCGGCTTCTTCCTAGAGCAGGACGTCCTCGCCGACATCGCAAGCGGCGACCTCATCCGCATCCTGGACGACTGGACGCCGCCTTCCCCGGGGCTTTGCCTTTACTATCCCGGTCGCCGAAATCTCTCGGCTGGCATGAAAGCCTTCCTGGCTCTCGCTCGCGAGATCGCGGCGCGTGGGCGTCCAGCCTGATTACCCCTCGCGCCGGAATGGCCTGTCAGCGCGTGGCGCCATCAGCAGTCTCCTCACACTGCAGCCTGATCGCGACATGATATGGTCCGGCTGGATGCGGCCTCCTGTGGAGGATGCACGATGCCGATTGAGCAGCATAACGTCACTGAACGTCCCGCCTGGAACACGGGACGCCTGATTGGCCCCAAGCCTCCGTTGAAGCCGCGCCACATCTGGGCAATCCGAACGCGGCTTCAGCACGACCATCGCATACGCGATCTCGCCATGTTCAATTTGGCGATCGACAGCAAGCTGCGTGGCTGCGATCTCGTTCGCCTTCGGATCAGCGATGTTGTCCTCGGCGGCATGGTGAGACTTCGGACTTCGATCATCCAGCAGAAGACGGGCCGACCAGTCCCTTTCGAACTGACAGATCCCACGCGCGAAGCGCTGACCGCTTGGCTTCGGCGACGACCATCCATCGATGCCGACTGGCTGTTTCCCAGCCGTAGCCACCAAGGCGACCACGTCACCACCAGGCAATATGGACGCCTGCTCGATGACTGGGTTTCGCTCATCGGCCTCGATCCCGCTCTATACGGCACGCACAGTCTGAGGCGCACCAAAGTCGCACTGATCTACAAGCGCACAGGAAATCTGCGAGCCTGCCAGCTCCTGCTCGGCCACTCCAAGTTGGAGAGCACCGTCCGCTACCTCGGAATCGAGGTCGATGACGCTCTGATCTTGTCTGAGCAGACGGATATCTGATCGAGACGGCGCGGCGGCTCCCGCCGCGCCGGAGCGGACCGAAAATTCAGGCATCTCCGCCACAAAGAAGGATGCTCGCGGCGCATTGAAGGTCCGCTTCTCGGCAGAGCACGAATGTCAGGAACTGGCGCGCTTCCTCCGAGGCGGGGAGGGCGCTATCGGCGCGTTTGAGACCTGCCGCGACATTGGCGCCGCGGATACCGGAGCAACAAGGGCCATACTCTCGGGACCCGATTTACCACCAACGATATCGCGGGCCCGACTGCGCGCAGCATCTGCAACAAGAGTCCGGGCCGCCGCTGGCTGCCGCCCTGATCAAGTGGAACGGGAATTCAACTGTTCGTCATATGGAAGGGTTTGGGTCCGAGGTGCATTGGGAAGGAGGACCCCTTGACGAAGGTCCACCAAACAGGTCCACTGGGGTAGCGCGAAGATAGGAAAAGCGATCACAAATCGGGCGAAAACCGCAAATTTGGACCGGTTTTTCTGATTTTTGACAATGTCTCAGAGTCCTAGTCCCCCAGCCATTTGCTCACTTTCCGAGACAAATGGCTTCAGGCCCTCCGAGATTGGTTGGATCCGTGAGTGTTCTGCGCACCTGTCAGGTGTCCGAAAACGCACAGGTCCACCAGACAAGTCCACCGCACCGACGCTGCGTCTGATGGACCACGTTGGCGAGGGTGACGAGCTTTTCGCGACGGCGCGGGGCCACGACTCTCTTCCGGCACAAAAGTCCCCCACGACCTGAAAGCCCTAGTCGGGGCTGCCAAAAGGTCATGTCCCATGCGTGGTGTCGCCGGTGGCAGTCGTCGGCGATGGCCGGTTACGCCGCAGGCCCGGCAGCCATGGGGTGGGCCGGTGTGGAAGGTTAAAGCCTACTGACCTGGCCCAGGGCGGGAGCGTCCCGCCTTCGAAGGAATATTTCGATCGTCACGACCGCAGCCGGTCACTGACCGCTGGCGGCTTTGGCGAGGCCGGCGAGCGCGCCGGCCATCGCGGTCAGCGGCTCGTCCTGTCCGGTGATCCGATAACGCTCCTTCAGCGCCGAGGGCGGCGCATAGCCGATCATGACCTTCCCAATCCCGTCCTGCCAGATCAGCATCTTCATCGGCAGTTCGATGGCGACCGATGGCTGGGCCAGCATCAACGGCGTGCCGAGACGCGGGTTGCCGAACATGATGACCTCGGTCGGCGGCATGTCCAGCCCGGCGGCCTTGGCCGCGGCGGCGTGGTCGATCCGCGCGGCGATGCGGATGCCGCGCTTCTCGAGTTCGGCCGCCAGCCGGTCCGAGGTCTCCTTGACGGCGAACCGGCTTTCGACCGTAGTGAGGTTCTGGGACAGCGCCGTCGCGCCCGTCAGCAGCAGCGCGGCAAGACTCATGACCAATGCACGTGTCATCTGGTGAACTCCGACTGCGCGGTTTTGGGGATCAGGATTTCTTCACGCCGCAGGCCGCACCGCCCAGGACACAGAAGGTCGCGCAATGGCGATGGTTCAGCGGCACCGGGACTTTCGCCTGCTTCAGCGTGCGGCCAAGCTCGAACCGCTCGTCATAGGCAATCAGGGTACAGGCCACGACCGCCGGCGCATCGGCGCCCTTGCGCCGCACGACCATTCGCGAGGTCGCGCACATCACGTTGTCCGGGCTCTTGTCGAGGATGCCCCAGCACGCCTCGGTGATCTCCGGCGGGTTGGCGTCGGGGGTCATCTCCGGAAAGATCACCAGCTGGGCCGGGTCGTTACAATCCACCGCGATCGCCTCGCGATCGAACAGCGCGCGATAACCCGCGCGTGCGACCGCTTCCGGCTCGGCGTCCAGATGCCGACCGGCGATCTCGATCTGGAACCCCTCCCTTGACAGGAAGCGCAAGCCCTCCATCGCCTTGGCAAAGGAGCCAACGCCGCGCTCCGCATCGTGGATGGCGGCATGATGGCTGTCGAGGGACACGCGAAAGCGCAGCAACCCGCCATGGGCCTCGCGCAGCCGAGTGAGCTCCTCCCGGCGCCGCATCATCGGGCGCATCGCATTGGTGAGCACGAGCGTCTCGAACCCACGCTCCAGCGTCTTCGTCAGGATCGCAACCATGTCGCGGTTCATGAACGGCTCGCCGCCGGTGAAGCCGATCATCCGGACCGGCAGCCGCTCGTCCCGCACTTCATCCAGATAGGCCGTGACATCGGCGAGCGAGAGGTAGACCAGCCGATCGTTGCTGGGGGAACTCTCGATGTAACAATTCTGGCACGTGATGTTGCACAGCGTGCCCGTATTGAACCACAGCGTCTCCAACCGCTTGAGATCGACGCGCGCGCGCCGTTCGCCCTTTGCGGTCCGCACAGGATCGACAAACTTGGCGGTCACGAGGGTTGGCGTGTTCACATACGGGCTCCGACGCTAGGCACGATAAGATACGCGCCCGGCGACCGCTTCGTTACACTGGCCCCGCGCTTTTTGTTGTGAGGCTCGGCGCGCAGGGCATCGGCCGGCGGTGAATGCGCTGCCCTGACGAGCCGGCAGCCCTACACGATCGCCTCACGCAAAGCTGCTTTGCGGCCTGGCGAAGCCGCCTGTAACGAACCGGCAGTGCGGCCCGAATGAGTGGATGCTGCGTGCAAGACCGCCAGCCAGAACGCGAAGACGAATGGAGCCGCCTCATGCGACTGGCGCTCGATGGCGATCAGGTCGCCTACAGGATGCTGTTGGGCGCCCTGGTTCCGCATGTGCGTGGCAGGGTGCGGCAGGTTCTGATGCGCGCGGGACGTGGGCAGGCGGATGTCGAGGACATCGTTCAGGAAACGCTGCTCGCCGTCCATCTGAAGCGCGCGACCTGGGACCGGTCGATGCCGCTGACGCCCTGGCTCAACGCCGTGACGCGTCACAAGACCATCGACCTCCTGCGCCGCGTTGGCGCGCGCGGCGAGGTCGATCTCGACGACGCCGTGGAGACCCTCGAAGCGCTTGACGACGGCGGCGAGAGCCAGCTCGATGTGCAGCGCATGCTGTCGGCCCTCGACGGGCGCCAGCGTCAGATCGTGGAGCAGGTGTCGCTCGCCGGACGGAGCGCGGCGGAGGTCGGAGGTCAACTCGGCATGAGCGAGGGTGCGGTGCGGGTCGCGCTGCATCGGGCCCTGAGACAGCTGGCCCGCACCTTCAAGGGGAGAGCCGATGCGGACTGACGACATGATCGACCTGCTGGTCCAGGATCTGCCGAACCAGCCGAAGCCCGTCAGCACGATCCTGCTACGCTGGTGGCCGACGGCGGCGGCGCTCGCAGGCGTCGGCTTCCTTGGGATCATGGGCGTGCGCCCCGATCTCGTCACGGCGGGCCTGGCGCCGACGCTGGTGAAACTGATGCTCGGTGCGCTGATCGCCCTGACGGCCATCGCGGGCGCCCTCGATCTTTCGCGACCGGAGGCCCAGGCTTCGGCGGCCTCAAAATGGCTCATCGCCGTCGTCGGGTTCCTCGGCCTCGTCGTGGCGACCGATCTCCTGCGCCACGGTCTCGATGACTGGTGGACGAGGCTGTTCGGCAAGGGCATCGTCACCTGCCTCACGCTCGTTCCGGCCCTGGCGGCCCTGCCGCTGATCGCCTGCCTCACGATCCTCCGGCGGGGAGCCACGACCGAGCCCGTCGCCGCCGGCGCGCTGGCCGGCCTCGCCTCCGCCGGCCTCGCGATCTTCGCCTATGGCCTGTTCTGCAATGAGGACAGCCCCCTCTTCATCGCGACCTGGTACAGCCTCGCCGCCCTGATCGTCGGCCTGGCGGGGGCCGCACTGGGCCGCGCCATGCTGCGGTGGTGACGCGCTGTGCTGCTGTCGCGCCCCTCTTCACGGAACCGGACATGAGGGCTCCGCGGGAGCGATGCTCCCGCGAGGGTCAGCGCCGGAATTCCGAAAAGCGCCGCATGAAGCGTCTGTCGATCCAGTCTTTCCAGCGCCAGACCCAGCGGCCCTCGACCGCGAACCAGCCGCCACGGCCGGCGATCGCGGACCCGTCGCCGGTCATCAGGATCGTCAGATAGTTCCGGTCCGGCCGATGCGGCGCCAGCACCTCGCCGCGTGCCCTGCGGCGCAGGTTGGCTGTGAGCGCCGCACCCTGTCGGACGGCGAAGACACCGGCTTTCGGCGTCGGGTCTTCGGCCACGGTCGCGCAGTCACCGACGGCGAAGACCGCGGAATCGTCGATGCAGGTCAGGCACCGCGTCGTCTGAACGAATCCATGGCGGTCGGTAGGAAGCCCGGTCGTGGCGAGCCAGGAGGGAGCGCGCGCGGCGGTGGATACGAGCACCGCATCGGCCGTGACGAAGCGCTTGTCCTGCGCGCGCAGGCCTTGCGCATTGATCTCGACGACACGGAAGTCGTCCAGCAGTGTCACGCCATGACGGGCCAGCGCGGCTCTTGCCCGCCGGCGCACGCCGTCATTGAGCGTGGCGACGAGCCCGTTGCTCGCGGCGAGACCGATCCAGAACGGCCGGCCCTTCGGATCGAGCCCCGTCAGCCGCGCCTTCAACGCCAGCGCAAGCTCCACCCCGGCCGCGCCCCCGCCGACCAGGACGATGCGGCGCGGGCCATCGGCCCTGGCGGCCGCCTCCAGAAGCGCGTCCAGACGCGCGATGAAGCTGCTGATGGGCTTGACCGGGATGCCGTGCTCCTCGGCGCCGGCGATGCCCGACAGATCCGGCGTGATGCCGACATTGAGCGAGAGCGTATCGTAGGGAACACTGGCACCGTCCTCCGTCGTCACCGTCCGCCGGGCGCGGTCGATCGCGGCCGCCGCGGAGCCGACCAGCGTTACGCCGCAGACCTCTGCCAGCCGACCGAGGTCGATATGCATCTCGGCATGGCTGTAGATCCCAGCGACATGGCCGGGCAGCATGCCCGAATAGGGCGTCAGCAACCGGTCGGTCACCAGCGTGATCGTCATGCCGGGTTCGGGCTGCTGCGCCAGCGCGCGGATCACCTGCACATGGGCGTGCCCCCCGCCGACGAGAACGAGCCGGTGGCCCGTCATGGCCGCGCCTCCGCCATGCCGGCCAGAGCGGCGCGGGTGAAGGCTGCCGCGGCGTCGCCGCTCGCCAGGCTGGCGCGCAGCCAGTCGAGATCGGCGGCCTCGTCGATGTCGCGCTGCGGCGGCAGCATCTGCACGGTCAAGCCGGCCGCGTCGGCGCGGCTCAGCGTCTCGCGCAGCACGCCCGACGTGCTCCATGGCATTGGTGCGAAGAGGGAGGCTGCCGCCTCCAGCGAGCGCACACCGATCAGGCAATAGCCGCCATCGACGCTCGGGATAAGCACGATCCGGCGGTCATTGCCCTCGCGAAGGCTGCGCGCGGCGGCGGCGATGGCCTCGCCGGTGATCAGCGGAACATCCGCGCCCATGATGATCGCGCCGCCCGGGCTGCGCTGCAGCAGCCGGGCGAGAACGTCCTGCATCGTCGCGCCGAGGTCGCCGGTATCGGCAAACTCCAGAGGCCATCCCGGCCCGAGGATCGCGCCGATCTCGGTTGCGGCATCGGCCGGGCGAAAGAACGCCGCACGGTCGAGCCGCTGCAGCCGGGCTGCCGCGACGGCGGCGGCAGCACAATCCTTGAGGAAGGCGCGCGCCAGGCGCGCCGCCCTGTCGGAGCCGATGGCCGCGGCCAGCCGGGTCTTGGCCGTGCCGGGCCGCGGCGGCTTGCACATCAGGCCGAACCCGATCGGCGCCTCGCTCGGCATCACGACGCCCCCTCACGCGTGGGGCCGCCGCGCGAGACGGCGCGGTAAGGCCCCGGATCGGGTAAACGCTCGCGCCAGACCACTGCGATCACCCTCGGCACCCCAATGCGGACGCCGAGCCTGGCGAGCAGCGTTGATCCGCGGCAATCCCAGGCGGATCGACCTGTCACGGAGACGTCTGGACCCGTAGCGGCCGTCAACGCGGTGTCGTCCTGGCCAGCAACTGGCCCCAGCTGGCGTCAAAGTGATGCGCCTTGCCGGGGCCATCGCCCTTCACCAAGGCGCGGCCGTCCGCCGCCCAACGGAATATGCCGCCGCGCAGATTGTAGACGCCGCCGCCGGCGTGGGGGGCGATCTGCTTCAGCGTTGCCGTCATCAACTGCGAGGAGCGCACGCCGACAGCGCAATAGAACACGACCGGCCCGTCGCCCAGCCGATCGCGGTGAAGACTGAGGATTTCGGCGGCCGAGCTGCCGGGTTCGATCCGGATCGCGCCCGGCAGGTGGCCGGCATCGAACTCCTCCTGCGTGCGCACGTCGAACAGCATGGCCTCGCCGCGCCCTAGCATGGCGGCCAGGCCCGCGGGTTCGACCTCCGGAACCGGATGACGTCGAGCCACCTCACGCTCGACATCCTCCAGCGACACGCGCGGATCCGTCGGGTCGAGCGTCCAGGGAGCCAGCCGGGGCTGTGCCGTCACGACAAGGATGGCTGCGCCCGCCGCCAGGGTCGTGGCGGTCGCCGCTGCGACCAACAGCCGTGTCCGGTTAAGGCGTGTCATCATGGAGCGGTCCGTCATCTGCGGGCTCAGCCGCGCGGCGCCGGGACGGGGCGGAGCCCGTTCAACGACCAGCCATAGTCGTCATCGGCGATCCGCCGCGATCCGGCGAGGCGCTGGGCCAGCGCCGGCTCGGCATAGCGGCGGAAATGCGCGATCAGCCCGGCATCATTTCCGCCTAAATCCGCGATGAAGTCGACCCGGTTGACCCCATCGGGGCTGGCGCCGACATAGCGCCCCAGGAGCCGGTCATAGGCTGCATCGACATCTCTGGCGTGGGCCCAGGCCGGGCCCGCGAGGACCATGAGTCCGAGGCCGAGCACGGCGCGCCGGGTGAGCCTCTGAGATCGGATGTCGGCGGTCATCATGGCTCTCCTTACGGACGGACGCTGGCGGACGTTACGCCCCGGTCTGGTTTTCTCGGGCCGCAAGGCGCTTCCGGATCGGGATCGCGGCCAGAGACAGCGCAGCCAGCCCCACGAGGCCACCGATGATCTGCGGTGTGAGGATGGAGCCGGGCGAGACCGCGCCGCCCTGATCGAGAACCGAGCCGAGCCCCGCGCCCGCCAGCGAGAATACCGCCGTCCCCGGCATGATCCCGAAGAAGGTGGTCAGCGCGTAGGTCGCGAGGGGTACGCCGACGAAGGCCGGCACCAGATTGACCAGGACGAACGGGAAGAGCGGCACCAGCCTCAGCACGAGCAGATAGGAGGCGGCATTCTGGCGGATGCCCTCCGCCAGCCTGGCCGCCGGCGCACCGAAGCGGTCGAGCGCATTGTCGCCGAAGAGGGCCCTGGCGAACAGGAAGATCAGCGTCGCTCCGATCGTGGCACCGATCACGGTCAGCAGCGTGCCGAACACCGCTCCGAACAGGAACCCTCCCGACAGTGTCAGGAAGACCGCGCCGGGCATCGAGAAGGCGACGGCGGCGACATAGACGGCGACATAGGCCAGCGCAGCGGCCAGATGGTTCGCCTCGACCCAGTTCGTCAGCGTCACGCGATGGGTCCTGAGCGTGTCCAGCGAGAGATAGCTCGCAACCCCGGTCTGCCGGACGATGAGGATCAGGGCGAGCGCGGCCAGGGCGAGCCAGAGGCGCCGGTCGGTGAGAAGGCGGGCCATCATGAGCTGTCTCTCGGGATCAGCGCAGGAAACGCTGGACGAAACCGACGACGCGGCGCGTCGCGGAGCCGAAGAGCTTCGGCGTGTAGTAACTGCCGGCGGCGCGCTTCGAGATCTCCGACAGCGTCGGATAGGGCAGCACCGCGCTCGCCACAGCCCCGATCCGAAGGCGAGACGCGATCGCCAGGGCCCAGGTGCCGATCAGTTCGCCCGCGCGGGGGCCCACGATCGTGGCCCCGAGGATCCGGCCCTTGCGGCCCAGAACGACCTTGGCCAGCCCCTCGGTGGCGCGCTCCGCCTGGGCCCGGTCGTTGAGCGCGAAGGACCAGGTCAGGATCTGGACGTCATGGCCGCCCTTGCGCGCCTGCGCCTCTGTGAGACCGGCATGGGCGAGTTCGGGATCGGCATAGGTCACCCAGGGCAAGGCCGTGTAGTCGACCTTGGCGGGCAAGCCGAACAGGGCGTTCCGGATGACGATGCCGGCATGATAGCCGGCGATATGGGTGAACTGCGGGCCACCCGAAACGTCGCCGATGGCGAAGATCCGGCGGTTGCTGGTGCGAAGACGCGCGTCGACCGTGATCCCCTTGGGCGTGGAGGCGACGCCGGCCGCGTCGAGGCCGAGGTTTTCGACGTTCGGGCGCCGGCCTGCCGCGACGAGCAGGTGGCTGCCCGCGACGCACCGTGCAACGGCGCTGTCGCCATCGAGCGTGACCGTCACGACCGGACCGTCGCGCCTGACTTCGCTGATGCCGACCTTCTCGAGCAGCGTTACGCCGTCGCGGAGGAGCGCGGCGCGGACGACCTCGACGGCCTCCGGCTCATCCCTGGCGAGGATGTCGAACTTCTCGATCACGGTCACCCGCGAACCCAGGCGACGGAAGGACTGCGACATCTCGATGCCGATGGGTCCGCCACCGACAATGATCAGATGCTCAGGGCGCTCCCGCAGCTCGAAGACGCTCTCATTGGTAAGATAGCCGGCGTCCGAGAGGCCGGGGATCGGCGGCACGGCGGCGCGCGAGCCGGTTGCGATCACGAAGCGGCGCGCCAAGATCGTTTCGCCGCCGGCCTCGACCGTATCCCGGTCGAGGAAGCGCGCCGCCGCCTTGATGACATGGACGCCGAGCCGTTCGAACCGCTCGACGCTGTCATGCGGCGCGATCGCACCGATCACGCCATGCACATGCGCGTGAACCTCATCGAAGCGAATCTCGGGCTCGGCGGCATGAACACCGAAGCGCTGGCCGTCACGCACGGTCTGGGCAGCATGGGCCGCGGCGATCAGCGCCTTGGACGGCACGCAGCCGGTGTTGAGGCAATCGCCGCCCATCTCGCCGTTTTCGATCAGGACGACCGAAGCGCCCATCTGCACGGCGCCGGCCGCGACCGACAGCCCGCCGGAACCCGCACCGATGATGCAGAGATCGGCTTTCAGGACTCCGTCCTGCCGCAAGGGGGGCTTCGGCGGGAGCGAGGCAGGTGCAGGATCGGCCATGGGGGTCGCTTCGGGACGCAGACTTCGGGTTTGACAGCGTGTTCGCGCCGGATCCGTATGACGTTACGCGGTTCACGGCTTCGTGTCGGCCCTGTCGTGACCTCAGTCGGGTCCCGCGGACCGCGCGGCGGTTTTTCTGACGTCAGCAAGGTCGTGAACGGCATGGCCATCTTCGACGGCTGGGGCCCGACGCCCGAGCGGACCTATCGCCGGCCCGAGCGCTGGCAGGGCGGGTTCAGGCATCGCGGCACAGGCTGGACGCTTCACGCCACGACGGATGCGCTCGAGGAGTTGGCCGACTGGACGAGCCGCTGATCTGGCGGGATCGCCTGCTTGTTTCGCGAGCTTGACCTGACCCCTGTGCGTGCCGGATCAGAGGTCGCTGCAGTTCGACGGCGCGCGCCCATCATCCTGCAAGCGTTGCAAAGCGACGATGTGCGACGTCGAATGTTACGGCTCCGACGGGCGTCGCGGACATCGACATGGGGCCTGGTCTATGATGCACGACACCGTGACGCTGGATGTCCGTCCGCCCGAACCGCGCGCTGAGGGCGCGCTCGTCTCCGTGATCATCCCGTTGGCCGAGCACGAGGGTGTTCCGGAAGCGCTGCTGGCGACCCTTCCCAAGACCTTCGAGATCATTCTCGCGCGCGGGGGAACTCGCGCCTCCAGCATGAACCAAGCGGCCTCCGTCGCTCGAGGGCGCCATCTCTGGTTCGTGCATGCCGACACGACGCTCGGCGAAGATGCCGTGTCGAAGCTGCTCATGGGACTGCAGGAGCAGCACGCCGCGTTGCGCTATTTCGACCTGCGCTTTGACGGCGGCGGCCTGATGCGTCTGACCGAAGGCGGCGTCCGTTTCCGTTCACGGGTTTTCGACCTGCCCTTCGGCGATCAGGCGCTGTGCCTCCCTGCCGCGACGTTCCATGCCCTTGGCGGTTACGACGAGACCGCGGCGCATGGCGAGGACCACCAACTGGTCCGCGACGCCCGGCGCGCAGGCCTGGCGATTCAGCCTGTCGGCGCGACGGTTACGACCAGCGCCCGGAAGTATCGCGACCGGGGCTGGCTCCGGACCACCTTCCTCCACCTGAGACTCACCCTTCTGCAGAGCCTTCGGGCGTCCTGAAACCGGTCAGACCGCAGGGAGCGCCCGGGCGGGCTGGCGCGCCGGCCAGAGCGTCGACGCTTCCGTGATCGGCCGTCCCGTCTCGGCGCGTTCGCGATCGGGCAGGACGTCGAGACTGGGCCAGAGCCCGGTCGCAAGCGCCTTGCGGTAGCTTTCGGGCAGGCCGGCGCTGCGCATGGCGGCCTGTGCGCCTTCATGGTCATAGGGCAGGGCCCGATGCGCGATGGCAAGCCCAGCCTCTGTCTCGCTGACGAGGCTGAACCAGACACGCGGCGTGCCGTCATTGGCCGGCATCCCGATGACGCCCGGGTTGTGCCAAAGTCGCCCTCCGAGTAGTTGCGTGAAGGGCAGGCCCGAATGGCCGCCGATGACGCCATCACCGCCAAGCGCGTCGAGACTGCGGCGCTTCTCGCCCTCGGGCGTGCCCGCGAAAATGAAGCTGTTGATGGAGTGGGCCGAGCCGTGGATCGCCGCGAGGCTCCGCCCGCCGATCTGCAGGTCGATGCGTCCTGGCAACGAGGCCAGCCAGCGACGCTGGTCGGGCCTGACGACACTGTCGGCGAAGGCATACCAGGCGGCCGATAATCTGGCGCAGGCGCTGTCAGGCTCGAAGCCGCAGCCGCAGTCGCTCGCGCTCGCGCCCAACTGTTCGTCGCAATTGCCTCCGACGACGGCGATGCCGCTTTCGCGGATCAGATCGATCGTCTCTACCGGATTGCCGCAGTAGGCCACGAGATCGCCTGTGCAGAGCATCCTGTCCGGAGAGATGCCCAGCCGCCCGGCCTCCGCCAGCAGCGCCTGGGTGGCCTGCAGGTTTCCATAGGGGCCGCCGAAGAGCAGCCATGTCCGATCGCGCGTCATCGCATCCCTGTCCGTCACGATCCGGTATTCGCTCCGTCATGGCGTAACGTTACGGGCCCCGCGCCCGTAGCGTCTCGGTACCGGCAAAACCGGCCGCGGACGACCCTCCAGGGCCTGGTCCGGTCCGGCGCCGCACAGGGATAAGCGATGTTGAACCGCCGCTCGTTGATCCTGGCCGGTGCGGCCGCCATCGCCCCTCTAGGCCATGACAGACTCCCCTCGACCCACCACATAATCCGGGCGCGGCCGGGCCTCGCGATCGACGCAAGGCCGGAGGGCGCCAGGGGGGGTGCGGGCCTCCTTCGCCGATGGGGGCTCGACCTCCGGCCGGCTGATCCCGACGCGTTGTTCCCGGAGCTGCGGCATCGACCCGAAAACAGTCTTCCGCTACCGCGATGGCGCGTCGCATCCCGCCGACGTCATCGTCGCCGGCAACGCGCACGTCGAACTCGCAACCCGTTTCGACCGGAACCTCAACGCCATTGCGGAGCGCGGCCTGGCCCCGAATGGCGACTCGGCGCTGGGGAGAGGCTGACATGCTGCGACACCGGGTGGGCCACCTGATCATGGCGATGGCTTTGGCCATCGGCTATGGCGGCAGCGCGCAGGCTGAGGACCTCTTGCGTCTGCCGGATGGCGAGGTCACCCGGAGCAGGGGAATGGTCGCCTATCTCGTCGATCCGACGACGCGCTATGGCCATGGCGTTCTGGGGGATGCGATCGAAGCCGGCGGGTTCGTCGTCGAGCGGGACGGACAGCGCCTGCTGTTTCGCTTGGGTCCTGACGCGGTCTTCGAGGACCGTCGCGTTCGCCTGGCGGATCTCGATGGCGACGGGCAGCCGGAAGCGATCCTGGTCAAGGCCTATCTCGATCGCGGCGCCGCCCTCGCAGCCTACCGGATCGGCCGGCACGCGATCGAGCCCCTCGCCGAGGGCCCGGCCATCGGTCAGCGCAACCGCTGGCTCAACCCGGTCGGCGTCGCGGATTTCGCCGGGTCGGGGCAGGCCATGCTCGCGGCCGTGGTCACGCCGCATCTGGCGGGCTCGCTGCGTCTCTACCGTCTGGCGGGCAGGTCGCTCGTCGAGGTTTCGCGAATCGACGGCTTCACCAATCATCGCCTGGGCGAGCGCGACCTCGATCTCGCGCAGATCGGGGACCTCGACGGGGATGGTACGCCCGAGATCGTGATCCCGTCGCTGTCACGCCAAGACCTGGCTGCGATCGGCTTCAAGGGCGGGCGCGCCGTGGTCCTTGGCAAGGCTCCGGTCACGCAGCGCGTCGCGCGGTTCCTCGCCTTGCGGGGACCGCGCGCCACGATCGAGACCGATACCGGCGAGCGCCTCGACGTGATGATCGGCAGGGACTGAGCCAGAGTTGGCCGCGCCGCTCCGCGCTTGAGGATGATGGGGCCAATCCCGCGACGGCCTCTCATTCAGGGATGATGAATGAGCGTGGGCGACATGGGATCTCCCGCCGCCGACGCCTAGGACCGGGCGTAGAAGCGCAGCAAAGCGAGTGCCTCCGGCGCGCTCCAGTCGGCCTCTCCGGTCAGATAGCCTCCGCTGCGCCCCCTCGCGTCGATGACGTAGCTCATCGGCATGCCGTAGAGCGGGAAGGGTGTCGCGACCTTCGACGTCGGCCCGGAGGCGACCTCGCCGCCGATGTCGATGAAGCTGGAAAACCCGTCCAGCTTGAGCCGTCGGATATAGGCGGCGGCGGTTCCCGCGTCGCGATCCAGCGACACCGGCACGACCACGAAGGGCTCGCTCTTCGCCTGGTTCTGGAGCCGGTGCAGGATCGGCAGTTCGCGTCGGCAGGGCGGACACCAGCTCGCCCAGAAAGCGAGCAGGACAGCCTTGCCGCGATAGGTCGCGAGCGTGCGCCGCCGCCCCTCGAGGTCGCGCAGCGAGATGTGGCCGGCCTCCTCGCGCGGATCGAGAACGGTGAACTGGGCGTGAGGCGTGCTGAACGGCGGTGGATAGGGGTCGGCTGCTTCGGCCGGCAGCAGGCCGCCGAAGGCGCCGGCGGCCGAGTCGAGCATGAGAGTTCTGCGCGTCACCCTCATCAGAACGCCGCCAATCCGTCCTCCAGCGTCGCCACCTCGCCACGCGCCGGATAGTCTTTGGCGATGACGAAGTCGATCGCGCCGAGGATGTCAGCGAAGGATGGCCGTGCGAACGGCATGGTCTGGACGCTGGAGAAATAGAGCGTGCCGTCCGGCCGAATCAGGAAGAGCCCCGGCTCGGCAAAGAGCGCGGGCTCCTCGACGCCGATCGAGGTCGTGCCGCGGCCGGCCGACAGGAACAGGCCCCATTCGCGCGCCGCGCTGAGCGAGAAGCCATAACCCACGCGCAGCCTCGGCAGGCCCCAGTCCGCTTTGGCGCGCGCGGCGCGTTCCTCGCTGTCCGTCGAAAGCGCGATGACGCCGACGCCTTTCTCGATGAAGGCGTCGAGCTTGCTTTCCAGGTCGCGCAGCTGGGTCCTGCAGATCGGGCAGTGCAGCCCGCGATAGACCACGACCAGCGAGAAATGCGCAGGACGCTCGGCATGAAGGCTGAAGGCAGCCCCATCGGGAGCGAGCTGGAGCTCGAGGCTCGGCACGGGAGTGCGGGGCAGCACGGGCTTGATGTCGGTCATGATCGGCCTTTCGAACATCGCTATGGTCTCTTGCCATAACGACCGTTTCGCGGAGCCCGGCACGTTTGTTACAGCCTCACGCGGTGGTGATCGGCAAATCTCCCGATATCGCTCATGGCCGCTCGACGGCGTGGTCTCGGCGGTGCAAGTCGTCGCGGGACAGCTCGTCGGCTCACAGGACGTCCTTCTCCAGATCGTCGATCCCGCGGGCCTGTGGATCGGAAGGCCCCGACCTATGGCGATGTCGACCTCTCGCAGCTCGACGGCGTCTCGCCCTGTTGCCCGACGGCAAGCCGCTCAGCCAGCGGAAGCCGATACGGGCAATCCGAAACCGCGCCCGGGGATCGCCGCGAGCAGCGCCCTTGTATAGGCGTGCTGCGGATCGCCGAAGACCTGTCCGATCGGGCCGGCCTCGACGACCTCGCCGTTCTTCATCACCGCCACGAGATCGCAGACCTGGGCCGCGACGCGCAAATCATGGGTGATGAAGACGATCGAGAGGCCGAGACGGGCACGCAGATCGGCGAGCAGCTTCAGCACCTGCGCCTGGACGGAGACGTCGAGCGCCGAGACCGGCTCGTCGGCGACCAGAACGCGCGGTTCGAGAGCGAGCGCGCGCGCCAGGCCGATGCGCTGGCGCTGGCCACCCGAGAATTCGTGCGGGTAGCGGTCGGTCGCCGCCGGGTCGAGGCCGACCAGTGCGAAAAGGTCCCGCGCCCGCGCCAGTGCCTCGGCGCGGGGCGTGCCATGGACGATCAGGCCCTGGGCGACGGCGTCTCCCGCCTTTCGGCGCGGGTTGAGCGAGGCGAAGGGGTCCTGGAACACCATCTGGATATGGCGCGTCTCGGCGCGCAGTTCGGATTTCGAGAGGCTGGCGATATCGGTGCCGCCGATGCGGATGGCGCCGCTCTCGGGGTCGATCAGGCGCACCAGGCAGCGCGCCAGCGTCGACTTGCCCGAGCCGGACTCGCCGACGATGCCGAGCGTCGCGCCCTTGGGCAGGACGAGCGACACATCCTTGACCGCATGGGTGACGCGCTGGCCGCGGCCGAGAAAGCCGCCGGTGCGATAGGTCTTGGAGACGTGCTCGATCGCGAGGATCGTCTCGGTCGCGAGTTCGCGCGGAGCAGGAGCCTTCAGCGGCGGGACGGCGGCAATGAGTTGCTTCGTATAGGCGTGCTGCGGGTTGCCGAGCACGTCTTCGGCCGTGCCCTGCTCGACGACGCGGCCCTGGCTCATCACCGCGACGCGGTCGGCGATCTCGGCGACGACGCCGAAATCATGGGTGATGAACAGGACGGCTGTGCCCTTGCGCTTCTGCAGGTCGCGGATCAGCTCGAGGATCTGGGCCTGGGTGGTGACGTCGAGCGCCGTCGTCGGCTCGTCGGCGATCAGCACCCTGGGATCGAGCGCCAGCGCCATCGCGATCATCGCACGCTGGCGCTGCCCGCCGGAAAGCTCGTGCGGATAGGCTTTCGCCGCCGCGACGGGGTCGGGGATCCGCACCTCTTCGAGCAGGGCCTGGACCTTGTCCCGGATCTCGGCCTTGCCGAGATCGGTGTGGAGTTCGAACATCTCGCCGATCTGGTCGCCGATGGTGCGCAGCGGATTCAGCGCCGTCATCGGCTCTTGGAAGATCATGGCGATGCCGGCGCCGCGGACCTTGCGCATCTCGGGTTCGCTCAGGCCCGCGAGATCGCGGCCCTCGAACAGGATGCGCCCGCCATCGATGGCAACGCCGGGCGGCAGCAGCCGCATCACGGCATTCGCCGTCATCGACTTGCCGGAGCCGGATTCGCCGACGACGCAGAGGATCTCGTTGGCGGAGAGCGACAGCGAGACCTCGCTCATCGCATGGGGGCGGTCGGCATTCCTAGGCAGGCGGACGCTGACCGCGTCGAGGGTTAGGATCGCGCTCATCGGCCCTTCAGCCTCGGGTTCAGCGCATCGTTCAGCCCCTGTCCGACGAGCGAGACGGCCAGCACGGTGACGAGAATGGCGACGCCGGGAATGGCGGAGACATACCACTGCACCCGCAGCACGTCGCGGCCGGCGCCGATCAGATTGCCCCAGGAGGCGACATTGGGGTCCGACAGCTTGAGGAACGCCAGCGCGCTTTCGAGCAGGATCGCGATCGCCATGACGACGCTGGCATAGACGATCACCGGGGGCAGGGCGTTGGGCAGGATCTCACCGAAGATCAGCTTGACGTCGCGCAGGCCCAGCGTCCGCCCGGCCTGCACGAATTCGCGGTTGCGTAGCGACAGGAACTCGGCCCGCGTCAGCCGCGCCGAGGCCGGCCAGGAGACAATGCCGATCGCGACCGTGACCGTCGTGATGGTCGAGCCGAAGACGGCGACGAGCACCAGCAGCAGGATGAAGTTCGGCAGGGTCTGGAAGGCTTCGGTCACGCGCATCAGGATGGTGTCGACCCAGTCGCCGTAGTAGCCGGCGACGGCACCGATCGTGATGCCGATCACCACCGAGATCAGCGTCGCGACGAGGCCGATCAACAGTGAGATGCGCGCGCCGTGAAAGATCTGGGCGGCGATGTCGCGGCCGGAATTGTCGGTGCCGAGCAGGAAGCGGGGATTGGCGAATGGCCAGATCAGCGGCCGCCCGGCGAGTGCGAGCGGATCGCGCGGGTAGAGCCAGTCGGCGCTGATCGCCATGGCGAGCACGAGCATCAGGAGCAGGAGGCCGATCACCGCCGGCGGGCTGCGGAAATAGAGCTTCAGGAAGGACATCGCGTCAGTTCCCCGTCGAGATGCGCGGGTCGAGCCGGGCATAGAGCAGGTCCACGATGAAATTGACGGTGATGACGAGCAGCGCCGAGACGAAGACGATGCCGAGCAGCGTGTTGAGATCGCGCTGGATCACCGATTCATAGGCGAGGCGGCCGAGCCCCGGCAGGGAGAAGACGCTCTCGACCACCACCGAGCCGCCGAGCATGGTGCCGGCCTGCAGGCCGATCAGCGTCACCATCGGCAGGAGCGCATTGCGCAGGACGTGCCGGACGACGACGCGGGTCTCGTCCATGCCCTTGGCGCGGGCGGTGCGGACGAAATCGAGCGTCAGCACCTCCAGCATCGAGCCGCGCATGATGCGCAGATAGATCGCCATGTAGAACAGCGCGAGCGTCAGCGTCGGCAGGACGAGATGGCTGGCGATGTCGAGCGTGCGCGCGAGGCCGGTGCGGGCCACCGTGATGTCCTCGAAGCCGCCGGCCGGCAGCCATTGCAGGTAGATCGAGAAGACGACGATCGCCATCAGCCCGAACCAGAATGTCGGCATGGCGTAGAAGACGAGGCCGAGCGTCGAGATCAGCGTGTCGGGCCAGCGGTTGACGCCGCGCGCGGCGATGACGCCGAAGATCAGGCCGAAGAAGAAGGCGAGTGACAAGGAGGCGGTCATCAGCAGGATCGTCGCCGGCAGACGCTCGGCGATGACGGTCGCGACCGGCTTGCCGTAGATCGCCGAGAAGCCGAGATCGAGCCGCACCAGACGCCAGAGATAATTGCCGAGCTGCGCCCAGGCGGAGACGTCGAGGCCGTAATACTGGCGCAACTGCCTGGCGGTCTCGGCGTCGCCGCCGCCCATCTGCGCCATCAGCGCATCGACCGTGTCGCCCGGCGCGAATTGCAGCAGGACGAAGACCCCGATCAGGATCAGCACCAGTGTCGGGATCGAGGCGGCGAGACGCCGCCCCGCGAGGGTCAGGATGCGCATCAGCTCAGCAGTTCAGCGGGATCGAGGTCGTTCACTCAGCCAACCACAGATCGTGCCAGGAGCTCGAGCCCCAGCGCGGTGTGTTCGAGTGGTTGCGGGCCTTGGCGCTGATCGCGGTCAGGAAGATCTGCTCGATCGGCGTCCAGATCGGCAGCTCGGTGTTGGCGCGGCGGACGAACTCGCCATAGAGCGCCTTGCGCTTGGCCGGATCGACCTCGGTCGCCGCGTCGTCGATGATCTTGTCGATGGTCTCGTCGGTCCAGCCCCACTGGTTGGTCCAGGGCGCGCCCTTGGGCTGGCCCGAACGGTACCAGACGGTGGTCGAGACGGCCGGATCGTTGCGGTACTGGTGCCAGCCCGTGGCGAGATCGAAGGCGTGGTCGTCATAGACCTGCTTCAGGAAGCCGCCGCCATCCGTGCGCACGACCTCCACCTTGATGCCGACCTCGGCCAGCGACTGCTGGATGAAGGTGGCGAAGAGAGTGATGTCCTCGCCCCAGGGTGCCGGCAGCAAACGAAGAGAGAAGCGGGTGCCGCCGGCGCCGGCCTTGAAGCCGGCCTCGTCGAGCAGGGCCGCGGCGCGCTTCTTGTCGAAGGGGTACTGCGGGCCGTTGTCGGCGGGGTAAAAATCCGTCGAGACCGAGGGCACCGGTCCGGTGCCGCGCTTGGCGAAGTCGCCGAGGAAGTTCTCGATGAAGAAGGGGATGTCGAGCGCATGGGCGATGGCGCGGCGGACGCGGATGTCGGCCAGCTCCTTGCGGCGGAAGTTGAACTCGATCGTGTTGGTGCGGGCGTTGCCCTCATTGCCCTTGGTCGAGACGATGAAGCGTGGGTCCTTGCCGAGGCGGGCCGCGTCCGAGATCGTCAGGCCCGAGAACGGGCTGTAATGGATCTGGCCGGCTTCCATCTGGGCGGCCGCGGCGGCGCGGTCGGTGACGACGCGCCAGACGATGCGGTCGAGATGGGGGGCATTGGGACGCCAGTAGTCAGGATTGCGGTCGGCGATGACGTGCTGGCCGCGCTCATAGGTGACGAACTTGAACGGGCCGGTGCCGATCGGCGCGAGATTGGCCGGATTCTGGCGGATGTCGCCCTTGCCCTCGTAGACGTGGCGCGGCGAGATGTAGCCGAGATCGGGCAGGGCGCGCAGCAGCAGGTTCAGCGGCATCGGCCGCTCGTAGCGGAAGACCGCGGTCAGCGGGTCGGGCGTGTCGACGGCGGTGAGGAAGAGCTGCAGCGTCGTGCCGTAGTTCAGGATCTTCTTCCACATCTCCATCGCGGTGAACTGCACGTCTGCCGAGGTGAAGGGGCGGCCGTCATGCCACTTCACGCCCTCGCGCAGCTTGAAGGTGATGGTCTTGCCGTCGGGCGCGGCTTCCCAACTCGTCGCCAGCACGCCGACGGGCTTGCCCGCCGCGTCGAGATCGACCAGCTGCTCCTGGATCTTGCCGCCGATGATGTAGACGCCGGTCGAGGCTTGCAGACTGGGGTTCAGCTGGCGCTGCTCGGCGCCGTAATGGACCGTGAAGACCCCGCCCTTGCGCGGCGTCTCCTGAGCGAAGAGCGAGCGCATCGGAAAGGCGACGCTGGTGGCGATGGCGGCGCTGGTCAGAAGCGCGGCGCGGCGGGTCATGTCCATGGGGAAGATCCTCGGTCCTGCGGTCACGTAAGGGAAACGATGGGCGCGGGGGGAGCGGGCGTCAACGGGCCGGCCCCCGATCGCGCAAGCGGGTTATTGCGGGCGGAAGCTCACGATGATGCCGTTGGCGGCGCTCGCCGCCACGCTGAGCGCGCCGTCATGGGGCGTGGCGGCGGCGCCGAGGCTGGCCTGCGCGGCCGCGATGTCGGTCGTCGCGAGGACCAGCGCCACGGCGCCTTCCGGCGCGGCACCGTCGCGAACGGCCGGCGGATAGCGCCGGGCGAGGGCGGCGGCGTCGTAGAACAGGATATCGGCCCGCCGGCCGCCGCTCGGCACGAGCCAGGCATCGCCCTCGGCCCGGACCGGCTCGTCGATCAGCCGGCCGAGATGGGCGGCGGACGCCGCGGGATCGGCAGCCAGCACTTCGAGCCGCAGGATGCGGCTGGCGCCATTGGCGTGGCGCTGGAGTTCGGGAATCCAGACCGTCTCGCGCGTCAGATGCTGGCAGGCGAAGATGCGCAGGCCCCCCGGCTGCTCGCTGAGCGGCCAGCGAAAGACGTTGAAGCGCGCCTCGCCGGTGCCGCCGCCGGGCAGCTCGACCGGCCGGCCGAAATGAATCGGCCCCAGCGCCTCGATGCCGCGGCTCTTCAGCTCCTCGGCGCCGGCCGCCGCGTCGTCCGTGGTCAAGGCGGCGCGCTCCAGGCCTTCGCGCTTGGCGAGATAGTCGCGCGTCGGCTTGTTCTGCTCGGTCTCGGTGAGGATGCCGAGCAGCTCGACATAGTCGTCGCCGAACATGATCGTGTAATTGCCTGTTCCGAGGATCGGCGAATGCGTTCCGCGCGGCGAGACGGTGAAGCCGAGTCCGCGCCATTGCGCGGCGGCGGCGTCGAGATCGCGGACGGTGACTACGACATGGTCGAGGCCGAGGATGTGCTGAAGCGACATGGAAGACCCTTGGTCGAAAGCCGACGGGGAGGAGAGTTCAGCCGAAGCGCGGCCGGGGCGCAATCGCCCGGTCGCTCCGTCCCGACAGCCCCCTGCCGCGCTGCAAACATAGCGAGACGTGGATGAATATTCCAAGGACAGAATGATATATCGACGTTTTTGGAATAAATCGCGCGCGACGGGGGCGTTTAGGAGAAGGGCATACTCCACGCCTCGCCGGCGCGAGAAGGTGCCCCTTGCGTCCGCGCCGCGAGGTGGCAAGGATGGATTCACGCGCCGTCCTGGTGCCCCTGTCGCCGCCTCGGGAAGTTCAGCCCATGTCCGCCTCTGCCCCCGTCACCTGGCCGCCCTCGCTCTGGGCTGCGACCGCTCCGGCCGGCCCGGCCCTGGCCGCGCTGGAGGGCGAGGTGCAGGCCGATGTGGTGGTGATCGGCGCCGGCTTCACCGGTCTGTCCACGGCGATCCATCTGCGCGAGGCCGGGGTCGACGTCGTGGTGGTCGAGGCGGCCGAGCCCGGCTGGGGCGCGTCAGGCCGCAACAACGGCCAGGTGATCCCGACGCTGGCCGGGCATGATCCCTCCGCCATGGTCGCGCGCCATGGCGCGGCGGGCGAGCGCTTCAATGCGGTCCTGCGCGACAGCGCGCAATATCTGTTCGAGACGGTGCGGAAGTACGACATTCCTGCCGAAGCCGAGCAGGCGGGCTGGGTCCAGCCGGTGCATTCGCCGGGCCGCTTCAAGCTCGCGGAAAAGCGCGTGCGCGAATGGTCGGCGATCGGGGCGCCGGTCGAGCTGCTCGACCGGGCCGCGACCGCGCGGATGACCGGCTCGGAGGCCTGGTTCGGCGGCTTCTGGAACCGCACGGGCGGCCATATCAATCCGCTGGCGCTGGCGCGGGGGCTCGCCGAGGTCGCGCTCAAGCTGGGCGCCGTGATCTATGCCCGCTCGCCCGTCGCCGGCATGACACGCCACGGCGACCGCTGGCTGGTGAAGACCGCCAGAGGCTCGGTCACGGCCCGCGCGCTGGTTCTGGCGACCAACGCCTATACCGACGCATTCGAAAGCGATCTCGCCCCCGGGATCGCCGCCGAGGTCATCCCCGTGCTGTCCTGGCAGATGGCGACCCAGCCGATCAGCGACAACATCGCCAAGACGATCATTCCCGACCGGCAGGCGATGTCGGATACGCATCGCGAGCTCTATTTCGCGCGCTGGGACGCGCGAAACCGGCTGGTGACGGGCGGTGCGGCGGTGTTTCCCGGGGCTGGCGGCGACAATCTGCGCAAGCCGGTGGCCGAGCGGTTGCTGCGCCTGTGGCCGCAGCTGGGCGAAGTCTCCTTCGATTATGTCTGGTCCGGCTATATCGGCATGACGCCGGACGATGTGCTGAAACCGCAGGTGCCGGGCTATCCGCGCATCCACCGGCTGGGGCCGGACGCCTTCGGCTGGGTCGGCTGCAATGGCCGGGCGGTGGCGCTATCCGTATCGCTGGGACGTGAGCTCGCGCGGGCGACGCAGGGCGTGCAAGTCGAAACGCTCGGCCTGCCGCTGTCGGAGCCGAAGGCCCAGCCGATGCGCGACCTCGTCCGCCGCATCGCGCCGCTGGCCCTGCCGCTTTACCGGGCTCTGGACGCGCGGGAGATTTGAGCCACGCGCGTGATGACCACGCCTTATCTATCGGTACGGACGCGAAGGGCTTGAGATCACCCAACGCTGCTCAAGCATGCCACCCTGGCGGGTATGCGGCCTGTGATGCGCCAGCGGCTCTCTCGAGGCCTTTCGCCCACCCATGCGCGGATGGGTGCCGGGTCCCAGGTCTCTCGAAAGACTGACCGGATCATCCCGCCAAATGGTCTATCCGGCTGGGCTGGCGCGGCGGGTATAGGCGGACGCCAGGGCCGGGCGGTCATGTCCCGACTGGCAGTCCACGCAGAGCCGTGCGCCGGGCATGGCGGCGCGCCGCGCCGGCGGAATCTCGTCGCCGCATTGCTGGCAGTGGATCTCGCCCGGCCCCGTCGGCAGGCGCGAGCGGGCCAGCCTGACAGCGTCGGAGACGGAATCGTCGATCTGGTCCTGAACGGCTCCGTCCGGAGCCCAGCCGCTGGCCATGGCAATCCTCCTGTGGCAGCGAAACGGAGATCGCAGCTGTCGGTTCCGGTGTGCCCGCGCTCCACAAGGAGATCGATCGCCGGTGATGCGCCCGGTCGTGGTGCGTCTCGAGCAGCCTGCGGGCCTGACGAGCCGGCTGTCAGCGCAAATCCAGCCAAGCCGCGACGCTAATCTGCAATCCCCGGCGGGCAGGGGGGCTTACCTCTTCCGCGCGAGGTGAACGCGGATCGGACCGAATGCGTTCTCCCGCAGGCAATCGCGCCAGCCCCTCCCGAGACAAGGATGCAGCAGATGAGCAGCGGGTTCGTGAAGACCAAGGACGGCGTCGACATTTTCTACAAGGACTGGGGCCCGAAGGACGCCCAGCCGATCATGTTCCACCATGGCTGGCCGCTGAGCAGCGACGACTGGGATAACCAGATGCTGTTCTTCCTCAGCCACGGTTATCGCGTCGTCGCCCATGACCGGCGTGGCCATGGCCGTTCGACCCAGGTCGACACCGGCCACGACATCGACCATTACGCCGCCGACGCCTCGGCCGTCGCCGAGCATCTCGACCTGCGCCAGTCCGTTCATATCGGCCACTCGACCGGCGGCGGCGAAGTCGCCCGCTATGTCGCAAAATTCGGCGAGCCGCAGGGCCGCGTCGCCAAGGCCGTTCTGGTCTCGGCCATTCCGCCGATCATGCTCAAGACGGAGCGCTATCCCGGCGGGCTGCCGATCTCGGTCTTCGACGGTCTGCGCAAGGCGCTCGCCGACAACCGGGCCCAGTTCTTCCACGATCTGCCGTCCGGCCCCTTCTACGGCTTCAACCGCGAGGGCGCGAAGGTCGATCAGGGCATCATCCTGAACTGGTGGCGCCAGGGCATGAATGGCGGCGCCAAGGCTCATTACGATGGCATCAAGGCCTTCTCCGAGACCGACCAGACCGACGATCTCCAGGCCATCACCGTGCCCACGCTGGTGATGCATGGCGACGACGACCAGATCGTACCGATCGCGGCCAGCGCCGAGATTTCGGTCAAGCTGCTGAAGAACGGCACGCTGAAGGTCTACAAGGGCTTTTCGCACGGCATGCTGACGGTGAATGCCGACGTCATCAACCCCGACCTGCTGGCATTCGTGAAGGGCTGAGGGCCCTCTGGCCCCACAGATAGCGGCGAGGGCAGGGCGCAGGCCCCGTCCTCGCCGCAACCGCGAACGGCGCGAGCCCACAGCCCGCATCGTCGCTCAGGCCAGTGGCGGCAGCAGGCGCAACAATTCCGCTCTGCGCATCTCCAGGTCAGGCGGCAACGCCAGGCGACGGCCGAGGTCATCCGGACGCTCGTCGATCAGCAGGCCCGGCCCGTCGGTGGCGATCTCGATCAGGATCCCGTCCGGCCCGCGGAAATGGACGGAGCGAAAGTAGAAGCGGTCCTTCACAGGTCCGGCCTCGATCCCGAAGAGGCGCCCGAGCCGCGCGGCGATATCCGCCTGATGACCGCCGTCCCGCGCGCGGAAGGCAACGTGATGGAGGGCCCCGGCTCCCAGCCGCGCCCGCCCGTCCTCGCTGCGGCGGTGAAGCCAGAACGTGCCGCCCGCCTCGTCATGCGCGGTGAATTCGCTCCAGTCGCCATGCCGGCCGGTCGCGCGGTAGCCCAGCACCTGCGTGAGGATCGCGGCCATCAGATCGGCGGCCCGCAGGCTCAGCGCGACCGCATGAAGCCCACGGATCGCTGCAGGAGCCGGCACGGCGCCATGCGCCAATTCCGCCTGGCCAGGCGTGCCGCCGACCAGCGCCAGCTTCAGGCCGTCCGGATCCTCCAGCAGCAGCGCGGCCTCGCCTGAGGGCAGGGCGCCCCTGCGGCAGTCCACCGACGACCGGCCGAGATGCTTCTCCCACCAGCCGAACGTCGAAGGGTCGATCGCGAAGGAGACGAACTCGGTCTCGTCCGGCCGCCGGGGCGCGGGGGCCGAGCTGCGCCAGGAGAAGAAGGTCAGGTGTCCGCCGGGCAGGCCGCGATTCTGACCATAGATCAGATGATAGGCGCCGGGGTCCTCATGGGTCACCGTGCGCTTCTCGAGGCGCAGGCCCAGCACGTCACGGTAGAAGGCGAGGTTGCGTGCCGGGTCCGTGGCGACGGCCGTGACGTGATGCAGGCCACGCCCGCTGACTGGCGACATCGGCATCTCCCGGCGCGCGCCGTCTCGACGCGGCACGCGGTGCATAGCGAGGGCGAGGGGACGCCGCTTTGCAGGCTGTGTCTTGGACAAAGCCTGCGTCTTTTGCCGCCCCCTGCGGCCGCCGACGAGGCCGCAGGGCGCCGGCTCAACCCGCCCATTCCCCCGCGCCGACGGATTCCGACAAAGCGCCGCCGATCCGGACAAGACGCCGCCGAGCCCCCTCGCCACCTTGGCTGTGAGGATCGAGCCGGCACGGGACGGGCCGAGGGGAGCCGGTGATGAAGATCTATCTGCTGTCGCTCGGGGCCGGGCTGCTGGTCGGCGTCATCTACGGCCTGATCAATGTCCGCTCGCCGGCGCCGCCGGTCGTCGCGCTGGTTGGTCTGCTCGGCATCCTCGTGGGCGAGCAGGTGCCGCCGCTGCTGAAGGGTCTGTGGAGCCGCGAGCCGGCCGGCCACTCCTGGCACCGGCAGGTCCGCCCGCACGTCTTTGGCCATCTTCCCGCCGGGGACGGACGCCGCAGCCCCTCCGGCGAGCGGGAGCGCGGCTGATGAAGGAGCCCGCCATGGCCGCCGAGCTGATCCTGCGCAATGCCCGGATCACGACGCTGGACCGCAGCAATCCGGTCGCCAGCGCCGCCGCGATCCGGGACGGCCGTTTCGTCGCGGTCGGCGACGAGGCCGAGGTGATGGCGCAGGCCGGGGCGGCGACGACGATCGTCGACCTGAAGGGCAGGTGGGTGCTGCCCGGGCTGATCGACAACCATCTCCACATCATCCGCGGCGGCCTGAACTTCAACATGGAGCTGCGCTGGGACGGGATGCGTTCGCTCGCCGACGCGATGGACATGCTCAGGCGCCAGGTCGCGGTGACACCGCCGCCGCAATGGGTGCGTGTCGTCGGTGGTTTCACCGAGCATCAGTTCGCCGAGAAGCGCCTGCCGACGATCGAGGAGATCAACGCGGTCGCGCCGGACACGCCGGTCTTCCTGCTGCATCTCTACGACCGCGCGCTGCTCAACGGCGCGGCGCTGCGGGCCGTCGGCTACACGAAGGACACCCCGAACCCGCCGGGCGGCGAGATCACCCGCGACGCCGCCGGCAACCCGACCGGGCTTTTGCTAGCGAAGCCCAATGCCGGCATCCTCTATGCGACGCTGGCCAGGGGGCCGAAGCTGCCCTTCGACTATCAGGTGAACTCGACGCGCCATTTCATGCGCGAGCTCAACCGCCTCGGCGTCACCGGCGCGATCGATGCCGGCGGCGGCTTCCAGAATTATCCCGACGACTACGCGGTCATCCAGCAGCTCGCCGACGAGAACCAGCTGACCATCCGCCTCGCGTACAACCTCTTCACCCAGAAGCCGGGGCAGGAGAAGCAGGATTTCCTCAACTGGACGAGGACCTCGACCTACAAGCAGGGCGACGACTATTTCCGCCATAACGGCGCCGGCGAAATGCTGGTCTTCTCCGCCGCCGATTTCGAGGATTTCCGACAGCCGCGGCCGGACATGCCGCCGCAGATGGAGGACGACCTCGAAAGCGTGGTGCGCATCCTCGCGGAGAACCGCTGGCCCTGGCGGATGCACGCGACCTATGACGAGACGATCTCGCGCGCGCTCGACGTCTTCGAGAAGGTCGACCGGGACATTCCGCTCGCGGGGCTGAACTGGTTCTTCGACCATGCCGAGACGATCTCGGAACGCTCGATCGACCGGGTCGCGGCGCTCGGCGGGGGCGTCGCCGTGCAGCACCGCATGGCCTTCCAGGGCGAGGACTTCGTCGCGCGTTATGGGATGCGCGCCGCCGAGGCGACGCCACCGGTCGCGCGTATGCTGGAGAAGGGCATCAAAACCTCCGCCGGCACTGACGCCACCCGCGTCGCCTCCTACAATCCGTGGGTCTCGCTGGCCTGGCTCATCACCGGCCGCACGCTGGGGGGCCTGCGCCTCACGCCCGAGCGCAACTGCCTCGACCGCGAGACCGCGCTGCGCATGTGGACGGAGAACGTCACCTGGTTCTCCAATGAGGAGGGCAAGAAGGGCCGCATTGCGGTCGGCCAGCTCGCCGATCTGATCGTGCCGGACCGCGACTTCTTCTCCTGCCCGGAGGACGAGATCTCCTACATATCGGCCGAGCTGACCGTCGTCGGCGGCCGCATCGTCTACGGCGCCGGCGATTTCGCGTCGCTCGACGAGACCAAGCTGCCGCCGGCGATGCCGGACTGGTCGCCGGTGCGAACCTTCAGGGGTTATGGCGCCTGGGGCGAGCCGGACGGCGCGGGCAAGAACTCCCTGCGTCGGAACGCGATGACCGCCTGCGGCTGCGCCAGTTCCTGCGGCGTCCATGGCCACGACCATGCCGGCGCCTGGGCGAGCACGCTGCCGATCTCCGACCTCAAAAGCTTTTGGGGCGCGCTCGGCTGCGCCTGCTGGGCCGTCTGAGGTGGCCGAGACACCTCCGCAAGCCTCGGCGGCCTCGGCCTTCGCGCCCTTGCGCCGGCGCGTCTTCGCCGTGCTCTGGGCGGCGACGATCATCGGCAATGTCGGTTCCTTCATGCGCGACGTCGCCAGCGCCTGGCTCGTCACCGATCTGTCGGGGGCGCCAGCGGCGGTCGCGCTCGTCCAGGCGGCCGCGACGCTGCCGATCTTCCTGCTGGCGATCCCGGCCGGCGTGCTCTCGGACATTCTCGACCGCCGCAAATTCCTGATCGCGATCCAGTTCCTGCTCGGCCTCGTCAGCCTGTCGCTGATGCTCCTCTCGACCGCCGGGCTCCTGAGCGTGAGTTCGCTCGTCGCTCTCACCTTTCTGGGTGGCATCGGGGCCGCCCTGATGGCACCGACCTGGCAGGCGATCGTGCCCGAACTGGTCGAGAAGCCCGATCTCAAGAGTGCGGTCGCGCTCAATTCGCTGGGCGTCAACATCTCCCGCGCCATCGGGCCGGCGCTGGGTGGCCTGATCCTGGCCACGCTCGGCGCCGGCTTCACCTATGGCGCCGACGTGCTGAGCTATGTCGTCGTGATCGCCGCCCTGATCTGGTGGCGGCGCGCGCCCCAAGCCGACGATGCCCTGTCCGAGCGCTTCACAGGCGCTTTCATCGCCGGGCTGCGCTATGCGCGGGCGAGCCGCGATCTGCATATCGTGCTGCTGCGCGCCGCGGTGTTCTTCGCCTGCGCCAGCGCCGTCTGGGCACTGCTGCCGCTGGTTGCGCGCAATCTCCTGGGCGGCGGAGCCGGCTTCTATGGCATCCTGCTCGGCGCGGTCGGGGCTGGGGCCATCCTCGGCGCCCTCCTGCTACCGCGGTTGCGGGCGCGCTTCGATGCCGATGGCTTGCTGCTACTGGCGGGCATCGTCACCGCGGCGGTCATGGCCACCCTGGCGCTGGCGCCCCCGCAAGGGATCGCCGTGGCGATCCTGATGCTGCTCGGCGCGGCCTGGATCATCGCCCTGACGACGCTCAACGGCGTAGCGCAATCGATCCTGCCGAACTGGGTGCGCGGTCGGGCGCTGGCGGTCTATCTGACCGTCTTCAACGGCGCGATGACGGCGGGCAGCCTGAGCTGGGGCACGGTCGCCGAGGCCGCGGGCCTGCGGGGAACGCTGGTGATCGCAGCAGGCGGCCTGTTGGTCGCTGCGATCGTCATGCACCGGATCAAGCTCCCCACCGGCGAGGCGGATCTGGCGCCCTCCAACCACTGGCCCGAGCCGCTGGTGGCCGCCGCCGTCGCGCATGACCGCGGTCCTGTCCTGATCCTGATCGAATACCGGGTGCAAGCGACGGATCGTGAAGCGTTCGTCGCGGCGATCCAGCGCCTCGCCGTCGCACGCCGCCGCGACGGCGCCCATGATTGGGGCATCACCGAAGACACTGCCGACCCGGAAAAGCTGGTCGAGTGGTTCGTCGTCTCGTCCTGGGCCGAGCATCTGCGCCAGCACAAGCGGATCTCGAAAGCTGATGCCGACCTGCAGCAGCAGGTGAGGCGCTTCCATGTCAGCGATGCCCCGCCCGTCGTGCGCCACTTTCTCGATCTGCGCCCGACACCTGTGTGACCGGACGGTTCCCTTCATCAGCATTCCATCCCAGCCAAGGAGACGACCATGTCCGGCTATCTCGAAGTCCTCACGCCCCAGAACAGCCAGATGATCTTCATCGACCAGCAGCCGCAGATGGCGTTCGGCGTGCAGTCCATCGACCGTCAGGTGCTCAAGAACAATGTCGTCGGCCTCGCCAAGGCGGCGAAGGTCTTCGGCATCCCGACGACCATCACAACCGTCGAAACCACGAGCTTCTCGGGGCACACCTATCCCGAGCTTCTCGCCGTCTTTCCCGAGAGCAAGATCCTCGAGCGGACCTCGATGAACTCCTGGGACGACCAGAACGTCCGCGACGCGCTCGCCGCCAACGGCCGCAGGAAGGTCGTCGTCTCGGGACTCTGGACCGAGGTCTGCAACACCACCTTCGCGCTCTGCGCCATGCTGGAGGGCGGCTATGAGATCTACATGGTCGCCGACGCCTCCGGCGGCACCTCGGCCGACGCCCATAAATACGCGATGGACCGCATGGTTCAGGCCGGCGTCGTGCCGGTGACCTGGCAGCAGGTGCTGCTCGAATGGCAGCGCGACTGGGCCCGCCGCGACACTTATGACGCCGTCGTCGCGATCGCCAAGGAGCATTCCGGCGCCTATGGCATGGGCATCGACTACGCCTACACCATGGTCCATGGCGCGCCCGAGCGTGTCGCGCATGGCGAGCGCATCGGCCCCAACCCGGCCAAGGTGGCCTGAACCGAGCCCGCGGATCAGGCGGACAGGCGGGGGATGTCGGCGGCCGGCTCGAGCCGCCGCCGCCAGGCACCGGGCGGCATCCCGACGAGCTGCTTGAAGACGCGGGTCAGATGGCTCTGGTCGCCGAAGCCGCAGATCAACGCGATGTCGGAAATCGGGAGGTGGGCGGCCGCGAGATGTTGCTTCGCCTCGTCGACCCGCAGCTGCATCAGATAGCGCTGCGGCGCGACGCCCGTGCTGCGCCGGAAGGCTCGGGCGAAATGGCTGGCGGTGAGGCGGCATTCGCTCGCCAGCTGGGAAATCGTCAGTTCGGATGCCAGCCGCGCGGACATGATCTCCTTGGCCCGGCGCTCCTGCCACGGTGCGAGCCGCCCGCCTGCCCGTTCTTCGGCGCAGCCGGGACCGCCATAGACCTCCGCGACATGGGTCAGGAGGCAGATCGCGAGCTGGTCGATCAGCAGCGTGTTGGAGCCGGTCGACTGGGCGGCGCGCATCAGCGTGTCGCACAGGCCGGCCAGGATTGGGTCCGGCCGCCCTGCATCGCAGCGCAGGCTGCCGACAGCCTGGGAGCGACGCTCGCCGACCGCGGCCAGCGCCCTGACGGGGATGTAGATCTGCAGCGCATCGACCCGGCCGCAGAGCTGCCATTGCGGCTTGTCGCGCAGATCGGTCAGGCTGACAGAGCCAGCGGGCAGCGGCCCGTGATGTTGCGGCTCACCCGCCACCCAGCAGCTGTGGCCGTCGAGCCGGTCGATCGGACAGAGCAGCGAAAAGGCCGCATCGGGCGGGGCTGGCCGCGTGCGTTCGCGCCGCCTCTCGCCGCAGGTCAGCCGCGTCGCCACCAGCGACAGTTCGCCCTCCAGCCTCAGTGTGCTGACGTCCTGGCCGCGCACGCCGAAATGCCGGGCGGCGCGTTGACCGAAGAAGCCGTCGGTCGACAGCGGCACAGGCAATCCCATGGTCGGTCTCCCGGTTTGCGATCGTGGTGTCAGGCTGGACCCCATGCTGTAGCACCGTCGAAGGCCCGGCAATCATCCGCCCGGATGAGGTTATGCGGAGGCGTTATGGACGATTCGCGACGGCCCTGACGCGCCGCACTCAGCGCGACTCCATCAGGCAGTCGATGAAGTCGCGCACGAGTTGCGACTTGGGCCGCTCCGGCGGGCGGATGAGCAGGGTGCGGCTGTTGACGACCGGTTCGAACGGCCGCAGCACGACCCGGCTCTGGTCGAAGCCAGCGACCGCATAGTTGGTCAGCAGGCCCGCTCCGATCCCCTCGGCCACCATCGCATAGACGGTGGAAGCATAGAGAGTCTCGACGACGATTCGCGGCATCGGGACCCCGGCCTCACGGAAGATCGTCTCGAACCGCCGGCGCACCCGATCCTCTGGCACATAGGCGATGAAATCGCGTCCGGAGAGATCGTGAGGCCGGATGACCTCGCGCCCGACCAGGGGATGGCCGGGTGGCAGGGCGCAGAGCTCGCGCGGCTGGACGAAAATCTGGTGCTCGATACCGGCAAGTTCGATTTCGTCCGCCGCCAATCCAAGATCGTAGGCTCCACTCGCAACGCCGTCTCGCACGTCGCGGGACGACTGGACCATCAGCGTCACCGTCGCGTCGGGCCAGCGGCTGCGGAACTTCACGATCGCCTTCGGGACGACCGAGCCGCTGAGCGAGGAGAGGCTGGCGATCCTGATCTCGCCGGCGCCGCTGTCGCGGATGCGCGCCGCGGTCGAGCGCAGGCGGTCCATGCCGCGGAAACTCGCCTCGACGTCCTCGTAGAAGAGACGACCCTCCGGAGTCGGGATGATCCGGCCCCTGACGCGGCTGAACAGACTGAAGCCGAGCGATCGTTCGAGATCCGCAATCAGACGGCTGATGGCAGGCTGGCTGACACCCTGGATTTCAGCCGCCCGGGACACCGTGCCCGCCTTCATGACGGCTGCGAACGCCTCGATCTGGCGCATGTTCATGAAGCGGTCTCCTGCGGTGTCTTCGTCATGGCCATGCAAGCGCGATGCTGGCGGCTCTGAAAACGCCGCCGGACATGGCCGTTCCGATCTGGTTGCTTAGCGTCCGTCCTCGATCTCTTGCAGCGCCCGCAATCTGCCTGCGTCGATAGCGGTCCGTTGCTCAGCGCCGGACCGCTGTGCCGATCGAGTGACGTTGCCTGTGGGATTTGGTCCGCCTCGATGTTTCGGGCCTCGCGAGAGGACCAAACCGAGCAGGGCAGCCGCTTCACGGCGTGCAGCCTGTCCACGCACCGCTGGAGCGGCGCTCCGGCAGGGCACGCCGACCGCCGATCCCACGAGACGCCGCGTCAAATTGATCAGCCTCAACGTCGTCAGCTTCTGCGGCAGGCTTCCCGACGGCCCCGAGAAGCTGTCGCCGCCGGCCTGAGCGCTGCGCGATGCGGGAGGAGATTCAGCCCCTTGCCTGATCGACCCGTTGGATATACAATATGTTTAATCGTATAATGTCTATGTGAGGATGTCGTGGCCGCGATCGAAATCTCTCCCACCTTGACGGCCGCCGGCCAGCCCGATGCGGCCACCTTTGCCGGGCTCTCCGGCTCGTCTTTCGCCGGCGTCGTCAATGTCCGGCCCGATGGCGAGGAGGGTGGGCAGATCGACCATGAGCGCGCGGCCCTGATCGCGCGGGAAGCCGGGCTGGGCTACGCCTATGTCCCGGTGCGGTCCGAGACGATCACCGAGGCCGACATCAGGGCGTTCCAGACCGAAGTGGCCGCCATGAAGGGGCCCGTCTATGCGCATTGCCGCTCCGGCACGCGCGTCGCGATCCTGCATGTCCTCGGCGAGGTGCTGGACGGGCGGATGCGAGCGGAGGACATTGCGGCCTTCGGTGCGCGGCTTGGCCTTGACCTGTCCGCTGCGAAAGCCTGGATCGACCGGGACCGCACGCGGACGCCGCGCGTGAAGGGCTTCCATGATGCCCGCACCGGCAGCATTCAGTATGTCGTCTGGGATCCGGCGACGAAGCGCTGCGCGATCATCGACCCGGTCCATGATTTCGACGAGAAGTCGGGTGCGACGCGGACGATGCATGCCGATGCGATCCTCGCTTTTGTGGCCGAGCAGGGCCTTATGGTCGAGTGGATCCTCGACACCCACCCCCATGCCGACCATTTCTCCGCGGCCCACTACCTCAAGCAGAAGACGGGTGCGCCCATGGCAATCGGCGCCCGTGTGACAGAGATCCAGACATTGTGGCGGCGTCTCTACAACTGGCCCGCCCTGGAGACGGACGGCTCGCAATGGGACCGTCTGTTCGAGGCGGGAGATCAGTTCAAGCTCGGCAGTCTCGACGGGCGCGTGCTCTTCTCGCCGGGGCACACGCTGGCCTCCGTGACCTATGTCATCGGCGACGCCGCCTTCGTTCACGATACCATCTTCATGCCCGATTCCGGCACGGCGCGAGCGGATTTTCCCGGCGGCAGCGCAAAAGCGCTGTGGGCCTCCATCCAGGACATCCTGGCGTTGCCCGACGAGACGCGGCTGTTCACCGGGCATGATTACGAGCTGAACGGGCGCCATGCGCGCTGGGAGAGCACGGTCGGCGAGCAGAAGGCCAGCAATGCCCATCTCATCGACATGACGCAGGAGCGCTTCATCGCGCTGCGCGAGGCCCGCGACGCGACGTTGCCCATGCCCAAGCTGATCCTGCCCTCGCTCCAGATCAATCTGCGCGGCGGCCGCCTGCCGGAGCCGGAGAATGACGGGCGGCGCTATCTCAAGATCCCGCTCAACGCTCTGCCGGGGGCGGTCTGGTGAGCGGCGCGTCGTCACCGATGGAGGCCGAAGCCCGTCACGCGATGGCGGCGCGCGCCGAGGAGGTCGCCGCCCTGTTGAAGGTGATGGCTCATCCCGTCCGCCTGATGCTCGCCTGCAAGCTTGCGGAAGGGGAGTATTCCGTCGGCGAACTGGAGAGCCTGCTCGACATTCACCAGCCGACGCTGTCGCAGCAGCTCGGCATTCTCAGGGAGACCGGCATCGCCGAGACCCGCCGCGACGGCAAACAGATCTTCTACCGCCTGACGCAGCAGAAGGCCGCGCAGCTGATCGCGGCGCTGTACGATATTTTCTGTCAGAAGGACGACGTTTCATGAGCGCCTATTGGCCTTCGCTGTTCGGCGGCATAGTGCTCGGCCTCTCGGCCGGGATGCTGCTGCTGCTCAACGGTCGCATCGCCGGCATCAGCGGCATCGTCGGGCGCCTGCTCGGCGGTCATCAGGCCTGGGTCAACGGCGCCTTCGTCGCCGGGCTTCTCGCCGGTCCCGCGATTTATGCCACGATCCATGGCGCGCTGCCGGCCATGACGGTTTCTGCGTCCTGGCCCGTGATCATCGTCGCCGGGCTTCTGGTCGGCATCGGAACCCGGATGGGTTCGGGCTGCACCTCCGGTCACGGTATTCTCGGCCTGGCGCGTCTGTCGAAACGCTCGATGGTCGCCACGCTGAGCTTCCTCGGCGCCGGAGTGGCGACGGCCACTCTTTCGGGGATGCTGTCATGAGCCCGCTCGCCATCGCCCGCATCACCGTGGCGCTCCTGTCGGGTTCGCTCTTCGGCTACGGCCTGTCGCTTTCGGGCATGGTCGATCCGGCCCGCGTGCTGGGCTTCCTCGACATAGCCAGCGGACGGTGGGACCCGAGCCTGATGTTCGTACTGGGCGGGGCGGTCTGCATCGTCTTCATCGCCCTCACGATCCAGCGGCGCCTGCAGCGGCCGGTTTTCGACACGCAGTTCCAGATCCCTGAGCGGACCGACATCGATGCCCGCCTGATCGGCGGTTCGGTGCTGTTCGGCATCGGCTGGGGGCTGGCCGGTTTTTGCCCCGGTCCGGCGCTGTCGGCCCTGACGACGGGACTGACACCGGTCCTGCTGTTCATCGTGGCGATGATCGCGGGCATGCTCCTGCATGACCGCGTTCTGGCGAGGGCTGCCTAGGCGTCGCAGGTGCCGCTGAACAGCCCCATTGACGTTTTTAGATGCAAATATTCGCATGTTTCGAGTTTTGGATTCATCACCGGAGAGACAGTTATGACCAATGTAGGCGCACTCGATCGCACCCTTCGATTCCTCCTGGGAGCGCTGCTCGTCGCCGCCGTCTTCGTTCCACCTTTCGCCGGGATGGTCGCGTCTTGGGGAGCCTGGAAATACGCGCTGACGGTCTGGGGTGTGGCGATGCTGGCGACGGCGGCCTTCCGGTTCTGCCCGGCCTATACGTTGCTGGGCATCCGGACCTGTCCGGTGGCCAAGTCCTGATGCGACCGCTGAAGCAGGCGGCGCCGTCATGATCGCGGGTGCCGATCTGGCCTCTGTCGGCTCGGGCTCGCTGGTGGGCTTCGTTCTGGGACTGATCGGAGGCGGCGGCTCGATCCTGGCCGTGCCGCTGCTGGTCTATGCCGTGGGCGTGGCCTCGCCGCATGTCGCGATCGGCACCAGCGCCGTCGCGGTCGCGCTCAGCGCCTTCGCCAATCTGCTCGGCCATGCACACGCCGGCCATGTCCGCTGGCCCTGTGCGCTGGTGTTCTCGACCGCGGGGATCGCGGGAGCCGCCGCCGGGTCGGCCATCGGCAAGCGCTTCGATGGTCAGAAGCTGTTGCTGCTGTTCGGCGTGCTGATGATCGTGATCGCGGCGATGATGCTGGTGCGCAAAGCGGGCGACGGCTCAGGTTTCAGGCCGCTCGGACGGGCAACCGCGTCGACGCTGTTGCCGCGCCTGCTTGGAATGGGTGGGCTTGTCGGCGCGATGTCCGGCTTCTTCGGCATCGGCGGCGGCTTTCTGATCGTGCCGGGGTTGATGGGCGCCGCGCGCATGCCGATGATCATGGCCATCGGCTCGTCGCTGGTCGCGGTCACCGCCTTCGGTGCGACAACCGCCGCCTCCTATGCGCTGTCGGGCCTTGTCGACTGGCGCATCGCCATCCTGTTCGTCGCGGGTGGCGTCGCCGGTGGTCTTGGCGGCACGTTGCTGGCCCGGCACCTCTCGCGCCACAAAACGATGCTGTCGCGGGTCTTCGCCGCGATCGTCGCCATCGTCGGGGTTTACGTGGTCATTCGCGGCTATACGGCCGTCTTGGGCTGAGGCAGAACAAGGGCAGCCGTCAGTTCCGGAAGATCTGGCGGATCGAGCCTTCCAGCAGGAAGGCGATGCCCATTCGCGCACCGACCATCATGCCGAAGATCGCGAGCGGCCAGGACAGGGCCATCATCGAGCCGGCCGTGATACCCTGACCGATGGTGCAGCCTCCGGCGAGGATGCCGCCTCCGCCCATCATCACCGCACCGACCAGATGGCGACGCATCTCGTGATGGTCGTCGAAAGCCTCCCAGCGCAGCTCGCGATCCATCAGCGCTGACAGGAATGATCCGAGCACCACGCCGATCACCGAGCCGATGCCGAAATCCAGCAGGCCTTCGGGCGTCGTCAGGACCGCATAGAGCGCCCGACCGACCGGCGACACGAAGGTCAGGCTCTGGGGCCGGGAAGAGATCGCGAATTCGTCGATCGCCACCCCGGTCGCCCACCAGCCTGCCACGACGCCGAGGCCCAGCGTCACGCCCGCGAGCAGCAGACGGGGCGAGCGCCGCAACCGTCCGTCGAGCGCCACGGCCAGAACGAGAACGGAGGCCGCAGCGAGGGCGATGACCAGCCGCAGATCGCCGAAACCCCACCAGGCCAGAACGGAGGAGAGGTCGCCCTGCACCGCGCCGGGAACACCGATCGCCACCGCCTCCAGCCCGTCGATCCGCAGGGGCGCGAGTATGCCGCGCAGAGTCGCATAGGCGGCTGCGCCGAAGACCATCATCACGATCAGGCTGCGCAGGTCGCCGGTACCGAGCCGCACCAGCGATCCGAAGCCGCAGGTGCCGACCAGAGCCATGCCCACGCCGAACAGCGTCGAGCCGACCAGGATCGCAAACCAGGGCATGGCGCTGGGAACATAGGTCGAAAGGGCGGGGTTCAGCACGCCGCCCCAGACCATCGCCTGGGTGCCGAGGAGGGCGACGCCGAGCGCAAGGCCGAAGATGCGGATCCGGCGGGTGTCGCCGCCGAGCCAGACATCCTCGATCGCGCCGAAGGAGCACAGGCGCGCCCGCCTCGCCGTGAAACCGCAGGCCGCGCCGATGGCGATGCCCGCGAGCGCGATCAACCAGGCCGGCAGCGGCGCCATGCCTCAGATCGAAACCAGGGAAAGGCGCTCCGGCATCACTCGACGGCCGGCGTCGCCGGCGGGCCACAGAAGATGTCGTAGATCACCGCAATCATCCGGCGGACATCGTCATTGGCCAGGCTGTAATAGACCGCCTTGCCATCGCGGCGGGTGGTTACGAGCTGGTCGAGGCGCAGCCGCGCCAGTTGCTGCGAGACCATAGGCTGGCGCAGCGAGAGGATGTTCTCGAGCTCAGTCACCGTGCGCTCGCGCTCGGCCAGCAGGCAGAGCAGGAGGAGACGGTTCTCATGCGACAGCGCCTTGAGAAAATCGCTCGCCTTGCGGGCCTTGCGCATCAGCAGGTCGAGTTCGGCCGAGAACTCCTCGCCGTCACGCAGCTCGGCTTCGAGGGCCTTTGATACGATCGCGCTCATGGTCAATCCAATTTCGCGGCGGCGCCGCTGCGGTGAATGGGGCCTGGCATGTCAGCAAGCATCTTGCCAAGCAATCCCCAGAAGGCGTCGTCGCCCTGATAGCCGGTGATCCGGCCTGCTTCCTGTCCATCCTCGATCAGCACGAAGGTCGGCGCGGCGATGACGGGCGCGGCGAGCCCGGCGAGGGTGGATCCGCCGGGCCTGAGCGCGACGCGGCGCAGCGGCGCCCGCTTGCCTTCGTCGGTCAGATGGTAGGCGGGTGCGACCTCGCGTTCGAAGCGCGCGCACCAGGGACAGCCCTCGCGCGTGAACATGACGAGCTCCGCCGCGGCCACGGGCACCACGCCGGAGCCGAGGAGGGCGAGCAAAGCCAGGAGCGCCACTGTGCGGGAACGGATGAAACCCATTGCGGTAACATAGTCGTATTCGTATGTTTATTCCAGTCACGAACCGAAGGCTGCTTCATGTCGGGAGTTTCGCCATGCAGACGCGCCGCACGATCCTCGCAGCCGGCCTCTGTGCCGCCTTTCCGGCGAGTGCCTCGGCGCGGGCCACGCTCGGCGAGGACGGGCTCTACAAGCTGGACTGGTATCTCGAAAGCTTCCTGGATCTGGCCGACGACCTTGCGGCGGCTACCGCCGCCGGGAAGCGCTTCGCTATCCTCTGGGGGTTGAAGGGCTGCCCGGCCTGCCGCCGGATGCACGAAGTCCATCTCGCCGACCCGGCCACGGAGCGCTACATCCGCGAGAATTTCGAGATCCTGCATCTCAACATTCTCGGCCAGCGCCCGGTCACCGATTTCGACGGCAGCAAGCCTGGCGAAAAGGCCTTCGCCGCGCGTTATGCGATCGAGGGCACGCCCTCGATCCAGTTCTTTCCCGAAACCGCCGAGGGGCTGGGCGCGAGGCCGCCCGCGGCCCGCGAGGTCGCGCGGATGCCGGGCTTGCCCGATCCGCGCGAGTTTCTCGCCTGGTTCCGCTTCGTGCGCGAGAAGGGCTATGAGCGCGGGGCCTTCGCCGACTGGCCCGGGAAGAAGCCGGCCGGCGGCTGAAGCTCCTATTTGTTCACCGGCGACTCCGGATCGAACAGATAGGCCATCACGTCCTTGATCTGCTGCTCGTCGAGCACCTTGTTGGTGCCGAAGCGCGGCATGTTCGAGCAGGGCACCACCGCCATCGAATTGTAGATCTTGGTATATGCGTCCTTCATCGCCTCGGCGTCGTACTTCCGGTCCTTGCCATAGGCGGTCAGGCTGGGGCCGAGCGTGCCGTAGCTGACCTCCTTGGGATCGAGCTGATGGCAGGCGAAGCAGTTTCCGCCCGCCACCGTGCCCGGCGGATCGGAGAACTGGCCGCCGCGGCCGTTATTGGCGACCGCATAGCCCTTCTTCCAGTCGCCCAGCAGCTTGCCGTCGGCCGGATAGACGACCTTGGCGAGCTCGCGCTTGATGATGGCGTCGGACTGGGCAGAGGAGACGTTGTTGCGGGTCGCGTTGCAGACAGCGAGCGACTCGTCGGGCGTGATCCGGGCCACCCATTCCGGGGAGGCCTTGCCAAAGGTCGATTTGACATAGGCCTCGATGGTGGCCTGGCTCGGCTTCTGCTGGGCGAGGGCGGGGCCGGCGATCAGCAGGGCGGCGCAGGCCGCGGCGGCGAAAGCGGTTCTGGTCATCGTCTCGCCCTCTCAGCGCTTGATCGACGGCACGGCGATCTCGCCGCCGGCGGCCTGTTTCTGCAGGAAGACCGTCAAGGCGGTCAGGCTGTCGGAGGCGTATTCGGGCACCGGCCAGCGCTGCTGGCGGTAGCAGTCCCAGAGACGGTGCTGCATCGTGCGCAGCGCGCTCTGCGAGACACGATAGGTCGGCCAGGACGCCATGGTGGCCTGTGCCGCGGCGCCAGGCGTCGAGAGGTTCGGCAGGCCCTGCAGGCGGATGCGCTTGCCTTCCTCGGCGTGGCAGGTGGCGCAGGAGAAATCCATCACGCCGCCGCGGCGGTAGAACAGCTCCTCGCCGACCGCCGCCATCTCGATCTCCTTGGGGTGGCTGAGCTGCGGCTCGATCTTCATCCCGCTCGACTTGTTGGCGATGAAGGCGGTGAGATCCTCGAGATCCGAGGCGCGGCCCGGGCCGGAGAAGCGGCGGGCGACGATGTCCTTGGTGTCCAGCCCCTGCAGCTTGTCCATGCACCAGAGCAGGCGCTGCTCGGTGTCCATCACCCGGTCCGCATCGGCGAAATAGCGCGGCAGCTTGGCGAAGGCGCCTTCGAGCTGGCCCGGACCCTCGCCCAGATCGCAGGCCTCGAGCGAGACATTCTTCGTGCCCCGCGGTTCGGCCCATATCGCCTCGCCGCGATCGACCGCGAGAAAGCCGGGATTCGAGAATGGGTCCGAGAGCATCTGGCGATAGCGCTCGATCTCCTTCTCGCTATCGTCCTGCGGCGGGGCCTGCGCGGTCAGGTGCCCGGCCGCCAGTGTCATGGCGGCCGCCAGCACAGCCGCTCCGATGATGGGGAGCTTCATCCCTTGCCCTTTCGTTTCCTCGATCGGCCGCCGACCGCGACCTTTGTTCGATGTCCCTCTCTGTCGGAGGGACTTTACATTCACAGAAAACAATATCACGATACGTGCAAATGATGATCGCGTGGCGGCGCTGCCGTCAAGAGCGGAACACGAACATTTCCAAGGAGGAAGCCGATGCCAACCCCGAACGCGGGTCTCACCCGCCGCAGCACCCTCACGGCCGGCGCGCTCGCCGGCTTCGCGAGTCTTCTCGGCGCGCGCCTCGCCTTCGCCGACGAGAAGATGGTGATGGCGGAGATCAAGAAGCTCTACGGCGACAAGACCATGGCCGAGGGCAAGATCAAGCTCGATATCCCCGAGATCGCGGAGAACGGCCTCGTCGTTCCGGTCAATGTCGAGGTCGATAGCCCGATGACGGAGGCCGACTACGTCAAGGCCGTCCACATCTATGCCGACGGCAACCCGCAACCGGGCATCGTGAGCTATAGCTTCACGCCGGCCTGCGGCAAGGCTTCGGCCGCAACCCGCATGCGCCTCGCCCAGACCCAGAACATCGTCTGCGTCGCCGAGATGTCGAACGGCTCCCTCCATATGGCCAAGGCCAATGTGAAGGTCACCATCGGCGGTTGCGGCGGCTGACCGGCCCGCTACCGCCCCACAAAAAAAACGACTTCAGGTGAGGATGACGCCATGACGACCAAACCCACCCCGCGTGTCCGCGTCCCGGCCAAGGCCGCTGCCGGCGAGCTGATCGAGATCAAGACCCTGATCTCCCATGAGATGGAATCGGGCCAGCGCAAGGACGCGCAGGGCAAGACGATCCCGCGCAAGATCATCAACAAGTTCAGCGCGAGCTTCAACGGCAAGCCCGTCTTCGCGGCCGATTGGCACCCGGCGATCTCCGCCAATCCCTACCAGTCGTTCTTCTTCAAGGCGACGGAATCGGGCGAGTTCACCTTCGTCTGGAAGGATGACGACGGCTCCGAATACACCGCGAAGAACAAGCTGACCGTCGGCTGAGCGGACCGATCCGGCCGACGACACTCCTGATGAGGTGACGCGCGATGTCTTGAACGGCATCGCCATGGGCAGCGCTTCGCGTTCGCCCAGAGGGTGAATCATGGTCACGAGACGCGAATTCCTCCAGGCGACGGCCGCCGCCGCGGCGATTGCGGCCGCCTCCGGGCTGGGCCCGCTCGGGCGGGCTGCGGCGCAGCAAAGGCTGGCTCAGGCCGACATCCTGCACTTCGATCCGCTGGGCACGCTGACGATCCTGCACGTCACCGACATCCATGCGCAGCTGATGCCGCTGCATTTCCGCGAGCCCTCGATCAATCTCGGCGTCGGTCCGGCCCGGGGCCAGCCGCCGCATCTCGTCGACGCCGAATTCCGTGCGCATTTCAAGATCGCCGCCGGCTCCGCCGACGCCTTCGCCCTGACCTCGGACGACTTCGTCGCCCTGGCGAAGACCTATGGCCGGATGGGCGGGCTCGACCGCGTCGCGACGCTGGTCAAGGCCGTCCGGGCCGAGCGCGGCGACGACAAGGTGCTGCTGCTCGATGGCGGTGACACCTGGCAGGGCAGCTGGTCCGCGCTCCAGACCAAGGGGCAGGACATGGTCGACGTCATGTCGGCCCTGAAGACCGACGCCATGGTCGGGCACTGGGAGTTCACGCTCGGCGCCGAGCGCGTCAAGGAGATCGCCGAGAGCGCGCCCTTCGCCTTTCTCGCCCAGAACATCCGCGACCGGGAATGGAACGAGCCCGTCTTCCCGCCGCGCAAGGTCTTCGAGAAGGGTGGCGTCAAGGTCGCGGTGATCGGCCAGGCACTGCCGCGCACGGCCATCGCCAATCCGCGCTGGATGTTCCCGGACTGGGAGTTCGGCATCCGCGAGGAGGAGATCCAGAAGCAGGTCGACGAGGCGCGGGGCGAGGGCGCCGCCGTGGTCGTGCTGCTCTCCCATAACGGCTTCGACGTCGACAAGAAGCTCGCCTCGCGGGTCAATGGCCTCGACATCATCCTCACCGCCCACACCCATGACGCGATGCCGGGCCTGATCCGCGTCGGCGACACCGTGCTCGTTGGCTCGGGCTCGCATGGCAAATTCGTCTCGCGGCTGGATATCGCCATCAAGGACGGCAAGGTCAGCGATATCCGCTTCAAGCTGATGCCGGTCTTCTCGGACGCGATCGCCCCCGATGCCGACATGGCCGCGCTGATCTCCAAGGCGCGCGCACCTTTTGCGGCCGATCTCGGAAAGGAAATCGGCCGGACGGACTCGCTGCTCTACCGGCGCGGCAACTTCAACGGCACCTTCGACGATCTGATCTGCGACGCGATGCTGGAGCAGCGCGACGCCGAGATCGCGCTGTCGCCGGGTTTCCGCTGGGGCGGCACGCTGCTGCCGGGCGACGCCATCACCTGGGAGGCGATCACCAACGCCACGGCGATGACCTACCCCAACTGCTACCGCAACGAGATGACCGGCGCGCAACTTAAGGAGATCCTCGAGGACGTCGCCGACAACATCTTCCACCCCGACCCCTATTTCCAGGGCGGTGGCGACATGGTCCGCATCGGCGGCATGGGCTACGCGATCGATGTCGGCAAGCCGATGGGCAGCCGCATCTCCGGCCTGACGCATCTCAAATCGGGCCAGCCGATCGATGCGGCGCGGAAATACGTCGTCGCCGGCTGGGCCAGCGTCAATGAAGGCACGCAGGGCCCGCCGATCTGGGACGTGGTCCGGGACCATGTCGCCGCGCGCAAGACCGTCAGCATCCGCCCCAACGACGCCGTCAAGGTCAGCGGCGCCTGAGCGCGCCCCGCCGATCCTGGGCACCACAACCATGGGACATCCGCCGATGAGCTCAGACCCGAAGACCGAACCGCTCGACCGCCGGCGCTTTCTTGGCGCCGCCGGCCTCGCAGGCGCGGGGCTCGCCGCCTCCGCGCTGCCGCTGCGGGCGCAGGAGGCCAAGATTCAGGAGGCCAAGCCCGACCCGCTGATCACCGAGGTCCAGGACTGGAACCGCTATCTCGGCGAGGGCGTCGACAAGCGCCCCTATGGCACGCCGTCGCCCTTCGAGAAGCACATCGTCCGCCGCGACGTCTCCTGGCTGACGGCCTCGCCGGATTCTTCGGTCAATTTCACGCCGCTGCATGAGCTTGACGGCATCATCACGCCCTCGGGCCTGTGCTTCGAGCGTCATCATGGCGGCATCGCCGAGATCAACCCGGCCAATCACCGGCTCATGATCCATGGCCTGGTCGACAAGCCGCTGGTCTTCACGATGGAAGACATCCGGCGGATGCCGCGCCAGAACCATGTCCATTTTCTCGAATGCGCCGCCAATTCCGGCATGGAATGGCGCGGGGCGCAGCTCAATGGCTGCCAGTTCACCCACGGCATGATCCATAACGTCATGTATACGGGCGTGCCCCTGAAGCTGCTGCTCGCCGAGGCCGGGCTCAAGCCTAGCGCCAAATGGCTGATGCTGGAGGGCGCCGACGCCTCGGGCATGAACCGCTCGCTGCCGGTGGAGAAGGCGCTCGACGACGTGCTGATCGCCTTTGCCATGAATGGGGAGGCGCTGCGCCCCGAGCAGGGCTATCCGCTGCGGGCAGTCGTCCCGGGCTGGGAGGGCAATATCTGGGTCAAGTGGCTGCGCCGCATCGAGGCGGGGGACAAGCCCTGGCAGGCGCGCGAGGAAACCTCGAAATACACCGATCTCCTGGCTGACGGCCGTTCGCGTCGCTACACCTTCATCATGGACGCCAAGTCGGTGGTGACGAATCCCTCGCCGCAGGCGCCGCTGAAGCACAAGGGCCGCAACGTGCTCTCAGGACTCGCCTGGTCGGGCCGCGGCACGATCAAGCGGGTCGACGTCACGCTCGACGGCGGCAGGAACTGGCAGTCCGCCCGCATCGACGGGCCGGTGCTCGAGAAGTCGCTGACGCGCTTCTATGTCGACTTCGACTGGGCCGGGCAGGAACTGCTGATCCAGTCCCGCGCCATGGATTCGACCGGCTATGTCCAGCCGACCAAGGACGAGCTGCGCAAGGTCCGCGGGGTCAACTCCATCTACCACAACAACGGCATCCAGACCTGGCATGTCCGGCCCAACGGGGAGACCGAGAATGTCGAGATCGCTTAAGCCCGTCCTGCTGTCGGGCCTGGCCGCGCTCGCCATCCTCGGCGCCGGCCCGCTGATCGCCCAGACCGCCAAAACGCCTGTGGCGGAGAAGGCGGCTCCGGCTGCCAAGGCCCAGGCTCCGGCGGCCACGCCCGCTGCCGCGGGCAAGCCCGCGCCGCTCGGGCTGGGTCGCCTCGCACTGCCGGCCGAGATCAAGGCCTGGGACATCGACGTCCGCCCCGACGGCGTCGGGCTGCCGCCGGGCAAGGGCACGGTCCGGCAGGGCGACGAGCTCTTCCAGGCGCAATGCGCCAGCTGCCATGGCGAATTCGGCCAGGGCAATGGCCGCTGGCCGGTGCTGGCGGGCGGGCAGGGCACGCTCACCGCCGACCGGCCCGAGAAGACGATCGGCTCCTTCTGGCCGGATCTCTCGACGGTCTACGACTACATCCATCGCGCGATGCCGTTCGGCAACGCCCAGTCTCTGAGCGCGGACGAGACCTACGCGCTCACGGCCTATCTCCTCTTCCTGAACGACATCGTGAAGGACGAGGACTTCGAATTGTCGGACAAGAACTTCACATCGGTGAAGCTGCCCAATGCGGGCGCCTTCTACGACGATGACCGCGAGACGACCGAAAAGGCGTTTTGGGGGAAGGAGCCCTGCATGACGAACTGCAAGGCGGAGGCAAAGATCACGGGGCGCGCCGCGGTCCTCGACGTCACGCCCGATTCGAAATCCGCGCCGAAGGTCGACTGATGCGCGGCGTCCGAACCTCGCCCGGCTGGTTCAGCTTCGTCGCCCTTGCGGCCTCGCTCTCCGGCGGTCCCGCTCTGGCCTCCGGCGACAAGGCGCTCGGGGAATATCTCTCCTCCGAGTGCACGGCCTGTCACCAGACCAGCGGCCGGCAGGTCGGCGGCATTCCCGCGATCGTCGGCCACCCGGCCGACCAGTTCGTCGCGCTGATGGATGCTTATCGCAGCAAGCACCGCGAAAACCAGATCATGCAGACGATCGCGGCGAGGCTGTCGCGCGAAGAGCTGCTCGCGCTGGCGGCCTATTACGAGAGCCTGAAACCGGCCCCGTGAAACGGCCTGCCTGACACCGGCCTCGGCTCCGAGGCGAAGGAGGTCCCATGAGCGACGCCCCCGAATCCGCCTCCCGCCGGACGATGATGGCCGCTGCCGCTGCGGGCCTCGTCGGGATCGCATCGCCGGGGCTCGCGGCGCCGCGCCAGCTGGCGCTCGCCGATCTGAAAAAGGAGGCCGATGTTGCCTGCGTCTACCATTGCGATTTCGGCGATCCGCCGCGCTTCGTGCAGATGCTGACCAACATCTCGAACCACTATTCCGCCTATGGGGCCGACCCCTTCGCGCTGCAGCTCGCCGTCGTTGCTCACGGCCAGGGTGTGAAGTTCTTTCTCGAAACACTGGAGGGGACGAGCTGGAGCGACGAGGTCATGGTCCCCAAGATCTTCGAGCGGGTCGAGGACGTCGCCAAGAACGGGCTGAGGGTTCATCTTTGCGAGATCACCTTCAGCCGCCTCAAGCTCGACAAGGCCCGGGCGCGCAACGCTCCCTTCGTCTCCTTCGTGCCGTCGGGCGTCGCGACGGTGGCTGCGCTGCAGTCCAAGGGCTTCGCCTACATGAAGATCGGGTAGACCCGCCGATGGCCCACAAAGAGGCCACCGCGGAAAGCAGCGAGCCGACAACAAGAACAATCCGGGAGAGAGACATGAAGATCGATCGTCGTGCATTCACCCTGTCGGGGCTGTCGACAGCGGCGACGCTCGGCCTCGGCGCGCCGGCCGTTCTCGGCCAGGCCAAGCCGCGCGTCGTGGTCATCGGCGGCGGCGCCGGCGGCGCGACCGCCGCGCGCTACCTCGCGAAGGACAGCCAGGGCGCGATCGCGGTGACCCTGATCGAGGAAAACGAGACCTACCAGACCTGCTTCCACTCCAACCTCTATCTCGGCGGCTTCAAGACCTATGACGAGATCGTCCATCGCTACGATGCGCTGGCGAAGACTCATGGCATTGCGCTCGCCCGCGCCCGCGCCACCCAGATCGATCGTGACAGGAAGGAGGTCGTGCTCTCGACCGGCCAGCGCATGCCTTACGACCGGCTCGTAGTCTCGCCGGGCATCGACCTGAAATACGATTCCGTGCCGGGCTGGTCGAAAGAGGCCGAGGAGGCCATGCCGCATGGCTGGAAGCCCGGCCGCCAGACCCAGCTGATCAAGCAGAGGCTCGACGCCGTGCCCAATGGTGGGCTCATCGTGATGATCGCCCCGCCCAACCCTTATCGATGCCCACCCGGACCCTATGAGCGCGCCTCGATGTTCGCCCATGCGCTGAAGAAAGCCGGCAAGAGCGACGCCAAGATCATCATTCTCGATCCAAAGGAGAGCTTCTCCAAGCAGGGAGTGTTCCAGGCGGATTGGGAGAAGCGTTATGGCGGGATGATCGAATGGCTCGGGCCGCGGGTTCATGACGGCATCAAGTCGGTCGATCCGAAGACCAACACGGTCGTCACCGGCTTCGAGACCTACAAGGACTGCGCCTTCGTCAATGTCATTCCCGCGCAGATGGCGGGCGAGATCGCCCGCAGCGCCGGCCTCGCTCCGGCCGGCGGCTACTGCGCCATCGATGCCGCGACGATGAAGTCCACTGTCGATGCGTCGATCTTCGTCCTGGGCGATGCCTGCATCGGCGGCGACATGCCGAAATCGGCCTTCTCGGCCAACAGCCAGGCCAAGGTCGCGGCCATGACGATCCGCGGCGAGCTGACCGGCGCCCGGACCTTCCCGGCGCGCTACGTCAACACCTGCTGGTCGCTGGTCGATACCGACGACACCATCAAGGTCGGCGGCCGCTACGAGCCCAAGGATGGCAAGATCACCGCGACCGAGACCTTCGTGTCGCAGCCCGGCGAGAGCGATGCGCTACGCAAGGAAAACCAGGCCGAGAATCTCGGCTGGTACGCCGCCATCACCGCCGACATGTTCAGCTGAGCGTCCCCCGCACCGCGACTCCCGCGTGGTGCGCCCTCCCTGGCCGCGCCCTGACGGCGCGGCCCTTTTTTTCCCGTCGAATGAAGGACCCCTCATGCCCATGCTGACCCGCGCCCTCCTCGTCGCCTCGGCCCTCGCGGCGGCTTCGCCCGCCCTGGCGCAGGACATCGCCGCCGGCGAGCGCTCCTGGAACAAGTGCCGCGCCTGCCATCAGATCGGGGAGGGCGCCAAGAATGGAGTCGGCCCGCACCTCAACGGCCTGTTCGGCCGGCACACCGGCGAGGTCGAGGGCTACAGCTATTCGGCTGCCAACAAATCAGCGAACCTGACCTGGGACGAGGCGGTCTTCGCCGAATACATCAAGGATCCGCGCGCCAAGATCCCGGGCACCAAGATGGTCTTCGCCGGCATCAAGAACGAGAAGGAAATCGCTGATCTGACGGCCTTCCTCAAGCAGTTCGGCAAGGACGGCAAGAAGCTCTGAGCCCCTGCCGCCGGCCGCGCTTCAGGCCGGCTGGACGAAGCGATAGGCCGCGCCCTGCTTCTCGACGCGGCCGATCGCCCCCGGCAAATGGTAGCCGATGATCCGGGCTTTGTCGGTCACGGCGCGCTCCAGCAGGCTGCGGCGCGTCGCAACGGCCTTGTCCGGCTCATGGTCGGAGGCCGGGCGCCAGTCGGGATGGGCGAACGAGATGACGGGATGCGTCAGCGCATCGCCGAGGACGAAGACGGGCCCCTGCGCATCGCTGAAGGCGAAGGAGACATGGCCGGGCGTATGGCCGGCCGTGGAAAAGGCGGTGACGCCCGACACCCAGTCCTGACCGGCGGTGCGCGTCTCCAGCCGGTCGCCGAGTTCCTTCAGAATCCGCTGCGCGCCCGCGGCGAAGGCGTGCCGGTCTTCGGGCAGCCCCTGATAAACTTTGGGGCTGGTCCAGTAGGCGACCTCTTCGGCGGCAGCGAGCCAGCGCGCATTGGGAAAGAGCGGCGTGTCGAAATCGTCCAGCGCACCCCAGAGATGGTCCGGGTGCAGATGGGTGAACAGCACATGAGTGACGCTGCCGGGCGCAATACCGGCCGCCTCCAGACTTGCCGCGAGCTTGCCGGTGCCGGGCAGGAAATTCGCACCCGAGCCGCAGTCGAACACGATCGTCTGGTCGCCACGCTTTAGACAGGTGACGTTCAGCACCGTCGTCAGGGGACCGGACAGTTGGGCGGTGCTCCTGATCATCTCGGGTTCGACGTCGCGGGCCAGCATGGCGGCAGGCATCTCGAAGCCGCCATCGCTGAGGACGGTGAGGGCGGTGTCGCCGCTGCCACCGCGGGCGACCACCTGCGCCGGTGCCGGCTTGGGCGCAGCGGGCAGCAGCAGCACCGCCCCGGCCGCGAGAACGCCGCGCCGATCGATCATCGAACCCTCCCGATATTATATCGTTATATCCGAATGTATCGACTTTTCCCGGCCGTGCAAGGCAGCTGTGGGCTGTCAGCGACCGATCAGGCCGTGCCTCGCGGAGGCACTCATGGCGTGGTGTCACCCGGGGGCTTCCGGCCAATGTCGTTCCCGCCTCGCCAGGATGGCCGCCCGGCACGAACGCTGTCGTCGAGCGGGGGCAGTGCAAGCGGAGGTGATATGCAAAATCGGGCGTTGCGGGGCGGTCGCGATCAATTTCAATAATACATCGTTCAAGGGCGCCCCGTCGCGGATGAGGAGCGTCTGCAATTCAATTGACTTTGTGGAGGAATATCTCGGTGAAATTCATCAACAGACGTCGTTTGCTCAAGGGTGCGGCCGCCGGTGTGACCGGCTTGATTGTCGCGCCCGCCATCGCCCAGTCGAAATACCCGTCAAGGCCTGTCACGCTGGTCTGCCCATGGGGCGCGGGTGGCGGCACGGATGCTGTCGCCCGCATCATCGCGGCGCTCCTGGAGAAAAGCCTCGGACAGCCGTTCAACGTCGTGAACCGCACCGGAGGATCGGGCGTGGTCGGCCATTCGGCCTTCGCGACCGCCGCGCCGGATGGCTACACGCTCGGCATCATCACCTCCGAGATCGCGATGATGCATCATCAGGGCCTGACGCAGCTGACCTATGCGAGCTATACGCCGCTGGCGCTGATGAATGACGATCCGCCGGGCGTCCAGGTGAGGGCGGATTCGCCCTACAAGGACGTCAATCAGCTCGCCGACGCGATCAAGGCCGCGCCCGCCGGCAAGTTCAAGGCGTCGGGAACGGGGCAGGGCGGCATCTGGCACCTCGCTCTGGTCGGCTGGATGCAGGCCATGGGGCTGAAGCCGGATCACGTCGCCTGGGTGCCGTCGAACGGAGCGGCCCCCGCCATGCAGGATCTTGCGGCGGGTGGCATCGACCTCGTCACATGCTCGGTCCCCGAGGCGCGTGCGATGATCGATGCCGGACGCGCAAAGTCGCTCGCCATCATGGCGTCGGAGCGCAACCCGCAGTTCAAGGACGTTCCGACCTTGAAGGAGGCCATGGGGCTGGAGGTGCCGCTGGGCTCCTGGCGCGGCATCGGCGGGCCGAAGAACCTTCCGCCGGAAATGGCCGCGCTGCTCTCCGCCGAGCTCAAGAAGATCTACGACTCGAAGGAGTACAAGGACTTCATGAACTCGCGCGGCTTGACGATGAAGTACGCAGACGCCGCTGCCTTCGGTTCGTTCATGGCCGAGAGCGACAAGGCGATGGGCGCTTTCATGAAGGCGGGCGGGCTCGCCAAGGGCTGACGCACCGCAGATCGAATATGGGGAGAGGCCTTGGCGGCCTCTCCCCAGCGATCGCCGAATCCGCTTCGGGCCGTGCCGCCGCTGCCGCTTCTCGCGGCTTCGGCCACCAGACGGTGCCGGATCAGATTGCGCCAAGAGCAGCCAAGACGCGACCGGCGCTGGGCAGGCCTTGCGCCCAACCGCCGCGATCGAGCTGCGATCAAACTGTCAGGACGACTTTCGCAGCACCCACACGGCCGGCATCGATTGCCGAGAAAGCCTGCGCGCCCTCGCTGAGCGAGCGGTGCTCCGTCCAGCCGAGATCGCCGAGATGGCCGAGGGCGAGCGCTTCGACGGCCTGCGCGAAGTCGGTCGGCGTGTAGCAGTAGACGCCGGCTAGCGTGATCTCCTGGAGGGTGATCTTGCGGACGTCCAGGCCGCCTGCGCCGGGCAGCAGACCGACATGGACGATGACCCCGCCGGGGCGCACCATGCGGCAGGCTGCCGCCCGCGTCGCATCGGCGCCGACGGCATCGATCACGAGATCGGCGCTGTTGTCGTCCGGTTCGTCCTCGCCGGGACAATAAACGCCGATCGCTTCCGCCAGCACCGTTGCGCGACGCTGCGGGTTGGTTTCGCCGATGACGAGGTCGCGGGCGCCGAACAGCCGCGCGACCAGCCCGGCCGCCAGCCCGATCGCGCCGCCGCCGAGCACCACGACCCGACAGGCCGCAAGCGGCTGGTGCAGGCGCTGCAGGCCGGTCCGCACCGCATGCCAGGAGACGGCGACAGGCTCGGCCAGCGCCGCATGGGCGATCGGCATGGCGTCGGGAACCGGTGTCAGGTTGCGCTGGGGAATTCGAACCAACTCCGCGAAGGCGCCGGGCCGTGGCGGCATCGAGATGATCTGCCGCGTCGGCGAGAGATGCCAGCGCCCCTCGATCGCATAGGGGCAGGCCGGGTCGACCACGAGCGGATTGATGGTGACGCGCTCGCCGGCACGCGGCCCCGTCGCGATTCGCCCCGCCGCCTCGTGGCCGAGGATCAGCGGCGGCGGGCGGCGCGCATCGAAGCCGTGATAGGCGTGCATGTCAGAGCCGCAGATGCCGACCGCCTCGACCCTGACCAGAACCTCGTCGGCCTGCGGCACGGGATCCGGCTCGTCGCGGAAGACGAGGCTGTTGGGACCGGTATAGACCAGGGCCTTCATGCGGCGACCCTCCTCATTTGGCGGTGAAGCCGCCATCGACGGCCAGGGTCTGGCCGGTGACGTAAGCCGAGGCCGGCGAGGCCAGGAAGACCGTGGCACCGGCGAGATCGTCGAGCTCGCCATTGCGGCCGATGGCGGTCTGCGCTGCGTTTTTGGCGGCGCGCGCGGGATCGGCGAAGACGGGCGCCGTCAGCGGCGTCGGGAAGAAACCCGGCGCGATCGCGTTGCAGGTGACGCCCTGGCGCGACCATTCCTCGGCGATGGCCCGCGTCAGCTGGACGACGCCGCCCTTTGCCGCGCCATAGGGCGCGCAGTCGGGGAAGGCGCGGTAGCTCTGCAGCGAGGCGATGTTGACGATGCGGCCATAGCCGCGCTGCGCCATCCCCGGTGCGAAAGCCTGGGTCAGCAGGAAGGGCGCGCGCAGATGCACCGCCATATGCAGATCGAAAGCCTCGGCCGAAACCTGCGTGAAGGGTTGCCGCAGATTGAGCCCGGCGACGTTGACGAGGATGTCGATGGTCCGCCCCAGCCGCTCGCAGGCCGCCGCGAGGGTGGCGCCGGCCTCCGGCGAGGCGAGATCGGCGGCGATGAAGTCGGTCTCGATGCCGTCCGCCCGCAGCCCTTCGGCTGCCTCGCGCAAGGCCTCCTCCCGCCGTGCGACGATGACGAGATGGGCGCCCGCCAGACCCAGCGCGCGGGCCATGGCGAGCCCGATGCCGCTGTTGCCGCCGGTGACCAGCGCGGTCTTGCTGGTCAGCTCGAAGAGCGAGGTGAGCCTGAACATCCCTCAGACCTCGACCGGTGTGCCGAGATCGACATTCGAGCCCGGCGCGTATTTGGCCATGCGCGCATCGCTGGTGCGGGCATGGGCCTCCATGCCCTCCAGCCGCGAGATCCGGGCCGAGACGGGGGCGATGCGCTGGCAGGCGGCGCGGTCCATGCGCTGCCAGGTCAGGGGCTTCAGGAATTTGTGGACCGACAGACCCGCCGAATAGCGGGCGGCGAACTTGGTCGGGAGGATGTGGTTGGGGCCCGAGACCTTGTCGCCGAAGGCGACATTGGTTTCCTCGCCGAGGAAGAGCGAGCCGTAATTGCTGAGATGGGCGTGCCACCAGTCGAGATCGCCGCAATGCACCTCGAGATGCTCGCAGGCGTAAGCGTCGGAGACCGCGACCATCTCCTCGCGGGTGTCGCAGAGGACGATCTCGCCATAGTCGCGCCAGGCGGCGCCGGCGGCATCGCGCGCCGTGGGTGGCAGGGTGGCGATCAGCTCCGGCATCAGCCTGGCGACCTCGTCGGCAATGCGGCGCGAGGAGGTGATCAGCCAGGCCGGGCTCTCATGGCCGTGCTCGGCCTGGCCGACGAGATCGGTCGCGACGATCAGCGGATCGGCGCTGTCGTCGGCGATCACGGCGACCTCCGAGGGGCCGGCGAAGACGTCGATCCCGACCTTGCCGAACAGCATCCTCTTGGCCTCGGCGACGAATTTGTTGCCGGGACCGACGATGATGTCGGCTGGCTTGCCGGTGAACAGCCCGTAGGTCATGGCCGCGACGGCCTGGACGCCGCCCAGGCACATGATGATGTCGGCGCCGGCCACCGTCAGCGCATAGAGCACATGCGGGTGGATGCCCTGGCCGCGGAACGGCGCTGAGCAGGCGACGACGGTCTTGACGCCGGCGGCCTTCGCCGTGGCAACGGACATATAGGCCGAGGCGATATGGGCGTAGCGGCCGGTCGGCACGTAGCAGCCGGCCGTGTTCACCGGCACGAGCTTCTGCCCGAGATGCAGGCCGGGCGAGATCTCCAGCGAAAAATCCTGGCAGGAGGCGCGCTGCGCCTCGGCGAAGCGGCGCACCTGGCCTGCGGCGAAGCTGATGTCGTCCCTGACACTTTGCGGGACGTCGCGGATGCGCTCCGCAATTGCGGCCTGGTCGAGGACGATCGGCCCGTCCCATTTGTCGAGCTTGAGGGCATAGTCCTTCACCGCCTGCTCGCTCCCGGCCTCGATTGCGGCGAGCATCTCGGTCACGACCGCACGTGCGGTGTCGGTTTCCGTCTCCGGCGTCTTGGTCGCGGTCTTGAGATGGGTGATGGCCATGGCTTTAGGTCCGCTTCGGAGCGCAAGGGGTGGTCGCGGTGACGCCGAGAGGGCGTCACCGCAGCGGTCGGTCGATCGTGAGCCCGGTTACTTCTTGTCGAACTCGGTCGCGAAGGCCTTTAGCTTGGGGTCGGCCGCGACGCGCTTCAGGAAGTCGTCGGTAACGTAGCTCTTGGCCTCGGGGTTCGAGGGAATGGTGCCGACCTCGGTGATGAACTTGCCGATCTCGGAGAACCAGCCATCCACCGTCGAGGCTCCGGAGGCCCGCGCCATCAGCTTGAGCTGCTCGTCGAGGCCGAAGGTCGGGCGCAGCGCAAACTCCTGGTCCATCGCCTTGGGAGTCACCTCGAGCCCGCCCTGCTTGTAGAAGTCGAGCGCGAGCGTGCGCGCCTCGGCCGGGTTGGCCTTGGCCCAGGACCAGCCGCGCAGGAAAACGGCCAGGAACTTCGCCACGTCGTCCGGACGCTCCTTGGCGAAATCGCCGCGCACGATCAGCGCGCCGGGCACGATCGCGTTGGCATCGGCACCCGAGCAGAGATATTTGGCGTTGGCGCGCTCTTCGAGCGTGTAGGTATTGGGCGCCCAGACGCCCGCGACATCACCATTGTTCGAGGTGATCGCGGTGATGATCTGGGCCTGGCCGAGATTGACGAACTGCATATCGCTCTGCTGCAGGCCGAACTTGGTCAGGCATTTGCGCGCCGCGTAATCCACCGTCGAATTGGTGGTCAGCAGCAGCTTCTGGCCCTTCAGCAGCTTCGGATCGGCCTTGATCGCGTCGAACTTGTCGCCGCGCACCATCATCGCATTGGTCTTCGACTCGTCATTGGTGATGCCGATGGTGAGGATGTTGAAGCGCACGGCGCCGAGCACGGCCGGCACCGAACCCGTGCCGCCGACATCCCAGGACTTGGCGGCAGAGGCCGCGATCTGCGGTGCCCCGGCCGGGAAGGTCGAGAAGTTCGGGGTCAGGCCGACCTCCTTCCACCAGCCCTTGACGGTGGCGTAGTGGAACGGGAGGGCCCAATAGAGCGAAGGCTGATAGCTGACGCCGATGGCGGTCTGTGCCTTGCCTGGCGAAGGCACGGCAAAGGCCAGCGCGGCGGCGATACCCAATCCGGCAACGATGCGTTTCATCTTCGTCTCTCCCTGTTGTCGTTAGCCCGGTCTCAGCCCGTTGCGGCCCGCCCGGTTTTCCCTGTCCCCGCCCGCGCGGAGACGACGGTCTCGATGGCCTCGCGCAGGATCTCGGCGACGAGGTCGCAGTCTTCATCGGTCAGCGAAAGCGGCGTGCGGATGTCGCAGAGCCCGGCCAGGGTGGCGTGGGTCTGTGCCATCGGCCCCTGCTCGCCCGCGTAGCGCCAATGGCGCGGCGCGCTGGTGAAGCCGCGCTGCCAGCCGGCGCCGAACCATTTGATCGGCAGGCCGCGGGCGGCGCAGCGCTCGAGCACCGCGGCGATCTCGTCGTCCCCGAATCCGAGCAGCGAGAACTGGACCGAGGTCGCGGCGTAGCGCTCCTTCGGCGAGCGCGCCGGCAGCCGGACATGCTGAGCGCGCGCGATGGCGGCGCCCAGGCGATCATGGATGGCGTTCCAGCGCGCGGCTCGGCGCGGCAGGTCGTGGAGTTGCGGCCGCAGCAGCGCAGCGGCCAGCGCCGTCATCCGCATGCTGAAATTGGGCGTCCGTTCCTCCCAGCGGGAAATCACGTCTGCAGCCGGCGCGCTGCGATGCTGGCCGTGCAGCATGTAGCTGCCCGAATGCAGGATGGCCCGGGCGATGCGGTCGTCATCGTCCAGCACGAGGAAACCGCCCTCGCCGGCGTTGAGATGCTTGTAGGTCTGGGCGCTGAAGGCGGCCGCCGCCCCGAAGGTGCCGATGGCGCGTTCACCCCAGGCGGCGCAGAGCGCATGGGCGCAGTCCTCGACCAGGAGCAGGCCGAGTTCGTCGCAGGCGGCCATCACCGCATCCATGTCGGCGATATGCCCGCGCATATGCGAGAGCAGCAGGATGCGAGCGCCGGAGGCGCGGGCCTTGGCCCGCAGATCCGCGCAGTCGATGACGTAATCCGGGCCGATCTCGACCAGAACCGGCCGGCCGCCGGCATGCAGGATCGCGCCGGGCACTGGCGCCAGCGTGAAGCCGTTGACCAGCACCGGCTCGCCCGGCTGGAGGTCCAGCACCTTCAGCGCCAGGCACAAGGCGGCACCGCCGGAGTTGACCGCCACGCAATAGCGCCGACCGACGAAGGCTGCGAATTCCTGCTCCAGCAGGGCGACGTCGTTCTGGTCGGCGCCCATCTCGCCATAGCGGAACAGCCGACCCGAGCGCATGAGTTCGCAGGCGCGTGCGATGCCCGCCTCGGGGATCGGCTCCGGCTCGGTCAGGTCGCGCTGCAGGCGCGGCAGCGTTGCGAGGTCAGACCCCATGGACGCCCTTCTCCTCGCGCAGCGACTTCCAGATCTGGGTGCGCAGATGAACGAAGGATTCCAGATCCATCACATCCTCGATGCGCTCATGCCGGTCCCAGTTCTCGGCCTGCCGCACCGAGCGGATGTCGAGCACCTCCTTGATGCGGCCGGGGCGGCGGGTCATGATCGCGACCCGGTCGGCGAGATAGACCGCCTCCTCAACAGCATGGGTGATGAAGAGCACGGTGCGGGGGTTGACCCTTGCCAAGCGCACCAGTTCCTCCTGCATGACGACGCGGGTCTGCGCGTCGAGCGCGCCGAAGGGCTCGTCCATCAGCAGCACCTCGGGATCGAGGACATAGGCGCGGGCGATGGCGACGCGCTGCTGCATGCCGCCCGAGAGCTGATGCGGAAAGGCATCGGCGTGGCTCTCGAGGTTCATCAGCTTGAGCGCGCCGGCAACCAGCCCGTCGCGCTCGGGCTTGGGCAGGTTCCTGTTGCGCAGGCCGAGCTCGATGTTCTCGCGCACCGTCTTCCACGGGAACAGCGCGAATTGCTGGAAGACGACGGCACGATCGGGGCCGGGCTCCGTCACCGCCTTGCCGTTGACGCTGACGATGCCGGCGCTGGGCGGCTCGAACCCGGCGACCATGCGCAGGCATGTCGTCTTGCCGCAGCCGGAGGGGCCGACGATCGCGACGAACTCCTTGTCGGCGATGTCCAGATCGATCGACTCGAGCGCCTTCACGCCACCCGACACCGGACCGAAGACCTTGTCGACCTTGTCGAAGCGGATCGAGCCCATCGTCTTCGTTCCCTTACGCCTGGAGGCCGCGGCGGCGGCGAAGCCAGGCTTCGCCCTGCCGCAGCATCACGTCGATCGCCATGCCGACGAGGCCGATCGCGACCATGCCGGCCATCACCGTCGGGGTCGCGACATTGGCCTGCGCCTGCACCATCATGAAGCCGACCCCGGCCGCCGCGACGATCAGCTCCGCCCCGACCAGCGACTGCCAGCCGAGCCCCGCCGAGACGCGCAGGCCCGAGACGATCGAGGGCGTCGCCGCCGGCAGCAGAATTTCGAGGATCATCCGCAGATGCCCGGTGCCGAGCATGCGTGCCGCCTCGATCAGCCGCGGCTCGACGAAGCGGGCGCCGCGATAAGCGTTGATCAGGCAGGGCGGGAAGGCGCCCGCGAAGATGATCAGGATCGGCCCGCCGATGCCGACGCCGAACCACAAAGCAGCGAAGGGCACCCAGGCGATCGGCGCGATGAAGCGAAGCCCGTCGAAGAGCGGGGTGACGATGTCGTCGAGCCAGCGGAACCAGCCCATCAGCAGACCGAGCGGCACGCCGATGAAGGCCGCCAGCAGTACGCCATAGGCATAGCGCTGGAAGCTCGAGGCCAGATGCTGCGGCAGCGTCGCCCCGGCGAAGGGGTTGGTCAGCAGATGGACGAAGCGGGTGAGGACATCGAGCGGCGAGGGCAGGAACTGGCGCGGCACGATGCCGAAGGCCGACAGCGCCGCCCAGAGCCCGAGAAAGCCGACGAGACCGAGAGCCCCCCAGGCGCACTTCTCGCTCAGGCGCAGTGGAGACGACTGCATCAATCTCTCCCCGCGACGTTCCAGGCCAGCGCACGGCGCTCAGCCAGGCCAAGCGCGTAGGTCGTCGCCCAGCCGAGCACGCCGACCGTCACCATCCCGACGAGGATCATCCCCGGATAGATGTCCTGCTGGGCCATGTTGAGCACGAAGCCGATGCCGGCGAGCGCGCCGACGAGTTCGGCCGCGACCAGCGTCGTCCAGGAGGCCTGGAGCGACAGGCGCAGGCCGGTGAAGATCATCGGGGCGGCGGCCGGGGCGATCACCTCCGTGACCATCCGCCCGCGCGGCGTGCCCAGCATCTGCGCGGCCTCGATGATCGGTCGATCGATGTTGCGAACGCCGGCGAAAGAGTTGATCACCGAGGGTACGAAGGCGGCAAACCAGATCACCATGATCTTGGCGCCGTCACCGAGGCCGAGCCAGAGGATCGCGAGCGGAATCCAGGCCAAAGGCGGGATCGGCCGGATGATCAGGAAGATCGGGTTGATCACGGCCTCGGCCCTTCGGTCCCAGCCCATCCACAGTCCGAGCGGCACACCGGTCGCGATCGCGACGAGGAAGCCCATCACGACGAGCTTCACGCTCTGCAGCGCATGGGCTGCAAGTGCGCCGCCGGCATAACCGCGGGTCGCGATCTGGTTCAGCGAAGCCCAGAAGTCGGCCGGCGAGGGGAAGCGACCGGGGGACACAAAGCCCGTGACCGTGGTCAGGCCGAACCACAGCAGCAGCACAGCCGCCACCGAGCCCAGGCCGATCCATCCCCGTCTTCCGATCATGGCGTTTCCCGGCGCGCTCTTCTGATGAAAGCGCTTTCAGTTAACGTTCCAGACTCTCGAAGATGTGTCAACCATAGCGAAATTGGCCGCAATATTGGTTGGTCGGCTTGCGAGCCCTGCGATGATGCAGCTATAAGCATGAAAGAAATTTCATGGGGGCGCCGGTGAGCGCTGCGCGCGTCAAGCTGAGCGATGTGGCCCGGGATGCCGGCGTATCCGCTGCCACGGTGTCGCGTGCCATCGCCCAGCCCGAGCTGCTCTCGCCTGACACGCTCGCCCGGGTCAGGGCCAGTGCCCAGCGCCTCGGCTATTTGCCCGATGGTGCGGCGAGGGCGCTCGCCTCGGGCCGATCCATGACGATCGGCGCGATTGTCCCCACACTCGACAGCGCCATCTTCGCGCGTGCCCTCCAAGCGATGCAGGCAACGCTGGCCCAGTCGGGTTATCTGCTGCTCGTCGCCTCGCACGAGGCCAGCCCAGCGGCCGAGACGCAGGCGGTGCGCGCTCTGCTCGGACGCGGTGTCGACGGCCTGATGTTGGTCGGGGCCGAACGGGCGCCGGAGACGACGGCTCTGCTGCGCAGCTCTCGCCTTCCTGTGGTCCTGACCTGGTGCGGCGACGGTCATTTTACCGCCGTCACCATCGACAACGCGATGGCGGGCCGTTTGGCGGCGGAGCATCTGATCAGCCTCGGACACCGCCGCATCGGCATGATCGTCGGCCATACACAGTTCAATGATCGCCAGAGGGCCCGGCTCGCCGGTGCTCGGCAGGCGCTGGAAGAGGCTGGCCTTTCGCTGCCGGACCCCCTCGTCGTCGAGCAGTCGCTGACCCTCGCCGGCGGGCGGGCCGGATGTGCGATGCTGCTCGACCTCGAGGATCGCCCCACCGCGCTGATCGGCGGCATCGACGTTTTCGCGATCGGCTGCCTCGAGGAAGCCCACGCTCGCGGGATGGCGGTTCCCGAGGACCTCAGCGTCATCGGCATCGATGGGCTGGACATGTCCGCCCATGTCTCGCCGGGCCTGACGACCGTCCATGTTCCCACGGGCCGGATCGGCAACCTCGCGGCGAGGACGTTGATGGCTATGGTGGCCGGTCAGCCGGTGGAGCCGCAGCAGCTCCTGCCGGTCGAATTGGTCGTCCGTCGCTCGTGCCGACGGCTCGCGGCATCCTGAACCGATCCTGCGATAGGCACCATGCACCGCTCGGGGGCAAGCGGTGCATGGCGGTCTCTCGACTAGATCTTGATCTTCAGGAAGGCGCCGATCGTCCCGTTCCAGGTGGTGACGCAGTCCGCGCCGCAGCGACCGGCGAAGGCGGGCAGGATGACCTTGGTCAGCGCGTCCTTGCGCAACGCCTCGTCCTCCGGCGTCACCGGCACGAGTTTCATATTGGCGGGCGTGCCCTCGCTGCAGGCCTTGCCGGTGTTGCAGTCGAGACCGGTCTGGGTCTCGGTCTTGGCCTGGTCGAAGATCGAATCCTCCAGCTTGCGCAGATGGGTGGTCAGGAAGGCCTGCACCTTCGGATCGAGCGTGTTCCACCACTTCAGATTGGCGAGCTGGGCGGAGAGGCCGAAATTGATCGGCATCGGCGAGATGAACTTCGCGCTCTCATGCCATTTCGAGCGATAGCCGGAGAGAGCACCGGTGATGGCGCAGTCGATCACGCCGCTGGCGAGCGCCGGCTGGACTTCGGCGAAAGCGAGGTTGATCGGCGAGCCGCCGATATGGCTGACGAAGGCCTGCTGCGAGGCGCCCGACGCGCGGACCTTGCGGCCCTTGAGGTCCGCCACCCTGGTGAAGGCGTCGCGGCAGTAGATCACCTGCGCCTGATAGGTGCCGAAGCCGAGCAGCTTGAGGCCGTGCTTCTCCTCGAGGAACTTGGCGTAGGTCGGGCGGAAGACGTCGACGACCTTCTGCAGCTCCTCGACCGAGCCGACGAGACCGACCAAATCGGTGGCCTCGTTCATCGGGACCTCGCCCGAATTGTAGTTCAGCACCGTGGTGGCGAACTGCAGCGTACCGGCCGAGACGAGGCGGAAGATCTCGGGCCCCTTGAAGCCGAGCTCGGTGAAGGGCTTGACCTGCACCTTGATGGCGCCGCCGGATTCCTTCGGCACCGTCTCGTTCCAGAACGGCACCTCGCGGTTGGTGTACATCGACAGATTGCCGATGCTGCCGACGACGTTGAAGCTCGTCGCAGGCAGGCCCTGGGCGTGCGCGGCGCCGCAGAGGAGGGTGCCGGCCAAGGCGGCGATCGGGATCAGGCGTTTCATCGCAAGCTTCTCCTTCTTCGGGCGGGTTCTGGCGGCCTCAGCCGCCGGCTTTCGGGTTCAGGATGGTCGGCAGCCAGAGCGCCAGCTGCGGGAAAGCGATCAGGATCGCGATCATCGCCAGCATCGCCAGGACGAAGGGCAGCGCGCCGATGCACAGATCCATGAAGTTGCCTTTGCCGCGCACGGCCTGGACGACATAGAGGTTGAGCCCGACCGGGGGCGTGATCAGCGCCGCCTCCATCAGGATCACGAAGATGATGCCCCACCACACGGGGCTGTAGCCGAGCGCCGTGATCACGGGGACGACGACCGGCGTCGTCGCGATCATCATCGACAGCGTCTCCATGAAGCAGCCGAGGATCAGATAGAACACGACGATCGCGATCAGCATGCCGAGCGGCGGCCAGCCCAGCGCCAAGACGAGATCGGTGATCGCCTTCACCAGCCCGATCGAGACCATCACGAAGTTGAGGAAGAAAGCTGCGATGACGATCAGCATCACCATGCAGGTCGTCCGCACCGTGCCCTCGAAGGCGCGCAGCAGCACTGGCAAGGTCAGCTGGCGGTTGGCGGCGACGAGGCCGAGCGTCGCCATCAGGCCGAGCGCGGCGGCCTCCGTCGGCGTCGCAATGCCGGCATAGATCGAGCCGACGACCACGAGGAACAGCCCCAGCGGCGGGATGAGATGGCGCAGGCCCGAGACGCGCTGGCGCCAGAGATCAGCACTGTCGACCTTCGGGCCGGCCCATTCCGGCCTGTAAAGCGCCAGGCCCAGCACCATCAGCGAGAACAGCCCGGCGAGTAGGAAGCCGGGAATGAAGCCCGCCGCGTAGAGATCGGCCACCGAGGTGTCGGTCAGCACCGCATAGATGATCATGTTGATCGAGGGCGGGATCAGGATGCCGAGCGTGCCGCCGGCCGCGATCGAGCCCAAAAATAGAGGCCGGTTGTAGCCACCCTTGTCCATATTGGGGATCGCGACCGTGCCGATCGTGGCGGCAGTGGCCACCGACGAGCCCGAGGTCGCCGCGAAGATCGCGCTCGCGGCGATGTTGGTATGGATCAGCCGGCCGGGAACGCGGGCGAACCAGGGCGAGAGCGCGCTGAACAGGCGCTCGCTCATGCCTGAGCGGTGCATCAGCTCGCCCATCATGATGAACATCGGCGCGGCGATCAGGATGAAGTCGTTGGAGGAGTTCCAGGCCAGTTCGCCCACGGCGCCGGTCATCGGGAAGAAGGCGTAGTTGGCCTGCAGCACATAGGCCATCAGGGCGAGGGCGGCGGCGACGGGGATGCTCAGCGCGACCAGCGCGACGAGCAGGGACAGTGCAGTCCCGATCACGAGCGCGACTCCGCGCCGGCGGCCGGGTTCTCGACGCCGGACTGCTCGATCTCCTCGGTCACCCGCAGCGAACCGATCAGCGCGTCGAAGCCGGCCCGGTCATGCGCAATCAGACGGGCGATCGCCTGGATCGGGATCAGCACCGCCATGCAGGCGAACCAGACCAGGCCGACGCACCAGATGCCCTGCGGGATCACCATCGGCGTCTGCAGCTGCGACACCGATTTGGCATTCAGGGCCCAGGATTGCGCCAGCGTGCCCCAGGCGAACCAGGCCAGCGCCGCGGCGATCAGCGCCAGCGCCAGCGAGGCGATGATGTCGCAGACGATCCGGACCTTGCCGGGCAGCACGTCGAGCAGGATGTCGACACGGATATTGGCCTTGGAGGTCACGGTGAAGGCCAGCCCGAGCCCGATGCAGGCCGCCAGCGCATAGCCCGAGATCTCGAAGCTCTCGACCATTCCGCGCTTGAACAGGAAGCGCGTGATCACGTCGATGGTGATGAGGAAGCTGCAGCCGACGAGAACGATCGCGCCCGCGGCCCAAGCCAGGATGCGCGAGATGCGCTGCGGCAGCGGCTCGTCGGGCAGCAGGCGGACGAGGTCGCTCATGGACGCGCCGGGCTGCGCGGGCGGGTGGTCGTCGTCATCAAGGCCGGTCTCCGGTGCGCCCGCTGCGCGTCACGACGCATGTGACCACGCGTCAGGCCTGCCATGCAATAGTCCCGCCACCCGGGCGCGCCGGTCACGACACGTACCCGTCGGCCCTGTCGGCGGCGATGGCCGCGGGATCGCGCTCGCGGGGGTCGCCATGGCCGCCGCCGCCCGGCGTCTCCATGCGGACGATGTCGCCGGTCTTCAGCACGCAGCCGATCGTTTTGGCCGCCAGTTCCGTGACCTGTCCGTCGCGGATCAGGCTGAGGCGCCCGCCGCGCCCGGGCTCGCCGCCGGCCAGCCCGTAAGGCTGCGAGGCGAAGGCGTCGAAGGAGGCGTTGAGCAGGCCGTGCTCGGCGATGAAGCGCCATTCTCTGACCAGCCCGAGGCCGCCGCGCATCTTCCCAGCACCACCCGAACCAGGCAGGAAGCCGTAATGGGTGAAACGGAGCGGGAAGATCGCCTCGATCATCTCGATCGGCGTGTTCTGGCCGTTGTGGAAGCCGGCCGAGAGACCCGAGGGGCCGTCAGCTTCGGGATGGCCGCCCCAGCCGCCGATCTCGGCATCGAAATAGACCTGCCTGCGGCCATCGGCATGACGGATATTGACCGCGTGGTTGAAGGTCACGCCGTAATAGGAGGCGGGAATGCGCTCTGGGATCGCATCGGCGAAGGCCTTCAGCACCGCGGTCGCGATCCGGTGGCCGGTCAGCATGCGCATCGACACCGGCGCAGGGAACTCGGCGCTGACGAGCAGGCCGTCGGGTGCGCTGACGGTGATCGGCCGGTAGCAGCCGGAATTGGCGGTCGCCTCGATGCCGGATGCCGCGATCACGGCGTAGTAGACCGCCGAGCGGGTCGTCGCCATCGTCGTATTGATCGGCCCGCGTGCTTGGGGCGAGGAGCCAGCGAAGTCGACCGTCAGGCTGTCGCCCGCGATGGTGAGCGTCACCGTGATGCGCTTCTGTCCGGCCTCCATGCCGTCGCCATCGACGAAGTCCTCCGCCTGGTAGATCCCGTCGGGCAGCGCGGTCAGCGCGGCGCGCATCGCCGTCTCGGAATGGTCGAGCAGGGCCTGCCCGACCTGGCGCAGCGTGTCGACGCCATAGCGCGCCGCGAGCTGTCGCATCGCCCTGGCGCCGACCTCGAGCGCTGCGATCTGGCTGAGGAAATCGCCGCGGAAGGTCTCGGGCTCGCGGACATTCTGCAGGATGGTGGCGAAGAGATCGTCCTGCATTTCGCCTTCGCGGACGATCTTCACCGGCGGCAGCCGCAGGCCCTCCTGGAAGATCTCGACGGCATGGGCGTTGTAGCCGCCGGCCGCGCCACCGCCGACATCGACATGGTGGATCAGCACGCAGGTGATGGCGATGCGCCGCCCCTCGACGAACACCGGCTTGAAGGCGAGGAAATCCGGCAGATGCTGGCCGCCGCAATAGGGATCGTTGGTGACGACGACATCGCCCTCGCGCCAGCGCTCCAGCGGCAGATGCCGGGTGATGATCTCCTGCAGGCAGAGCTCCATCGAATTGAGATGGACCGGCATGCGCGCCGCCTGGGCGATGTTGCGGCCTTCGCCATCGAACACCGCCGTCGAATAGTCGAGCAGCTCGCGCACCGTGGTCGAGCGGCTGGTGCGCCAGACGGTGATCGACATCTCCTCGGCTGCCGAGACCAGCGCATGCGAGACGATCTCGAGGAGGACGGGATCAACCTTCGAAACGGCCAGGCTCATGACTGCGTCTCCCGGGTCGCGACCAGGTCGCCCGATGGCCGCACGGTGACCCGCCACCCGCTCGGGATGATCAGGGTCGTATAGGCCTGTTCCACGATGGCCGGCCCATCGAGTTCGGCGCCGGATCCGAGCCGCCCTTGCTCGAAGACCGGGGCGGTCGTCCAGGCTCCGTCGAGATGGACCGCGCGCTCGCGGAGGGGCGCCGCGACGCCGGAAGCGGGCGCCCGGGCTGCCGCCAAACCGCCGAGCCGGCCGATCGCGGCCAGCCGCAGCGTCACCAGTTCGACGGTCTCGTTCTGGTCATCGAAGGAGAAGCGCTGGCGATGTGCGTCGTGGAACCGCGCGCAGAGGCGCGCGAGTGCGGCGTCGTCCTGCGGGACCTCGTCCAGCGGCACCAGCAGCTCGAAGGCCTGGCCGCGATAGCGCAGATCCGCCGCGAGTTCGAGACGGCGCTGCTCCATGGGCAGCCCGTCGGCCGCCAGCAGCGCCTCGCCCTCGGCCAGCAGTTCGCCGGCGAGCGCGGCGAAAGCCGGCGCGGCGCCGGCCTTCAGCGGCAGGACGCGGGTTCGCGCGAGATCATGCACGATGTCGGATTGCAGGATGCCATGGGCCGAGAAGGTCGAGGGATCCTTGGGGAAGATCACCGTGGTCATGCCGAGTTCCTCGGCGACCTCGACGGCATGGAGTCCGCCGGCCCCGCCGAAGGACATCAGGGCGAAATCGCGCGGATCGAGCCCGCGCTCGAACAGCGACAGCTTGATCGCCCCGGCGAGCTTGGCGACGACGACGGCGAGGATGCCGGCCGCCGCACGATCGCGGTCGAGCCCGAGCGGGCCGGCGATGCGAGTGTCCAGCGCCGCGCGGGCCCCGTCGAGATCGAGCGCGAATTCGCCGCCGAGGAAGGTCACGGGGTCGAGCCGACCGAGGATCAGGTTGACGTCGGTGACGGTCGGCTCGGTGCCGCCGCGGCCATAGCAGACCGGGCCCGGCCTCGCACCGGCGCTGCGCGGGCCGACCTGGAGGCGGCCTGACGCGTCGAGCGAGGCGATCGAGCCACCCCCGGCCCCGATGGTGCGCATGTCGACCATGGGCACGCGCACCGGCAGGCCGTCGATGTCGCCCTGCGCGACGACGGCGCGGCGGCCCTCGCGGATGACGGCGACGTCGTAACTCGTGCCGCCCATGTCGACGCCCACGACATTGGGGAAACCGAGCTGGCGCGCGACGCCCTCGGCCGCCAGCACGCCGCCGGACGGGCCCGAGAGCAGGAGCTTGACCGGCGCCTCGCCGGCCGCGCGCGGCGTGGTCGCCCCGCCATTGGACTGCACGAGATAGAGCGGCGCGGTCAGCCCCTCGGCCGCGATGCGCGCCAGCAGCGCGTCGATATAACGTCGCACCACCGGGATCAGCAGCGCGTTCAGGACCGTCGTCGAGGTCCGCTCGAACTCGCGAATCTCCGGCGAGACCTCATGAGAGCAGGACACCGCCAGATCCGGCAGCCGCGCCAGCAGCCGGTTGCGGATCGCGATCTCATGGGCGGGGTTGGTGAAGCCGTTGAGCAGCGCGATGGCGCAGACGCTCGCGCCCGAGGCCGCGACGCGGTCGATCGCCGCTTCGACGCTGGCCTCGTCGAGAGCGGTCAGCACCTCGCCGGCGGGCCCGATCCGCTCGACCACGCCGAAGCGCCGCCGCCGCGGCACCAGCACGGCCGGCGGCTCGGGCTTGAGGCGGTAGATCTCCTTGCGGGCGTGACGGCCGATCTCGAGCACGTCCTCGAAGCCGGCCGTCGTGATCAGCGCGCCTTCGGGCAGGTTGCGCGTCAGCACCGCATTGGTCGCGATCGTCGTGCCATGCATCAGGAAGGCGACATCGGAGAGCGCAAAGCCCCAACGCGACGCAGCCCCATGAATCGCATCCATCAACCCCCGCGACGGGTCGTCGGGCGTTGTGGCGGCCTTGAAGCTGTGGGTCGAGCCGCTCGCTTCGTCGTAGAATTCCAGATCCGTGAAGGTGCCGCCGATATCGACCGCGATGCGGATCCGTCCTGGGGTCATGGCGATCGAGCGTCCGAATCAGCGAGGGGTGCGGTGCTGCTCCTGCAAGATGCAGACCTCCCGACGCTCGCGATACTCCCGCAGGGCATACGCCTATGCTGTTGTCGAGCGCGCCGCGCAGCGGCGGCCGGTGGCTTGGCGTCGGCTTGCGGTCGGCGAAGCGGCTGACAACCTCTCCGACGGCGGCGGTGCAGGAGGGCGATGCCCAAACCGGTTCCTGCGTCGGGTGAGGCGTGCGCTCTGACGAACTCGTGTGCGGCGCAGCGACGCAACACAATGAACCAGCCGCGATCTCGGTGGTTCACCTTCGCGAACGACACCGCCGTCAGACCCTTCCCACCGTTCTTGACCGACATTGGAGCCGGATATGCCCACTCCGGGAGACATCACATTGAACAGGCGCGACCTCATGGTCTTGGCCGGCGCCTGCGCAGCACTCCCCGCGACGACCGGGCCGACGCGGGCGCAACCCGCTCCGCGTGGAGAGCCCGTTACCGCCGCGGTGTCGCTGCGGGTCAACGGCGAGCAGCGCTCTCTTTCCGTCGATACGCGCACGACCCTGCTGGACCTGCTGCGGGAGCAGTTGAAGCTGACCGGCACCAAGAAGGGCTGCGACCATGGCCAGTGCGGTGCCTGCACGGTGATCGTCGACGGGCAGCGGATCAATTCCTGCCTGACGCTCGCGGTCATGAACCAAGGCGCCGAGGTCACCACGATCGAGGGGCTCGGCAGCGTCGATGCGCTGCACCCGATGCAGGCCGCCTTCGTCAAACATGACGGCTTCCAGTGCGGCTATTGCACGCCCGGGCAGATCTGCTCCGGGGTCGCCGTCCTCGACGAGATCAAGGCCGGCATCCCGAGCCATGTCACCGCCGACCTGACCGCGGCGCCGGCCGCGACGGAGGCCGAGATCCGCGAGCGCATGAGCGGCAACATCTGCCGCTGCGGCGCCTATTCCAACATCGTCGAGGCCATGACCGACGTGGCGGGGAGGCGGGCATGAAGGCCTTCAGCTACGAGAAGGCGACGTCGCCGGCCGAAGCCGCGACCGCAGCCGCCCGGAACCCCGACGCGCGCTTCATCGCCGGCGGCACCAATCTGCTCGACCTGATGAAGCTCCAGATCGAGACCCCGACCCATCTGATCGACGTCAACGGGCTCGGCCTCGACACCATCGAAGCGACGCCGGAGGGCGGGTTGCGGATCGGCGCGCTGGTGCGCAACACCGCGCTGGCGGCGGATGAGCGGGTGAGGCGCGATTACGGCGTGCTGTCGCGGGCGTTGCTGGCCGGCGCCTCGGGCCAGCTGCGCAACCGCGCGACCACGGCCGGGAACCTGCTGCAGCGGACGCGCTGCCCCTATTTCTACGACACGGCCCAGCCCTGCAACAAGCGCGAGCCCGGCAGCGGCTGCTCGGCGATCGGCGGCTTCACGCGCCAGCTCGGCATCGTCGGGACCAGCGAGGCCTGCATCGCGACGCATCCCTCCGACATGGCCGTGGCGATGCGGGTTCTGGACGCGCAGGTCGAGACGGTGAAGCCGGATCGCTCGACCCGTTCGGTGCCGGTCGCCGATCTGTATCGCCTGCCTGGCGATACGCCACATGTCGAGACCGTGCTGGAGCCGGGAGAGCTGATCACGGGCGTAACGCTGCCGAAGCCCGTCGGCGGCGCGCAGATCTACCGCAAGGTGCGCGACCGTGCCTCCTATGCCTTCGCGCTGATCTCGGTCGCCGCGATCGTGCAGCGGGACGGCAGCGGGCGCGTCGCGGTCGGCGGCGTCGCGCCCCAGCCCTGGCGCGTGGAGGCGGCGGACACCGAACTGCCGCGCGGCGCGAAGGCGACCACGGCGGCTCTGCTCGCCGACGCGAAGCCGACCCATGAAAACGCATTCAAGCTGCCGCTGGTCGAGCGCACGCTCGCGGCGGTGCTGACCCAGGCGAGGGGCTGAAGCCATGAAATTCGACAAGCCCGCCACCGAGAACCCGATCGACCGGCTGAAGGTCGTCGGTCATCCCCATGACCGCATCGACGGGACCCGGAAGGTGACCGGCACGGCGCGTTATGCCTATGAGCAGCACGATGTCGTGCCGAACCAGGCCTATGGCCATGTCGTCGGTGCCGGCATCGCCAAGGGCCGGATCACCGCGATCGACACGGAGGCTGCCCGCAAGGCGCCAGGCGTGGTCGCCGTGCTGACGGCCAAGGAGGCCGGACCGCTCAAGAAGGGCAAGCGCAACACCGCGCCGCTGCTCGCCGGGCCTGAGGTCGCCCATTACCACCAGGCCGTGGCGCTGGTCATCGCCGAGAGCTTCGAGCAGGCCCGCGCGGCGGGAGCCCTGGTCAAGGTGAGCTACGAGACGGCCGAAGGCGCTTTCGATCTCGCGGCGGCGAAAGACGGGGCGGTCGAGCCGGAGGGCGACGATCCGAGTCTCGACGACACGCAGGTCGGCGATTTCGCGGGCGCCTTCGCACAGGCGCCGGTCAAGCTCGACGAGACCTATACGACGCCCGACGAGAGCCACGCAATGATGGAGCCGCATGCCACGCTCGCGGCCTGGGAGGGCGAGGAGCTGACGCTCTGGACCTCCAACCAGATGGTCGCCTGGGGCGTGACCGACATGGCGACCACCCTCGGCATCCCCGAGGACCATATCCGCATCGTCTCGCCCTTCATCGGGGGCGGGTTCGGCGGCAAGCTCTTCTTGCGGTCCGACGTGCTGCTGGCGGCGCTCGGCGCGCGGCTGGCAAAGCGGCCGGTCAAGGTCGCGCTGTCGCGGCCGCTGATCGTCAACAACACGACGCACCGCCCGGCCACGATCCAGCGCATCCGCATCGGCGCGACCCGCGACGGCAAGATCACCGCGATCGGCCATGAGAGCTGGTCCGGCGACCAGCCGGGTGGCGGACCGGAGGTCGCGGTGCAGCAGACGAGGCTGCTCTATGCCGGGGCCAATCGCATGACCGCGATGCGCCTCGCCGAGCTCGACCTGCCGGAGGGCAACGCCATGCGCGCTCCGGGCGAAGCCCCGGGGCTGATGGCGCTGGAAATGGCGATGGACGAGATGGCCGAGAAGCTCGGGCTCGATCCGATCGCCTTCCGGGTGCTCAACGACACCCAGGTCGATCCCGAGAAGCCGCAGCGGCCCTTCTCGATGCGCCGCCTCGACGAATGCTTTCGGGTGGGGGCCGAGCGCTTCGGCTGGTCGCGTCGCTCGGCGCGGCCGGGGCAAAGGCGCGAGGGCAACTGGCTCATCGGCGTGGGCGTCGCCTCCGCCTTCCGCAACAACATCGTCATGAAATCCGGCGCGCGCGTCCGCCTCGACGCGCAGGGAATCGTCACGGTCGAGACCGACATGACCGATATCGGCACTGGCAGCTACACCATCATCGGCCAGACCGCGGCCGAGATGCTCGGCGTCGGTCTCGACCGTGTCGTGGTCAAGCTCGGCGATTCGACCTTTCCCGTTTCCGCCGGGTCCGGCGGCCAATGGGGCGGCAACAGCTCGACGGCGGGCGTCTATGCGGCCTGCGTCAAGCTGCGCGAGGCCGTGGCGCAGAAGCTCGGGATCAACTCGGCCGAGGCGGTCTTTGCCGACGGCATGGTCAAGGTCGGCAATCGCAGCCTGTCGCTGGCCAGCGCGGCGGAAGGCGGGCCGCTCAGCGGCGAGGACACGATCGAGTTCGGCGATCTCGACGAGACGCATCAGCAATCGACCTTCGGGGCGCATTTCGTCGAGGTGGGCGTCGACGCCTACACCGCGGAGACCCGTATTCGGCGGATGCTGGCGGTCTGCGCAGCGGGGCGGATCCTCAATCCAAAGACGGCCCGCAGCCAGGTCATCGGCGCCATGACGATGGGCGCAGGAGCCGCGCTGATGGAGGAGCTTGCGGTCGACAAGCGCCGTGGCTTCTTCGTCAATCACGACCTCGCCGGCTATGAGGTGCCGGTTCATGCCGACATCCCGCATCAGGACGTGATCTTTCTCGACGAGGTCGATCCGATGTCCTCGCCAATGAAGGCCAAAGGCGTCGGCGAACTCGGCATCTGCGGGGTCGGCGCGGCTGTCGCCAACGCCATTTACAATGCCACGGGCGTGCGCGTCCGCAACTATCCGATCACGCTCGACAAGCTGCTGCAGCACATGCCGGACGCCGCCTAGCCATTGCGATTGGCGCTTCCAGCAGGAGTTCCCTGAGGCAGGCTTTGCCGGTCGGCAAATTTTGGCTTGGGAAGGGCCGGGGGACAGCTGTGCCAAGGCCCGACCGCTCGCCCCATGAACATGGGCTGTCGCGCGAAACGGCGCGCCGCTAGAGTAACCGGACGGGGGGCTGCTTCGCAGGGGGCGTTGGCGGACCGCCCCGCGAGGGAGCGAGCCGGCGCATGATTTCGGTGCTGCTGGTCGAGGACGACGCGCCGACGCGCTGGCGCCTCCAGGACGCGCTCGGCGCCGGGCAGGAGTTTGCCGTCACCGCCGCCGCGACGCTGGCCGAGGCGCGGGCGAGCCTGGTTGAGTCCGCGCCGCGCGTGCTGCTGACCGATCTGCAACTTCCCGATGGGCACGGCCTCGAGCTGATCCGCGAGACGCGACAGCGCCACCCCGACACCGAGATCATGGTGATCTCGATTCTCGGCGACGAAGAGAGCGTCATCGCGGCGATCCGCCAGGGCGCGACCGGCTATCTGCTCAAGGACGCCGTTCCGACCGACATCGCGGCGACGGTGCGCGACCTCGTCGCCGGCCATTCGCCGATCTCGGCCTCGATCGCGCGCTTCATCGTGCGCCGCACGCAGACGCAGCCTTCCGCCGCGCCGGCGCCCAACGCCCTCAACACGGCCAGGCTGACGCCGCGCGAGATCGACATCCTCTGGGGCATCGCCAAGGGCTTCAGCTATGCCGACATCGCCGGCCATCTCGGCCTGTCGCGCCAGACGGTGCCCGGGCACATCAAGAACATCTACCGCAAGCTCGAGGTCAACACCCGAGGCGAGGCGGTGTTCGAGGCGTTGCAGCAGGGTCTGATCCGGCTGTGACCGAGGCGGCGACCGGCCGGGAGGCGCCCGAGGCACCAGCGGCGCCGATGGGCGCGCCGCGGATCGCGCTCTGGCTGGCAGGCTATCTTGCGCTGCAGGCGCTGATCGTCGGGCTCTGCCTCCTGCTCGCCGCGCTGCCGGCGCCCGAGCCACCGGCACGCTACGGCCTGTCGCAGGCGCGGCTGGAGCCGGCCGACCGGGCCGTGACGCTGCCGCATCACCTCGACACCCGCTACACCATGGACGATCCGCCTCTGTTCCGGCTGAGCTTCCAGGGCCCCGCCGCGCCCCAGCCAGGGGAGGCCTGGGCGGTGATGCTGCCCCGCTTCACCAACGGGGTCGTGGTCGCCGTCAACGGCGTCGAGATCCTCGACAGCCGCCGCACGCCCTCGGCCAACCGGCCGGACCGCAGCACGCCGGAGATCGCGGTCGTCCCCTCCGTGTTGCTGCGACCCGGCCCCAATGAGCTGACGGTTCGCCTCCTCGTCTGGGGGCCGCTGACCGGTTTCCTCGACCAGATCTATGTCGGCCCGGACGAGGCGCTGCGCACGGCCTATGAGCGGCGCGTGCTGCTCTTCGTGACGCTTCCCGTGGTTCTGGCGGCCTGGCAGAGCATCCTCGCCGTCATTCTCGGCATGATGTGGCTGATGCGGCGGCACGAGCCGGAATACGGTGCGCTCGCCGCTTCGATGGCGCTCGGCGTGGCGCAGACCTTCATCTCGGCGCCGAGCGGCCAATCGCTCTATGGCGGGCTCAATGCCGTGCTCGTCGCCTCGGCGCCGCTCGAGAGCGCCTTCGCGGCGGTGTTCTTCGTGCTGTTTCTGGGGCTCAGGCTGCCGCGGGCCGCGGCGCTGCTGTTCCTGCCGGGACTGATCATCACGGTGACGGGTCTGCTCGGTGGTCCACATCCGGTGCGCGGGGTGTATCTCCTGCTCGGCCCGCCGACGGTGGCCTTCTGTCTCGGGTTGACGGCGGTGCTGATCGCACTCGCCTTCCTGAGGCGGCGCGATGCCATCACCCTGCTGCTCGGCAGCGCGGTCACGGTGGTGATGGTCTTCTGGGCCTATGACGTCCTCTCGATCCTCGACATCGCGCCCGACCGGCGCATCTTCTTCTCCCGCATCTCCTACTCCGTGATGGTGATCGCGGTCGGCATCGGTCTGAGCTGGCGCTTCGCCCGGGCGCTGAACCAGATCGACGGCTTCGCCTCGCGCATGGTCGGACTCGTCCGCGAAGCCGAGGACAAGCTGCGCGCGACGCTGGCCCGCGAGGAGGAGCGGGCCCGGGCGATGGCGCTCTCGAACGAGCGCACGCGGCTGATGCGCGATCTGCATGACGGCCTCGGCGGCCAGCTCGTCAGCATTGTCGCCCTGAGCGAGCGCCAGCGCAGCGGCGGTGCGCCCATCGGCGAGGCGGCCCGGGCGGCATTGCGGGATCTGCGGCTGGTGATCGACGCGATGGACGACATCGGCGGCGACCTGATGCTGGCGCTCGGGGCGTGGCGGGAGCGGATCGCGTCGCAGCTCAGCGCCCACCGGATCGCGCTCGACTGGACGGTGCTGACTCCACAGGGATTGCCCGTTCATCCGGAATTGCGGCCGGGCCACGTCATCCAAGTCCTGCGCCTGCTCGACGAGGCGGTCACAAATGCCGTGAAGCATGCGGGGGCCGGCACGATCCGCGTCAGCATCGAGACACTGATGGGCGAAGCGGGCGAGCATGGCCGCATCACCGTGGCCGATGACGGGCATGGCTTCGCCGGGGCGGGCGGGGGCGATGCCAATCCGCCCGGGCGCGGCCTCGCCAACATGAAGCGGCGCGCCGAACGCTGCGGCGCGCTGCTGGGAATCGTCTCGGGGCCGGAGGGGACGCGCGTGACGCTCGACCTGCCGGCCCGCTTCGCCGATCTGGAAACGGGCGGCTGAGCCGTTTCAGCGGCGCCCGACGCGGTTCACCGGGCCGCCGCGGTTGGCGGGCGTGCCGGGCCGTACCCCGACGCCGCGCGCGCCGGCCCCGACGCCACGATAGGGCGTCGCCACCGCCGCCCGAGCCGCCGGAGCACCGACCACGACCGGAGCGCCCGGGCGGGCCACGCAGCCCTTGGGCACGCCGACCGTCTTGCAGTAGACGACCGCCGCCTGCGCCGGCGCCGGCTCCAGCGCGGCCAGCGCGGAAAGTGCCGCCAGACCGAGCGCAGCGCGCGTGATTCCTCGAATGCGACCCATGGGTTGTGTCCTCCGCCATCCTTGCGTCCGCGTCCCGACCGACCGGCCAGGCACCGCGACACTTCCCAATCTGGCCGGTTGCCCCCGCCGGCGACATCCCATGAAGATGGGGTGGCCGGGGCGCCGCCGAGGGGCTCTGGTCGAGCGTGGCGGCGCAGAGGCGAAAAGCCCCGCGGCCGCGCGGAGGAGGGCGCATGTCGGGAGAAGCAGCGGCTCAGGCCATCGCGGCCCCGGTTCAGGGGGAAGGCAGCGGCATCGGGCCCCTCGATGCGCTGCGCCGCCTCGTGGAACTGGCCGATCGCGAGATCGTCTCGGCTTTGACGACGGCGCCGCGGCTGCCCGGCGAGATGGCCGGGGTGGCGGCGCGCGCCCTGCCGGATGCGCCGCTCGCCTTGGCGCAGACGCTGGCCGTCTGCGCGGCGGTCGTCCTCGCCTATCTCGGGACCCGCCTGATGCTCGCCGGCCCGCGCCGCCGGGCCG